>Ga0308164_10004095_pt1 | contig 12633 bp, 15 predicted proteins | sample PhyTR2_FD_201031 | JGI IMG/M metagenome (GOLD analysis project Ga0308164, IMG submission 201031) | Phyllosphere microbial communities from UC Gill Tract Community Farm, Albany, California, United States - DLSLT.R2 | ecosystem: Host-associated > Plants > Phyllosphere > Unclassified | place: USA... | reverse complement strand
GCCGCAGAACGCGATCACATCGGCGTCGGTAGCGGCGGCCTTGCGTGACAGATCGAGGCTGTCGCCGACGAAATCCGCCAGATCCTGAAGCTCGGGCTTCTGGTAATAATGCGCGAGGATGACGGCGTTCTTCTCCTTGCGGAGCCGCTCGATCTCGGCGCGAATGTCGATGCCGGCGAAGTTTTGGTTCAATTCCATGGTCGTATCCCGAGTGCTGCCCGTCTCTTAAGGCCTGTTCCCTAGCACGTCCTGCAACGAGCGCGAGGTATCCCAGCGCTCGGTGCTTGCGGTCGGCTCGTCGGCGAAGCGCACCGCGACGGTGGCGTCGATCCCGGCAGCGCGCAACGGCATCGCGAAACTCCGCTCGACCGCCCGGCGCGTGGCATCGCGCGCGAGCGTGATCATCGCCGGCTCGCGCGCCTGACGGATCAGCTCGATCTGGCCGGCACGGCGGTTGGCGGCGTCGAGACGCTTTTCGGCGTCGGTGAACGTCGTCAGCACACCCCCCGAGCCATATTCGCGGACCGCATTCAGGTCGACTTGCGGGCCATCCGCCTCGACTGCGGGCAGGCGCACCGACAGCGTCTTGCTCGCGCCGTCCCAGGCGACATCAGACTGGGTGAGCTTGGCCATGTCGACCTCGTAGCGCACCATGCCGGGCATGATCAGCGTCTTCTCGGTGGTGAAGCCGAGCTGCGACTGTTTGGAGGTGACGACCGCGACATAGCGCGCGGCGAAGGCGGAAAGGCGATTCTGTTCGCGCAGGCCCTGGAGGCTCGCGCTCGCAATGGTGGTGGGGTCGGGGGTCAGGCGGTCGCTGACATAGCGCTGCACGCCCCAGAGCGCGAGCAGGCTGGCGAGGACGAGGATGACGACCACGCCGACCGCCTTGGCCAGGAAGCCGCCGATGCCGCCACCGCGTGCGGGAGTCAGGTTGTCGTCTGCCATGCTTCGCCTTCCTCGATCACCAGTCCGCGGGTTTGCAAATCGTAGAGATGCGCGAGCACCGATCGCTCGGCCGCGGGCACGAGCCGCGGGTCTAGCCCTGCATACATACGCTCGACCATCGCGGGGATCGACCGCGCGGCCTCGCGGAGCAGGCGCAGGATCTGCCCCTCGCGCTGCTTGCGATGGCCGAGCATGCCGCGGACGAGCCGCTGCGGCTTCTCGATCGCCTCGCCGTGCCCGGGATAATAAACGCGGTCATCGCGGCCCATGAGCTTTTCGAGGCTCGCCATGTACGCCGTCATGTTGCCGTCGGGGGGCGACACGATCGTCGTCGACCAGCCCATCACGTGATCGCCGGAGAACAGCGCCCCCGTCTCAGGCAACGCGAAGGCGAGATGGTTCGAGGTATGGCCCGGCGTCGCAATCGCCTCCAGCGTCCAGCCATTGCCCTCGATCCTATCCCCCTCGACCATCACGCGGTCGGGCGCATAGGCGCTGTCGAACGACGCATCCGCGCGCGCGCCGGCATCATCCAGATCGAACGGCGCGGCGCCGACGATCGGCGCGCCGGTGAGCGCCTGTAGCGGTCGTGTCGCAGGGCTGTGATCGCGGTGGTGGTGCGTGACGACGATCGCGGTCACGGGGCGACCATCGATGGCGCGCAGCAAGGCAGCGATATGCGCGGGATCGTCGGGTCCGGGATCGATCACCGCCACGTCGCTACGGCCGACGATATGCGTCTGGGTACCCGTGTGCGTGAAAGGCGACGGATTGGGCGCGAGCACGCGGATAACGAGCGGCTCGAGCTGGATCGGGGTACCGGTCGGATGCTCAGCCATGGGATCGAAATGGCGGCTTCGTAAGCTGATGGCAATACCTCAGTGTTACGACCGAATGTCGGCGATCTTTACAAGTCGCCGCAACCCAATATCGGGATTAACTATCGTGTACCGCACAAAACCGCGGTCGCTGGAATCTGGCACGCAGGGTGCAAGGTTGGGAATGTCACCGAACGCTGCTGCGTTCATGCAGGGTGGATCGACCGCTTCCTTCCGGTCTCGCGTCGATCCACCCTCCCCGGTGCCACCTCAAGATACATGCGCACCGCACTCGTCATCCCGACGAATGTCAGGATCCAGGATGACGAAGGGCAGCTTTTCGTGTCTCTCGATCCTGATTTTCGTCAGGATGACGGAGGTGAGGTGAGGCATACTGAGCGCGGTGATCCACCGGATACTGCGCCCTACCCCACCGCAACTTCAGACCGTCTTCTGCTTCTCGAACAGCTGCGCGAGTTCGCCGCTTTCGTACATTTCCATCATGATGTCCGAACCGCCGACGAACTCACCGTCGACATAGAGCTGCGGAATCGTCGGCCAGTCCGAGTACGCCTTGATACCCTGACGGATGCCCTGGTCCTGCAACACGTCGACGCTCTCAAACTCGACCTCGAGATGGTTGAGGATCGCAATCGCGCGGCTGGAAAAGCCGCACTGCGGGAACAGCGGGCTGCCCTTCATGAACAATACTACGGGGCTGGCCTTCACCACGGCGTCGATGCGGGCGTTTGTGTCGTCGGTCATGTCTTCGTCCTCAGGAAATTGCAGTGGTAAGCTGGAGCGCGTGCAGCACGCCGCCCATGCGGCCGCCGAGTGCGGCGTAAACGGCCTGGTGCTGCTTCACGCGGCTCATGCCGGCGAAACTCGGTGCAACGACCTTCGCGGCATAATGATCGCCGTCACCGGCAAGATCGGTAATCTCGACCTGCGCATCGGGAATCGCGTCGCGGATCATCGTCGCGATGTCATCGGCAGCCATCGGCATCTTATTGTGCCTCCATCAACTGGCGACGTGCCTCGATCATCTGCTGCGCAAGCGCGCGGCGGACGGTCGCCTCGTCATGGTCTAGCCCGGCGGCCGTCATGTCGCCGACCAGCTTGCGGACGACGTCGTCATCGCCGCCGCCTTCCATGTCGGCATGGACGAGCGCGGTGGCATAGGCGTCGGTTTCCTCAGGCGTCAGGTTCATCTCATGTGCCGCCCACACACCGAGCAGGCGATTGCGCCGCGCGGTGATCCGAAATGCCATTTCATCCTCGCGCACGAAATGCGCCTCGCTGGCACGATCGCGATCGTCGAATGTGGTCATAGCGCGGGTCCCCGGTGCAGTCTCATACGGCTCCGAGATAGGTCGCGCACGGCGCATGCGCAACAATGCCGCACCCGCCGGGCGCGACTTGTCGATCGCCGACGCGGTGGCGTCAGCCGATCTCGACCACCAGCTTGCCGATCGCACCGCGCGCGGCCATCTTTGCGATCGCCTTGCCACCGTCCTCGAACGCGAACACTTCGGTGACTCGCGGCGCGATCTTCCCCTCTGCCCAGAGATCGAACAGCGTTTCGATATGCGCCTGGTTCGCCTTCGGATCGCGCGCCGCGAACGCGCCCCAGAAGACGCCGCAGACGTCGCAGCTCTTGAGCAGCGTCAGGTTGAGCGGCAGCTTGGGAATGCCAGCGGGGAAGCCGACCACGAGGTACCGCCCCTCCCAGGCGATCGAGCGCAACGCGGGCTCGGCATAATCGCCGCCCACCGGATCGTAGATCACGTGTGCGCCATCGCGACCGACCGCTGCCTTGAACTGTTCGGCGAGCGTCTTCGACTGCGCCTTGTCGAACGGCGCGCGGGCATAGATCAGCGTGTCGTCGGCACCCGCGGATTTCGCCGCGGCGGCCTTCTCTTCGGACGACACCGCGGCGACGACCTTGGCCCCAAACGCCTTGCCCAGCTCGATCGCGGCCAGACCGACGCCGCCGGCCGCACCCAGCACCAGCAGCGTCTGCCCCGCCTTGATATGGCCGCGGTCGAGCAGCGCGTGGATCGTCGTGCCGTAGGTGAGGATCAGCGACGCGCCTTCGGCAAAGCTGCGGCCCTCGGGGAGGCGGTAGAGCTTGGCGGGGTCGGCGATCACCTTCTCGCAAAGACCGCCATGGCCGAGCATCGCAATGACACGGTCACCGACAGCCCAGCCGGCGACGCCCTCGCCGATCGAATCGATCGTGCCGGCGATCTCGCCACCCGGTGCGAACGGCCGCTCCGGCTTGAACTGGTATTTGTCCTCGATGATCAGGACGTCGGGAAAGTTGATCGCGCAGGCCTTGACCGCGACGACGACCTGTCCGGGGCCAGCCACCAGATCGGGCAGCTCGACCATTTCCAGAGTTTCAGGTCCGCCGATCGCCTTCGACACCAATGCTCGCATACCCGCTCTCCACCGTCGTCCAGGGGCGATTCGATGCGACCGCCTCCTCGAATTTCGAAATCTGGGTATCCCTTGCCAGCGTCAGGCCGACTTCGTCCAGCCCTTCCATGAGACACTGGCGACGGAATGCGTCGAGTTCGAAGCTGAAGCGATCCTGGAACGGGGTGGTCACGGTCATCGTCTCGAGATCGACGGTGACGATCTGGTCCTGTGCGACCTCCAGCAGGCGGTCGATCGCCTCCTGCGGGAGGACGACGGGCACGATCCCGTTCTTGAACGCGTTCCCCGAGAAGATGTCGGAGAAGCTCGGCGCGATCACCGCGGTGATGCCCATGTCGGCAAGCGCCCAGGCGGCGTGCTCGCGGCTCGAGCCGCAGCCGAAATTGTCGCCCGCGATCAGGATCGGCGATCCGGCGTAGCGCGGGTCGTCGAAGATGTTGCCGGGTTGCGCGCGCACCGTCTCGAACGCGCCGCGGCCGAGCCCGGTGCGCGTGATCGTCTTGAGCCAGTGCGCGGGGATGATGACATCGGTATCGATGTTCTTCGCGCCCCACGGATAGGCGCGACCCGAGACGGTGGTGACGGGAGTCATCGCTGTTCCGTGCGCTCCGGGACGACGCGTGCCGATGCGACATAAGCCGCTACGCCGCTGAGCATTGCGCCCGCCGCCAGCAATACGAAAACCTTCTTCATGCGCTTGCCCCCATTAACTCTCTGACGTCGCTCAGCTTGCCCGTTACCGCCGCCGCCGCCGCCATCGCGGGTGATACCAGATGCGTGCGCGCTCCGGGACCCTGTCTGCCGACGAAATTACGGTTCGACGTGGAAGCGCAACGCTCCCCCGCAGGGACTTTGTCCGGGTTCATCGCCAGGCACATCGAACAGCCGGGCTCGCGCCATTCGAACCCTGCCGTGATGAAGATCCGGTCGAGCCCCTCGGCTTCCGCCTGCCGCTTGACGAGCCCCGAGCCGGGGACGACCAGCGCACGCACGCCATCGGCGACATGCCGCCCGTCGGCGATCGCCGCGGCGGCGCGCAGGTCCTCGATCCGGCTGTTGGTGCAGCTGCCGATGAAGACGTGCTGGATCGTGACGTCGCGCATCGCGGTGCCAGCGGTCAGCCCCATATAGTCGAGCGACTTCTGCGCCGCCGCCTGCTTGGCGGGGTCGGCAAAGCTCGTCGGCTCGGGGACGACGCCGGTGATCGGCACGACGTCCTCGGGACTGGTGCCCCAGGTGAGGCCGGGGGCGATATCGGCTGCGTCGAGCACGACGGACTTGTCGTACTTCGCGCCAGGATCGGTCGCGAGGCTGCGCCACCACGCGACGGCCTTGTCCCAATTCTCGCCGGTCGGCGCCATCGGCCGGCCCTTGAGATAGGCGAAGGTCGTGTCGTCGGGCGCGATCAGCCCGGCGCGTGCGCCCGCCTCGATCGACATGTTCGCGATCGTCAGCCGGCCTTCGATCGACATCGCGCGGATCACGCTGCCGGTGAATTCGATGACGTGTCCGGTGCCGCCCGCCGCGCCGATCTTGCCGATGATCGCGAGGATGACATCCTTCGGGCTGACGCCGAAGCCGAGTTCGCCGTCGACGCGGACTTCCATCGTCTTGGCCTGCGACAGCAGCAGAGTCTGCGTGGCGAGGACGTGCTCGACCTCGCTGGTGCCGATCCCGAACGCGAGCGCGCCGAGCGCACCATGCGCGGAGGTATGGCTGTCGCCGCAGACGAGCGTCGTGCCGGGCAGCGTAAAGCCCTGCTCGGGGCCGACGACGTGGACGATGCCCTGCTCGGCGGCGGTCGCGTCGATATAGTCGATCCCGAACTCGGTCGTATTGCGGCGCAGCGCATCGAGCTGCTGCGCGCTTTCGGGATCGGCGATCGGCAGGACACGCCCGGCGGCGTCCTTGCGCGGCGTCGTCGGCAGGTTGTGATCGGGGACGGCAAGCGTCAGGTCGGGACGACGGACTTTCCGCCCGGCGACGCGGAGGCCTTCGAACGCCTGTGGGCTGGTGACCTCGTGGACGAGGTGACGGTCGATATAGATCAGGCAGGTGCCATCGTCGCGACGTTCGACGACGTGCGCGGCCCAGATCTTTTCGTACAGCGTTTGTGGAATAGCCATGATGGGGCGCGCGGTAACCGAAAAGGGCTGCGACGCCAAGGTTTGATGTAATTTTCGGTCGCAGGAATACGGCGATGCGGCGCGCATCGGCCTCCATCCGTCATCCTGACGAAAGTCAGGATGACGGTGGGGGAGCGGGCATCGCCGCATTGAGGAACGCGACGCTGTCGGCCAGCACCGGGGCTTTTCCGCGAAACGGTTTCGACAGCGCCATCGCGACGTTCTCGTGGCTGAGGCCGGGATAATCGATGTGCGTCACCGGCGCCCCCAGCGCCTTCAGCCGCGCGGTCAGGTTGATCGCGTTGTGCGGCTTGACCTGCGTGTCGTCGCCCGCCGTCACCAGCAGCATCGGCGGCGCATCCGCGCGCGCGAAGTGGATCGGCTGGGTCATCATCGGGTCGGGGGCGCCCTGCATCGTATCGATCGCGCGTTTGGCGGTGAAGGGGTAGAAGTCGTACGGCCCGCACAGCCCGACCGCAGCCTTGATGATATGCGGATCAACGCCCTCCGCCTTCAGCCAGCGCTGGTCGAGCGTCAGCATCGCGACGGTGTACGCGCCTGCGGAATGTCCCGTGACCGCGATCCGGTTGGGGTCGCCGCCCGATTGCGCGATGTGATCGCGGGTCCATTTCACAGCTTCGGCGCCATCCTGGAGGAAGGCGGGGAAGCGCACGTCGGGGACCTTGCGGTAGTCGGGCATGACGACGACGTAGCCTGCCTTCGCATAGGCGCGCGCCGCGAACGCATAGGCACCACGCGAGCCGTGAACCCAGCCGCCGCCATACCAGAAGATGAGCACCGGCAGCCCGGTCTTCGCGCCACCCGACGGGCGCCACACGTCGAGCTTCTGGCCATGCGTGCCGAACGGCACCCCCTCCCGCACGCGCGCGGTGCCGCGACCGCCGCCCATCACGCCGTCGAGGACGCTCAGCGTCCCCGGCCCCGCCGTGAACGCCGCACCCGCGATCAGCATCACGATCAACGCCAGGACGATGGCCGCACGCTTCATCAGGCGGTGTAGTGCGCGGTGGTCTTCGCCGCGACCTCGTCCGCGGTGACGCCGGGGGCGAGTTCGATCAGCTTGAAAGGCGAGTCGTGATCGGGGCGCTGGAACACCGCGAGGTCGGTGACGATCATGTCGACGACGTTCTTCCCCGTCAGCGGCAGCGAGCACGACGGGATGAACTTCGGCGTGCCGTCCTTGGCGGTGTGATCCATCACGACGATGATCTGCTTGACGCCTGCGACGAGGTCCATCGCGCCGCCCATGCCCTTGATCATCTTGCCGGGGATCATCCAGTTGGCGATGTCACCGTCTTCGCTGACCTCCATGGCGCCGAGCACCGTCAGGTCGATATGCCCGCCGCGGATCATCGCGAAGCTGTCGGACGAGCTGAAATAGACCGACGAGGGCAGTTCGCTGATCGTCTGCTTGCCCGCGTTGATCAGGTCGGCATCCTCCTCACCCGCATAGGGGAACGGGCCGATGCCGAGCATCCCGTTCTCCGACTGGAGCGTGACGGTCATGCCGTCGGGGATGTTGTTGGCGACCAGCGTCGGGATGCCGATGCCGAGATTGACGTAATAGCCGTCCTTGAGTTCTCTGGCGGCGCGCGCGGCCATCTGGTTGCGATCCCACGGCATCAGTTGAGCGTTCCTTCCTGGATGGTCGAGATGGTCGTGACCTGGTCGCGCAGTTCGGCGCTGACGCCCTCGACGATGGACTGCAACGCGACATGCTCGGCAATGCCCCAGGTGGCGGCATAGGCGCGCGCGGCGTGGCGGATCGTGTCGGCGAGCAGATAGCCGAACACCGTCGGATCCTCGAGCACGCCCGCATCGATCAGCACGTTGCTGCCCGCATTGTTGGTGATCCAGATGCGCGCGACCTCGACCGATTCGTCGGTCAGTGCAGCGCCTGCATCAAGTTTGATCGCATTGGGGTGATCGGCGGGATGATCGGCCATCAGCGCATGCCTCCAGTCGGGGCCCATTGGACGTTGGGCGGGAACACGTCGTCACGCGCGCCTTTCAGCGCGGTGCCGTAGACGGGGTTGGGCAGCACGAACCACCCTGCCCCCCATTTCGCGGTGATCGCGGGCGACTGCACCACGGCACGACGCGCGGCGGGGGTCTGGCCCGCGTTGAACAGATCGCTGAAATCGCCGAGCTGATCGCCGCCCATCGCGACGACGCAGTATTTCGCGGCGATGGTGGCGCGGCGGCCGTCCTTCTTCGATCCCATCGCGTCGTCGCCAGCGAGGAACAGCGTCTCGCCGTGGCGCGCGGGGCCGAGGCCGGCGGCTTCGATCGTCGCCTGCGTCTGCGCGGCGTTGGCGGCGGCGCGGTTGGTGTTGAAGATCACCGTCACGCCCATCGCGCGCAATTTCCCGAGCGCGGACAGCGCGCCGGGGACGGGCGCGACCTGCTTGAGCCCGGTACGCTCCCATTCCTGCCAGCGCGGTTCGGACCAGGGGCGGCCCGACGATGCGTCATATTCGAAGCCGAGATTGAGCAGGACGGTCTCGTCGACGTCGAACACCGCCGCCCTGGGCTTGCTGCCGCACGCGGTCCAGCTGGGCGCGGCGAGCGACGCGCCGGGCGCGAGGACGACCGATATCGGCGTCCGCTGCGCGCGGACGTACCCGACGAGCGCGTTCCACGCCTGGATGCTGACCGCGGCGGCCTCGCCCGAGGCGTAGAGATACTGCATCCCCGCGGGGACGCCGTCGACCGTCACAGGCACCGCGGCGATCGACGTCGGCGCGGACACGCTGACGCATCCCTGCAAAGCCAGTGCGCCTGCGAGCGCAGGCGCCCAGGATAGCGCCCGCGACCTTAGGCTCCTGCGTTCGCCGGAGAACAGCGCCGATTTCACGCCGAGACCCGCTCGCGGACGGTGCGAAATTCGATCTGCTTGTCGTAGGGCGCGCCGACGATCATCCGCTTCACATAGATGCCGGGCAGATGGATCGTGTCGGGATCGAGGCTGCCGACGGGGACGATCTCCTCGACCTCGGCGACGCAGATCTTGCCCGCGGTGGCCATCGGCTGGTTGAAGTTGCGCGCGGTCTTGCGGAAGATCAGGTTGCCGCTCTCGTCCGCCTTCCACCCCTTGATGATGCTCAGGTCCGCGCGGATGCCGCGTTCGAGGATATAGTCCTGCCCGTCGAAGGTCTTCACCTCCTTGCCCTCCGCCACCAGCGTGCCGACGCCGGTCTTGGTGTAGAAGCCGGGAATACCCGCGCCGCCCGCCCGGCAGCGCTCGGCGAGCGTGCCCTGCGGGCAGAACTCGACCTCGAGCTCGCCGCTCAGATATTGCCGCTCGAACTCCTTGTTCTCGCCGACATAGGACGAGATCATCTTCTTGACCTGGCGCGAGCGGAGCAGCTTGCCGAGGCCCTGCCCGTCGATCCCGGCATTGTTGCTGGCGATCGTCAGATCCTTGACGCCCGACGCCTCGATCGCGTCGATCAGCCGCTCGGGGATGCCGCACAACCCAAACCCGCCCGCACAGATCGTCATGCCGTCGAACAGCACGCCCTCAAGTGCCATTGCCGCATCGGTGTAGCGCTTGTTCGCCATGCATCCTCCTAGAGCTTTGGCCTCGCATAAGACGCCGTCCGGCGCTCGGCAACTTAGTAAGCGAGCACAAGACCGGGGCGTTTCCACCGCGTCTTCACGAGCCGGCCGCTGCCCGAGCAGGTGATATAGGCATCCATCCCGTCCGCGCCGCCCCAGCAGATGTTGGTGGTGAAGACATCGTCGGTCGCGACGAACTCGACCAGCGCGCCTTCCGGCGAGATCACGCTGATCCCGCATTCGCCGATCGTCGCGACGCAGATGTTGCCGCTCGCCTCGACGCCGAGCGAATCGAAGAACTTGTAGCCGGCGGGACGGTAGAGTGGCATTCCCGCGGCGCTGGCGACCCTGCCCGGCGCGACGATGTCGAACGCCATCAGTCGGCAGGTGAAGGTTTCCGCCGCGTACAGCCGCGTGCCGTCGGGCGAGAGGCCGATGCCGTTGGGATTTTCGCTGGGGAAGATGACTTCCTCGAGGTGGCTGCCATCGGCCTTGGCGTAGAAGATGCCGGTGATGTCGCGGGCCCGATCGCGCGATTTGCCGTGATCGGTGAACCAGAAGCCGCCATGCGAATCGAAGACGATGTCGTTCGGGCCGCGCAGCGTGCAGCCGAAGTCGCCGTCCCGGTAGAGCGTCTCGACCGCGCCGGTGGCGATGTCGATCCGTTCGATGCGGCCGCCCGAATAGTCGTGCGGCTGGCCGTGCGGGGTGAGGAAGCCGTTCGCCTCGCGCCAGGCGAACCCGCCATTGTTGCAGCAATAGAGCTTGCCGTCGGGACCGATCGCGAGCCCGTTGGGACCGCCACCGGGTTCGGCGACCGTCGTCCTGGTGCCATCGGCGGCGATCCGCGTGATGCGGCCGGCCTCGATCTCGACGAGGAGGATGCTGCCATCGGGCATCGCGACCGGGCCCTCCGGAAAGCGCAAGCCGCTGGCGACGGTGGTGAATTCGGTCATGATCCTCTCCTGGCGCGAGTCGGGTTCGGCCCCGGCTTCGCGAACGCGGCAAGAGTAAGCGAGAACGCCGCGGGCGCACGACGTTTCTCGACTTCGCGCGAAACGGACGGCAGGATGCCGCGATGAGCACCACACGCACCGGCGGCCGCATCCTGGTCGACCAACTCGTCGCACAGGGATGCGACCGGATCTTCACCGTCCCTGGAGAAAGCTTCCTCGCCGTCCTCGACGCGCTGCACGATACGCCGGCGATCGACCTGGTGGTGTGCCGGCAGGAGGGCGGCGTCGCGTTCATGGCATGCGCGGACGGCACGCTGACGCATCGGCCCGGCGTCGCGTTCGTGACGCGCGGACCGGGCGCGACCAACGCGTCGATCGGCGTGCACGTCGCGATGCAGGATTCGCAGCCGATGATATTGTTCGTCGGCGATATCGATCGCGGCACGCGCGACCGCGAGGCGTTCCAGGAGATCGATTTCCAGGCGATGTTCGCACCAATCGCCAAATGGGCGGCGCGGATCGACGATGCGCGACGGATCCCGGAATATGTCGCGCGCGCGTACGCGACCGCGCTTTCGGGGCGGCCGGGGCCGGTGGTGCTCGCGCTGCCCGAGGACATGCTGCTCGACGTCGTGGAGGCGGTGGATCGGCCGCGGGTCGAGCGCGTCGCGCAAGGCTGCGACGCCGATACAATGGATCTGCTCGCCGATTTGCTGACCACCGCCGAGAGGCCCGTCGCGATCGTCGGCGGCGCGGGCTGGGACGTCGCCGCGTCGGGCGCGTTTTCGACCTGGGCGGATCGCAACGGCATTCCGGTCGCCGCGGCGTTCCGGCGGCAGGATGCGATCCCGAACGACTGCCCGGTCTGGGCGGGCAATCTGGGCTATGGCCCCAATCCCAAGCTGGTCGAACGGGTGAAGGCGGCGGATCTGCTGCTGGTCGTCGGACCGCGGCTGGGCGAGGCGACGACCGATGGCTATGCGCTGATCACGCCCGATCATCCGGGGCAGCGGCTGATCCACGTCCACCCCGATCCCGACGAGTTGCAGCGTGCCTACCGCGCCGACGTCGCGGTGTGCGCGGGAATGGCGGAGTTCGCCGAGGCGTTGCTGCTGCTCGACCTGCCGCCGCGCACCGCCGGGCAGGAGGCGCATGCCGAATGGCGCGACTGGTCGACGCCACGTCCGCGCGATCTCGCGATGGATCTGGGGCCGTGCGTGACCGCGATGCGCGAGCGGCTGCCCGCGGATGCGATCATTTGCAACGGCGCGGGGAATTATTCGGGCTGGTGGCATCGCTACTGGCCCTATGCCGGGCCGGGGACGCAGCTTGCGCCGACCGCTGGAGCGATGGGGTATGGTGTGCCCGCGGCGGTCGCCGCATCGCTGCGACATCCCGAGCGGACGGTCGTGGCGCTGGCGGGCGACGGGTGTTTCCTGATGAATGGGCAGGAACTGGCGACCGCGGTGGCGCACGGGGCGGACATGCTGGTGCTGGTCGTTGACAATGGCGGGTACGGCACGATCCGGATGCATCAGGAGCGGGAGTATCCGGGCCGCGTGTCGGGGACAGCGCTGCGCAATCCGGACTTCGCCGCGCTCGGGCGCGCTTATGGGTGCTGGGCGGAGACGGTAACGCAGACGGGCGATTTCGTCGATGCGCTGGACCGGGCGATGGGGCAGTCGGGCGTGCGGCTGCTGCACCTGGTGACGGATATCGAGGCGATTACTGCGGGCACGACGCTGGGGAAGGTGCGCGGGG
>Ga0308164_10004094_pt1 | contig 12640 bp, 13 predicted proteins | sample PhyTR2_FD_201031 | JGI IMG/M metagenome (GOLD analysis project Ga0308164, IMG submission 201031) | Phyllosphere microbial communities from UC Gill Tract Community Farm, Albany, California, United States - DLSLT.R2 | ecosystem: Host-associated > Plants > Phyllosphere > Unclassified | place: USA... | reverse complement strand
GGGATGATTTCGGCGAGAAGCGCCTGGATGCGCGCTTTGATGTCGTCGCGGATCGGGCGGACGTCTTCGATGCCGCGGCCGGCGGGGTCGGTGAGTTCCCAGTCCTCGTAGCGTTTGCCGGGGAAGATCGGGCAGGCGTCGCCGCATCCCATCGTGATGACGACGTCGGAGTCGCGGACCGCTTCGGTGGTGAGAACCTTCGGCTGGTTTCCGGCGATATCGATGCCCTCTTCGGCCATGGCTTGAATGGCGATCGGGTTGATCTGGTCTTTGGGTTCACTGCCGGCAGAGAGCACCTGGACGCGGTCGCTGGCGAGGTGCTGCATGTAGCCGGCTGCCATCTGTGAGCGGCCGGCGTTGTGGACGCACACGAACAGGACGGTGGGCTTCTCGGTCATGATCTTTTCCTTTTCGGGTTGGGGTTAGACGTGCTCGGAGATACGCGGTGCGGGCTGTGTCGTTGGGAAGACGCGGGGGCGCAGCCACAGCGACAGGTAGACGAGGGCGACGAGGGCGGGAACTTCGATGAGGGGGCCGACGATCCCGGCGAGAGCTTGCCCGCTGGTCGCTCCGAACGTGCCGACGGCGACAGCGATCGCCAGCTCGAAGTTGTTGCCCGCTGCCGTGAACGCGAGCGTTGCGGTGCGGTCATACGCCAGCCCGATGAGTTTGCCGGCGGAGAACGCGACCAGGAACGTGACCGCGAAATACACCAGCAGCGGCAACGCGATGCGCACGACGTCGAGCGGCCGGTCGATGACCTGTTGCCCCTGTAGCGCGAAGAGCATCACGATCGTGAACAGCAACCCGTACAGGGCAAACGGGCCGATTTTCGGGAGGAACCGGTTCTCGTACCAGGCGCGTCCTTTAGTCGCTTCACCGATCCGGCGGGAGAGGTAGCCGGCGAGTAGGGGGATGCCAAGGAAAACCAGCACACTGAGGGTGATCGCCCAGATACTGAACGACGCACTGGTGACGGGGAGGCCAAGCCACGTCGGGAGGATCTGAAGGTAGAACCAACCCAAGGCGGCGAATGCGGCGACCTGGAAAACGGAGTTGATGGCCACGAGGAAGGCCGCCGCTTCGCGGTCACCGCACGCAAGATCGTTCCAAATCAGAACCATCGCAATGCAACGAGCGAGGCCCACGATGATCAGACCCGTTCGGTATTCCGGCAAGTCCGGCAGGAACGTCCACGCCAGAGCGAACATGAGTGCCGGCCCGACAATCCAGTTCAGAAGCAGCGACGCCACCAGCAGACGTTTATCACTGGCGACGCTGCGGGTGTCCGAGTAACGCACCTTCGCCAACACGGGATACATCATCACGAGAAGTCCCACCGCGATCGGAACGCTCACCGATCCGATCTGCATCGAATGCAGGAATTCACCGAATGCGGGCACGAACACTGCTAGAGCGATACCCACGCCCATCGCGGCCAGAATCCAGACCGGCAGAAACCGGTCAGCGGTGCCGAGGCGAGTCGGGTGAACGGGGGCGGTTGCTGACACAAAGATCCAAACATTGATGACTGTCGATGTGTTGAGTGTGCCGGATCACATAGACGACTGTCAATGTGTGTGGCAGGGTGTTCATATGCCCGTTGCCGAACTCCTGCCCCTCACGGATGTCACCGCCTGTTGCGCGCCGCTATCCCGGGAAGCAATGGACGCCGAGAACGCGGAGAACCTCGCCCGCAGTCTGAAAGCGATAGCCGATCCGGCGCGCCTCCGCCTCATTTCGATGGTCGCGGCGCACGAAGGCGCCGAGGCCTGCGTGTGCGACCTCACAGAGCCCCTCGGCCTCAGTCAGCCGACGGTGTCTCACCACCTGAAAGTGTTGGTCGACGCAGGCATCCTCACCCGCGACAAGCGAGGCATCTGGGCGTACTATGCCCTTGTTCCGGGCGCTCTCGACTCACTCGCGAAATTGCTCGTCACTGCATAGGTGTCATGTCGGCATGTCCCCAGACGGTAGAGCTCACGCTGCGCAAAAGGCGCTCAACGAGCGACAAGGTCAGGAAACGGTCGCGGCCTCGATGTCGAGCGGGCGGCCGGCGATGCGTTCGAGCAGGTCGTCGATGTGGTCAGCCGCGAAGATGCGGTCGGCGGTGATGAGCGCGAGGCCGACGACGCCGCCGAATTCGCCGAGATGCGACACGGCGACGGTGAGGTTGCGAGTGGCGAGTGGCATCGACCGCTGATAGACGCGCTCCCGCACGCCCGACAGCAGGATCTCGCCGCACTCCGACAGCTGCCCCGACACGACGATCGACTCGGGGTTGAGGATGCTGACGAGGTCGGCCACCGCGTCGCCCAAAACCCGCCCGGCGCGGCGCATGAGGCGCACGGCCTCGAGGTTGCCCTGTTTGACGAGCGATACGACGCCCGCCACATCGTCGACCTCGACCCCCGCGGCGTGCAGGTCGCGGATGAGCGCCCAGCCGCCCGCATACGCCTCGACGCAGCCCACGTTGCCGCAGCGGCACGGCAGCTGCTCAGAGGACTCGGCGATGGCCGCGCGCGTGTGACCGATATCGCCGGCCGCGCCCTCGCTGCCGCGGATGATCTGGCCGTTGAAGACGAGACCCGAGCCGATGCCCGTGCCCACCTTCAGGCTGATGAGGTTGTCGTGGTGGTGCGGGCGCGCCTCGGCCACCGCACGCGAGTTGGCGTCGTTCTCGACGATGACGGGCACGCCGTAGCCCGAGAACCAGCCCGCGATATCGAAACCGTCCCAGCCCGTCATGATGGGCGGGTTGACGACGCGCCCGGCGGCGAATTCGACGGGTCCCGGCACGGCGATGCCGACGCCCCAGACCTCGGCGGGCGCATGGGTGGCCGGGTCGATCAGCAGGTCGGCGAGCGCCGCGTCGACCTCGCCGAGCACGCGCTCGGGGCCGTCCCACACGTTCACGGTGACGCGCGTGTGCCGCAGCGGTTCGCCGGCCAGATCGCAGACGGCGACGACGAGACCCGTGGCCCCGATATCCGCTGTGGCGATGACGGCGCGGTCGCGATTGAGCACGAAACGACTGGATGGCCGCCCCCCGGTCGACTCCCCGCCCTCCATCGCCGCGATCAGGCCAGCTTCGTGCAGGGCGCCCAGGCGGTGGTTGACGGTCGACCGCGACAACCCCGACGTCTCGATGACGTCGACCCGGCTGAGTTCACCGTGCTCGCGAAAGAGCGCCAGTATCTCGCCGATATGGGTTCGCATGTCTTTCACTTTACGCAGAGCTCCGTCGCTGTCCGTGGCCGTCTTTTCCCAGACTAACGGCAACATCGTTAAGTTGGGCAACTTTTGTGTTGCAAAAACTCAAAAGTGGGCGTAGTTTCTCTCAGGAAGGCACACAGTAGTGCTCCTATCCCCAAGGATGACAATGTTCAGCAAAGACGCAACATGGCTCAGGACCGCCCGCATCGCCGTCCCCCTCGGCGTAGCGGCGCTCGTGCTCACCGGCTGCTCGGGCGGCGGGGCCGCCGGCGGCGACGGAACCTCCTCCAGCAACGTCGCGGCCGTGATCAAGGGCCTCGACAACCCCTTCTTCCAGTACATGGAAACCGGCATCAAGGACACCGCCAAGAGCGACGACGTCAGCGTGCAGGTGCAGGCGGCCGCCGACATCGGCGACACCACGGGCCAGGCCGACAAGCTCACCGCCCTCGTCGGACAAGACTTCGGCTGCTACATCGTGAACCCCATCTCGGGCACCAACCTCGTGCAGGCGCTCAGTCAGGTCTCGACGGCCGGCAAGACCATCGTCAACATCGACCAGCCCATCGACGCGGATGCCGCCAAGACCGCGAACCTCGACATCGCCACCTACATCGGCACCGACAACGAGGCCGCTGGCGGCAAGGCCGGCGACTTCGTGCTCGGACAGATCGACCCCGGCTCCGAGGTCGCCATCATCGGCGGCATCGCGGGAGACGTGACGAGCGCCGCGCGCATCGACGGCTTCAAGGCTGCCGTCGGCAGCGACGTCGACGTCATCCAGGAAACGGCCGCCGACTGGAAGCGCGAGATGGCCCTCACGCAGGCCACCGACATCATCGCCGCCAACCCCGACATCAAGGCGTTCTTCGCCGCGAACGACGACATGGGCCTCGGCATCGTGAAGGCCGTCGAGAACGCCGGCAAGACCGGTGAGATCACGGTCGTGAGCGTCGACGGCAACGAAGACGCGCTCGAGTCGGTCAAGGCCGGCGGGCTCTCGGCCACGGTCGCCCAGTACCCCTTCGCCGTCGGACAGCTCGGCGTGCAGGCCTGCGAGGTCGCGACATCCGGTGGCGACCTGCCCAAGAACATCGAGTCCCCCACGGCGCTCGTCACCTCGGCCGAGGCCGACCAGGCGCTCGACGCGTTCCCGCAGCCGTTCGCACCCTTCGAGAACCCCCTCGAGGACCTGCTCAAGAAGTAACCGAACGCGTGTCGCGGGCCCTCCCCCGGCCCGCGACACGTGAGGCCGCCCGCCACGGGCTCACCGACTCATCGACATCGCCCGAGTTAGAACGGAACCCCCACTCCCCATGAGTACAACAACCGAAGCCCGACCCGGAAGGATGCAGGCGGTCGCCGCACAGACCCGCCAGCTGAGCTTCTGGGCCGAGAACGCGGCACCGATCGGGCTCGTCGCCCTCGTGATCGTGTTCTCGATCCTGAGCCCCACCTTCCTCACCCTCGGCAATATCCGCGCCATGCTCGTGGCCGCCGCGATCCTCGTGATTCTCGCGATCGGTCAGGCGTTCGTCATCACGACGGGCGGCATCGACCTGTCCATCTCGGCCACCATGACGCTCGGCGCCATCGGTTTCGGCCTCGCGTTCAGCAACGGGCTCGGGTTCTGGGCGTCGGCGCTCGTCGCCATCCTCTCGGCCATGCTGATCGGCCTGATCAACGGGTTGCTGATCGCCAAGGGCAAGGTGACGGACTTCATCGCGACGCTGGGAACCCTGTCGGTCGCGACGGGCCTCGCGCTCATCATCTCGAACGGCAAGCCCATCAACGTGAACAGCCCCGAGCTGCTGACGCTCACGTCGGGCTCGCTCGGAATCTTCGGGTACCCGATCATCCTGGCCGCCATCGTGGCCGCGGTCGCCTGGTTCGTCATGTTCCGCACGCGTTTCGGTCTGCACGTGCAGGCGGTCGGCGGCAGCGAAGAGAGCGCAGTGGCCAACGGCATCAGCGCCACCAAGGTGCGCCTCGCGGTCTACCTGATCGCCGCGGGCCTGGCCGGTCTCGCCGCCCTTCTGCTCGTCGCACGCGTCGGCGCCGCCGAACCCGCCATCAACACGCAGTTCCTGCTCAACTCGATCGCGGCCGTCGTGCTCGGTGGCGTCAGCCTCACGGGCGGCAAGGCCAAGATCGTCGGACCCGTGATCGGCGCCCTGCTGCTCACGGCCCTCACCAACGGATTGACGCTGCTCGGCGTCTCGCAGTTCTACCAGCCGCTCGCCGTCGGACTCGTCGTAGTTCTGGCCGCCCTACTCACGAGGTTCCAGAAGAAATGACCAACACTCAGCCTTCGCCGCACACGGGCACGACCCCGGCGGGCGATTTCATCCTCACCGCGACCGACATCAAGAAGTCGTTCGGCGGCGTGCACGCCCTGAAGGGCGCGTCGATGACCATGCGTCGCGGCGAGATCACGGCCCTCATCGGCGACAACGGTGCCGGCAAGAGCACCATGGTCCGGTCGCTGTCGGGCATTCACAAACCCGACTCGGGCGAGATCACGCTCGACGGCAAGACCGTGTCGTTCGACAACCCGAACGCGGCCCGCAACCACGGCATCGAGACCGTGCAGCAGAACCTGGCGCTCGTCGAAGACCTCACGGTGTGGCAGAACTTCTTCCTCGGCCGCGAGAAGACGCACGGCTTCGGCCCGTTCCGCACGCTCGACCGCCGCGTCATGCGCTCGACCGCCGAGGGCATGCTGAAGGATCTGGCCGTCAACGTGCCACCCGTCTCGAGCAAGGTGCGCCGCCTCTCGGGCGGTCAGCGTCAGGCCGTGGCCATCGCGCGTGCCGCCGGATGGGGCTCGAAGATCGTCATCATGGACGAGCCGACCGCCGCCCTGGGCGTGCAAGAGACCGCCCGCGTCGAGGGTGTCATCAACACGCTGCGCGACTCGGGCGTGGCCGTGCTGCTCATCAGCCACAACTTCGACCAGGTCATGCGGCTCTCTGACCACATCTGGGTGATGCGCGCGGGCACGGCCGTGGCCGAGCGCCGCACGAGCGAGACCAACGGTGCTGAACTCGTGGCGCTGATCACCGGCGCGAAGGCGTCCTGAGGTGATCGCGTTCTCGCGACGGGCGGCGCAGCTCGATATTCCGTTGGGCGTGCACGCCGGAACGTTCGTCAACACGTGGACGCCCGAAGCATCCCGATACGCCATCGAGGGCGCCGCGGCATCCGGTTTCGATCTGATCGAGATCCCGCTGCCCGATGCCGATCAGCGCGATGGGGTCGCAACCGTGGCCCTGCTCGATGAGGCCGGGCTGGATGCTGTCGTCTCGCTGGCTCTCGACCCGACGACCGATATCAACACGGATGATTCGGAGCTGTCGGCTCGGGGCGAACGCACGCTGCTCGACGCCGTCGACTTCGCCGCGTCGATCGGGGCGGGGTATGTCGGGGGCGTCACGTTCTCGGCCATGACGAAATACAGCCACCCGGCTAGCGCCGCCTCCCGCGAGAACTCGCTCTCGGTGCTGACCCGCGTCGCCCAGCACGCCCGCCCCCTCGGCGTGGTCATCGGCCTCGAATATGTGAACCGCTATGAGAGCAACCTGTTGAACACGGCGGCGCAGACGGCAGAGTTCATCCGCGCGTTGAACGACCGCGGCGCCGAGAACGTGCTGCTGCACATCGACACCTATCACGCAAACAACGAGGAAGTCTCGCAGGCCGCCGCCGTGCGCGATGCGGGCCATCACCTGGGTTATCTGCACATCGCCGAGAACCACCGCGGCCTGCTGGGCACAGGCTCGATCGACTGGGAAGGCCTCTTCGAGGCTCTGGCAGCCGCCGACTATCGAGGCCCCCTCACCTTCGAGTCCTTCTCGGGGGCCGTCGTGTCTGCGGCCACGCGCGACGACATCGGCCTGTGGCGCAGCCTCTGGAACGACCCCGTCGAAGCGGCCGCCCACGCGAACTCTTTCCTGCGAGCCCAGCTCGCGATCCACTCACCGCAACTCACCTAAGGAACCCCATGTCGAACAACAAACTCGGAGTCCACGCCCTCGTCTTCTCGGGCGGCACCACACCGTCCGAGGTCGACCACATCATCGCCGAGACCAAGAAAGCCGGCTTCGACCTGCTCGAACTCTCGCTGCACGACGCCGGCAACCTCGACGTTCCCGCCGCGCGCGCCGCCCTCGACGCCGCGGGCCTCGGCATCGTGTGCTCGCGCGGCCTCGCCTTCGACGCGGACGTCTCGAGCGACGACCCCGCCACCGTCAGCCGCGGCGCCGACCTACTGCAGTACTCGCTCGGCGTCACGCACGACCTCGGCGGAACCCACTTCACCGGTGCCCTCTACAGCGCCCTCGGCAAATACGGTCACGCGCTGACCACGGCCGGCCGCGCCAACGTCGTCGCCACCCTCAAGGACCTCGCGGTCGAGGCGCAGGGCCGTGGCATGACGCTCGGCCTCGAGATCTGCAACCGCTACGAGACCAACGTCATCAACACGGCCGCCGACGCCCTGCGCCTGGCCGACGACATCGGTCACGACAACGTGCTCATCCACCTCGACACCTACCACATGAACATCGAGGAAGATGATCTCGTGCGCCCCGTTCACCTCGTCGGCGACCGCCTCGGCTATGTGCACATCGGCGAGAACCACCGCGGCTACCTCGGCTCGGGTCACCTCGACTTCACGTCGTTCTTCCACGCCCTCGCCGACATCTCCTACGACGGCCCCATCACGTTCGAATCGTTCTCGTCGGCCGTGGTCTCGCCCACGCTCTCGAACGACCTGGCGATCTGGCGTAACCTCTGGAACGACGGCCCCGCGCTGGCCGCCCACTCCCACGCCTACCTCACCAACATGCTCGAGGGGACCCGTGTCTAATCCCGTTTCAGACCACTCGGATGCATCCGGCCTGACAGGTGCGTCCGACCCCTCGGATGCCACCGGTCCGTCGAATGCCCCGAGCCCCGCAGAAGCCGACGAACGCTCGGATGCCGCGGCCGACCCTCTCGACGCTCTCGCCCGCCGCGCGCTCGCACTCGTTCCGGCGGGCGGCGGGCGGGCCGTCGTCGGCATCGCGGGCAGCCCCGGAGCGGGCAAGACCACGCTCGCGGTGCAGCTCGCGGCCCGGGTGAACGCGATCGTCGCTGCTGAGGCATCCTCGGCTTCTGAGCCGGCCTCAACTGCGCCGTCGCCCTACTTCGCCGCCCACCTGCCCATGGATGGCTACCACCTCGCCAACTCGACGCTCGACAAACTCGGGCGCCGCGACCGCAAGGGCGCCATCGACACCTTCGACGGCTGGGGCTTCGTCGCCCTGCTGCGCCGGTTGCACGCCGAGACATCCCACACCGTCTATGCGCCGAGCTTCGACCGCACGGTCGAGGAGCCTATCGCCGGCGAAATCGCGGTCCTGCCCGACACCAAGCTCGTCATCGTCGAGGGCAACTACCTGCTCGTCGACGAGACGCCGTGGGGCGATGTGAAGGGTCTGCTGGCCGAGGCCTGGTTCTGCGAGACCACCGACGACGAGCGCGTGCGCCGCCTGGTCGACCGGCACGAACGCCATGGCCGCACGCCCGAGGCCGCGAAAGCCTGGGCCGAATCGGTGGATGGCAAGAATGCGATCCTCATCGAATCGACCATGCCGCGCGCCGACCTCGTCGTCTCGGGCGTCACGGCGGCGGTCCTCCCCCGCTGACGATTCAGCCGACGGGGTCCGCGGCGCGGCGCTCGCGGAACGCCACCATGTTCATGCGGTTGCCGCAGCGCACGCTGCAGAAACGTTTCGACCCGTTGCGCGACAGGTCGACCAGCATGCCCTCGCAGTCGAAGGCCGCGCAGTGCCGCAGGCGGCTCGTCTCGTTCGACCGCACCACGTCGATGAGCGCCATGGCGGCCTCGACGAGAAAGCGGTCGGCGAGCGGCGCCTCTTGCGAGGTGGCGTGCACATGCCAGTCGATGCCGTCGTGACGTTCGAGCCGGGGCACGGCGTTGAGGCGCGCCAGCAGTTCGTTGATGGGCGCGATCATGTCGTCGCGGTCGAGCGTCCAGATCTCGCGCAGGCGGGCCCGGGCCGCGCGCATGGCGTCGAGCTCGGCGTCGTCGCGGTCGAACCGCCCCGAGAAGCCGGATTCGGCCATCAGGGTGCTCAACTGGTCGCGCGTGGACAGCTCGTCCTCGCCCGATCGGCTCGCGCCGGCGACCGTGTTGAGGATGGCGGCGTTGAACTCGAGGACATCCTCGGTGTCAGGGGCAAAAAGCAATTTGACTCCTTATCTCTGACGAGTCTAACGTCAGGAGCGTAAGAACATTCGCTCCTGACGAATCGAGATCAGCGTGCACCGTCGACACCTCACGACCGGCCTCATCATCGCCGTCGTCGCGGCCGTCTCCTTCGGGGTGTCCGGCCCCTTCGTCAAGCCGCTGCTGCAGGCCGGCTGGAGCCCCGTGGCCGCCGTCGCCCTGCGCGCCTTCATCGGCGGAATCCTGCTCGCCCCCGTGGCCCTGGTCATGCTGCGCGGCAACCTCCGCCCCCTGTGGCGCTCCCGCTGGCGCGTGCTCGGCATGGGCAGCGTCGGCGTCGCCGGCGCCCAGGTCTTCTACTTCTCGGCCGTTCAGCGCATCCCCGTCGGCACCGCCATTTTGCTCGAATACCTGGCGCCGCTGCTGCTCGTGGCCGTCGCCTGGGTCATGACGCGCCGCCGCCCGGCCGTGCCCGTGCTCATCGGCTCAGTCGTCGCCGCGGGCGGCCTCGTGCTCGTGGTCTCGCCGGCCGACGGTGGCCCCCTCGACTTCTTGGGCCTCATCTTCGGCCTCGGCGCCATGGTGTGCTGCGCCGTCTACTTCGTCATCGCCGCGCAAGAGTCGGATGATCTGCCGCCCGTCGCCCTCGCCGCATCCGGCCTGCTCGTCGGCTCGATTCTGCTCACGCTGCTCGGGCTCACCGGACTCGTGCCCTTCACCGCCTCCGCCGCCGACGTCACGGTGCTCGGCAACGTGGTGCCCTGGTGGGTGCCCATGCTCGTGATCGGCGTCGTCGCCACCGCGGTCGCCTATGCCACGAGCATCACGGCGAGCGCCATGCTCGGCTCGCGGCTCGCCTCCTTCGCCGGCCTGCTCGAAGTGGCCGCGGCCGCCGCCTGGGCCTGGCTCCTCCTCGGCGAACAGCTCTCGACCCTGCAGCTGCTGGGCGGCGCGCTCATCGTGGCGGGCATCATCGCGGTGCGCTTCGACGCCCGCAGCGACAGCCTCACGCTCGATGAGGCGCCCGCCACGCCCGCTCCGCTCAAGGATGCACTGCCTGGGCCCACCAGCTGAGAAGCGGCACCAACTTGGGGTCGTGACCCCTTGCTGTGACTCCCCCGCCACTGCCGGTCAGCGCGCGCGTTAGCGAGCGCGGCAGCGAGGGCGTCGTGAACCAGCGCCCGATTCAGACGGGCGGCAGGATTCCCGGATAGGGGTTCTTCGGCTTCAGCGATTGCAGATAGAGCAGTTCCTGGCGCGACATCTTGCCGTCGCGCGCCCGGCGGGCGGTCGCCATGATGCGCAGCTGGGGCCGGGCCCTCACCCACCAGACGGGACGCGTCTGCTGCATGACCGCCCACCCGTAGATGAGGCGCTGCTCGGGCGGATAGGCGCGATATTGGCGGCCCACCCACACGAGCAGCGCCACGAAGGGCAGCGCACACAGCACCATGATGACTCCGAGTCCGCGGTACTCGCGCGACGAGATGCTCAACGCGATGCCGAAGACGGGCAGCAGCACGAGCCCCGCGGTGGCCGCGCCGAATTGGATCGCCCAGTAGCGGTTTCCCGCGGATGTCGCACTCATCCTCACAATGTAGCGCCGGCTAGCTGGCATGCGATGCGACATCTCGCGCGTGGCCGCCGACGGCGGTCGGGCGGTTACTCGGCGGAGTAGGCGGCGGCCACGTCGAGGATCCAGGTGACGCCGAAGCGGTCGGTCAGCATGCCGAAGCCCGGGCTCCACGCCGATGCGGCGAGCGCCTCGACGACTGTGGCGTCGGCCGAGAGCGCGTTCCAGTAGCGCTCGATCTCACCGAGGGTCTCGCCCCGAACCGATACGAAGAACGGCTGATCGGTGAGCGTGACCCCGTTTTCCCGGCGCGTGGAGCCGCTCGTCGGGGAGGCGTCGGCGGCGCCGGGGATATTGGGGATGTCGTATGCCATGACGCGGAAGCCATCCGCCGTCTCGACCTGGCCGAAGACCACGTCGTCGGCCCCGGGGACATCCTTCGGCATGCCGAAATCGCCGTAGGTGGCGATGGTCGCCTGGCCGCCGAAGACCGTGCCATAGAACTCGAGGGCCGCTCGGGCTTCGCCGCGGAAGTTGAGGTGGGTCGTGGTGGTGATGCTCATGTCTGCTCCTTGTGACTGGTGCCGGGCTCATCCCGACGTCGATCACTCTGACAGCCGTCTAGGACAGCTTCGGTCCTACACTCGACGTAATATCGACGCATGGCCACCCCGACCTCGCGACTACTCACGTTGCTCTCGCTCTTGCAGGCGCGACGAGACTGGCCGGGCGCCCTCCTGGCCGAACGCCTCGACATCAGCCACCGCACGGTGCGGCGCGACATCGACCGGTTGCGCGAGATGGGTTATCGCATCGAGGCCGCCATGGGACCCGACGGCGGTTACCGGCTCGACGCGGGAGAACAGCTTCCCCCGCTCCTCTTCGACGACGACCAGGTGATCGCGCTGGCGGTGGCGTTGAGGTCGGCACCCCTGCTCGGCGCGGGCACCGAAGAGGCCGCGCTGCGGGCGCTCACGACGGTGAGGCAGGTCATGCCCTCCCGCCTGCGCCACCGTGTCGATGCCCTCGACTTCACGACGCTCGGCCCGCGCGCTTCGACATCCAACACACGCTCGAACGCGAGCCCCGGCACCCACAGCGACGCGGTCACCGACACCGTCACACCGGATGTCCTCATCGCGCTCTCGAGCGCCGCGCGCGCCCACGAGGTGCTGCGCTTCGACTACGGCGCGGATGCATCCCCGCGCCGCGTCGAGCCACACCACCTCGTTGCCTCCAACGGTCGCTGGTACCTCGTCGCGTGGGATCTCGACCGGGAGGCCTGGCGCATCTTCCGGGCCGACCGCGTGACCCCGCGCATCCCGACCGGGCCTCGCTTCTCGCCGCGCGAGGTGCCCGGTGGTGACGCCGCGGCCTTCGTCTCGGCGCGTTTCAAGGGGTCGACCGAGCACGACGAGTGGCCGTGCACCGGCACCGTCGTGGTGCACCTCCCCGCCTCCGAGGTGGCGCCCTTCGCGGCCGACGGCATCGTCACGGACCTCGGCGACGGCCGCTGCACGCTCGTCTCCGGCTCGTGGTCATGGGTGGCCCTCGCCGCCGCGCTGGGCCGCTTCGACGCGCGCATCGACGTGGTCGACCCGCCCGACCTCACGGCG
>Ga0308164_10004091_pt1 | contig 12646 bp, 4 predicted proteins | sample PhyTR2_FD_201031 | JGI IMG/M metagenome (GOLD analysis project Ga0308164, IMG submission 201031) | Phyllosphere microbial communities from UC Gill Tract Community Farm, Albany, California, United States - DLSLT.R2 | ecosystem: Host-associated > Plants > Phyllosphere > Unclassified | place: USA... | reverse complement strand
ATTGAACAAGTAGTAGTTTTTCAGCTTGGTGGCCGAGGTGCTTTCCAGCACGTCGGGGTGCTGCTGCACCAGTTCCGCCAGCGCTGCCAATAACAGCGTTAGTGTCGTGACCCGCTGCTGCCCGTCAATAATTAGCAGCTCCGGTACCTCCGACGCGTTGTGGTGGTCCTGCTCAAAGTAGACCACCGACCCAACAAAGTGCCCGGCATTGTCCTCTGCTTTGCTGATGCCGATAATGTCGTGCAGCAGCTGCTGGCACTGGTTTTCCTGCCAGCTGTAGGTCCGCTGATAAATTGGAATTATGAACTGCTTCGAGGTTTGCAGAAACTTGAGGAGGTTGGCCTGCTTGGCTTTCATGGGTAGGGAGGTAGCGTATGTTTGATAAGCCAGGGGTGGTTAATCCTGCAGGGCCTTCAGCAGACAGTCACGCAAATCGGTGTAGTACTGAATGTTGATTTTGGTAATCATCTCATCCGATAGGTCGTTGAGCTGCTTGCGGGCATTGAGCGGAATGAGCAGGGTAGAGGCCCCCTTTTCCACGGCCAGCTCCGCCAGGTTGACGGCGTTGTAGACCAGGTCTATTGAGCCGCCCAGGTTCAACTGTCCCACCAGGGCCAGGCCGCCCTTGGTGCTCTTTTCCAGCAGCGAACTGCACAGCGCAATCAGCACCCCCATGCCCAGGCCGCTGCCGTTTTTGGAGGCATCAAAAGAGCGCAGCTGCACCGAGAATTCGTGGGCGCGGGGCTCCCGGTCGCCCAGCAGCTCTTTGGCTTTGCTGTAGAGGTTTTGCTCGGCGAAGCGCACGCTTTCCTGGAAAGCGGGCGGGGCCGGCCGGTTGAGCACTTTCACCCCACTGCCCGGACCTACGTTGACTTCAATCTTGTAGAGGCCAGCGGGCTCATCGGTGCCGCCGGTGTTCAGCGTCCACACCTGCCCGGGGGGTTGGGGGTCTTCGCCAATGGTGTTTTCGCTGTGCAGCTCGGGCGTGGTGACAAAGGTTTCGATGCCGTCCACGCCCAGGCGGTAGCTGAAATGGGTGTTGCGAAACTCGGCCGAGCCAATGCGCTTCTGCTGCTCTTTCACCCGGCGGCGGTATTCCAGGGCCAGTTTCACGGCCCATTCCAGCAGTTCGTCCGAGATGGGGGCCGCCGGGTCGGGCTGCATCAGTTTCAGCAGGCCGTTGATGGTTTTGTGCACGGCGGTGGTGTCGCGGCCGCTTAGGGCCCCGCCGAAATCTATCCGGGGCAGCACGGCCGAAATCCGGCTGGTATCGCGCAGGCGCGTCCAGCACTCAGCCAGGAAGTCGCTGACCAAGCCAAAGTGGGTAGTGAAGTAAGCCTTGTGCAGCTTGGGAAAGTCCCAGCCGGGTACGAAGGCGTGGATGCGGTCCATGAAGGCCGTGTCGTCGCGCATCTCTTTGGGCAAGGGGCCAAACAGGTGGCCCACGCGCTGCTGATGCTCCACGTCCACGTCGAAGTTGCCGACCAGTACCACGCCCCCATCGGCGCGAATAGGCTCCTTGCCGCGGCTGAACTCCCCGCTTTCCATGTAGCCCTTCATGATGTTCACGCCGTCCTTCTGGTCGAAGCTCACGCCCGACACTTCATCGAAGCAAACCACGTCGTACTTACACACCAGGCCCCGCTCCCCGTTGCTCAGGTTCACGAACATCTTGGTGACGGTGGTTTTACCTCCCGATACCAGGTGCGAATACGGCGAAATCTGCTGGTACAGGTGCGACTTGCCCGTGCCACGCGGTCCCAGCTCTACCAGGTTGTAGTTGCGCTCCACAAAGGGCAGCATCCGCACAAAGAGCACGTTTTTGGCCCGTTCGCTCATGCCGCCGGGCTCCATGCCCACGCTGCGCACCAGGAAGTCCTGCCACTCGGCCAGCGTAAACTGCTCCCGGCCCCGATACAGCTCATTCAGCACGTTGCGCTGGGAGAGTTGAATGGGCCGTAGGCTGGCAATGCCGAATGGGCGGCCGCTGTTTTCCTGCGCGATAGTGGGGTCGTAGTCCAGCTCCACTTCGGCGTAGAAGCCGCCCGTCAGCATCCGGTCATTCTCGTTCACCATCTCCGGCGCGATGCGCACGTTATTCAGGCGCAAGCTGGGCAGGGTGGCCACGTAGCTATCGGTGCGGGCATCCAGCTTCGCGGTGATGATGTCAATTAGCTTGATGGAGCCTTTCTCGCGGGCTTTGGACTTGAAGTATTCCTCCTCGCCCGGCCGCACGGTGCGGTCGGCCAGCTGCCGCTTCACTATCTCCAGGCCTTCCTGAATTTCCTGCTCGTCGGTGGTGGCACAGTAGCGCCCCAGCAGAAACTCGATGACGTAGGTCGGCACCGGGTAGGTCTTGCGGAATTGCTCCAGCAAATCTTTGCGCACGATAAAACCCTCGAAGGCGCGGGCGGCAATGTGGTCAATAGTATCTAATTCCATCAGGGGGCCAGAGTTACATGGACAGCTACAATGCCCTCAGCAACTCGTGCCGATGAGCGCAGTGCACGATGACCAAGCAGATTGTCGCGCAAGCTAGAGGTAGCCTTAAAACCAGCAGCGTTCCATTCCTTGGAAAATGTGCTGCCATCCATGCGAGTTAGTGTAATAATTGCCTTGCGTCGCACTACTAATCCAGCCTTAAAATCGGCTTCTGAGCTGGGATTGAATGTTATGGGTACTTGCTTTCGAGTAGGCTCTCCCTTAGTTACGGACGCAAGAACACTAACAGTTGATTTGGGCGAATCACCAGGACCTTGCAAGGTCAAGTGTAGCGGCGTATCTGCCGTAACAGTTGGCCAAGCAGAAAGCTCGGGCAACATTATTTGTGCTTCCAATGCTTGCAGCAGCTTGCCGTATCGTAGGCAAAATTGATTGTGCACATAGCGTAGCAAACGAACATCTTCCCCTACGTCTTTTCCATTGTAGGATTGTACAGCTGGAATTGGGCACAGAAAGTAGTTGGCGGGGTGTACCATGCGCAGAAAGTGCGCAGCCATCTTCTCCCGGTCATTTGCCGGAACGGCGGACACCCGTCGAATGTGGTCTGGAGCAGCCCATTGAGAATCAACTCCCTTTGGAAACAGAAGAGTCGATTCTTTACGATAGTTGAAGTGATAGTTAGAACCCACAGGGTGAAGGTGTGCGAGTTTCCATTTCCTGTCGTTGAGCCTTGGGCTTTTAGTTTTTCGGAATGCCGCCAGCTTTTCAGAAGCGCTAATCCTTTTTCCAATCGGAATAGTGCGGTCGGCAATGGCGTCATTTAGGTCGGCTAATGAGGGGCACCGGCCAGCCAGCACTTGCTCAGCAATGAGCTGAGCGAAGTAGTTGTCGCAGTAAACGTAGCCGAAGCCATTCTCATCTAAGCTTAAATAGCCTCGGCGGTCATCTTTGCCGTAGCGCCGAATGAACAAAGTAGGTGTAGGTTGGGCTACATACTTCAGCAGCAACTCATGCCAGTGATGTACGACTTCCACTGCTGGTAGACGAGGCTCTATAAGCTTCTCAAAGCATTCACCCACCGTGTGCACGGTTCCGGAGGTCACACTCGGTAACTGGGCAGCGGAAAGGGTGGGATTCGTCCAAGCCATAAAATGAAAGTAACTATATCATTCGCCCACCAGCGTGGACTGTTTATCCAGAATCGTATTGTCCGGGCCAAGCAACACCAAAATAGCCGGCTGGCCCTGCTTGGCGTCATCGGCCATCAACGAGGCCTTGCCTCCGGCAACGGTTTTGGGCGGGTGCAACAACAGCGTGGAACCCGTGTCCGTCAGGGAGGTACGAAGGTCAACTACGCACCCTTCGGGCGCGTCTTCCACGGCCACGGTGCAGCGTAGGTTCACCCATTTTTGGGCCGCGATTTTGCCGCTGACCGGGCCTGCCGCGGCACCGCCTTTGCTGATGGTGAGCACCGGCACGAGGCATTCGTGCAGGGAAAGGCCCCCGTGGGCAAACTCCACGTTGGCCTTGAAAAAGGAGATGCCTGGCGCGTAGGTGATGAATTCCTGCGGATTCCAGCTCCAGGGCAGCTGCAGCAGGGAGGAAGTAGCGCCGGGCTTCAGCAGGGCGCAGCGGCCCCAGCGGGTATCTACCAGGTCTTTTGAAAGCTGCTCTTTGGGCAGGCCGCCCGGCAGCAGCAGCCAGCCGTGGTCGGTAACCAGGCGGATGCGCGGGGCACCGCCTTCCAGGGCCCGGTCGACGGCTTCCTTCACCCGGCGCAGCAGCTCGGGAATGCGGTGCACGATGCCCGCCTGTTCCTCGTGGCCCTTGGTGTCCACGTCGCCAATTTCCTGCCAGTAGCGCTGCCCGCTTTGCGGGGCGGTGCCGAGGGGCAAGTAAGAGTAGCCGACCTGGGGCAGCGCACCGCGAAAGTTGGCCGTGTTGAGCACTTTGCCGGAATCGGCTAGCTGGGGCACGAAATCGGCTACCGCGCTTTGGCGGGACACGATGCCGGCCAGCGGCGACGACCAGGCTTTGGCCGTGGGCGTCACGCTGGGCAGGGCCGACCACGCCGTGGTCAGCTCCACCTCGTAGCCTTGCTGCCGGAGCTGGGCCACAAATTCCTGAGCAACTTCCAGCCGGAAGGCATCCACGAACAGCACAAACCCTTCCTCGGAGGGCTGCGGCACACTGGCGGGTAGCAGCGCGCTGGCATCAGCCCGCAGTAGTTGCTGAAACCGGTCAGTGACCAACTCCAGCCAAGGCTGGTAAAACAGCCGAACGACTGCCTGCACCGCTTCCTTGTCGGGCCCGGTGCTGACGGCGGCCAGGGCCAGGCGCATGGCCTGGTCGGCCTGGTAGCCCTGCTGCTCGTAGTAGTGGCGCAGCTTGGTCAGGTCGTGGTTGGGCACGGAGCCGATGGCCACTTGAACCAGATGCAGCAGGTGTGGCAGAGCCTGCGCGAGCGGGGCTTGCTGCAAATCGGCCCATACCCAGGCGCGGCGCATACCATGGGCGGCCTCCAACGCGGTGAGCTGGGTAGCAGCGGCGGGCGGTAGCTGGGCCGCGGCTTTCAATAAGCCCTGGCGCAGCACGGTTTCCTGGTCCTCATTTACCTGGGGCCAGCTTTCCGGGTTGGTGGTGAGCATACCGCCCAGGCCGGGCGGCTGGGCTTGCCGGAGCAGGGCCGGCAGCTCCTTGAACTTGTGCGGAGCGTGGGTGAAGTGCTGCCAAACGGGCTGCCACACCGCCTGCCGCCGAATGCCGAGCTGCTGCGCCACCGCCAGGCGCTGGCTGGCCTCGGGTGTGAAGTCGTAGCGGGTTTCGCAGAGGGTACGGAACAGGGCCTGGCGGCCCGGCTCCAGCCCGGCCAGGTAGGCGTCGCCTTCTTCCAGCCAGCGCAGCACGCAGGCGGGCTCGTCGGGGAACAGGGCGGCCAGCACGTGGCCGGCATCGAGGGTGCCTTTGCCGTAGAGCGTTTCGCTTTCCTCAAACAGCCAGGGCAGCGCGTGCAGCAGGGTGTCTTTGGTGGCGGTGTCGGTGGCGGTGCGGCGGCCCAAGCCACTGCCGGGGTTTTGGATGAAGGCGCTGATGGTCCACTCCTTGCCATTGTCCTGCAGCCAGACGACGCCCGTGAACTGGTATTCGCGCAATGGGGCCAGCTGCAGGCCCTGCGGCTCGGGGGTGCGCAGGTCCTTTTTGGAGATGCCGGGCAGGTAGATAACCGGAATCACGCCGGCCGCCCAATCGGCGGTGGGGAGCGTGCGGGCCACCATGCATTTCAGCCAGACAGCGGGGCCTTGCCGCAACTCGGCTTTGTAGTCCCCCAGCGTCAGTAGCTCGGGTAGGGCGGGGCGCAGCAGGGGCAGCACGGCCTCCCACTGCCGCTCGGGGTCGGGCCACAGAATCACCTCCGGCGGCACCATACTGCTGCTGTTGTGCTGGGCCACCTCGCGCAGGCTGGCCAGTACTTTGTCTTTCAGGGTGAGCTTGGGGGGCATGGAGGGCGCAGTGGGCTACGAGCGGTGGGCGGGTAAGGGAAAGGGGGCGGTTAGGCGGGCTTCTTCTGGCTTTCGGCGGCGTCGCGGGCGGCGCGCTTTTCGGCCAGGGTGCAGTGCCGGTCATTGTCGCGCAGCTCGCCCCAGGGGGTGGAGGCGGGGTTTTTGCCCCGGTCGGTGCCCCACTTGATGGCGGGCTTGCGGCGCAGCACTTCGGCTTCCATGAAGGGGCGGATGTTCAGGCGCACGCCGTCGTTGAGGTCGGGCTCCCAGCCCATGGGCTGCTGGGCGAGGGGCTTCCAGCGCACGAAGATGTCATAGGGGCTTTCGCCAGCTTGAATGGCTTTGAGCTTACGGTCGAGGGCTTGGGCGGCCAGTAGGCGGCCGTCGGCCCCGCTTTCGTTGCGCTTCACCTGCTGCTCGCACTGCCGCAGCCAGTCGCCGAGGTAGGTGTAGATGAGCTTTTGCAGGCTCTCACGGTTGAACTGGTGGTAGTTGACGATGGCGCTGAAGCCGTCGGGGCGACCGTCCCAGATGTGCCACAGGAAGGGGCGCTGCTGAAACAGCTTGCAGTGCTGGGCGAAAAACTCCTCGCGCAGCCACTTGTCCAGGTTGCCCTTGGCGCCTTCGCGGCCCAGCAGCGTTTCTAGGGTGGTAGTAGTATAGGCTGCGCCGTAAACTGCCTGCAGGTAGGTGCGCAGAGCTTCGGCGGCAGCGGGCTCGCCGTTCACGGGGGGCAGGCACACGATGCCGTCGCGGTCGGTGAGGTGGTCGTACTGCTGGATGGCGGCCAGGTGGGCGCGGGCTTCGGGGGCCAGCTCCATGTCAGCATCGGTTTCAGCGGGCCAGCGGTAGCCGAGCAGCCGCGCTAGCGCCACCTGCAACGGAGCCGTGCTCGGCTCTGGGTGGCCGTGGAACAGCCACTGAGTCGGGTCGTCGCTGTAGGGCAGGGGCAGGCCGTTAGGGTATTGTTCTTCGGCTACTTTTTGCCAGTGCGCTAGGTCGAAGGGTATGTTATGAAAAGTAGCTTCTGAAACGCTTAGCTTCTGATTTAACTTCCGAACATTTTGCTTGAACTCATCAGATAATGAGTACAGCCATAATGGTATTAGGTGTTCTTGCTTTTTAGGAATAAGCATTGCACCATTCCTGTCCCACGCTTCACCAACAGAAAGAGTGACAGGCATTTTTGCCATTCGCGTTACATATACTCCTGGTTTACCCCAGTAGCGTATGTTCTGAACTCTTGCTCCTGGTACTTTAAGTAGTTCTCCTTTGCCATCTTCCCATAGAAGAATACGCTCTCTACCTGCGTATAAATCGTTGTCAGTAATGGAGTTTAACTGGTAAACCCATTTTTCAGTACGAGTCGGTATCTCCGAAAAAAGAAATTTGAAGCGATTTGTGTCTCCAGTGTCAATGCCAGCTAATGAGTCTACATAACTTCCTAAAGGACTGACTGAGTCGATATCTTCTATCGAAATGATTGCACCCGGATTCCTGTTTTGCTTTTGCTGAGAAACCATACTTATAGTGTTGCTCAACAGTGCGTTTGCTTTTACTGATACAGGAGAGTCATTTGATACATCTAGTCCAGCAAATTCATGGGCTTTGTTAGGATATTTATTAGCTATGCTTATGAGCATAACATTAAAATCCCACATAGGGGTTTGAAACGATTTTACACCCAACTTAGAAATTATACTCCACTCTGCAGTCTGAAGTAGCTTAGCTCGGAATTTAGCGTAACTGGTTAAAAACAACCAGTTCTGCGGTATAACTGAACATGCAATACCGCCAGGTATTGCTGATTTCAACATCTTTTCTAAGAAAACGGTAGCTAAATCGCCTTTTGAGTCTGCATAATTTTTAGCGCAATATTGTTGCAGACTGTCGGCCTGTTTGCCTCTTGACAAATATGGAACATTTGTAATAAGCAAGGTATACTTCTGAGCGAGTAGCTTTCCTGCTAGCGCAATACCTTGTGCTACTACACCACGTTCTACTTGCTCATCATCGTGCTGTGCTAGCTCTTTAGCAATAACTGTTTCTAACACTGGGCGCAGCTCATCGAAGGACGCAGTGAGCATATCGGCATTTTGCGTGGAAGGGTCAATTAAAGAACCTAGTTCCGGCGCTTTCTGGAATAGGTCATACAGGCGTTTCATGCCGTTGCGCAACCGTCCATCGGTACCTGCTAGGCGCATCCAGTCTTCAACTTTGCCGGTTGGCGCCACGCCGCTACACGCTAGGTTCAGGGCCGGCAGGGGCCGGTAGCCGCCGCAGAATTTCCAGGCGGTGAGGGCGAGGTTGAAGGCCGCAATCTGGGTGCAGCGGGCATCCAGCTCCAGGCCGTTCAGGTTGTCGGTCAGCACCCGGTCGGTAGCTTCCTCAGCGCTGATTTTCTCCTCGTGCATCCGTAGTCGGGCCAGCATGGGGAAGGCAGCGGCCACAAAATGGCCCGAGCCCATGCAGGGGTCCAGCAGGGTTACCTCGGCCGTGGTGGCGGGCCAGCCCGCGAAGGTGCCGGCGGCCGGCTGGCCATCGGGCAGGCGGCGCAGGTAGTCGAGGCGCACGGGGGGCTTTTCGCCGGGGTGTCGGGCCACCCACCACGCGCCCAGCGTGTTGTCGAGCAGGAAATGCACCATGTAAGGTTCGGTGAACAGCTGCGTTACGGCTGGCAGCCGGGCCCCGTTAATTTTGTCGCCGCTGGCGTTTATCTCGGCTTTGCGCTCCGTCTGCCAGAACTGGTACACCCAGCCCAGAGCATCGTCGGCCGTGAAAATGGCTTCTTCCAGCTTTTCCAGCAGGCTTTCCAGCGCAATCCGGTCGTCGGGCGCGAAGCTCACCTGCAGCAGCGGGTCTTCGGGCCGGAAGATGGCCGGCAGCATCCGCGAGGCGTAAGCCCCGGCGGCGCTCCACTTATCGGCGTAGCCATCCTCGGGGCCCAGCTCGGCCACGTCTTCCAGCGTCACGCTCACGCCGTCGTACATCAGCAGGTGGTTGGCTTCCAGAAACCGGGCAAACAGCATCCGGTGCCAGTACTCGTAGGCCAGCTCGGTGCTGAGGTGGTCCAGCGGCTGGCGGCCATCGGCGGCGCGGGCATCGCCCAGCAGCCGGCCCTTGGCCCGCAGGCGTACCCGCAGCTCGCGCCCGGCTGCGTCGAGGTGGCCGAACGGCTCGGCCTGGTCCACGGCCAGGGCCGCCAGGGCATTGCGCGCGCCCGTTTCGGCCACTTTTCGGGCTTTGATGACGGTGTTTTCGAGGGTGCCCCGTTGGGGTGCGGTCAGGACAGACATGCGGGTTTGGTTCGGGCAAAACCTCACACCTGGTTGCTCTTTGCAGAGAAGCCAGGAATGAGGTTCGGGGTTATGGGTAACGTACTGTGTAATCAGCCCTCAACCGCAACCAGAAGCAGCGGAACCGGGCCATAAAGAGCGAGGTGAGCCTAGTTCAGAATCACTGACTCCCCGTTATTTAACATTTCTTCCAACTCGGCGCGTAGGTCGTTCAGGTACTCTTCCAGCTCCGGGCGCGAGGCAATGGTGGTGCGTGGCAGCTTGTACATCTGGGCTTTGGGCTGCGTGAGCTTCACGGCCGCCGCGTGCACTGCCTGAAACTGCCCCGGCAGCGCGGCCAGCTTGGTTTCCCAGGTTTCCAGCGAGGCCTTTTGCAGGTCGTTCAGCAGGCCGGCGGCGTCCAGTGGTTTTAGTTCAGGCTTCTTCAGCAGCTGGTTCTGGCTTAGCAAGTCATGCTTCTGCGGTTGGGCCAGTTTGATAAAATAAGGGTCGGCCTGCAGCGTAGTCATGCGCGCATCGTAGTCGTCGATGTAGCGTTGCTTGCGTTCGGTCAGGGCGGTTTTCAGTTCGTCGGCCAGCCGCGCCAGCAGGGGAGCTATTAGGTCAGGCTCGTGCAGCAGCAGGCGGCCGGTGCGCAGCGCGTCGGCTTCCTCACGGATGGACTCGATGATGGGCGAGCCCGCCGGAGCCAGGCGCAGCAGGTCGGCTAGCAGCTGCCACTGCGGCTGGCGCTGCTTGGCGGTGGCGGCTTGTTGGGTCCAGTCGGCGTGGAGCTTGCGCAGCTCGGCTTGCTGCTCCAGCAGGCCCAACAGCCGCTCGTTGCCTTCGCGGCCTTCCAGGTCGTGCAGGGCCTGGGTGTTGGGCGGTGCGGGCATGGGCGCATCGCCGCCCGCCCGGTCGACCAGGGCCAGCAGGGCGCGCAGGTAGTTGCCCGAGGCCGCCAGCTCCTCACCCGACTGGCACTTGATATCCGCCGAGGCGAACAGCTGCCGCAGCTTCACCCGGTCCTTCGCCTCCACGGAGTGAACTTCCTTCCGGAACTCGGCCGCGCTAATCTTGCTCTGGTTGAGCGTAGTTTCGGTGGTCGAAATCTGGTCGGTCAGGCGCAGCATCAGCAGCATGGTGTCCACGGCGTCCTGCTCAAACCCGTAGGGACTCTTCATGAAGTGCTGCCGGATGGCCTTGCCCTGGTGGGTACCGTTGCCCATGAAGCGCAGAATCTCCACGGCCACGGGGTGGTCTTTCACGTCATTTTTCCAGCCCACTTTGGCCAGTGCATCGGGCGCGTTGCCGATGGCCTTGGTCAGGGCCGCGCCCCAGCCGGTGAAGTCGCCTTTGGCCTTGAATTCCGGGAATTGCCGGTCGGCCAGGCTGCCGAGGGCGTCGCGCACGTCGGCCATCACGTCGCCGGTGTCGATTTTCTTGCCGCCGGCCAGGTACACGGCTGCTTCCTTGCACGCCGCTTCAATCAAATCCTGCAGGGCCTGGTGAGCCAGGCCGCGCTGGGTGGCCATGCTGCGCCGGGCCTGCTCCGACTCCGGCGACAGGTTATTGGCCTTCACCTTCAAGGTATGGTCGGCGGCCAGGTACCGCACAATTTCGCGGCGTATATCCGCATCCCGGTACTTGGCCACGTACACATAGGACAGGGGTACGGCTGCGCCCTCACTACGTATTTCATTCAGGAGCAAGCTTTCCCCGTCGTTCCACCCGTCCCGAATCCAGACGTACAGCAGCCGGTTTTCAGTAGTTGGGCGGGTGGTCAGTTGGTCCCAGATTTCAAAGTCACGCTTCACCCGGGAGGTGCCGTGCACGATGTTGATGGCCTTGGACCGCTCCTTGAAGAAGCTTACAATACGCTCCCGCAGCTCGCGCTGAATCTGGTCGCCGCCGGTGTTGGTCAGCTTGGCTTCGTGCTTTTTGTATTCCTGTTGCCACTCGGCCCCCACCTTGGTTTGCAGGCGGTACTCCTGGGCAATCTGCATCAGGTGCTGCTGCTGCACCAGCCGCTGAATGGCGGCCTTCACCTGTTCGCGGAAGTCATCCGAGGCCTGATTCAGGTTGTCGAGCAGCAGGTCGGCAATGGTGTTGTCGTCGGCCTGGATTTTGTTGCCCGGCACGTTGTCGGGCAGCAGGTCCAGCAGGAACACCACGGCCAGAATCCGGCTTTCCAGCTCGCCGTGCGGCCCTTTAGTCTTCTGCAACTCAATCAGATTGAGCGTTTCGTTGAGTAATACCGGGCTCTGCGACATCTGCGCCTTTTTCTGCCAGAACACGAAGTCGGCTGGTACGATGTGGCCTAGCGGCTTGTGGGCTACGTCGTTCACCCCATCGTTCACGATGCGCAGCTGGCTACGCAGCTGCCCGTCCATGCCGGCGGTGTCGATGATTTGAAGGATGCGCTTCCAGAACTTGCGCGTGGAAGGCAGCATGGGGTAGTCGGCGCTCAATAGCTCCCGCTCGGCGGTGCTGTAACTGAAATCCGAGCCGCTGAGGTTACGTGAAATCTCGCCCAGCCGGTCTTCCAGCAGCTTGTTGAGCGGTACTACAGCCGAAGGCTTCTTGTGCAGTACGGTTTTGCGCGTCACCGTTTCCACGTCAGTATCCGAGAGCAGCACGCTCACTGAAAAGCGGTGGGTCAGGGGCAGCAGCTGGGGCGTGTCGGTCAGCGCGTTCTGGCCCGTGGCCACCAGCAGGAACTTGCCTTCAAACTCGGCGCAGAGGTCCTGGGCCAGGTTCTGAATCTCAATGGTGCGGCTGCTGTCTTGCCCGATAAACTGCTGCACCTCATCCAGTACGATGATGGTGCACGGAATCTTGTCGCCGAACTTCAGCGGCAGGATTTCCTTTTTGATGGTATAAATCAGCTGCTCCCGGCTCAGCATCTCATTCGGGCTCTGGGGCCGGAAGTTGCTTTCAAACCGGTCCAGCACCTGGGCTTCCGTATCGGCAAAGCTGGGCAGCAGCTCCAGCACGGCCCGCGCCAGAATGGGCGATACCGACAGGTTTTGGGCTTCTTCTTCCAGCGTGGTGCCCTCGGCCACCATGCGTGCTACCAAGTCATCGTGAATGCCCTGCTTGATGCACCAGTGCACGAATTTGAACAGGTGCAGCTGCGCCGGCAGGTCCAGCGCCTTCAGCAGCAGGCTCAGAAACGAGTATCGGATGTCGGGCGAGGGAAAGTCCTTCAGTGTACCAATTACGGCCAGCTTGCCCTGCACCTTCTGCTTACGGCCCAGCTCCACGAACAGGTCGTTTACCGGGGTCGGCAAGGGCTTAATGGTCCGGGCCGTATCACCCGAGGGAAACTCAAAATCCTCCCACAGGTAGCCCAGCATCTTCACTAGGTGCGACTTACCGCTGCCAAAAAAACCGCTCACCCACACGGCCGGCTGCTGCGGTTTTTCC
>Ga0308164_10004090_pt1 | contig 12648 bp, 12 predicted proteins | sample PhyTR2_FD_201031 | JGI IMG/M metagenome (GOLD analysis project Ga0308164, IMG submission 201031) | Phyllosphere microbial communities from UC Gill Tract Community Farm, Albany, California, United States - DLSLT.R2 | ecosystem: Host-associated > Plants > Phyllosphere > Unclassified | place: USA... | reverse complement strand
CTTCAGCCGGGAAGAGGCCAGCATGGACGCCCTGGATTTCTCAGTGTGCCCACCGACGCATTCCCGGCTAAAGCCGGTCCCACTAAAAGCCCGCGGTGTGCCAGTCAGCCACATACAACGCACCCGGTGTGCCAGTCAGAACCGCGCAACGCACGGGCCGTGTCTGCGGCACACAATCCAGAGGACGCCGCACAACCTGTGGGACCGGCTTCAGCCGGGAAGAGGCCAGCATCGACGCCCTGGATTTCTCAGTGTGCCCACCGACGCATTCCCGGCTAAAGCCGGTCCCACTAAAAGCCCGCGGTGTGCCAGTCAGCCACATACAACGCATGGGCGTGCCAGTCAGAACCATGCATGCATGGGGCGTGTCAGCGAGACCCGATCCAGAGGACGCCGTGCAACCTGTGGGACCGGCTTCAGCCGGGAAGACGCTAGCATGAGCACCCTCAATTTCGCGGCGTACCATCCGACGCATTCCCGGCTAAAGCCGGTCCCACTAAAAGCCCGCGGTGTGCCAGTCAGCCACATACAACGCACCCGGTGTGCCAGTCAGAACCATGCAATGCATGGGAGCGTGTCAGAGAGACCCGATCCAGAGGACGCCGTGCAACCTGTGGGACCGGCTTCAGCCGGGAAGAGGCCAGCATGGACGCCCTGGATTTCTCAGTGTGCCCACCGACGCATTCCCGGCTAAAGCCGGTCCCACTAAAAGCCCGCGGTGTGCCAGTCAGCCACATACAACGCACCCGGTGTGCCAGTCAGAACCGCGCAACGCACGGGCCGTGTCTGCGGCACACAATCCAGAGGACGCCGCACAACCTGTGGGACCGGCTTCAGCCGGGAAGAGGCCAGCATCGACGCCCTGGATTTCTCAGTGTGCCCACCGACGCATTCCCGGCTAAAGCCGGTCCCACTAAAAGCCCGCGGTGTGCCAGTCAGCCACATACAACGCATGGGCGTGCCAGTCAGAACCATGCATGCATGGGGCGTGTCAGCGAGACCCGATCCAGAGGACGCCGTGCAACCTGTGGGACCGGCTTCAGCCGGGAAGACGCTAGCATGAGCACCCTCAATTTCGCGGCGTACCATCCGACGCATTCCCGGCTAAAGCCGGTCCCACTAAAAGCCCGCGGTGTGCCAGTCAGACCCATACAACGCACGGGGCGTGCCAGTCAGAACCATGCGTGCATGGGGGCGTGTCAGCGAGACCCGATCCAGAGGACGCCGTGCAACCTGTGGGACCGGCTTCAGCCGGGAAGAGGCCAGCATCGACGCCCTGGATTTCTCAGTGTGCCCACCGACGCATTCCCGGCTAAAGCCAGTCCCACTAGAAGCACGCGGTGTGCCACTGGGACCGGGTCAGCCAGCCTTATCCGGCCAGACCGACGTACACGTTTTGCACGTCATCGTGGCTGTCGATCGCTTCGAGGAAGGCTTCGACCTCGGCCATCTGCTCTTCGCTCAGGCCTTCAACCGGGTTTTTCGGGCGGTAGCCGATCTTGGCGGATTCAACGGTGAAACCAAACTCAGGCAGTGCCTTGCATACGGCGTCGAGGTCGGTGGTGTCGGTGTAAAACGTCGCAACGCCCTCTTCGCCTTTTTCAACGTCCTGAGCGCCGGCTTCGATGGCGGCTTCCTCGGCGTCCGCTTCGGGTGATGCGGCAGCCGCATCGATCATGCCCAGGTGATCAAAATCCCAGGTAATCGAACCCTCGGCACCAAGCTGGCCCTTGCGGAACAGCACGCGGATCTCGGACACGGTACGGTTGATGTTGTCAGTCAGGCACTCAACGATGACTGGCACTTTGTGCGGCGCGAAGCCTTCGTAGGTGAGTTTCTCGAAGTGAACGTGCTCGCCGAGCAAACCGGCGCCTTTCTTGATGGCGCGTTCGAGGGTTTCGCGGGGCATCGAAGCCTTCCTGGCCTGCTCGACCACCAGACGCAGGCGCGCGTTCATGTCGGGGTCAGCGCCGGAGCGCGCGGCAATCATGATTTCCTTGGACAGCTTGCCGAAAATACGCCCCTTGGCGTTGGCTGCCGCTTCTTTGTGTTTGACCTTCCACTGTGCGCCCATGATTGCTCTCTTGTTCCGGTGGCGATAAATCGCTCGGATCCGACGCATCCTGCACGCCGGGCCGATGACGATAAACGCTGAAAATAGGGGGATCGATAATGACAGGCCGGGGCTGAACCGCGGCGACCGGCGCATTTTATACACGCTGGCGTAAGAAGACACCCCTGAGACGCGCCACCGCCCTGACCTGAATCAGCGATGCTTGAACGCCGGCTCGCGCTTCTCGATGAACGCCGCCATGCCTTCCTTCTGGTCCTCGCTGGCAAACGCCGCATGGAACACCCGGCGCTCGAAGCGAATCCCCTCGGCCAGGCTGACTTCAAAGGCGCGATTCACGCTTTCCTTGACCATCATGGCCACCGGCAACGACTTCGCCGCAATGCCGGCTGCCACTTTAAGCGCCTCATCCAGCAACTGCTCTTGCGGCACGATGCGCGCCACCAGCCCGGCACGCTCTGCTTCGACGGCGTCGATCAGGCGCCCGGTCAGGCACATTTCCATGGCCTTGGCCTTGCCGACCGCGTGGGTCAGGCGCTGGGTCCCGCCCATGCCCGGCAGCACGCCCAGCTTGATTTCCGGCTGACCGAAGCGCGCGTTGTCCGCCGCCAGAATAAAGTCGCACATCAGCGCCAGCTCGCAGCCGCCGCCCAAGGCAAATCCCGAAACGGCCGCAATGAGCGGCTTGCGGCGATTGGCCACCCGATCGCTGTCGCTGAACAGGTCGTCCAGATAAATCTGCGGGTACTTCAGCTCGGCCATTTCTTTGATGTCAGCCCCGGCAGCAAAAGCTTTCGCCGAGCCGGTCAGGACGATGCAGCCGATGCCGTGATCGCGTTCCAGTTCATCAAGGGCGTGATTGAGTTCGCTGATGAGCTGCGCATTCAGGGCGTTGAGCGCCTCTGGGCGATTAAGGGTCAGGAGCGCAACACGACCTCTGACTTCTTTTAGGATTGTCATGTAATTCATTGTTTTATAAACCTTTTCTATTTCGTGAGCCAAACAGCCGCATTCACAGAATCGAGATGCAAAACATGGCTTAAGGCATTGATATCAAAAGATAAGTTCGAGGGCCATCGCAGTCGCTTCGCCGCCACCGATGCAGATCGCCGCAACCCCTCGCTTCAGTCCACGCTGCTTCAACGCCGACAGCAACGTCACCAGAATCCTTGCCCCCGATGCGCCAATGGGATGGCCCAATGCGCAGGCGCCGCCATGGACGTTGACCTTGTGATGGGGCAGCTCCAGGCGGGCCATGGTGACCAGTGCAACGACCGCGAACGCTTCGTTGATCTCGAACAGGTCCACGTCAGCCACGGACCAGCCGGTCTTGCTCATCAGTTTGTCGATGGCGCCTACCGGTGCGGTCGGAAACAGCCCGGGCTCATTGGCATAAGCGGCGTGGCCATGGATGACCGCCAGCGGCGTGAGCCCGCGTCGCCGGGCTTCGGACTGGCGCATCAGGGTCAGGGCTGCAGCGCCGTCGGAGATCGAGCTGGAGTTGGCGGCCGTCACCGTGCCGCCCTCGCGGAACGCCGGTTTCAGCTGAGGAATCTTGTCCAGCTTCGCCTTGGGCGGCTGTTCGTCCTGGCGAATGGTCTTGCGCTCCTTGCCCACCGTGACTTCCACCGGGACGATTTCAGCGTCGAACCAGCCGCGGGCCATGGCTTCCTGCGCCCGGGTCAGCGAGGCGACCGCAAAACCGTCCTGGGCTTCCCGGCTGAAATTTTCCAGCCCGGCGCACGTCTCGGCGAAGGTGCCCATCAAGCGACCTCGATCGTAGGCGTCTTCGAGGCCGTCGAGAAACATGTGATCGATGATCTGGCCGTGGCCCATGCGGTAACCGCTGCGGGCTTTCTCCAGCAAATACGGTGCGTTGGACATGCTCTCCATGCCGCCGGCGATCACCACGTCGGCGCTGCCGGCCAGCAGCATGTCGTGGCCGAGGATCGCCGCCTGCATGCCCGACCCGCACATCTTGTTCAGCGTGGTGCAGGTCGTGGCGTCGCTGAGCCCGGCGCCCAATGCCGCCTGACGCGCCGGCGCCTGACCCAGTCCGGCCGGCAGCACACAACCGAACAGCACTTCATCGACCTGCGCTGCATCGATCCCTGCGCGCTCAACCGCAGCGCGGATGGCGGCGGCGCCGAGTTGCGGCGCGGTCAGGCTTTTGAGATCGCCCTGAAAGGCGCCCATGGGCGTGCGCGCAGCGCTCACGATCACCACAGGGTCGTCGTTCAACGTCTGGCGTTTGTTCAAAGACATGATGGAGTTTCCTCGATTAGCGAGCGGCCATGCGCAAGGCGCCATCCAGTCGGATCACTTCGCCGTTGAGCATGCTGTTTTCGATAATGTGGCGCGCCAACGCGGCGTACTCTTCGGGCTTGCCAAGGCGTGGCGGGAATGGCACGCCGGCGGACAGGCTCTCGCGCACCTGGGGGGTCATGCCGGCCATCATCGGGGTTTCGAAAATGCCCGGGGCGATGGTCATGACGCGAATGCCGTACCGAGCGAGTTCACGGGCGGCGGGCAAGGTCAGGCTGACAATGGCGCCCTTGGAGGCTGCATACGCCGCCTGGCCGATCTGGCCGTCATAGGCCGCGACCGACGCCGTGTTGATGATGACCCCGCGCTCACCATCGGCATCGGCCGTGCTTTCGGCGATGGCCACGGCGGCGAGGCGCAGCAGGTTAAAGCTGCCGATGAGGTTGACGTTGATCACCCGGCTGAAACTGTCGAGGCCATGGGGGCCTTCTTTGCCGAGGATTTTCTCGGCGCCGACGATACCTGCGCAGTTGATGACGCCGTTGATCTGGCCGAACGCACTCAGCGCCGCGTCCACCGCGGCCTGAACGGCGCTCTCCTGGGTGATGTCGCTGACGCTGGCGCGGGCCTTGTTGCCCAGCCTTGCTACCCGGGCCGCGAGCACCTCGGCGTTGACGTCCACCAGCATCACGCTGGCCCCTGCGTCGATGAGCATCTGTGCGCTGGCCGCACCCAGCCCGGACGCGCCGCCACTGACCAGAAATACCTTGCCGTCGATCTGCATGATTGTGTCGTCCTTACACTTTTCTTGTTGGTGTGGCGAAATACTCCGCTCTGCCGCGCCGATGGGCAATGGTCAAAGCGCGCAGAACGCCTGACGGTTTTGGCCAGTGGCGGTACGCGTGGTTGGGCGTAGCGACATCCCTGGGTCCTCAGGCAAGCGTGGCGTTGGACTCGGCCGGTCAGGGCAGCAGGTAACGCATGACCGCCTCACAGATCATCGCTTTCTGCCGCGCCTTGACGGCTCCGTCCTCCAGGTCGATCTGGAAAATTTCGGAAAACGTATGGCGGTTGGACACGCGGTAGAAACAGAACGAGCTCATCAGCATGTGCAGGTCAACAGCCTGTACGCCTGGCCGGAACACGCCGGCCTCCTCGCCGCGCCGCAAGGTGTGGTCCAGCGCCTGCAAGACATTCCGGCTCAGCTCGCGGATGGCCGGGGACTGTTTGACGTTGACGCCGTTGTGGATGTTTTCGATGCAGACGATGCGCACGAAATCGACGTTGCGGTCGTGGTGATCGAAGGTGAACTCCACCAGCCGCCTGATGGCTTCGTCGGGCGCAAGCACATCCAGGTCAAGGCTGCTTTCCGTGGTGCGAATGTCGCCGTAAAGCTTCTCCAGCACTTCGGTGTACAGCTGCTCCTTGCTGTTGAAGTAGTAATAGATCATCCGCTTGGAGGTTTGCGTGCGCTCGGCGATCGCATCGACGCGGGCGCCAGAGAGCCCCTGGGCGACGAACTCGGCGACGGCGGCCTGAAGGATGTCGTCGCGGGTTTTTTCCGGATTGTTCTTGCGGGACTTGCGCGGCTGCTCAGGACTTTCATCAGCGGGCGCTTCAACGAGACTGTCGTCAACGGTTTTCATGCGGGGCTCACGACCACGGTGGGATCGCGGGATTATGGGCTGCACACGTGGGTTTCACCAGACCGCAAGGGTCGGGTAGCAACACGTCGGCACCCGCTTCGAACCGATGAGGCTCGAACCTGGCGGGTGTTCGTGGGATTATTCGCGCCGCTGGACGCGACATCAGATGAAATGAACCGTCCGGTTAGCTTCATAACGCTTTGCGGGCCCAATCCAGGCCCTGACAGCGCAGACACCACCATAACAATTCCAAAACAGGCTTGATGCTTATGCGTTCCCCTTCTGCTTCGCCTGCCCCGGCCGCCTCCCGCACCGCGCATCCCCATGCCGGCATGAACGAGAAGATCCGCAGCGCCCTGGCCGTCGGCAAAACCCGTTGGGGCATGCTGGCACTGGTGTTTTTCGCCACCACCCTGAACTACATCGACCGCGCCGCGCTGGGCGTGATGCAGCCGATCCTGGCGGCGCAGATGAGCTGGACGGCGATGGATTACGCCAACATCAATTTCTGGTTTCAGGTCGGTTACGCCATCGGTTTTCTGCTGCAAGGGCGTTTCATCGATCGGGTCGGCGTCAAGCGGGCGTTCTTTCTCGCGGTGCTGCTGTGGAGCGTCGCCACCGGCGCCCACGGTCTGGCGACTTCAGCAGCGGGCTTCATGGTCTGTCGGTTCATTCTCGGTCTGACCGAAGCGGCCAATTACCCGGCCTGCGTCAAGGTCACCCGGCTATGGTTCCCGGCCGGCGAACGCGCCGTGGCCACGGGCTTTTTCAATGCCGGCACCAACGTCGGCGCAATGGTCACTCCTGCCTTGTTGCCGCTGATCCTGACCGTGTGGGGCTGGCAGGCGGCGTTCATCTGCATGGGTTCGCTGGGTCTGGTCTGGGTCATCACCTGGGGGCTGACGTATTTCAACCCCCACGAACATCCGACGGTGCGCGCCAGTGAGCGGGCCTACATCAACGGCGATGCCGAGCCTGAAACGGAACCTGAAGCGGAAAAGATACCGCTCTCGCGCATCCTGAAGATGCGCGGCACCTGGGCCTTCGCCATCGCCTACGCCCTCACCGCACCGGTGTTCTGGTTTTACCTGTACTGGCTGCCGCCGTTTCTGAACCAGCAATACAACCTGGGCATCAGCGTGACGCAGATGGGCATCCCGCTGATGCTGATCTGGCTGACCGCCGATTTCGGCAGTGTCGGTGGCGGCATTCTGTCTTCGTGGCTGATCGGCCGGGGCATGCGCCCGATGACCGCGCGCCTGCTGTCGATGCTGGTGTTCGCGCTGACGATCATTGGCGTGGTGTTCGCCGCCAACGCCAGCGGTCTGTGGGTTGCCGTGGCGGCCATCGCCCTGGCGGTGGGCGCGCATCAGGCCTGGACCGCGAACATCTGGAGCCTGGTCATGGATTACACGCCCCGGCACATGATCAGCACGGTGTTCGGGTTCGGCGGTATGTGCGCGGCCATCGGCGGCATGTTCATGACGCAGATCGTCGGCGCCGTCCTGACCGCGACGCACAACAACTACAGCGTGCTGTTCACCCTGATCCCGGTGATGTACTTCATTGCGCTGATCTGGATGTATTTCATGGCGCCGCGCGAGGTGGCGCCGTAAACCGTTAGAAGTGGGTTGAATCCGCAGGCGCCGACTGGCTGGTGAACCGGTTTGTACATCACCCCTCAGGCGCCTGACCCGCCCTCTTCGCGAGCAAGCTCACTCCTACAGGGGGCGTTGCGCGGGGCGATGCTCCCTCAGCCACCCTTCTTGCGCTGTTGCCACGCCGCCGCCAGACCGCTGAGGCAGATGATCGCGATGCCGGCCTGTGCCACGAGTGACGGCGAGTGGTTGAACACGATGTAACCCCACAGCCCGGCAAAGACGATCTGGCAGTAACCAAACGGCGCCAGCATGGCCGGCGCGGCGAAGCGGAAGGCCTGGGTCAGCATCAGGTGCGCGACCATGCCGCAGGTGCCGAGCGCCAGCATGAACGGGATGTGCTTCCACTCCGGCGACTGCCAGAAGAACGGCACGATGGCGCTCATCAACAGGGTGTTAAACAGCCCGGCGAAAAAGTTGCTGGTGGTCGGGCTGTCGTGGGCCGCGACCAGACGGGTAAGCAATTGGTAGCAGGCGAAACAGAATGCCGAGCCCAGCGGCAGTAACACCGCTGGCCGGAACAGCTCGCCCCCGGGATGCACGATCACCAGCACACCGCTGAAGCCCACCAGCACGGCGATCCATTGACCGCGGCTGACCGTCTCCTTGAGCAGCGGCACCGACAAGGCCGTGACCAGCAGCGGCGCGAGAAAGTTGACCGCCGTCGCCTCGGCAATCGGGATGAACATCAGACCACTGGTGAACAACAGACTCGTGCCCAGCAGGCACACCGCGCGTAACGCCTGCAAGCCCGGGCGCTTGGTACGCAGCACGCGCAGGCCCGCCGAGGGCATGAAAATGCACGCCATCAGCCCCGTGTGCACCACATAGCGCACCCAGACCACCATCATGATCGGGTAGATGCCGGAGAGGTATTTGGACAGCGTGTCATGACTGGAGAACAGAAAGGTCGCAAACAGAATCAGTGCGATGCCTTTCAAGGGCTGGTTGACGCCGGAGAGCGGCGTGCTGGTGGTGCTCATCTGCGTTCCTTTGGCCGTGCGTGAATGCGGGTCTGTCCCTTGCCGTATCGAGCGCCGGCTTTCGTTCAAGGCGTCCAGCGTCAGCAAGAATATAGAAGGCGTCGCCGGAGCACCAAGCAAACATGACCGCCCGGGTGTTTTTCTGACCGTCTGGATCAGACCTTTCCGCTCGCCCGGATTTGCCGCAGACTGCGGCTCTCGTTGGCTCGGAACGGACGCTCAGTGGACCGAATTCAGGAAATGACCCTTTTCGCCGCCGTTGCCGAAGGCCCCAGCTTCGCGGCGGTGTCGCGCAACCTGAACGTGTCCACGGCCACCGTCACTCGCGCCGTTGCGCAACTGGAAGCGCGGCTCGGCACCTTGCTGATCGTGCGCACCACCCGGCAGTTGCGCCTGACCGAAGCCGGCGTGCGCTTCGCCGACGATTGCCGACGCTTGCTGGCCGATCTGCACGAGGCCGAAAGCGCCGCCGCCGGCATTCATGCGGCGCCGCGCGGGTTGCTGACCATTACTGCGCCGCAAGTGTTCGGCGACCTGCACGTCACGCCGGTCATGACGGAATACCTGAGTCAGCATCCCGAGGTTCAGATCCGGGGCCTGTTGATGGACCGGATTGCCGGACAGCTGGAAGAAGGCATCGACGTCTCGGTGCGCATCGGCGACTTGCCCGACTCCTCCATGACCGCCATTCAGGTCGGCACCGTCCGGCGCATGGTCTGCGCCTCCCCTGCTTATCTCGCCGCCCATGGCACTCCCCGGCACCCCCACGAACTCATCGAGCGCGAAACCGTGTCAGTAATGATCACCGGCCGCAGCCCCGCGTGGACCTTCCGCATCGACGGCCAGCACCAGGAAGTGAAGGTGCATTCGCGCCTGTCGATGACGTCGTTCACTGCCTCCATCCACGCCGCCATTGATGGCTGGGGCATGACCCAGGTGCCTTCGTATCAGATTCGCCGCCACGTCCAGGCGGGCACCTTGTGCGCCGTGCTCGAAGACTTCGAGGTCATGCCGATGCCGGTGTATGTGGTTTATGTCGAGGGGCGACGGGGCTCGTCCAAAGTGCGCTCGTTCGTTGATTTCTGCGTTCAGCGTTTGCGCGCGGACCTGGCGTACAGCGCCGGGCGAGTTTGAGCGTGGGCACGGGTCCGCAGCCCAGCCTCTGCCGAGCGGTTGAAATAGGGTTAGAGTAGTCACGCTGGCTCCGCCGTCCCCCGCCTGATCGGCAACGGAACCGGGGCGCTTTCCATCAATTGCCTGAAGGAAGATCCGCGTGAATCCATCGTCTCACCCAGCGAACACTGCCGAATTGATCGTTGCCGCCATGGGCGCCGGTCAGAAAATCACCGAAATCCGCCCTGAACACGTGCCCGCCGATGCGGCCAGTGCCTACGCGCTGCAGCGCGAGATTCTGCGCCTGCGCGAAACGTCTGTGGGCGGCTGGAAGGTCGGCGCCAAGTCGCCGACCGGACCAATCAATGGCGCGCTGCTGCCGGACGACGGTATTTTCGCCAGCGGCAGTCAAGTTGAATGCGTCGACTACCCCTCGCCAATCCTGGAACTGGAGATCGCCTTTCGTCTCGGTCGCGAGTTCACCCCTCGCGATCAGGCGTATTCGGATGAAGAAGTGCTGAGCAGCATCAAGACCATGGGCGCGACCATCGAAGTGGTGTCGAGCCGCTTTGCCGCCTGGCCGAAGATCGAGCCGCTGCTCGCCTTGGGCGACCTGCTCAACCATGGGGCGCTGATTGTTGGCGAATTCGTTGATTACGACGCCACCTTTCCCTTCGTCGAGCCTGCGCTGAGCTTTACCTATGGTGACGAAGACATCGTGCCGGGGGATGGTGCCAATCCGGCCGGCGATCCTCGGCGTCTGCTGCCGTGGCTGGTCAATCACCACACGCAGAACGGGCTGAGCGTGACGCCGGAGATGGTGATCACGACCGGGTCCTATACCGGGATGTACAAGACCCGCGGGCCGGGTCTGGCGATTGGCGAGATACGCGGGCTGCCACCGGTGTCGGTTGAGTTGATTTAACCGCCTCGCTCGCCATTGGTGGGACCGGCTTTAGCCGGGAAGACGTCGGTGCATCCGGCCTATCTTTAGCGGCAGTTACGGCCCCTTCCCGGCTGAAGCCGGTCCCACAAAAAAGCATCGTGTGCTTTCTGACCTGTTCCCGGCTGAAGCGGGTCCTGCTGAAAGCATCGTATGCTTTCTGACCTGTTCCCGGCCGGAGCCGGTCCTACCGACCGCGCACGACCTGTGGGACCGGCTTTAGCCGGGAAGCTTTTGATTTGGGTGACTAGGGGATGACAGCTCATCCCTGCCGCCAATACCCCGGCCGGTTGTACACCTCCTTCAGAAACGCGATGAAAAACCGCACTTTCGCCGGCAGGTAATGCTGCTGCGGGTACACGCCCTGGATGTCGTAGCCGGGCAAGGCGAATTCATCCAGCACGGTGACCAGCGCGCCGCTTTCCACTTCGTTCTGAATCTCCCACGTCGACCGCCAGCTCAGGCCCAGCCCGCGCTTGGCCCAGTCATACAACAGCTCCCCATCGTTGCAATACAGATTGCCCGCGACCTTGATTGCCACCGGCTTGCCCTCGCGCTGGAACGTCCAGCCCCGGTGCTGCCCGCCTTGCAGGTTGAACGACAGGCAATTGTGCCGCGCCAGATCCTCAAGCACCTGGGGACAGCCGTGCTCGGCGAAATACGCTGGCGAGCCACAGACCACGCGCTTATTGGCGTACAGCTTGATGGCGACGTAGTTTGGGTCCAGCACCTCGCCGATACGGATGCTCATGTCATAACCCTCACGCACCAGATCCACCACGTTGTCGGTGAGGTTGAATGAGAGCTGCAAATCCGGGAACCGCGCCTGAAATTCCGGCGCGTGGGGCGCGACGTGCTGACGGCCAAACCCGGCCGGCGCCGAGACCACCAGATGCCCGCGCACGCTGCTTTCATTCTCGCTGATGCTGGCGTCCAGCTCCTCGAACGACTGCAGCACCAGCTTGGCATTTTCCAGGTACGACTCGCCGGCATCGGTCAGGGTCAGGCCCCGCGTCGAGCGATGAATCAGCTTTACGCCCAGGCGATCCTCCAGCGCGCTGAGCCGCCGGCCCATGATAACCGGTGTCACCCCCTCCACCAGCGCAGCTCCGGCGAAACTGCCACGGGTGGCCACCAGGACGTAGCTACGCAATTCCGTATAGCGATCCATTCGATACTCCAGATACCGATAGAACGGATAAAAACAGCCATTCACAAAACATCGTATTCAAATCAGGCTGTTTACGTACAAAAACTATCGAGTTCGGGAGACTAACAAATGACCGTCATGAGAGCCATCGAAGCCGCCGTTCTGGTGATGCGTCGCGAAGGCGTCGACACCGCCTTCGGCATTCCGGGCGCCGCGATCAACCCGCTGTATGCCGCCTTCAAGAAACTCGGCGGCATTGACCACGTGCTGGCGCGCCACGTCGAAGGCGCTTCGCACATGGCCGAGGGTTACACCCGCGCCATCGCCGGCAACATTGGCGTGTGCATCGGCACGTCGGGCCCGGCCGGCACCGACATGATCACCGGTCTGTATTCAGCCTCCGCCGACTCGATTCCGATTCTGTGCATCACCGGCCAGGCGCCCCGTGCACGTATGCACAAGGAAGACTTCCAGGCCGTGGACATCGCCAGCATCGCCGCACCGGTCACCAAATGGGCCACCACGGTCATGGAACCCGGCCAGGTGCCCTACGTGTTCCAGAAAGCCTTTCAGTTGATGCGCAGCGGTCGGCCCGGTCCGGTATTGATCGACCTGCCCTTCGATGTGCAGATGGCCGAGATCGAATTCGACATCGACGCCTACGAACCGCTGCCGGTGGTCAAGCCCCAGGCCAGCCGCAAGCAGATCGAGAAAGCCCTGGCGATGCTCAACGCTTCCGAGCGTCCGCTGATCGTGGCCGGCGGCGGCATCATCAACGCCGATGCGTCGGACGCGCTGGTGGAGTTCGCCGAGCTGACC
>Ga0308164_10004088_pt1 | contig 12652 bp, 10 predicted proteins | sample PhyTR2_FD_201031 | JGI IMG/M metagenome (GOLD analysis project Ga0308164, IMG submission 201031) | Phyllosphere microbial communities from UC Gill Tract Community Farm, Albany, California, United States - DLSLT.R2 | ecosystem: Host-associated > Plants > Phyllosphere > Unclassified | place: USA... | reverse complement strand
TAGACGATGGGCTTGAACTCCGCCGCCGGGCGGAGGTATTCGTTGTCCGGCTTCTTGTGATGCAAGGTCCACGGCGCGCGGCCACGGAACAGCACCTGGTCGATGCCGACCATCAGCGTGCCGGTGTACAGGCCCTGGCCCATGAAAGGCTTGAAGTTGCGCGCCTTGTGCAGTTCGTCGTACAGCCACGAGTTGCGGAAGGCTTCCGGATACGCGTCGAGCTCGTCATGCTGCCGGTCCGCGCCCAGTGCAGCGAATGCGGCCTCGGCGGCCAGCATGCCGGTCTTCATCGCCGCATGGCTGCCCTTGATGCGGCTGGCGTTCAGGAAGCCTGCATCGCAGCCCAGCAGCGCGCCGCCCGGGAAAGTCAGCTTGGGCAATGCCTGCAGGCCGCCCGCAGTGATCGCGCGTGCGCCGTACGAAATGCGCTTGCCGCCTTCGAAGAACTTGCGGATCTCCGGGTGCGTCTTGTAGCGCTGGAATTCCTCGTACGGCGACAGGTAGGGATTGGAATAGGACAGGCCCACCACGTAGCCGACGGCGACCTGGTTGTTCTCCAGGTGGTAAAGGAAGGAGCCGCCGTAGGTCGTTGCATCGAGCGGCCAGCCGGCGGTATGGATCACGAGGCCAGGCTTGTGCATCTTCGGATCGATTTCCCACAGCTCCTTGATGCCGATGCCGTAGGTCTGCGGATCGCGGTCCTTGTTCAGGTCGTACTTGCTCATCAGCTGGCGGCCGAGATGGCCGCGCGAACCTTCGGCAAACAGCGTGTACTTCGCATGCAGCTCCATGCCGAGCTGGAAGGCGTCGGTCGGCTTGCCGTCGCGGTCCACGCCCATGTTGCCGGTAGCGACGCCGCGCACCGAGCCGTCGTCGTTATAGAGGATTTCGGCGGCCGGGAAGCCCGGGAACACCTCGACGCCCAGGCTCTCGGCCTGCTGGCCCAGCCAGCGTGTGACATTGGCCAGCGAGACGACATAATTGCCGTGGTTCCGGAAGCAGCCCGGCAGCATCCATTCGGGAGTGGTGCGCGCCTTTTTCTCGGTCAGGAACATGAAGCGGTCTTCGGTGACCGGCGTATTCAGCGGCGCCCCGAGTTCGCGCCAGTTCGGGAACAGCTCGTTGATCGCGATCGGGTCCATCACCGCGCCGGACAGGATGTGCGCGCCGATCTCGCCGCCTTTTTCCAGGACGCAGACCGATACTTCGCGGTCCTGTTCGGCGGCCAGCTGCTTGAGCCGGATCGCTGCCGACAGGCCGCCGGGGCCGCCGCCGACCACGACCACGTCATACTCCATGGCCTCGCGCGGGCCGTATTCTTCAAGGATGCTCTGGTTCTGCGTCATGGTCTCATCACCTTAGATATATTTTCGAACGTGCGTGCTAATTGTCCGGGATTTTACGGCAGAATACTAGACGCCCCGTTCTAATAGCATGCCTTTCATGTATCTTAGCGGCTCCGTCGCCATGCGCTTCAAGGCAAAACAATTCAAGGAGAAAATTGTGGGTATCGAACTTAATTTCGAAGGCAAGATCGCGATGGTCACCGGCGCATCCAGCGGGCTCGGCGCCCGCTTCGCCAAGGTGCTGGCACAGGGAGGCGCGCAGGTCGTGCTGGCGTCGCGCCGCACCGAGCGGCTGAAGGAACTGCGGGCGGAGATCGAGGCCGAGGGCGGGGCAGCCCACGTGGTCAGCCTGGACGTGACCGACTACGCCAGCATCAAGGCGGCCATTGCGCATGCCGAGACCGAGGCCGGTCCGATCGACATCCTGGTCAACAACTCGGGCGTGTCGACCACCCAGCGCCTGATCGACGTGACCCCGGACGACTATGCCTACGTGATGGACACCAACCAGCGCGGCGCCTTCTTCGTCGCGCAGGAAGCCGCGAAGCGCATGATCGCGCGGGCCAAGGGCGACCCGAAGAAGCAGCATCGCATCATCAACATCGCGTCGGTCGCCGGCCTGCGGGTGTTGCCGCAGATCGGCATCTACTGCGTCAGCAAGGCGGCCGTGGTCCACATGACCAAGTCGATGGCGGTCGAATGGGGCCGCTACAACATCAATGTCAATGCGATCTGCCCGGGCTACATCAGCACCGAGATCAACGCCGAGCATTTCCAGTCGGAGCAGGGGAAGGCGCTCGTCAACATGCTGCCCCGCAAGCGCGTCGGCGAGCCGCAGGACCTCGACGGCCTCCTGCTGCTGCTGGCGTCGGACGAGGCGCACTTCATCAACGGCGCCATCATGACTGCCGACGACGGCATGAGCGCGTCATGAAGATGGAAGACCGGCCGCTTGTGCACGTGGCGCGCATGCCGATCCGCTGGGGCGACATGGACATGATGGGTCACGTCAATAACGCGATGTATTTCACCTACCTGGAGACCGCGCGCATCGACTGGTTCACCAGTCTTGGCTGCGGCCCGAATCCGGCTGGGGAAGGGCCGGTGCTGATCAATGCCAGCTGCACGTTCATCAAACAGCTCGAGTATCCGGGCGATATCGAGATCCGCACGTTCATCGGCAACTTCGGCCGCACCAGTTTCGAGACCTTTCACCAGATCTGCCGGGTGGACCAGCCGGACGTGATCTGCGCGGAGGGCGCGGCCAAGGTCGTCTGGGTCGACTTCGTCGCAGGGAAGTCGACGCCGCTGACCGACGAGCTCAAGGCCAGGTTCGCGGCGCCGCTGCCGGCATAGCCTCGGTCAGGCCGGCGCGGCTTCGGCCCGCGGCGCAGCCGGGGCCGGGGAAGGCGCCTGCCGCGTCACGCCCAGCAGCCGGTTCACCAGTTCGCTGGAGGTCGCCGCGGCGAACTTGCGCATCAGCTTGGCCCGATGCATCTCCACCGTGCGCGGGCTGAGCCCGACCTGGCGCGCGATCAGCTTGCTGGTCTTGCCCTCGACCAGCAGTGCGGCTATTTCCCGCTCCCGCGGCGTCAGCTCGGCCGTTACCGGCCGCTTGGCGCTGAGGTCGTCGAAGGTCCAGATGCCGGCCGCATGCGCGTCGGCGGGGATCAGCCCGCTGCCGGACACGTGGCACCAGAACAGTTCCTGGTTGGCCCGCTTCATGATGCGCTCGTCGGAATAGCGGCCGCAGGCGTTCATGATGGGCACGATGCGCGCGCCGGTGCGCTCGAACTCGTCGGGCGACGGGTAGAGCACCGAGAACGACTGGCCCGCCAGCGCGCCGGGCTCGTACCCGAACATCAGGTCCAGCGCCCGGTTGCTGGCCTGGATCACCCGGTTGTAGGACACGCACATGCCCACCGGGGCATGCCTGAATATGGTCTCGAAATCGATGGAAACTGGTTGTCTCATGGCGTGGTACGCTTTTTTCCGTCAAGGCGTTCGTACTTCTACGGTATTGTGCTGCCGTATACGGCAATCTATTCTTCCGGTTGAATTATAAAAGACGGCATTCTCACCGGATGCGGTCTACTTTACACAAAAGGGACACCATGAAGAAAGTTTATCCCGATGCGGCATCCGCGCTTGCCGACATCGTCAAGGACGGGCAGACCATCGCCGTTGGCGGGTTCGGCCTGTGCGGCATACCCGAGGCGCTGATCGCAGCGCTGCGCGACTCGGGCGTCAAGAACCTGACCGCCATTTCCAACAATGCCGGCGTTGACGGCTTCGGCCTCGGCCAGCTGCTGACCACGCGCCAGATCAAGCGCATGATCGCGTCCTATGTCGGTGAAAACAAGGAGTTCGAGCGCCAGTACCTGGCCGGCGAACTGGAGCTGGAATTCACGCCGCAGGGCACGCTGGCTGAAAAGCTGCGCGCCGGCGGGTCGGGCATCCCGGCCTTCTTCACCAAGACCGGCGTCGGCACCATCGTCGCCGACGGCAAGGAAGTGCGCGAATTCGATGGCGAGCAGTACGTAATGGAACGCTCGCTGGTGGCCGACGTGTCGCTGGTCAAGGCCTACATGGCCGACAAGTCCGGCAACCTGGTCTATAACAAGACCGCGCGCAACTTCAATCCCAATGTCGCAATGGCCGGCAAGATCACCGTCGTCGAGGTGGAAAAACTGGTCGAGGTCGGCGAAATCGACCCGGATCAGGTGCATACCCCCAGCATTTTCGTGCATCGCATCGTGGTTAATGCGAACCCCGAAAAACGGATCGAACAACGCACGGTGCGTGCTAAATAAGCAGGAGACAAATCATGGCATGGACTCGTGAAGAAATGGCCGCCCGCGCGGCCAAGGAATTGCAGGACGGTTTTTACGTCAATCTCGGCATTGGCCTGCCAACCATGGTGGCCAATTACGTGCCGCAGGAAATGGAAGTCTGGCTGCAGTCGGAAAATGGCCTGCTCGGCATCGGCCCGTTCCCGACCGAGGAAACGATAGACCCGGACCTGATCAATGCAGGCAAGCAGACCGTCACGGCCTTGCCCGGCGCGTCCTATTTCCCGTCGGCAGATTCATTTGCGATGATCCGGGGTGGCAAGGTCAACCTGGCCATCCTCGGCGCAATGCAGGTGTCCGAGCAGGGCGACCTGGCCAACTGGATGATCCCGGGGAAAATGGTCAAGGGCATGGGCGGCGCAATGGATCTGGTGGCCGGCGTGCGGCGCGTGGTCGTGCTGATGGAGCATGTGGCGAAGGCCAAGGACGGCAGCACGTCCCACAAGATCCTGAAGAAGTGCGACCTGCCGCTGACCGGCGTCGGCGTGATCGATCGCATCATCACCGACCTGGGCGTGATCGACGTCACCGACCAGGGACTGAAGCTGGTCGAACTGGCGCCGGGCGTGACGGTGGACGAGATCGTTGAAAAGACCGGCGCACCGCTCGACACGTCGGCTGTAGGCCAGGCAAGCGCGCAGGGCTGATCCAGCCTGGTCCCATGAAAAAACGGCGCTGTCGACAGCGCCGTTTTTTATTGTGTGATTGCCTGCTGCGGGTTACTGCGCGACCCAGCCGCCGTCCATGTTCCAGGCCACGCCGCGCACCTGGCTGGCCGCGTCGCTGCACATGAAAACGGCCAGCGCGCCCAGCTGTTCCGGCGTGACGAATTCGCCGGAGGGCTGCTTTTCCGCCAGCAGGTTGCGCTTGGCCTCCTCGTTCGAGATCCCGCCTTCCAGCGCGCGCGCATCGACCTGTTTCTGCACCAGCGGCGTGAGCACCCAGCCCGGGCAGATGGCATTGCAGGTGATGCCGGTCTGCGCGGTTTCCAGCGCGGTGACCTTGGTCAGTCCGACCAGTCCATGCTTGGCGGCGACATACGCCGATTTCTGCGCCGAGGCGACCAGGCCGTGCGCGGAAGCGATATTGATGATGCGGCCCCAGTTGTTTTCCTTCATCCGCGGCAGCGCAAGGCGGGTCGTGTGGAAGGCCGAGGTCAGGTTGATCGCGATGACCGCGTCCCACTTGTCCACCGGAAAATCCTCGATGTTGGCGACATGCTGTATCCCGGCATTGTTGACCACGATGTCGACGCCGCCGAACTGCTCGACCGCGCTACGCATCATCAGCTCGATCTCGGTAGGCTGCGACATGTCGGCATTGTGGTAGGACGTCTTGATGCCGAATTCCTTGGCGACATCGGCCTGCAGCTTGGTGATCGCCGTAGCGTCGCCGAAACCGTTGAACATCACGTTGGCGCCTTCCGCGGCCAGCGCCCGCGCGATGCCCAGGCCGATGCCGGAAGTCGAGCCGGTGACCAGGGCGGTCTTGCCCTTCAAAAAATTGCCTTGCATGCTGTCCCCTAATGCTGATGGATGGAATGTTATGAAGTAATCCGATTCTAAGCGGAACGCTTAGTAAAATACAGGTTTTGGCCGCCAGTACTTCTACGGTAATCACATGACTATTCCCTCCGCAGTCACCACGCCTTATCCCCCGATCAAGCACGTGCAATGCATGTCGCCAGCCGGCCTGCACCGCATGGCGTACAAGGAATGGGGCGATCCGCGCAATCCCAACGTGCTGGTCTGCGTGCACGGCGTGACCCGCGTCTCCGACGACTTCGACGACCTCGCGCGCGCGCTCAGCGACGTCTACCGGGTAGTGTGCCCGGACGTGGTGGGCCGCGGCCGCTCGGGCTGGCTGCGCAATCCCGCCTACTACCTGGTGCCGCAGTATGTGTCGGACATGGTCACGCTGCTGGCCCGGCTCGATGCCGACAGCGTCGACTGGGTCGGCACATCGATGGGCGGGCTGATCGGCATGGGCCTGGCGTCGCTGGAAGGCAACCCGGTCCGCAGGCTGGTGCTCAACGATATCGGCCCCACGTTGAACCATGCGGCGCTGGAACGCATCGGCGCCTATATCGGGCAGCAGGTGATGTTCGACACCCAGCAGGAAGCGGAGAAATATATCCGCGACATCACCGCGCCGTTTGGCCCGCATACCGAGCTGCAGTGGAAGAAGCTTGCCAACGATGTGCTCAGGCAGGATGCCGAGGGTAAATGGATACGCCATTACGATCCGCAGCTCGCCGTGCCCTTCAGGAGCAGCACGGTGGAGACGACGGCCCAGGCCGAAAAAATGATGTGGGCCGCTTATGACGCGATCCGCTGCCCGACGCTGCTGGTGCGCGGCGCCGAGTCGGACCTGCTGACGGCGCAGACCGCCGCTGAAATGACCGGGCGCGGGCCGAAGGCCAGCCTGGTGCAATTCGAGGGCGTCGGCCACGCGCCCACGCTGATGCATGGCGACCAGATCGCCGCCGTGCAAAAATTCCTGCTGGCCTGAGCGCATTTATTTGAATGGACACATCATGGAAATCAAGCGACTGCATGTAGGCTCCCGGCTTTCCGAAGCGGCCATCCACAACGGCGTGGTCTATCTCGCCGGCCAGATCGCCGAGGAAACCACCCAGAACATCGACGGCCAGACCCGCGAGGTGCTGGCCCATGTCGACCGGCTGCTGGCGGAGGCGGGCAGCGACAAGACCCGTATCCTGATGTGCCAGATCTTCCTTGCCGACATCAAGGATATTGCCGCGATGAACGCGGTCTGGGACGCCTGGGTGCCGGCCGGCCATGCGCCGCCCCGTGCGACCGTGCAGGCGATGCTGGCGCGTCCTGAACTGCTGGTCGAGGTCGTGGTCACCGCGGCCCTGTCCTAGGGGCATGCGGGCTTATGGTATCGATTGCAGCAGCCGGAGACGAAGCGGCAGTGCAGCTGGTGGCGGGCCTCAACGAGGCTGACGCCCGGCGCGTGCTGGATGCGCTGGAATTCGTGCGCCCGCTTTATACGGGCAACCCGGTCGCCACCGGGCAGGACGCCTTCGTATTCTCCGAGAACGTCGCCGTGACGCTGGCTTCGCTCAATACCGACGCGGAGACCCGCATCGCCGGCCTGCTGTTCGAATTGCCCATCATCGACGCCAAGGCCGCCGAGCAGATCGAGGCGCGCTTCGGGCAGGAAACCGCCGATCTCGTCGGCCGCATCCGCCAGCTGATGCGCCTGCACGAGATGACCTTCGGCCAGCACAGGGCTGCGACCGACAAGCCCGACAAGACCGGCAAGAACACCGCGCAGCAGACCGCGGCACAGGTCGAGACCCTGCGCAAGATGCTGCTGGCGATGGCGTCCGACATGCGCGTGGTGCTGGTGCGGCTCGCGTCGCGGCTGACCACGCTGCGCTATTTCGCCGACAACAAGCTGCAGAACGACCGCACGTCGCAATATGCCCGCGAGACCTTCGACCTGTATGCGCCGCTGGCCAACCGGCTCGGCGTCTGGCAGCTCAAGTGGGAGCTTGAGGACCTGTCCTTCCGCTTCCTCGAGCCGCAGGCGTACAAGCGCATCGCCAGCATGCTCGAGGAAAAGCGGGTAGGGCGCGAACAGTTCGTCAACTCCGCGATCGCACGGCTGAAGGACGAACTGCGCGCGGCGGGCATCAAGGCCGAGGTCAGCGGCCGGCCCAAGCATATCTACAGCATCTGGAACAAGATGCGCGGCAAGTCGCTGGACTTTTCCGAGCTGTACGACGTGCGCGCCTTCCGCGTCATCGTCGACGATGTGAAGACCTGCTACGCGGTGCTGGGCATCGTCCACAACATCTGGGCGCCCATCCCCAAGGAATTCGACGATTACATCTCCCGGCCCAAGGCCAACGGCTACCGCTCGCTGCACACGGTCGTGCTGGCCGAAGACGGCCGGCCGCTCGAAGTCCAGGTGCGCACCAGCGAGATGCACCATTTCGCCGAGTACGGCGTCGCCGCCCACTGGCGCTACAAGGAAAGCCCCGGTTCCGCCGGCGAGAAATACGACGCCAAGATTGCCTGGCTGCGCCAGTTGCTTGCCTGGAAGTCGGAAGTGGTCGACGCGGTCGTCGGCCAGGAAGACATGCGCCGCGACTGGGTCGAGAACCTGAAGGCGGCGGCGCTCGACGACCGCATCTATGTGCTGACGCCGCAGGCGAGGGTGATCGAACTGCCGCGCGGCGCCACGCCGATCGATTTCGCTTATCACCTGCACAGCGACGTCGGCCACCGCTGCCGCGGCGCGAAAGTGGACGGCGTGATGGTCCCGCTCAACACGGCGCTGAAGAATGGCCAGACGGTCGAGATCATCACGGCCAAGGGCGAAAGCGCCGCGTCCGGCGCTGCCGGCCCGTCGCGTGACTGGCTCAGCGCCGACTATGCGGTCAGTGCCCGCACCCGGACCAAGATACGCGCCTGGTTCAATGCGATCGACCAGCAGGAAACCCTGGGCAGCGGCCGCTCGCTGGTGGAAAAAACCCTGCAGCGCGAAGGCAAGACCGCCGTGAACCTCGAAGTGCTGGCGCACAAGCTCGGCTTCGACAAGCTCGACGATTTCTTCCTGGCGGTCGGCAAGGATGAATTCAGCCTGCGCCAGGTCGAGCAGGCGCTGCATGCGGACGACGCGAAGGTGGCCAAGCCGGTGAACCCGGACGACGCGGTCGTGGCGCGCAAGAGCAGGGCGTCCAGCGTCGTCCAGGGCGCGAAGTCCGGCGTGCTGGTGGTGGGCACCGAAGGATTGATGACCCAGCTCGCACGCTGCTGCAAGCCGGCGCCGCCGGACGAGATCGTCGGCTTCGTCACGCGCGGCAAGGGCGTGTCCATCCACCGCGCGGCCTGCAAGAACTTCGCGGCCATGGAGGCGGCTGCGCCCGAGCGGGTCATTTCGACCGAATGGGGGTCGCCGGCGGCGGACACGGTCTATCCGGTGGACCTGTTCATCCTGGCAAACGACCGCCAGGGCTTGCTGCGCGATATTTCCGAGATCCTGCTGCGCGAAAAAATCAACGTGATCGGCGTGAGCACCCAGAGCAGCCGCGGCCAGGCGCGCATGGCGTTCACCGCGGAAATCACGTCAACAGCCCAGTTGCAGCGGGCGCTGGGCATCATCCGGGACGTGCAGGGCGTGCAGGAAGCGAGGCGGAATTAAAGAAATTGGGAATGACCCTTGGCAAATTGGATTCGGGCCCCTATAATCTCGCTTCCTCAGGCGCGTAGCTCAGCTGGTTAGAGCACTACCTTGACATGGTAGGGGTCGTTGGTTCGAGTCCAATCGTGCCTACCAATGGATTTTGATCTTCAGAGCATCGAGGGACAAAAATCATTGGTTTCGGAAAAGCACCGTCGAAAGACGGTGCTTTTTTTTCGTCCCTACCTTCGGCTGCAGCGCTTTTCCCTTTTTGACCTGCATCAATCCGCACAATCCCCATCGCTTACTAACATGAATGCACCCGGTTTGGCGGGGTCGGGCAAGGCGCCCATCCGGCGCGTCACGGAGCGGATCATGAAAGACTTCATCGTCATTTGTTTTCTGGGAATGTTCGCGGCCATGCCGCTTGCGTCTGGCGCTGCCACCGCCGCGTCCTCGCAGACCGGCTCCGGCAATCGCTACATGAGCGGCGGCGAGGTCAGGCTGACCGAGCCGGTTGCGGCCGACCTGTATGCAGCCGGAGGCAAGGTGACGATCGCCCAGCCGGTTGCGGAGGATGCGGCATTGGCCGGCGGCCAGGTCGACGTGCTTGCCGCGATAGGCCAGGACCTGCGCGCCACCGGCGGCAAGATCAGGGTCAATGCCAACGTCGGCGGCGACCTTCTCGTTGCCGGCGGTGACGTCGCGATAGGCAAGGACAGCCGGGTCGGCGGCGACTTGCTGGCGGCGGGCGGGGATGTGCAGTTTGCCGGCGCCGTAACGGGCGGCGCCAAGCTGACTGGCGGCAAGGTGACGGTGGCGGGGCAGATCAACGGCGACACCGTGCTGTATGCGCAGGAAATCGTCATGGCGCCCGGCGCGCGGATAGGCGGCAACCTGACCTATGCAAGCAGCAAGCCGCTCTCGACGGAAGAGGCCGGCATGGTGTCCGGCGCCGTGAAGCGCGAGGGCGCGCCGCGTGACTGGGCGCCGCGATCCCCGATTTCCTGGTTCCACCCGGTATTCTTCGTCAGCATGCTGGCCTGCGGCTCCCTCCTTTTCATTCTCTTTCCCAACGCGGTCAGCGGCACCCAGCAGACCATGAGGCAAACGCCGCTGCGCAGCCTGCTGGTCGGCATTGCGCTGCTATGCACGCTGCCCCCGGTCGCCGTGCTGTTCATGGTGTCCATCATCGGCATCCCGGTCGGCTTCGCCTTGCTGGCCCTGTATCCGCTGCTGCTCCTGCTGGGCTACCTGGGCGCCGCATTTTTCGTCAGCCGCACCACGGCCGATGCGATGCACCGGGCCAACCGGCCCGGTCGCGCCTGGCAGATCGGTTTCCTGGCAATCGGGCTGGCCCTGCTGGCGCTTGCCGCCAACGTTCCTTTCCTCGGCGGCCTGCTGGTGTTCGTGGCCATCGTCACCGGCGTCGGCGGATGGGCGCAGTGGCTGTACCGCCGTTACCGGACCAGCCATCCGGGCATTGCGGCGCAGCCATGAAGCGCTGGAAAAACAGCGCCCAGTCTGGTAAGCTCGCCGCTCATTCCAAATCCAGTTTTGTAAGAGCGAGAAAGGCAACCCGGTTATGACACCGCGAACTACCATGCCAAGAGTGCAGGAGCGACGCTAGTCGGGATCTTTTTCGTCATCATTCATTGAAAAAGCGCGGCTGGTCCGCGTTTTTTTTCGTCCCAGTTTTTGTACAGATCTATCACCGCAGCAGCGCCAGGCCAGGCCGGCGCCAATGGAGAGCAAAATGATTTCAGTCAGACTTCCCGATGGTTCACAGCGGCAGTTCGAGTCGCCGGTCACGGTAGCCCAGGTCGCCGCCAGCATAGGCGCCGGCCTCGCCAAGGCGGCGCTGGCGGGCAAGGTCGATGGTCGGGTCGTGGATACCTCGCACCTGATCGACCATGATGCGGACCTGGCCATCATTACCGACAAGGATGCCGAAGGCATCGATGTGATCCGCCATTCGGCCGCCCACCTGCTGGCTTATGCAGTCAAGGCCCTGTTTCCGGAAGCGCAGGTCACCATCGGACCGGTGATCGAAAACGGCTTTTACTATGATTTCTCGTACAAGCGGCCGTTCACGCCGGAAGACCTGCAGGCGATCGAAAAGAAAATGGCCGAACTGGCCAAGAAGGACGAGCCGGTCACGCGCAGCGTGATGCCGCGCGACGAGGCGGTGGCCTACTTCAAGTCCATCGGCGAAGAGTACAAGGCCGAAATCATTGGGTCGATCCCGGCCGGCGAGGATGTTTCACTGTATGCGGAAGGCGACTTCGTCGACCTGTGCCGTGGCCCGCACGTGCCGTCCACCGGCAAGATCAAGGTATTCAAGCTGATGAAGCTGGCCGGCGCCTACTGGCGCGGCGATTCCAAGAACGAGATGCTGCAGCGGATCTACGGCACGGCCTGGGGCAGGAAGGAAGACCAGGAAGCCTATCTGCACATGCTGGAGGAAGCGGAAAAGCGCGACCATCGCAAGCTGGGACGCCAGCTCGACCTGTTCCATTTCCAGGACGAAGCGCCAGGGCTGATTTTCTGGCATCCGAAAGGCTGGACGGTCTGGCAGCAGGTCGAGCAGTACATGCGCGCCGTCTACCAGGACAATGGCTTCCAGGAAGTGAAGGCGCCGCAGATCCTGGACCGCAGCCTGTGGGAGAAGTCGGGACATTGGGAAAACTACAAGGAAAACATGTTCACGACCGAGTCGGAGAACCGTTCCTATGCGTTGAAGCCGATGAATTGCCCCGGCCATGTCCAGATCTTCAAGTCCAACATGCATTCCTACCGGGAACTGCCGCTGCGTTATGGCGAATTCGGCCAGTGCCATCGCAACGAGCCGTCGGGTTCGCTGCACGGCATGATGCGGGTGCGCGGCTTCACGCAGGACGACGGCCACATCTTCTGCACCGAAGACCAGATCCTCGACGAGTGCGTGAATGCGACCGCATTGCTGCAGAAGGTGTACCGCGATTTCGGCTTCAATGAAATCATCTACAAGGTAGCGACCCGGCCGGAAAAGCGGGTCGGCTCCGACGAGGCATGGGACAAGGCGGAAGCCGCGCTGATCGAGTCGCTGCGGCGCTCGGGCTGCGAGTTCGAGATCGCGCCGGGCGAGGGCGCGTTCTACGGGCCGAAGATCGAGTACACGCTGAAGGACGCGATCGGCCGGATGTGGCAATGCGGCACGATCCAGGTCGACTTCTCGATGCCGGTCCGCCTCGACGCCGAATATGTCGCCGAGGACAATACCCGCAAGGTGCCGGTCATGCTGCACCGGGCCATCCT
>Ga0308164_10004087_pt1 | contig 12653 bp, 17 predicted proteins | sample PhyTR2_FD_201031 | JGI IMG/M metagenome (GOLD analysis project Ga0308164, IMG submission 201031) | Phyllosphere microbial communities from UC Gill Tract Community Farm, Albany, California, United States - DLSLT.R2 | ecosystem: Host-associated > Plants > Phyllosphere > Unclassified | place: USA... | reverse complement strand
CCCGTCGTGATCGCGATCTGCAGTGGCACTTGGCAGTAATTGCCCTGGCGCTTGCTGCCGCACGGCATCCTCATGGCGCGCGGCGAAAGCAGCAGCTTGCGCTTCCGACTCCTGCGGCCACAGCGAACATGTCACGAATAGCAATTTACCATTCGGCTTGAGCATCTGCCAAAGGTTGTCGAGTATTCCTGCTGAAATGCTTGCCAATTGTGTTGTATCTGTCTTGCGTCGCAACCAGCGAATGTCAGGATGCCGCCGAACAATACCCGAGGCAGTACAAGGGACATCCGCCAGAATGCGATCGAAGGGCTGACCATCCCACCAGTCTGTGTCACCCGCATCGCCGGTCAATAAGGTGGCGGACAGCTGCAGACGCTGCAGGTTTTCATCAATCCGCTTCAAGCGTTGTGCATCGTGATCAAGCGCGATCAGTTCTACGTCAGCACGTTCCAGAATGTGTCCGGTCTTGCCGCCGGGAGCAGCGCAGGCATCCAGCACACGCATGCCGTCCTGCACATCGAGCAGATCGGCAGCGAGCTGTGCCCCTGCATCTTGGACCGACACCACGCCCTCTTCAAATCCTGGTATCTGGCTGACAGGTGTCGCCTGCGTCAGGCGTACAGCGTCTGGGCCGATACGGCTTGCTTCGATGCCTTGCGCAGACAGCGTTTCCAGATAACTGTCGATCGAGGTTTTGCGTCGATTAATGCGCAAGGTCAGCGGCGGTGCCTGATTGCCCGATTCGAGGATGGCCTGCCAGTCCTGCGGATAAGCCGAGCGCATGCGGTCGATCCACCAATTGGGATAATTCCAGAGCGCCATTTGCGTGCCGGCGGCGCTTTTCATCAAGGCCTCGCGCTCGCGCAGAAAGCGGCGCAAGATGGCGTTCACCATGCCTTTGGCGTGCGCCATCTCGGTATCAGAGGCGGCGGCAGTGACTGCCTGGTCAACCAGGGTAAAGGTGTTATAGCGTGGGCTGTCACCTTGTTCATCCGGGTCGGACAGTACGCCTAATGCACAACAGATCAGGCCGTGCAAAATCGGGGGCTCGGTCTGTTTGGTGGTCATGGCATTCAGCAAGGCTTCGGCGCGGCCCATATTGCGCATGCAGTGATAAGACAGATCCTGAATTGCGCCACGTGCTTGTGGTGAGGCCGAGGTTTTTATCCATACTCTGGCAAGTGCCTGAGGCAAGGCGACACCGTCGCCCACGGCGGCAACGGCCTGTGCAGCGCCATGCAGGCTGAACGCTAATGAATCTGGGAATAAACGATTGTTGGGCGAGGACATGCTTGCAAATAACGTCATGGCCGCAGAGATCATCAACGGCAATGATCAAGAACTGATCGGACTGACATTGTACCGGTCAAGCGAATGCCGATGGCATGTCTTTGAAAAACAAAAGGCACGCAGAGCGTGCCTTTTTCTTTGTGTGAGTAGTGCAGGCTATTCTAGAGAACGCCCCACAGCACGTCGCGGTTTTCCTTGTTTGCAGCGCGCAGCATTTCGAGCAACGGATAGGCGCGCGAAGAAAAACTCACCACCTCTGGTGGCTCATGTTCGTTGTCATCGCCATGTTCGCCATGATGTGCAACGACATCACGTTGAATGGCTTCTGAGGTGGCGTGGATTTCCTGCCCCTTGACGGTATTGATTTCAGCTTCGAGAATCTGAATGGCCTTGGCAGTTTCTTCGGCCGTAATGACGCCCTGTTTATGATCTTTATGCAGCAGATCGAGAATCCGGTTTGCATGTTCTTCGTACATCAGAACTTCTGCGCTTGCTCTGGATTTGAATGTGACTAACATGAGCGCCTCCTTGTTTTATAAGCGTGATTAAACGATAGCATGATTTTCTCTAGCGCAATAGCGCCGTCACATGCCTGATCTGCGGAAGAAATTTTTTCTTGCTTGAATCGCAGACCATCGTTGCATCCATTTTTTAATGCAATGCGATAAATAGACAGCAGGAAATTGTGCTCAGTTCAATTGCAGCGACGAAAAATAAACGTCTGTGACATCACGCGTCAGTTTTTCTTCCGGTCCCGTAACGATAACTTGAGAAACGCGGTTGCCGACGGCGACAAAACGCGCTTGCAGACCACGTGGCTGCCCATTGATGGCGGACGAGGCAGCACCTTTCGCATGCAGATGGAAAACGGTTAGGCTTCCTTTGTTGCCGCCAGGACCGTAAGGCATGGACAAGGTGCGTTCTTCAATGACAGTGCCCTGAATATTGCGAATCAATGCCGATTTCATGGTGTGAAGTGATGCTTGTGCCTGGTTCGCATTTGGCATCAGTGCCGAGCCAACAGCGAACGTCAAACCATCTGCCTCTGCCACAGTCATGCGCATGCTGACCGGTATGCCGTCCAGATCAATGACGCGGGTGGCGATGGTGGGACGGGCCGGCATCATGATTGAATAGCCTGCCTCTGACTCGTGGACTTCGCGCCAGTCGAGCTTGGGTGAGCAAGCGGTTAGCAGGGCCAGACAAGTCAGCAGGATGCTTCGTAACCAAATAGATGCATTCATCAGTAGTAGGCGAGTTGAGCGTGTAGGGTAAGCCTGCATCGTATACCTGCATATTGCGCAGTGACATGAGACGCGTAGAATTATCTGCTTGCCATTGTGGCATTGGGGAAGGCCGATGGGAAAATTGCTCGCCATCGATGCACTTAATATTGTGCGTCGTGTGTATGAAGCCAATGATGAAGAGGATCTGGAGCGCAAGGCAGAAACCGCATTGCGCCATTCCCTGTCTTCATTTCGCAAATTGCTGAGTGTGCATCAGCCGACCCATGTCTTGGCGGCTTTCGACTTTGGTGGAGCGACCTGGCGGCATGAGTTGTATCCCCGCTATCGGGAACAGCGAGAAGCGATGCCATCTGTACTCAGGGATGGACTGCCTGACTTTCAGGCACGCTTGGCAGAATGGGGTGTGCAGACAGTGTGCATACCGGAGGTCGAGGCAGATGATGTCATTGCAACCTGTGTGCTGCGCTGGCTTGGTGAGGGACGCGGTGAGGCGATCATTGCATCCACCGACAAGGATTTGCATGTGCTGATTGCCGATGGCGCCCTGCTTTGGGATCACTTCCGCAGTGAATGGCACGATCATGCTTGGGTCGAAACAAAGTTCGGCGTGCCACCAGAGCAGCTAGCTGATTTATTGGCGCTTAGTGGTGATGCGACGGATGGGATTCCCGGTATTTCCAAGGTAGGCGTCAAGACCGCCGCAAAACTATTGCAGAGTTACGGCAATATTGAGCGCATCATGGCGGGTGCAGGCATTCTCAAGGATGCGATGGGTGAGCGTTTGCGCAAGGACGCAGAGCAACTGGTTGTGTCGCGCCAATTGGTCGCATTGAAAACCGACGTGCGTCTCGGCGTGACATGGAACATGCTGTCTTTTGACGCAGAACAGTTAGGTTAAAGGTTTGCTGCACAAGGGCGCGGGGAACTTCGACTTGTCTATTCTGCTCCATTAATAATTACGCGCTTCGTAAGGAGATGTCATGAAAAAGATATTGCTGATGACCCTGCTGGCGGTGGGTTCGACGACGGCATTCGCTTCGAGTGATGCAGCATGGGAAGCGCTGTATACGCGAACCGAAAAGGCGTGCTTGAAGAAAAGTGCCTTGAATGATCCAAAGGTCGTTGGCGAGCGCGTGGTTTTTGGCAAGCACATTCTTTATCGCGTTGAAGGCACGTATCCTCAAGCCCATATGAAAGGCGCGAAAGGCAGTATGTATTGCCTGCATCCGTATCCAAAAGGTCGTCCGGAAATCGCCGACGCGCCGTGATGCATTAAATGCGTAGCGCAAAAAGAACGCGCGCTTATTGTTCTTTCATCGCACGTCGATACTGGATCGCTTCGGCGACATGAGACTGCGCAACGATCGGTGTGTCACCTAGATCGGCAATGGTCCGCGCCACTTTCAGTACGCGATGATAGGCGCGTGCGGACCAGTTCAGTTTAATCATGGCAGTGCGCAGCAGTTGTTCGCCGCCCTCATCCGGTTTGCAGTGCTTGTCGATTTCGCTGCTGGTTAACAGATTGTTGAGCTTGCCCTGTCGATCGAGTTGTCGTGATGCCGCTTGCTGGACACGACGCGCGATCTCTTGAGATGGTTCGCCATCGCCTTGCTTGATCAGATCATCGTGCGGTAATGCCCCGACTTGAATCTGCATATCGATCCGGTCCAATAAAGGGCCCGAGATTTTTCCCTGATAACGTGCAATATGATCGGGCGTGCAACGGCACTTGTTGGCTGGATGGCCGAGATAGCCGCATGGACATGGGTTCATCGCAGCGATCAATTGAAAACGCGCGGGAAAGTCTGCCTGTCTGGCGGCACGCGAAATTGTGATCTGTCCAGACTCCAGCGGTTCGCGCAACACCTCGAGTACGGATCGACTGAACTCCGGAAGTTCGTCAAGGAAGAGCACCCCGCGATGCGCGAGAGAAATTTCTCCCGGACGCGGCGTGCCGCCGCCACCTACAAGTGCAACGCCCGATGCCGTGTGATGTGGTGCTCTATATGGACGCAGGCGCCAGCGATCGGTGCTGAAGCCGCTGGTAAGTGACTGCACGGCGGCAGATTCCAGTGCCTCATCATCGGTCATTGGTGGCAGAATGCCGGCAAATCGGGCAGCCAACATCGATTTGCCCGTTCCCGGTGGACCAATCATCAGTACGCTGTGTGCACCCGCTGCCGCCACTTCCAGTGCACGCTTGGCATGGGTTTGTCCTTTGACGTCGGCCAGATCAGGATAATTAGGAAGGCTCGAGAGTGGCGTGGCGACATGGCGCGTCAGCTTTGCATCGGCATCCAGCGCTGCAAAATGCGCGACGACCTGTAGCAGTGAGTCGGCAGGCAGAATCGTGATATCGCTCACCAGTGCCGCTTCATCTGCGTTCACGCGTGGCAGGATAAAGGCGCGTTGCTTGCCCTTACTGCCTTGATGACGATGCATCGCAAACGTCATCGCCAGCGCGCCGCGGATCGGTCTTAGCTCACCTGACAAGGAGAGCTCTCCTGCAAACTCGTATTGAGACAGCGTATCTGCCGGCATTTGCCCGGATGCCGCCAAAATGCCCAGCGCAATTGGCAAATCGAAACGGCCGGACTCTTTTGGCAAATCCGCAGGTGCTAGATTTACAGTAATTCTTCGAGCGGGAAATTCAAATCCTGCGTTCTGCAACGCGGCCCGTACGCGATCCTTGGCTTCTTTTACTTCGGTTTCTGGCAATCCAACAATCGTGAAGTAAGGATACAATACACCATACTTTTAAGGTGCGACATGCCGACTGCATATTCTTATATTCGTTTTTCCTCAGCCGAACAGGGTAGAGGCGATAGTCACCGTAGACAACTGGAGAAGAGCGTCAATTACGCTTTGGCACATGGATTGACTCTGGATGATCGCCTGACTTTCGCCGATCTCGGCAAGTCTGCTTTCCGTGGTAAGCATGCGTCAGAAGGTGAGCTTGGTCTCTTCCTAACAGCGATTGACGAAGGTCGGGTCGCCAAGGACTCTTACCTATTGGTAGAAAATCTGGATCGTCTGAGCAGACAGCCGGTGATGGAGGCCCTTAACCTGCTTCAATCGATTGTTGATCGCGGCATTACATTGGTAACCTTGGTTGACGGGCGTCGTTACACGAAACAAACAATGCATAACGACTTCATGTCGCTCATGGTAACCATCGTCTCCATGTTTCGTGCACACGATGAAAGCAAGGTGAAGAGCGAAAGGGTTAGAGCCGCTTGGGAGAGCAAGAAGAAGCAGGCAGCAGTTGATGGAAAACCGATAACAAAAATGTGTCCTGCTTGGCTTGCCGTGAATGAGAGCGCGTTTGTAATCATTCCAGAAAATGCTGCGGCCATCAAACGTGTCTTTGACCTTGCTACGATTGACGGATTGGGCCAACGCGCGATCATGACACGCATGAACAAAGAAGCAATTCCAACATTCGGGAAAACTTCGCGTTGGACCGAAACGAGCATCCGACGAATCCTTTTGAATCCTGCCGTCATTGGTATCTACCAGCCAATGTCAAATGATGTGTCTGATCCGACTGTCAAGACGCAGGCTGGTGAGCCAATTGAAAACTTCTACCCTGCAGTGATTACTGCTTCGCAGTTCTATGACGCGCAACGGTTACGCACACAATCAATAATCCCTAGGGGGCCGCGTGGGGAAGGCGTTCGCACCATTTTTACAGGACTGGTCTTCTGTGGTCACTGTGGAGGCACCATGCGGCGCAAAGGAGCTTCTAGGAACGACACAATGGACAGGCTTCGGTGTAGCAATAGCTGTGGCTCCAAAACATGGAAATACAAACCAGTAGAAACTGCCGTACTGATGCTAATGGCTAGTGAATTGATGCCGGAGGTAGACGCCAGCAAAAGTGAAATGGCTCGGTTGCAAGCTGAAGTGGCTTACAAGGTCGCGGAACGCGATAAATGCAGGGCAGCTATCCGCAACTTAACAAATGCAATTACGGAAGGCGGTAACCTGCATTCCCTCCTTGATGCTTTGAAACTGGCAGAGCAAAAAGAAAGTAGGGCTGCTACGGAAGCAAAAGAAGCCGAAGAACAACTATGGTTTCATCAGGAGCGTGTTGCAACGACTTCCTATCGCGTTCAATCAATTAGCGATATGGCAAAAACCTTACGGGATGACGACTCTGGAATGATTCGGGAGAAACTGCGGCATATAGTTCGTCGCTGCGTTGACAAAATCGTACTTGAAGACTCTCAGACAAAGCGCACCATCCGATTAGAGGTCGGCAATGAGGTCAGGTACATCGACTTCAGTATTCAAGACAAGACGTTTTGCTTGCGGGGGGCCGAAGCTGAGACAACAAGCGCCGTGGGTATGAAGACGTCAGGCGGCGAAATGAAATACATGATCCCTTGATGCTGGAACATGCTGCCCTATATGGCGATCCGATGCCGCTAGACATCCTCAAACAGCGATTCAACTTTAGGCAAGGTCTTAGGCGCTGGCTGCACTTCGTAGCACTCTGCAAGCAGCAGACGTGCGAATGAACGTGCTACCTCAGGGTCACGACAATGAAGCCAATCATCCCACTCATCCTCAGGTATCACGATCAACGAACGCTTCTCCTGTCCTTCCTTGTGAAAGCGGTTCATGACAGGGTGGTCATCTGCATTCATGGTTAGCTGTGTGAACGCTGTAGTGACTGATCCGTCTTCTTCTTTCCAGTTGCGCCATAGGCCAGCTACAGCAAACGGTTTTGCACCTGTAAGACCGATACGCCATCTGACGTGCTGGCCTGTCTCCCAGTTCGGTTCGTAGAAGTGTTGAAGAGGGACTAGGCACAGGTTGCCTTCACGCCATTGCTTTGAATAGCTGCGCTTCATGCCTATCTCTTCGATACGGGCATTCATAGTTGTGAACTTCTTCACGCCTGCAGGTATGTGCCGCTTAGGAACCATCCCGTAGGAACCCACGGTTATCTGCCGAATATCGCTGTCACTACGGATGATAGGTGCTGCGTAGTCCTGCCAGACCTCTTCAGGCCATAGAGGTGCGTCTTCCGGCAATTCAGCGCCGAACAATTCAGCTAGTGCTTGCGGTTTGACTGATCGGAAGTTTACGCACATGGCAGCAGGCTAGTTTCCTAAAGGTTTTTGCAAGACTTTGTCCAACGTTCTGAGTAGTACATCCATTCCAAAGGGCTTTAATAAAACTATGTCATTCGTGTTCTCTGCTTGATCTATACGGCCAGTCATAAAAACGATAGGTATGCCAATCAGTCGCTTGTCGTTTCGTATGTGGTCACGAAGATCAAATCCGCTTTGCCCTGGCATGAACATGTCAGTCAGAACTAAATCAATTTGAACGTCTGCAAGCACCTTCATTGCGTCCGTTACCGTGCTTGTGTGAATGCATCGATAGCCTTCAGAGGCTAACAATTCAGCACATATCTGAGCAAGGTCTGCGACATCGTCTACTACCAAGATTGCTTTGGACATGAAAGCCGTTCCTCCCTATAGCGACGGTTTTTGTTGTTCATTTAAACACACTTTCACATCGCCTTACATTTCGTCGGGCTGCCATTTACTAAGCGGCGATTCAAGCACTTCATGACCGGTTCGCTATTTCTTCATGTGCCGGACGCTTGAAATACAGATGCCCATCATATGTAGGTCTATAGGCGTCCTCTGAATGTGGTTTGACAACTCGCATAGCTTCTTTAACGGGGTCTTTTGCGAGGTCAACGCCCCCTTCTCCATAGCGGGTGAAAAAGATGTGATGCGCTTGCCGTCGTGTAAAGCCACGACTAAGAAGCACAGCCTCCCATATGCAATGCCATTTTGCTTCATCCATGCAACTCCCCTTCGACGAAATCTTGAATAGATGTTGAGTAGTGGTTGCACACCACAAGAAGGAGTCATTATACTGAAAATACTGGATATATATACAGTGGTAAATCATGCGAATATTACAACAATCACCTCTTCTGATACCTGCGCCAGTGGAGCCGCCAAAGGTGCAAATTCCGCTCTTCGTCAGTCGCGTATGTGCAGGTTTCACCTCGCCTGCGGACGAGTACATTGAGAGAGATTTAGACCTCAACGAGTACCTCGTGGCAAATCCGATAGCGACGATTTTCTTCTTTGCAAAAGGGGAATCTATGCGCAATGCAAACATCTTCAATGGAAGCGTGTGTGTAGTAGATCGCTCTATAGTGCCTAGGCATGGGCATATCGTTCTTGCGACCGTTGATGGCGAATTCACTGTGAAGCGGCTTTATCACGTTGGTGCAACCGTTGAGCTACGGCCTGAGAACGTTGAATTCGATGCAATGTGTTTTAAAGATGGTCAGGAAGTTCAGATCATTGGCGTGGTTCGTGGTACTGCCTACAGGTTTGTGGTGTGACATGTATGCCTTGGTAGATGCCAACAACTTCTATGTGTCTTGTGAACGCATATTTCAGCCGAAGTTAGAAGGTAGGCCAGTCATCGTCTTATCGAATAACGATGGATGTGCTATTGCACGATCAAATGAAGCCAAGGCACTAGGTATTCCTATGGGTGCGCCTTGGTTCAAGTTGAAGTCCATCGCTGAGAAGCATGGAATTGTGGCGCTATCAAGTAACTACGCGTTGTATGGCGATATGAGTAACCGTGTGACATCTGTCTTGCGACTTTTTTCACCTCGTGTTGAGGTGTATTCGATTGATGAATCCTTCCTGCAGTTAGATGGACTCATTGGCCTCTGGCCGACCTATGGCGATCTTGGTCACGCAATACGTGAGCGTGTAAAGATGTGGACCGGAATACCGGTGGGGGTAGGTATAGCCCCTACCAAGACCTTGGCAAAGCTGGCAAATCATCTTGCAAAGAAACGTCCTGAATTTCATGGTGTCTGTGATCTAAATGCGCTCACAAGGGAAGAGCGTCGGTCGTATTACATAAGTCTTGATGTCAGTGACATTTGGGGGGTCGGACGCCGGACTGCGGAGAAGCTTCATAGGCTTGGGATAACGAACGTAGACGCCTTCCGTTTGACTTCCCCTAAGTATCTACGTGAACAGTTTGGAGTCGTTGTAGAACGCACTGCATGCGAGGTTCGGGGCATTTCCTGTATTGAGTTAGAAGAGGTTGCGCCAGCTAAACAACAAATCGTGTCGTCGCGGTCATTTGGCTACATGGTTACGTCATTACATGAACTTGTTGAGGCGGTATCCACCTACGCAGGTAGGGCTGCTGAAAAACTGCGGAAAGGTGGGCAAGTCTGCACAGGCGTGCATGTCTTTGTAGAGACCAATCCCTTTCGGGAGCAAGACGCGCAGTACAGCAACGGCATGAACGTCTCTCTAGCTGAATCAACAGATGACTCTAGACGCATCGTTGCAGCTGCCTTATACGGTCTAAAGAGGATTTATCGTGACGGATATCTTTACAAAAAGGCAGGGGTGATGTTGCTAAACCTTGGGAGTGCAGATGTGAGACAAGCCTCGTTGCTTTTCCAGCATGACGATCGATCTGAGAAAGTGATGAGTGTCCTAGACAGCATCAACGGCAAGTTCGGGCGCAATACGATGTTCCTTGGTTCGTCCGGCATTGAGCAGTCATGGGCTGCAGTCTTTGAACACAAAACGCCTAAGTACACCTCTCGTTGGGATGAGCTACCGGTGGCGTCAGCCTAAGGGAATCATGAGAGTTACTGTACTACCGACAAGACAGGATGGCGTGGCTTACGAACGCAGTTATTTGCGGAGGGTTCCCTGCACGACTGGCGACCTGCAGATCGTGGATACACGTGAGAACGCCCTGAACAGGATTGTGAAGGTAGCCAAGCTAACTACCTCTTACAACACCCTTGAATTATTAGAAGTTCATGTGGTTTGGATGAACGATAACAAGATGTGTCTCAGTGGATTTGAAAGAAAAGCCAAGGATGGCGCTGTAGTCGATTACGCCCAGTCATGGATATGCTTGATAGGTGATGAGCAAGGCAGAGACAACGAAATTATCCTGCCATTGCGTGAGAATTGGCGGCATTAGGCGTACATACCGTATTCATGGGATAGCATGCCGGTAGGCAACCTATGAGAATTGCGCATTTGATACTGAGATATCTGAAACAATGGAACGAAGCAGTTTTGCGATTGCGTTAGGCTTACTCTTCCTGCTTGGAGTGGCTTGGATCGGTGCACACACGCATGTGGCGCTGATAATGTCTTTAGTGCTTCTTCCTGTGGTCTATGTCCTCTTGTGTGACAAGTATCCACGTCTCACAATCCCTTGGTTTCAAAGGATGCGTGACAAAATTTTGCCCAAGAACCTCAAGCGACGCGGGAGTCTTGGCGCAGCTTCAATTTTCTGGATTCTTGCAGCAAACTACTATTTCAGACCAATGACTAAGCCATCTTCCACAGGGAGGTCTCAGTACCTCTTTGACCCTATGTGGAATACGTTTGGCAATGCAGGTGTGATTGTGATGTTGGTGATGATAGGGGCGGTGATTGTGTGGTGGGGGTGGCGACGTGAACAGTGAACCCCCATCAATCTTTAGCCTTGTGATGTACTACGGCTACTTCATGCCCATTATCTGCATTGTAGCTTTCATGTGGATAAGGAAAGGGTCTGGCAAGCAGCGTGAAGATCGACCTCAAAATTCTATGGAGCCAGCGCAGACTTCACAGGTCAGGAAGAAGAATTCCTATTCCATAGGCGTCATCCTCACAATCATTGGTATTGCATGGGTGTTGTTATGGGTTATCACAGGAGGAGCAGTGCCAAATCCTATTTGGGGTCTTGGTCTTGCAATGCTTGGTGCAATTATCGAAAAGCGTAAGTAAGAGTCAAAATGCAAGTAATAGGTCTTTTGTTAGCAATAGTCGTTGGTGTATCCGACGGTGACACGGTCACAGCACTTACCCACGACAAGACTCAAATGAAGGTGCGGCTTTCGGGTATTGACGCGCCTGAATCACGCCAGCCGTTCGGTCAACGCAGCAAACAGAACCTTTCAGACCTTGTGTACGGAAAGCAAGTGGACCTGTCTTGTAACAAGATAGACCGTTACAAGCGTCACATCTGCATCATCCGTGTGGACGGGAGGGATGCAAACCTTGAACAGATCAAGGCAGGGATGGCATGGCACTACAAAGCCTATGAGAGGGAGCAAGGGGCCGCCGAACGTGTTCTGTATAGCGTGGAGGAGGTGAAGGCCAAAAACGCCTCTACGGGGCTATGGCGTGAACCTGATCCTGTGCCGCCTTGGGAGTGGAGGAGACAGCAGAGGCAATGATGTTAGACGTTGTTGTCATCGTCATCATCAAAATCTGTTTTCATATTGAAGATTTCGATATCAGTCTCAAGACTTCTAATCCTATCGCCTTGCCGGTCAATCAGTGCGCGGTGTAAGTCCAGTTCAGCATAGAGTTTGTTACGTTCTGACGCTGTATTGATGAACTTCGCAATCGCAAGACAGATCAGAACGGCGAATGTTATGCGAACCGAGAAATCTGCCTTTATCCACTCATACATCAAATAGCCCGAACCAATCGGGATGATTACCTGTAGTAGGCCAACGATAAAACTCTTCATAGGATGATGGTAAGAAAGTAGATGTAGCGATTTTAAACCTGAAACGGGTTATGGGGTATCACGTAAGAGGTTTCAGAATGCATGAATGTCAAATCCCATCCATGAGCCTCGCTACCAAATCTTCAAGGAAATGCTGACCGCAGCCCGCGCTTCGGCAGGGCTGAAGCAATCCGAAGTAGCAGAGCGCCTAGGGAAGCCTCAGTCGTTTGTTAGCAAATACGAGAGGTCGGAAAGAAGGCTTGATGTGCCAGAGTTCCTTGAGGTTGCCGCAGTCCTTGGTATCGATGTGACTAAGTTCTTGAAGGCATATCAGGCAGAGTTGGCAAAGCGAAGGTAGGCCGCCCTGATGCAATTCCCCTGGTGTATGTTGTTTACAACCCAGGACGACGCAAGCTTGTAAACGGTCTTTCCTTGGCATACGCTGGTCGGTTTACCACGGAGCGCATCCACATGGAAAACCAGACCACAGGAATTGCATTCAACATTATTCAAGTAGGGCATGACTTCGACTATAGGGCCTTCATTAGGCATCATGTCGAACGAATTGTTGAACAA
>Ga0308164_10004086_pt1 | contig 12659 bp, 11 predicted proteins | sample PhyTR2_FD_201031 | JGI IMG/M metagenome (GOLD analysis project Ga0308164, IMG submission 201031) | Phyllosphere microbial communities from UC Gill Tract Community Farm, Albany, California, United States - DLSLT.R2 | ecosystem: Host-associated > Plants > Phyllosphere > Unclassified | place: USA... | reverse complement strand
ACATGGTGGAAAGCAGGCTGCTGATGTGGGCGTCGGCAGCTGCGTAAAAGACTTGCTTGCCCTGGCGCTCGGCCTTGACGATGCGGGCCGCGCGCAGCAGGCGCAGGTGGTGGCTGACCAGTGAACTCGACAGCGACAGCGTATTGGCGATGTCGCCGACGGCGGTCGGCTGCGTCAGGCAGGCCAGCACGATGCGCAGGCGCGTCGCGTCACCCAGCAGGTGGAACAGGTCGGCCAACTGGCCGATCGCTTCCTCGGGCGGCGGGGCGATCGGCTGGGCGGCCGGGTGCGTGTGGGTGTGTTCGTGCATGCAGCCCTAACATATGAATAGGTGTTCATATGTTAGAGCAAAGCACTGTGGTGGGCAAGTACGGGATGAAGACAGGCCGGGTCCAGGTGCTTCTTGTCCCGCACCCGCCCGTCGTCACGCTCAAGATTGGCTGCTCTAAAATTACGTGCAGGCGGTTCTGAATAAGCTGAACTACTTACGACGGTTTTATCAATTTTTTGCTAATTCTTGCATATATGGTCGATTACGCGATCCGATATGCATGAGCATCAGAAGCATCGCACAAAGAAGCGTGGCACCAGTAAATACCAGAAGGCCCGATCTGTAAGAGCCTGAGGCCTGGCGCATCAATGGCAAAAGAATTGCCCCACCACCGGCGCCGAACTGGAATACTGAAAAAATAATGCCGTAGAGTTTTCCAAAAGTCTTCATCCCGAAGTATTTCTTCAACAGATAACTGAGAACGTCAAATTCTGCGCCGAGCACCATTCCCAACAATGCTGCGCAGAGAAAAACGACATTGCCGGTGACGCCATATGCATACAGCGCACACGCCACTGTCGCGCCGAGCACCAGCACAAACATGACCAGTGCTGCGGAAACGAAATCGATCAGCAAGCCCGTGGCGAGTCGCCCTATGATGACGAATATGCCGAACGTGGCCTGGACCAGCGCCGCACGTTGCGGTGTGACGCCAGCATCGATCAGCATCGGAATCTGGTGCACGATCAGCGCAGTATTGATGAGACCCAACAGCAGGAAGACACCAACGAGCATCTTGAATTCGCGACTACCCGCCGCTTCTCGGAACGATATCCCTGGCACCATACTTTTTGATCCTTTGCGCGGGGCAGTACCCGGCTTTTCGCGGACCAGGAACCAAACTGCAGGAAAGGTCAGCGCGACCAGGCCAGCCAGGCCCAGATAGCCAATGCGCCAGCCATAGTTTGCAATCAAGCTTCCGATCACCAGCGGAATGATCGTTCCGCCGATACCAATTCCCGCATTCGCGATACCAATTGCCAGTCCCAAGCGTTTGTCGAACCAAGAACTGACAACGCGCAGGTAGGAAAGTGGAAATAGACCAATTCCAATTGCCGGGATTGCGACCCATGCAGCGTAATAAATCCAGGGAACTGCGGGCATGTAATACATCAGGCCCAGGGCAACGCAGAACAAAGGAATGCAGGGGAGAATGACCACACGCCCACCAAAGCGGTCTACCAGGTATCCCTGGATAGGTGAAATCACCATGACTGTGTAGGATACGATCGAGCTTGCGAGTGCGATCTGCGTACGACTCCATCCGAAGTCGACCTCCAATGGCTTGATGAACAAGCCTAAACTTAATACGGCGACAGTGCTAGGGCCAAACATCAAGGCGACCATTGCTGCGAAAACGACCAGCCACCCCGGATAACGCCAGGAATTTTCGTCCACCGCTTTTCTTTCTATGTCCTGTCGCACCATCATTGTCATACAGTCTCCACTGGTAGTTTATTTTTATTTCAGAATATCTGATTAGAATCGCGTCGCCACGCCAAGGCGTACCAGCGCCTGGGAATTTCCGGCAGCTGCTGAATCCGGTCCGTATAAACCGTTGATCCATGCCTGGGTAGTCGATCCGTCACCGCCAGCGCGCTGATATACGGTTTGCAGATAGATGTCAGTTCGTTTCGAGAGCCACTGCTGTAGTGTTGCGGTCCCCTGGTGGGCGTAATTGTGTGCAAGCTGTGCGTTCCCTGTCATGTATTGATAGGAAACACCAAGGTTGGACGCTGGGGTCAGCAACCAATTCACACCCATTTGGAAAACGTCCACTGCGCCTTTCGTTTGTGTATTGCGCGTATTCGTATATAGCACGTTGAACTTGTAATTTTGCAGTTGATACCGTGCACCGACGCCCCAGTTGGTGATACCGTCCTCGCCGGCATTCATTTGGGCATAACGGGCATTCGTGTAAGCGGCGCCGATGCCGAAGTCACCCTTGATATAAGTCGTGCCAACACTGACTGTTTTTGGTGTCGACGTCGCCCCGCTGGATTCACCAAGTCCATACATTCCACCAAAATTCATTCCAGAAAAATTCGGGCTGACGTATTTTATCGAGTTTGCCACGCGCGCTAACCCTGCCACGCGGTCGAAGTCCGATGCCCCTGTCGGGTTATTCGGCACTTTCAGGGCATTGAACGGACCTTGACGAAACGTGTAGTAACCACCATAAGTGAATGCTGAGTCGAAACCGCTAAAAAGCAGGGAATCATGCATGAACTCATATTGATTTCCGATACTCAACGCGCCCAGGCGTTGACTACGCAGTCCTACCAGCGACTGGCGACCGAAAATGGCATTATTGCCTGGTAATGATGCCCCGGTGCTGAGGTTGAACTGGCTTTCCAGTTGAAAAAATGCGGACGTTCCCCCGCCCATGTCTTCTGTGCCTTTGATAAAGAGAATATTCGGCACGCCGATCCCATTATCGGCACGCCAATTGCCGTGTCCTGCCTGGTCATCGATATAGGACAATCCGCCATCGATGAGGCCACTGATGGTTACGCTGCTTTGACAATGCGCGAAAGTCGGTAGAGCGGCCAGAAAGGCAGCGCTGCACAGTTTGCTCGTGAAGTTATTCATGTCTCGAATCTGCTTTCTACGGGAAGGCGCATCAACCAGCAACGTGCACCCATCCTCAGTCTCGGTTTCTAATAATTTTTATTGGCTACCCGGATTGGCCGTTGCCTGATGTGTCCGGGCTTCAACAGAAGTTCACAGCGAGTCGGGTCTCCTCCTATATGGTTGGTCACAGTGTCTTTTTAAAAGTGACCATCAATTCCTTCCTGATGTTTTCATTGGAAGTGCCACCAATGTATTCGCATGCTGGCACCCGCCTTGACTTGGTGTGCGGTAGAATTTGACTCATAAGGCAGCGACAGACATTGCCAGTATCGCAAGCATGTTTAAAGACCAACATGCTGTGACTACAAGATTTACAGGAGACTTTATGTATATCCGCACGTTGACGACCTGCGATCACCCGCCCCTGGATAGAGCGCGGCTGTTCGAGCGACAGATGGCCAGTCTGTTTTCCATTGGGCTCTCTTTGGACTCCGGCCATGACGAGCCACTCAATACCGACATGCAAGCCTATTGCGGCCGCAATCTGCAATTTGCGTCCATCAGGTTTTCGCCCCACGCAACGTCCTCGGTGCCGGTGCCGGGCGACGTGAATCGTCGGTGGCTGGTCACGGTTCAGAAAGAGGGGTCGGCAGAGGTAAGTCAAGGAGGGCGCAGCAGTCAATTGCGCGCCGGCGACATGGTGTTGATTGACCTGGCATCGCCATTTCACATCGAGACAGGGCACATGGTGACGCATTCGACCTATGTCGATTCCGACTTGCTGCGCCGCGTTGTCCCGGACGCACACCAGCGCACCGCCGTTCGCATCGACACATCGTCGGGCCCCGGGGCGATTTTTCGTGCGATGAATGACGAGATGTTCGGCATGGCCTCGACGCTCGACGAGGTCACTGCCGGGCGTATCGCGCAAGCGTTGCCTTACGCATTGGCTGTCGCCCTGTCACCGTTGGATGAAGAAATTGCTGCTTTACCAACGCGACTTCAGTTTTTTCACCTGGAGCGGATTCGCGCTTTCGTACGTGAAAATCTGCACGATTCCTCATTGGATGCCGAGATGATCTCTCAAGCGGTCAATCTGTCGACGCGCCATATCTATCAGCTGTTTACGGCTGAAAGAACATCGTTGATGAAATGGGTATGGTCGGAACGCCTGGAGCGTTGTCGGGAAGACCTGGTCTCGCGCCAGCTGGCGAATCGCTCGATTGGCGAGGTGGCTTATGGCTGGGGATTTAGCGATGTTGCCCATTTCAGCCGCGCCTTCAAGGAGAAGTTCGGCGTCACGCCAAGGGGTTATCGCAAAAGTAATCTGGTCTGATCAACGCCGGCAATGCCTTGCCCCGAACTGCGCAGCAGCTTGGGGCAAGTCTGCTATGCCATTGCTTTATGATTGGAGAAGGAACCCGCCAGCCAGCTCGGTAAAAGCCGTCGCACATTCGACGTTGCTGATGTGCCCACCGGGTAGTACGGCGTAGCGTGCGTCACGAATGGCGTTGGCCACGCCCGCGCAAATTTCCGGCTTCACTGCAGCATCGTTTTTCCCCGCGATGACCATCGTCGGCACTGCGATGCGGGCCAGGCGGGACGTGTGGTCCATGCCTTTGAGCGCATGGACTGCGCCGACATACCCGGCCTGGGATGTCGCGCGGATCTGCTCCTCGATCCAGTTGACGGTGAGCGGCGCACTTGCCCGGTATGACGGCGAGAACCAGCGCGCCGCCGTTTCACGAACGTGATTCTCGGCGCCCAATGCCTGGTAATTGCGCAAGCGTTCATCCCACAATGTCTGCACCTGCGGTGGCGTCATGGCGCCGGCATTGGCCAGGACAAGGGCTCGGGTTCGTTCTGGATAGGCAAGTGCAAATGACTGGGCGACCATCGACCCCAGCGATACGCCGACGAGCGCTACCTTATCGATACCTGCCGCGTCCAGCGTCGCACGAAGTGCTGCCGCAAAGTCGGTCAGCTGTGGTGCGTCGCCCAGTGGTTTGCTCAGTCCATGCCCTGGCAGGTCCACCAGGATCACGCGAAAGTATGCGGACCAGACCGGCACTTGCAGGCGCCAGATGTCCCGATTGGCGCAGATGGGATGAAGCAGCACGACAGCAGGAGCGCGCTCGCTGCCGCATATTTCTGACGCCAGGTGATCCTGCTGATGCATCATTTTGCGTCCTCGACGTGCCAGCGCGCCAGACCAATTCCCGTGTACCACTTCGATACCGCCTTGTAGTACAGCGGCTCGAACGTTCCCCCGCCAGCGGCGCCATGCGCCATGAGCCAATTACGAATTTCCTCGGCACCGTTGCCTGCCTCGCCGACCTGCGCGGTAGCGTGCTCGACCAGCGCTGCCGTGTTGCCGTTTTCCAGATTGGCCAGGAACTGCCGGTCGAATTCCTCATTGACCATACCCATGCGTGGGGTTGCAATATCGTGGCTGATGCCGCCGGTCGCGAGGACGACGATGCGCTTGCCAGCGTCGAAGCTGGCGATCGCTGTGCGCAACAGCTGTCCCCATTCGACACAGCGCCGCATGGTCGGTAAAGGTGGCTGCACGCAATTGACAAGAAGCGGCACCACGCGAACGTCGGGAATGAGTCCTGCCAGCAGCAGAGGCGTGAGCGAGCCATGATCCAGAATCAGTTCAATTGAAAACGATGGATCGAAACCATGTTGCAGTGCTTCTCCCACCAGATGCGCACCCAATGCGGCATCGCCTGCCAGCACTTGTTTCTCGGCATTGAGCCAGTGTTCCACAGGTGTTTCATAACTTTCTGCAGCCCCGATACAAAAGGCCGGGAAATTATTGAAAAAGAAGTTGTGAACATGATCGTCCGAGATCACGATTACCGTGTCAGGGCGCAGCGCCGCAATGCTGCGGCCCATATCCTTGAACGCAGCGAAAATCGCATCGCGATCTTCTGACGGGATCGCGTCCGGGAAATTCAACATCACCGGCGTGTGGCTCGCCGCAAAAATACCTACCAGATCAGCCATTTTTTTTGCCTCCAGCCACTGCCTTCAGTGACGCAATAAACGTTTGTTCGGAAATGCGAAGCCCAAGGCAGTGCGCACGGAGAAGATAGGGATTGGCGCCGGCCAGATACATCTGACCGATGTCGTTATCACGTACGGCCACGCGAAGCTCGGCCGGCATTGGCACCGCGGCCAGGTACTCGTCCGGCGACGCCAGATAACGCTTCAGATGGCCATCGTTATGGTGCACCTCAAACAGGACCTTGTTCATCCAGTAAGCCGATTGGGTAGGTATTTGCTGCATCCAGTTACCACTCATGCTGCCTCCATTTTATGTTTGACGTGGGTCGCCAGCCACTGAACGACGGTCGGCAAGGTTTGCGGCGTATTTCCCATGTGCCCCCCGGGAAACAGGCGGACTGCTTTGGGAGAACCGTGTTCCGTCAACAGGTGCAAGTCCGCAATGGGGCATTGCTTGTCATGTTTGCCGTTGACCAGCAGCAAAGGTGAGCAGGGCATGTCCAACAGCCCTTGGTCAACCAGCGAAAGGCGACGGAAAAATTCGATGTATTCCTGATCTGTGCTGGCCCCCAGCATGCGCTGGCGCGTTTCTACGAGGTCCATCAGGTAACTGTCTGGATAGCGCGACGCCTCGACCCAATCGGGTTGAAACATGTAATGCGCGCCACCGCCCCAATTGACGGCAGCAGCAATCCGCGCAGGATGCAGATGCGCCAGCTTGGTCGCCCAGTAACCGCCGAATGAGCGCCCCAGAATTCCAACTTTCTCGGCGTCCAGATCTGGCTGCTGGGCAGCCCATTCAAATACCGGCAAGAATTGACGCTCGGCGTCTTGCACGCCTTTTACCGGGGATTCACCGGTGCCAGCGTTATCCATTGAAATGGTGGCGACACCGGCAGCGAGAAATGCATTGCATGCCGCAGTCATCTGTTCTTTCCAGGCGTCGACACCACCCCACATGACGACGACAGGTGGACGCTCGATGTTCTTTGGGCGGCGCAACAAAAAGACCAGTTCGTCGCCTTCGCCATCGCGTCCCTGGAAGGGGATCGTGACGCGCTTGACGGGATTGTCCCAATAAGCACCTGCCTGCACATAGGTTTCACGTTCGGCGCGGGCACAGCGCTCCTTGTCAGGATGGTTCGGGCTTGGAAAGCGGCCCATGAAATAGAGGCCACTTGACTTCATGTAAAGCCGCGCCGCTTGCTGGTCGTCACCGTCGGCTTTGGCCTGTTCGGCGGCATCGCGTGCCTGATCGCCTGCAGCACCCCAGACTGCTGCCCATGAGGCGCCGTCCAGACCTGTCAAGGAATCAATCAGGCGTTCCCCGTCTTCTTGCGAGATCAGGTTCATTGGATGGACTTTTGCCGCCAGCTTTTCCAGCATCCATTTCTTTGCCTCAGTCAGTGTCTTGGGACGTCCTTGCACTGCGCCTGCCGTATCCATGTTCTCGTTCAATTCGTCACCTTTGTCAGTTGCTGCCAGCTTAAGCCGGGCCGAATTGGTATCGTAGGACGAGCCTGCGTTTTCACTTTTCCCCTTGTGCTGCCGCTTTTGACTACGCGTGCACCGTCCACAACAGACTCCCTTCGCTCCAAGACAAATGGCATCGCCGGTCCAGGCAAATTCATGTCGTCGGACACGATAATCTCGGCGCTATGAACAACAACATGGCGTTTGGATGGGTAATAACCTGTCTGGTGCAATAACTGGGAGGAGTGGATCGATGCAGAAAAGAAGAATGTTGATTGTCGGCGGCGGCATTGGCGGAATGGCGACCGCAATCGCGCTGTCGCAAGCCGGACATGAAGTCGATTTGATCGAGCTCGATGCGCAGTGGCGCGTCTATGGTGCTGGCATTACGATTACCGGCCCCACGCTGCGCGCTTTCAAATCATTGGGCGTTCTGGACGCCATTCGCGAACAGGCCTATACCGGCGATGGTATTCAGGTGTGTTCGATCGATGGCACCAGGCTTGCTGTGCTGCCCACCCCGGTCAGGCCGGAAGATGGCATTCCCGGTTGCGGCGGCATCATGCGCCCTGTGCTTCACAAAATTCTGTCAGAACGGGTTCTGGCCGCAGGTGTGAATGTCCGACTCGGCGTGACTGTGCGAAAGCTGACGCAAGTTGCCGATCAGGTCGACGTGACGATGACGGATGGTCGTTGCTGCAAGTATGACCTCGTGATCGGTGCCGATGGACTGTTCTCGCGCATCCGGTCACTGATTTTTCCCGACTCGCCGGCTCCCGCATATACAGGGCAGAGTGCCTGGCGCGTTCAGTTGCCGCGGCCCCCGGAGATCGACCGGCGCCATTTCTTTCTCGGTGGTCCCTACAAGGTTGGCCTGACACCGGTGTCAAGCGAACAAATGTACATGTTCCTGTTGGAAAATTCGGTTGAAAAACGCCGTCTTCCTGACAATGAATTACATGAAGAACTGCAACGCCTGACAAGGTCGTACGGCGGCATCATCGGCGCGATCGGTGCATCACTGACGGCAGAAAGTACGATTGTCCATCGTCCTCTGGAAGCATTCCTGTTGCCGGGACCCTGGTACCGGGGGCGCGTGCTTCTCATCGGCGACGCCGCGCATCCAACAACGCCGCAACTGGCATCCGGAGCGGGCTTGGCGGCAGAGGATGGCCTGGTACTCGCGGATGAGCTGTCCAAGAGCGATCAGATCGACTTCGCTTTGACACGCTATATGTCCAGACGTTATGAGCGTTGCCTGCTGGTCGTCAAGAATTCGCTCGAGATCGGTCGCCGCGAACAGGCCGGAAGGCCGATCGAAGAGCAAACGATGCTGGTCGAACAGTCACTTAAAATGCTCGCGAACCCTATTTAGCCGTAAGCATCGACGCGTTGACACGCCCTCTCGCCGCAATCGGTGGCGTTACCTTAACGCTCGTATGCCGCCGGCGGCAAAGGCGATCAGGGAGGTAACGTTGTCCCGCAGCCGCTGACTCGACAGACGTCCGTCCGAGAACTGATCCAGCACGCCATTGGACGCAAACAGGCCCATGACGAGGGACACCAGGTTCGAGTAGGCATGCACTGCTGCGTCCTGATTCAGACCGACAACCTCGATTTGCAAGCGCGCGATCATTTCACGGCCCAGCCCGTCGAATTCGCGCGTCAAGAGCTGGGACCAGGCCGGATCCATCGCAAACACGGCGATCAGGCGCGTGTAAGACCGCCAGCCTTCGTCGCCACTCTCGATGAGCTGCAGGTATGACTCCACAAAGGCCTTCAACAGGGCGTCCAGTCCTGTTTCATCCAGCGAGCGTATGGCGTTCAACTGCGCGCAGCTCAACGCTGCCGAGCGTCTCAGCACGACTGACTCCAACAGGGCTTCCTTCGAGGCGAAGTGATGGGTCAGCGTTCCCAGACCGACCGATGCTGCCTCGGCAACCATCCGCATCGATACCCCATGAAATCCACTGGCCGCAAAGAGTTTCTCTGCAGCATCCGTGATCCGGTCCTTTCCACCTGCCATTGCATTTCCTTCTCAATACTGTTTTTGAAACATGAAATTGTGAACATGTGCGGCTTGACATCGTCTTGATGGCGAGCGCGCACAGTTTCAGATGCTACGCCGTACGTTTGTACGATTTCAGGTATTATATCTCTCCCGTACGATCGTACGGCTTTGCGCTTGTGCAGCGCGCTGTCACGTTCGACCAAGACATCTATTTTACGAAGGAAGCATCCATGCAATCCATACTGTCACCCTATCAGCTTGGCGCCGTTACCCTGACGAGCCGTATCGCCATGGCACCCATGACACGCGCCCGTGCCAAGGACCTCAAGCCCGACACGCTCACCGCAACCTACTATGCGCAGCGCGCCAGTGCCGGTCTCATCATCACTGAAGGGATTGCCATTTCCAGGCAGGCACGTGGTGCGATCTACATCCCGGGAATCTATACGGCGGATCAGATCGATGCCTGGAAGCAGGTCACCGCCGCCGTCCACGCCAAGGGTGGCATCATCTTCGCGCAGCTCTGGCATGTCGGCCGTGCAGGCCATGTGTCGCACAATGACGGGCAGCCGCCAGTGGGGCCGACCAACGAGCGCGCCAATGCAAAGACGTTCGCCTTCGACGCTGACGGGAACGGCACAATGCTCCCGCAGAGCACGCCGCGTCAGCTCCGCGCCGACGAAATGGATGGTCTGGTCGAGGACTACGCCGAGGCAGCACGCGCCGCAATGGCAGCAGGTTTTGACGGCGTCGAGATCCACGGTGCCAACGGCTATCTGATCGAGCAGTTCATCAACGGTGCGCTCAATACCCGCAGCGACAGTTACGGCGGTTCGATCGAAAACCGGTTGCGGCTGCCGCTTGCCATCATCGACGCGGTGGCCGCAGCAGCAGGGCCAGACCGAACGGGCATTCGCGTCGCGCCATTCGGGCGTTTCAACGACATGCACGCGTTTGCAGACGAGGCGCAGACGTGGCTTGCATTTGCGCAGGCACTGTCAACGCGCAAACTCGCCTACCTGCATCTTTCCGATCAGGAGTCGCTGGGCGCCGACAAGCTGTCGGTGGACTTCGCAGTCGAGATGCGGCGCGCTTTTGGTGGCACGGTCCTGATTGCCGGCGGCTTCGGTCTGGAAAGCGGGCAGGCGGCCATCGATGCCGGCCGTTGTGACGTGGTGGCGATTGGACGACCCTTCATTTCCAACCCCGACCTGATCGAGCGCTACAGGAACGGCTGGCCCGTCGCACCGTTCGATCCAAGTACCTTCTATGGCGGTGAGGGCGCAGAGTTTTACACTGACTACCCCACTTATCCCGAGTCGATATGACGTCAATTCACGTCCGCATGCGTGCGCAAGCGCCAACCCTTGTATATCCAACCAGAGGTAGACCATGACCAGATATCCTTTGCGTAAAACCCTCGCAGCATCGTTGTTCGGCACGCTTCTCGTATTTTCCTTGCCCGCAGTTTCCCAGCAAACCGGGGCGGCGGTGGCGTCTTCCATCCAGCCCGCCAGCGTCGTGCAACGCGCCGCCAGTGCAATGGGCGGACTGGAGCGCCTGCAGGCTGCCAACAGCATCACACTGAATGGTTACGGCCAATACGCCTATATGTGGGGCGGCGGCCGGATCGACGGTTCCGTCCACGCGCCCGAGAAATACATCGCTGCGAATGCACTGAGCAGGGTGTATGACCTCAAAAATGGCCGGTTCCAGGCCCAGGAGCGACGCAATATGCTGTTCCCGTTCCTCGAGCCTTTTGGCCATTCATTCATGCTGCTTGATCAGCGACTGGATGGCGATGTCGCCTATGACGTGAACGGCCAGAAGGTCGTGCGCCAGGCGCGTCGCAGCGAGACCCCGCTCTGGAACGATGGCGTGCACATGCGGCGCATGTGGATGATGAATAATCCTGCGGTGCTCGTGCGAACCATGTCGGCACCGGCGACCAGATTGTCCGCACCCAAGCAAGAAAATGGCTTGACGGTGATCGATGCGACGCTCGCCGAAGGGGACAAGCTGTCTGCGGGTTTCCAGCCGGATGGGCTGCCAGCCTTCGTACGCTGGTCTGATCCGCATCCGAATCTCGGGCAGGTCACATTTACCACCTGGTTCAGCGGATGGGTTGCGTGGGATGGTGCCGACGGCATCAGATTGCCGCTGGGTTACACGACCCGTCTCGACTGGCGCAATATCGAGTACTTCAAAGTGTACGTCGACAGCTACAAGGTCAATGCACCTATCCCTGATCTGGCAGCGCCGGCGGCCACGAAGGCAGCGGCCGAACCACCATCGAACCCGGTGCGTGAACTGACATCAGTGCCTGCGGGTCGCGGCATCTGGAGAATCAACAACGGCACTACCGTCGTCGAATTCAGCGATCACCTGGTCCTGTTTGAACTGGGGGTACTCCCTGACGAAGCGAAAGCCACGCTGGCGTATGCCCGCAAGCTCGGGCACGGCAAGCCGGTCCGTTATCTGGTCGCCAGCCACAACCATTTCGACCACACGCTCGGCCTGCGGCAGGCTGTTGCCGAGGGCATTACGGTAATCCAGCGGCCGACGACACTGGCGCAATTCCAGGAAACGATCAAGCGGCCGGCACCGGACTATCCGGACGATCTGGCGCGTTCTCCCAAGCCCTTCAAGCAAAAGGTGATGGGCGATCACCTTCGTCTGCAGGACAGTACGCAGACGCTGGATATTTACTGGGGACGCCAGAACGGGCACATGGCCGATGTCGTCTTTGCCTATGCGCCGGAGCAGAAAGTCATGATGGAAGGCGATCTGGTCACGGCTGCCTACGAATGGCAGAACTGGCCCGACACGTTCCGCGACGTCACTGCCTACTACAAACTCGATGTACAGATGATTTCACCGGTTCATTCGGTGTGGAAGGCGCATCCCGATGTGCTGACCAAGGCCCAGGCCGAAGAATTGCTGCAGGGCGGTACCAAGCGGGCCCGCGAGCGCTGTGCAAATGAAATTGGAAAGGGCAATTACATTCCGGGCTGCCCGATCCAGAGCAAATATTATTGATGCTGCACGATGGGCAGCCGCGTCGCTACCGTTTCACGTCCGACGTAACGGTTGCCCGTACCGGCACCTGCCCATCGTCATCCCGCATCTCCGGCTGACCCAGCCCGAGCTTCTGCAACTGCGGCAGGATCTTGCGCCGTTCGCCCACCGCGACCACGATCATCCGGTCCGGATCGAGCCAGCGGCGCGCCACCGCCTGCACGTCGTCGACGCCGACAT
>Ga0308164_10004084_pt1 | contig 12664 bp, 12 predicted proteins | sample PhyTR2_FD_201031 | JGI IMG/M metagenome (GOLD analysis project Ga0308164, IMG submission 201031) | Phyllosphere microbial communities from UC Gill Tract Community Farm, Albany, California, United States - DLSLT.R2 | ecosystem: Host-associated > Plants > Phyllosphere > Unclassified | place: USA... | reverse complement strand
ACTCGACATGTCGCTGTTGATCCGTGGCGCCACCGTTATTACCCATGATGAAAGTTACCGCGCCGATGTGTTATGCGCAGGCGGTCTGATTCGCGCCATTGGCACGGATCTGGAGGTTCCCGCCGGCACTGAAATACTCGATGGCAGTGGCCAATACTTGATGCCCGGCGGCATCGACCCGCACACCCATATGCAATTGCCTTTCATGGGCACCGTCGCCAGTGAAGACTTTTCAGTGGTACGGCAGCCGGCCTGGCGGGCGGCACCACATCGATCATCGACTTTGTGATTCCCAACCCACAGCAATCCTTGCTGGAAGCCTTTCACCAGTGGCGCGGCTGGGCGGAAAAATCCGCGTCCGACTATGGTTTTCACGTGGCGATCACCTGGTGGAGCGAGCAGGTGCGCGAGGAGATGGCCGAACTGGTCAGCCACCATGGCATCAACAGCTTCAAGCACTTCATGGCCTACAAGAACGCGATCATGGCGGCGGACGATACCCTGGTCGCCAGCTTCGAGCGCTGCCTGGAACTGGGCGCGGTGCCCACGGTGCATGCCGAGAACGGTGAGCTGGTGTATCACCTGCAACGCAAGCTGATGGCCCAAGGCATCACCGGGCCGGAAGCACACCCGCTGTCGCGCCCTTCCCAAGTAGAGGGCGAAGCGGCCAGCCGCGCGATCCGCATCGCCGAGACCATCGGCACGCCGTTGTACCTGGTGCACGTGTCCACCAAGGAGGCGCTGGATGAAATCACCTACGCCCGTGGCAAGGGCCAGGCGGTCTACGGTGAAGTACTCGCCGGCCACCTGCTGCTGGACGACAGCGTCTACCAGCACCCCGACTGGCACACCGCCGCCGGCTACGTGATGAGCCCGCCGTTCCGCCCACGCGGGCATCAGGATGCGCTGTGGCATGGCCTGCAATCGGGCAACCTGCACACCACCGCCACCGACCACTGCTGCTTCTGCGCCGAGCAAAAGGCCGCCGGACGTGACGATTTCAGCAAGATCCCCAACGGCACCGCGGGTATCGAAGACCGCATGGCACTGCTGTGGGACGAAGGCGTCAACACCGGGCGCCTGTCGATGCATGAGTTCGTGGCGCTGACCTCCACCAACACCGCGAAGATCTTCAACCTCTACCCGCGCAAAGGCGCGATTCGCGTGGGTGCGGATGCTGACCTGGTGCTGTGGGACCCCGAGGGTACGCGGACCATTTCCGCCAAGACTCATCACCAGCAGGTCGACTTCAACATCTTCGAAGGCAAGACCGTGCGCGGTGTGCCGAGCCACACCATCAGCCAGGGCAAGCTGGTCTGGGCCGATGGCGACCTGCGCGCCGAGCGCGGTGCCGGGCGGTATGTGGAGCGGCCGGCGTATCCGTCGGTGTTCGAGCAGTTGAGCAAGCGGGCAGAGCGCTCCAGGCCCACTGCCGTGAAACGCTGAAAGCGGCCTTGGGCCTACTGCGGGCAAGCCCGGCTCCCCCATTGTAACGATGTGAACCCGAACCAATGGGGGAGCGGGCTTGCCTGCGATAAGGCCAGTACAGGCAACACCAATAACCAATGCCCATCAGAGGCAGCACCTCAATAACCGTGAGGCCGACACCGTGATCCAGACCCTGACCCACCTTCCCCATCCCCACGAAGACGGGGCCACCCTCGCCAGCCATTTCACCGACCTGGCACCGCCCCTCAACGCGCGCCAGGCACAACTGGAAGCCTCGCGCTGCCTGTATTGCTATGACGCGCCCTGCGTGAACGCATGCCCCAGCGAGATCGACATCCCCTCGTTCATCCGCAATATCCACACCGAAAACGTACAAGGCGCAGCGCAGAAAATCCTCTCTGCCAACATCCTCGGCGGTAGCTGTGCGCGTGTCTGCCCTACGGAAATCCTGTGCCAGCAAGCCTGCGTGCGTAACAACGCCGAGGAGTGCGCGCCGGTGCTGATTGGCCTGTTGCAACGTTATGCCGTCGATAACGCGCACTTCACCGAGCACCCTTTCCACCGCGCCGCCGCCACCGGCAAGCGCATTGCCGTGGTCGGTGCCGGCCCCGCGGGCCTGGCTTGCGCCCACCGCAGTGCGCTGCACGGTCATGACGTGGTGATATTCGAAGCCCGGGAGAAAGCCGGTGGCCTGAATGAATACGGGATCGCCAAGTACAAACTGGTGGACGATTTCGCGCAGAAGGAGCTGGATTTTCTCCTGCAGATCGGTGGCATCGAGATCCGTCACGGTCAACGCCTGGGGGACAACCTCACGCTCAGCGAACTGCACCAGCAATTCGATGCAGTCTTCCTCGGGCTCGGCCTGGCCGCGAGCAAGCAGTTGGGCCTGCCCCACGAAGACGCGCCGGGCCTGCTCGCCGCCACCGACTACATCCGCGAGCTGCGCCAGGCCGATGACCTGACCCAACTGCCGCTGGCCGATCGCTGCATCGTGCTCGGCGCGGGCAATACCGCGATCGACATGGCCGTGCAAATGGCCCGCCTCGGCGCCCGCGACGTCAACCTCGTCTATCGTCGAGGCCTGGCAGACATGGGCGCCACCCAGCATGAACAGGACATCGCCAAGGCCAACCAGGTGCGCCTGCTGACCTGGGCCCAGCCCGATGCCGTGCTGCTGGATGACCTGGGCCATGTACGTGGCATGCGCTTTTTGCGCACGCGCATGGAGAACGGCCGACTGCACCCCACCGGCGAAACCTTCGAGCTGGCGGCCGATGCGATCTTCAAAGCCATCGGCCAGGGGTTCGACAACGAGGCGCTGCATGATCCACTGGCGCAGCAACTGCACCGCGTCGGCGAGCGCATCTTCGTCGACGAACAATTGCGCACCAGCATTCCCGGCGTATACGCCGGTGGTGATTGCGTCAGCCTTGGCCAGGACCTCACCGTGCAGGCCGTGCAACATGGCAAGCTGGCCGCTGAAGCCATGCACGTCCAACTCATGCTGAATGTGGAGGCTGCGTAATGGCCGATCTCTCGATTGTGTTCGCCGGTATCAAAGCCCCCAACCCTTTCTGGCTGGCCTCCGCGCCGCCCACCGACAAGGCCTACAACGTGGTCCGCGCCTTCGAAGCGGGCTGGGGCGGCGTGGTGTGGAAAACCCTGGGTGAAGACCCGGCGGCGGTCAACGTGTCGTCACGTTACTCGGCGCACTATGGCGCCAACCGTGAAGTGCTGGGCATCAACAATATCGAGTTGATCACCGACCGCTCCCTGGAGATCAACCTGCGCGAAATCACCCAGGTGAAAAAGGACTGGCCCGACCGCGCGCTGATTGTGTCGCTGATGGTGCCGTGCGTTGAAGAATCCTGGAAAAACATCCTGCCGCGGGTGGAAGCCACTGGCTGCGACGGTATCGAACTGAACTTCGGCTGCCCCCACGGCATGCCCGAGCGCGGCATGGGCGCGGCGGTGGGCCAGGTGCCGGTGATCGTCAAGCTCACGCCGAATATCACCGACATCCGCGTGGCGGCGCGGGCGGCCTATCGTGGGGGGGCGGACGCGGTGTCGTTGATCAACACCATCAACTCCATCACCAGCGTGGACCTGGAACGCATGGTCGCCCTTCCCGTCGTTGGCACCCAGAGCACCCATGGCGGTTACTGTGGTTCCGCGGTGAAGCCGATTGCACTGAACATGGTCGCCGAAATCGCCCGCGACCCACAGACGCAGGGGCTGCCGATCTGCGGCATTGGCGGTATCGGCAACTGGCGCGACGCCGCGGAATTCGTCGCCCTGGGTTGCGGCGCGGTACAAGTGTGCACAGCGGCGATGCTGCACGGGTTCCGGATTGTGGAAGAAATGAAAGACGGGCTGTCGCGGTGGATGGACAGTCAGGGCTACCAAAGCTTGCAGGAGTTTTCCGGGCGGGCGGTGGGCAACACCACGGATTGGAAGTACCTGGACATCAACTACCAGGTGATCGCGAAAATCGACCAGGCGGCGTGCATTGGCTGCGGGCGTTGCCATATTGCCTGTGAGGATACGTCGCACCAGGCCATCGCCAGTCTTAAGCAGGCGGACGGCACGCATAAGTACGAGGTGATCGATGATGAGTGCGTGGGCTGCAACTTGTGCCAGATCACCTGTCCGGTGGCGGACTGTATCGAGATGGTGCCCATCGACACCGGCAAGCCGTTCTTGAATTGGACGCAGGATCCGAGGAATCCCTACAGGGAGGCCGTGTAACCCCTTAGACCGCTATCGCAGGCAAGCCAGCGCCTCCAGTTGACTGCAGCCCTTCAGGCCGAACGCAGTCAACTGGGGGGGGCTGGCTTGCCTGCGTCAAGGCCCTGCACCGTCACGCAGATTCAAGGCTCCAATCCAATCCCGCGCAAGATCACACTGGTCACCGTCTGTATCGCCTTCTCGAACTGCATGTCCGACAACGGCTGGTGATCGTTGAGGATCTTCACCTGATGATCAAAGTCGGCATAGTGCTGGGTCGAGGCCCAGATCATGTAGAGCAGGCTCGACGGCTCCACCGGCAGGATACGTTTGTCTTCCACCCACTGGCGGATCTTCGCTTCCTTCATCTTGGCCCAGTCGTACAGGCTCGCGTCCAGCGCCTCGCCGAGGGTCGGCGCGCCGTGGATGATTTCGTTGGCCCAGACTTTCGAGCCATACGGCCGCGTGCGCGAGCGCTGCATCTTGGCGCGGATGTAACTGCTGAGCACCACCCGGGGGTCATCGAAGGTCTCGAAGCTCAGGGCGTCCTGCTTCCACACTTCCAGCAGGTCGAACAGCACAGCGCTGTACAGCTCGCTCTTGGTGGTGAAGTAGTAATGCAGGTTGGAGCGCGGCAGTTGCACTTCTTCGGCAATATCGGCCATGGCGGTGCTGCCATAGCCTTTTTCGGCGAAGATTTTCTCCGCCGCCAGCAGGATTTTTTCGACGTTGACCCGACGAATTCCGATCTTGTGATTGCCCATAAGGGCTCCCTGACAACAACTTGGCTTAAAGACTACCATCGGCTCTAGATCGCGGCGACAGGCCATAATGAAACTTCTGACGCGAACCTTTCCACCGAAAATCGGATTGGTTAGGATCGCGGTCCCCATGAAGGATCATTGCAATGACTATTCGACCTCGCGTGGCCGCCGACGACCCCGTGCTGGGAGCACTGTGGGAGCGCTCGGTACGCGCCACCCATGACTTCCTCCCCGAGGATGACATTCAACGCCTGCTCCCCCTGGTGCGCGACGCTTACCTGCCGATGCCTGCCCTGGATGTGTGGGTGTATGAGGACCCACTGGGTATCGCTGGTTTTATCGGCACTGGCGGGCACAATGTAGAAATGCTGTTTATCGACCCCGACCGTCGTGGCCAGGGCATCGGCCGCCAGTTACTGGACCACGCCCGCGCCCGTCACGACACCCTCACCGTCGATGTAAACGAACAAAACCCCCAGGCCGTGGGGTTCTACCTGCACTATGGTTTTATCCAGGTCGCGCGCTCGCCGCTGGATGGCGAGGGCAAGCCCTTTCCCTTGCTGCACATGGCTCTACCGACTCCCTGAACCCAAAGGTATTGAACAATGTCGATCAAGAAAAGCCTCACCACTGTTGCCCTGCTCGCCTCCCTCCTGGGCGCCTCGGCGGCATTTGCCCATGCGCACCTCAAGAGCGCGGAGCCCGCGGCAGACAGCAGCGTTAGCGCGCCAAAGGACCTGCGCCTGACGTTCAGCGAAGGCGTAGAAGCCACGTTCACCAAGGTGTCCCTGAGCAAGGACGGCACCGAAATCGCGATCAAGGGCCTGAAAACCCCGGATGCCGACAAGAAAGTCCTCGTCGTCACGCCGGCCGCGCCGTTGGCTGCCGGTAACTACAAGGTGGTGTGGAACGCGGTTTCGGTCGACACCCACAAGAGCAACGGTGAATACAGCTTCAAGGTCGGCCAATAACCCATGGCGACCCTGCTGGTGCTGTGCCGCTTCCTGCATTTCATCGTCGTATTGTTGATGTTCGGGGCCTGCGTGTTCAGGCCCTGGCTGGTGGGCGCTGAACCGCAACCGGTGCTGGACCGGCAACTTCACCGTATCACCCGGGGGCTGGCCTGGCTGGGGTTGGGCTCGGGTATCGCCTGGTTGTTGTTGATCACTGCCAGCATGGCCGGCAGTTGGGAGGCGGCCTTGCAACCGGCCACGGTGCAATTGGTCCTGGGCAAGACCTTTTTTGGCCAGGTGTGGACCTGGCACCTGCTGTTGAACCTGCTGCTGGTGATCGTGCTGTGCAAACCCTGGCCGGCGTTGCGCCTGCCGGTGATCGCGTTGCTGTTGGCCACCCTGGCGCCGGTTGGTCATGGCGCCATGCTCGATGGGCTCAGCGGGCAATTGCTGATTCTCAACCAGGTGGTGCATCTGGTCTGTGTGGGGGCTTGGCTCGGCGGCTTGCTGCTGCTCGTACTGATCCTCAGGCAGTCGAACCGCTACCCGTTGCAGCCGATCCTCCAGCGCTTCAGCGGTGTGGGTTATGGCTTGGTGGCCGGCTTGCTGGTGACCGGCTTGATCAACGTACGCGTGCTCACCGGGCAGCTGTGGCCCACGCCGTTGTTCAACGGCTTCGCCCTGATCCTGTTGATCAAGGTGCTGCTGGTACTCGGCATGCTGGCATTGGCCTTGCTGAACCGACTGCGTATCGAACGCTGCGAAGAGCGACTGGGCACGCTGAAGGCCAGCGTAATGCTGGAATGGTTATTGGGTGTATCGGCGGTAGCCGCCGTTTCCCTGCTGGGCACCCTCCCGCCGATGGTCCTGGCCGGCTAAACACCAAAGTTGAAATGCAAGCCATGTGGGAGCTTGCTTGCCTGCGATGCAAACAGTTCGGTGCACCAGGCACACCGAGGCGAAGCCATCGCCGGCAAGCCAGCGCCCACATTGAGCGTGCCCGCTTTTGAGCGAATTACTCCTAGTCATCGTATAACTTCTGCTTGACAGCCCGCGGAAACCTCGCAAACATCCCGCTCAATGTTGTACGACGACGTACGACAAATAATAAAAACAACAAAAGAAACGGAGCTCCCCTGTGAGTCAATTCGCCCGCAATGCTTCATCGTGTATCGGCCTCCTTGGCCTCGGCAGCCTGGCGCTTACCCTCCCCCCCAGTGCTCAGGCAGACGGTTTTATCGACGACGCCAAGGCCACGCTCAACCTGCGCAACGCCTACTTCAACCGCAACTTCACGAACCCGACCAACCCCCAGGGCAAGGCGCAAGAGTGGACGCAGAACTTCATTCTCGATGCCAAGTCCGGCTTCACCCAAGGCACCGTGGGGTTCGGGATTGACGTGCTGGGCCTGTATTCGCAAAAGCTCGACGGCGGCAAGGGCACGGGGGGTACGCAATTGCTGCCGATCCACGACGACGGCCGCCCCGCCGACAACTTCGGCCGACTGGGCGTGGCGCTGAAAACCAAGCTGTCGAAGACCGAATTGAAGGTTGGCGAGTGGATGCCGGTGCTACCGATCCTGCGCTCCGACGACGGCCGGTCGCTGCCCCAGACCTTCCGTGGCGGCCAGGTCACCTCCAGCGAAATCGCCGGCCTGACCCTCTACGGCGGCCAGTTCCGCGGTAACAGCCCGCGTAACGACGCGAGCATGGAAGACATGTTCATGAACGGCAAAGCCGCGTTCACCTCCGACCGCTTCAACTTCGGTGGCGGCGAATACACCTTCAACGACAAACGCACCCAGGTCGGCGTGTGGTACGCCGAGCTCACCGATATCTACCAGCAACAGTATTTCAACCTGACCCACAGCCAACCCGTGGGCGACTGGACCCTTGGCGCCAACCTCGGTTTTTTCAATGGCAAGGAAGACGGCAGCGCCCTGGCCGGCGACCTCGACAACAAGACCGCCTTCGCCTTGCTTTCGGCCAAGTACAACGGCAACACCTTCTATGTGGGCCTGCAAAAACTCACCGGCGACAGCGTATGGATGCGGGTCAACGGCACCAGCGGCGGCACGCTGGCCAACGACAGCTACAACGCCAGCTACGATAACGCCAAGGAAAAATCCTGGCAGGTGCGCCATGACTTCAACTTCGTGGTGCTCGGCATTCCCGGACTCACCTTGATGAACCGCTATATCAGCGGCAGTAACGTGCACACCGGGGCGATCACCGACGGCAAGGAATGGGGCCGCGAATCGGAACTGGCCTACACAGTGCAAAGCGGTGCGCTGAAGGATCTGAATGTGCGCTGGCGCAATTCGACCCTGCGTCGTGATTTCAGCAACAATGAGTTCGACGAGAATCGGCTCTTTATCAGCTACCCGATCTCCCTGTTGTAAGGTTTCGGATCGGGCGCAAACTTGGAGTCAATGCATGTCGCCTGTAATAGCGTTGACAACCCGGGGAATCAATAACGATACTTCCAGCATAGTCATACGACAACCTACAACAACAATGGAACCCTCATGACCACTACCACTACGCCACCTGTTCCATTCAACCGCCTGCTGCTTACCGGTGCTGCCGGTGGCTTGGGCAAAGTCCTGCGCGAACGCCTGCGTCCGTATGCCAATGTGCTGCGCCTGTCGGACATCGCCAACATGGCCCCGGCTGCCGACGCGTCCGAAGAAGTGCAACCCTGCGACCTCGCCGACAAACAAGCGGTGCACCATCTGGTAGAAGGCGTCGATGCGATCCTGCATTTTGGCGGCGTATCGGTGGAGCGTTCTTTTGAAGAGGTGCTTGGCGCCAACATCTGCGGCATCTTTCATATCTACGAAGCGGCCCGTCGCCATGGCGTCAAGCGCGTGATCTTCGCCAGCTCCAACCACGTGATCGGCTTTCACAAGCAGGGCGAGATCCTTGACGCCCACTCGCCGCGCCGCCCGGACAGCTACTATGGTTTGTCCAAGTCCTACGGCGAAGACATGGCCAGTTTCTACTTTGATCGCTACGGCATCGAGACCGTGAGCATTCGCATCGGCTCGTCGTTTCCGGAACCGCAGAACCGCCGCATGATGCATACCTGGCTGAGTTTCGACGACCTCACGCAACTGCTGGAGCGTGCGCTGTACACCCCCAACGTCGGCCACACCGTGGTCTACGGCATGTCGGCCAACCTCGACACCTGGTGGGACAACCGCTACGCCGCGCACTTGGGTTTTGCCCCCAAGGACAACTCCGAAGTGTTCCGCGCCCAGGTCGAAACCCAGCCACCCGTGGCCGACAATGACCCGGCCAAGGTCTACCAGGGCGGCGCGTTCTGCGCGGCAGGGCCGTTCGGTGACTGACCAATGAATGCTGAACTGATTGTTGACGCGCGTAATGCCGTGGGCGAATGCCCGGTATGGGTCCCCGAGGAAAACGCGCTGTATTGGGTGGATATCCCTAACGGTGGGCTGCAACGCTGGAGCGCCGCCAGCGGCCATATCGCCGCCTGGAAAGCCCCACAGATGCTCGCGTGTATCGCCCGCACCACGGCGGGTAACTGGGTCGCCGGCATGGAAAGCGGTTTTTTCCAGCTCACACCGCACAACGACGGCAGCCTCGACACCACGCCCCTGGCGAGTGTCGAGCACCCGCGCGCGGACATGCGCCTGAATGACGGCCGCTGTGATCGCCAGGGCCGCTTCTGGGCCGGCAGCATGGTGTTGGACATGGGCCTGAACGCAGCCGAGGGTATCCTCTACCGCTACGCGGCCGGCGCAGCACCTTGTGCGCAACTTGACGGTTTTATCACCCTCAATGGCCTGGCGTTCAGCCCGGATGGCCGCACGATGTATGCCTCCGATTCCCACCCGCTGGTGCAGCAGGTCTGGGCTTTCGACTACGACATCGACACTGGCACGCCCTCCAATCGCCGCGTGTTCGTGGACATGCACCAGCACCTCGGCCGCCCCGACGGTGCCGCCGTCGATGCCGACGGCTGCTACTGGATCTGCGCCAACGACGCCGGGCTGGTCCACCGTTTCACGCCCGACGGCCGCCTGGATCGCTCCCTGGTGGTCCCGGTGAAGAAGCCCACCATGTGCGCCTTTGGCGGCAGTCGCCTGGAGACATTGTTCGTCACTTCCATCCGCGATGATCAGAGCGAACAGTCGCTGTCCGGCGGCGTGTTCGCCCTCAACCCCGGCGTGCAAGGGTTGCCCGAACCCACCTTCGCGCTCCAGGTGCATGGCGAATGCTGATCGAACTGGAAGACGCCCTCACCCTCCTCACCCTGGCGCCAGCCGTGGGTGGCAGCATCGTCAACTGGCGTGTACTCGCGAGTGGGCAACCGTTGTTGCGGCACAGCGATGAGCAGGCAGTGAACACCGGACTGCCGGGCAAGCTGGGGTGCTATCCGCTGGCGCCCTGGTCCAACCGGATTGCCGAAGGCGGTTTCGACAACCCCGGCGGGTGGCTGGCCCTGACGCCCAACAGTCCGCTGGACCCGCTGCCGATTCATGGCTCGGCCTGGCAACGGGTGTGGCAGGTCGTCAGTCAGTCGAAGAATGAGGTGGTGCTGGAAGTACTCTGCGACACGCCGTTCGCCTATCGCGCCGAGCAGCGGTTTGGGTTGAACAACGGTGAGCTGAGCATCACGCTGCGGGTGACCCATCTGGCTGAACAGCCTGCATGGCATGGGCTGGGATTGCATCCCTACCTGCCACGGACAGCGGGTACCCGGTTGCAGGCCACGGCGTCGCAGGTGTGGATGAGTGATGCATCCAAGCTGCCCACGGGGTTGGCGCCGGTGCCAGAGGCCTGGAACTTCGGGGCATTGAAAGCCCTGCCGGAAACCCTGGTGGACAACGGTTTTTGCCAGTGGGACGGCCACTGCAGGATCGAGCAACCGCAGCTGGATTACGCGCTGGAATGCCAGGCGAGCGGCGCGGATTACTTCCTGCTGTACTGCCCGCCGGGGCTGGAATTCTTTTGCATCGAACCGGTGAGTCACCCGGTGAATGCCCATCACCTGCCTGGCAGGCCGGGTTTGAAACTGCTGGAACAAGGCCAGTCAACCCAGCTGGATTTTACGCTGAAATACTCTCCCTTGTAGGAGCCCGCCAAGCAGGCATCTACACGGGCGGAGTGTCAGGGCGGGCTGTTTTTCAGGCGTCCTGCGGTGTCGATACTGACCACCACCGACAACCCCGGCCGCAACCGCTCGCTTTCGGCCTGGTCCGGATCCACCGTAATCCTCACCGGCACGCGCTGGGCGATCTTCACAAAGTTGCCGGTGGCATTGTCCGCCTGCAACAGGCTGAACTCCGAGCCGGTGGCCGGAGAAATATGCTGCACCGTGCCATGGAATTTACGATGGTTCAGGGCATCCACCGTGAAGGTCACCGGCTGGCCGACTTGCACATTGTCCATCTGGGTTTCCTTCATATTGGCGATCACCCACAGCTGCTTCGGCACCAGCGCCATCAACTGCGCACCGGAATTGACGTAAGCCCCCAGTCGCACGCCAATCTGCCCCAGTTGGCCGTCACGGGGCGCGGTGATGCGGGTATTGGACAGGTCGATGCGCGCCAGCTCCACCGCCGCCTCGGCACTCGCCACGGCCGCTTCCAGGGAGCCGCGATTGACGATCACCGTCTGCAGGTCCTGACGCGCGATTTCCAGGCTGGCCTGGGCCTGGGCCACCGCCGCGATGGTCTGTGCGTTGGCGGCGCGGGTGACGTCCAACTCACGCTTGGACACCGAACCATCACTGATCAACTCTTCATTGCGACGCAAGTCGGCCGTGCTTTTGCGCGCCTGCGCCTGGCTGTCGACCAAAGCCGCCTGGCGCAGCTGGATGGTGGCTTCAGCGCTGTTGCGCTGCTGCACCACATTCGCCAGCGATGCCTTTTGCACCGCCAACTGCGCCAGCGCCTGGTCGAGGCGCTGCTTGTAGATGCGGTCGTCCAGGCGCACCAGCAGGTCACCCGCCTTCACGTACTGGAAGTCCTGTACCGGCACTTCGAACACATAGCCACTGAGCTGTGGGCCGATAATCGTCACCTGCCCGCGCACCAGGGCGTTCTCAGTGGTTTCCACCGCGCTGCTGAACGGCGGCAACTGCCAGGCATACAACACGATCAACACCCCGACGATGGCAATCGCGGCAAAGCCCAGGGACGAGACGATACGCACCCGCAAGGAACGCGGCTCGGTGACCGTGGCGCCGGGCGGCGTGGTGCCCTCCGGCGTGGAGGCAATGGCGTTGGTGGTCGAGGTGGTGGAAGTCGGTTCGGTCATGAAGAAGCGCCGCTGGGTTGAACGGAAGGGGCTGCTGCCTTGGTAGTGCTCAACAGCCACAGACTGCGGATAAAAATCCAGATCATGGTCAGTATCGCGATGATCGCGATCAGCATGAAGACATCGTTGTAAGCCATCACGTTTGCTTCACGGGTCGCCGCCGTGGCCAGGCTGCGAATGCCCATGAGGTTGCGCAACTCGGGGTCGGCGACTACGCCACCGTAGGCCGAGCCGCCGCTCTGCACCCGCGCGGCCACACGCGGGTCGAGCAGGGTCAAATGCTCGACGATCATGCTGGAGTGATACTTCTCGCGCACGATCTGGAACGTTCCCAGCAACGCCGCCCCCATCAGGCCGCCGAGGTTCTGGCAGATGCCGAACATCACCGAAAAACTCACCAGGTTGCGCGGGTTGGTCAGTACGTTCTTGGTGCCCAGCACCATGGTCGGCCCCAGGAAGAACGTACCGCCGAAGCCTA
>Ga0308164_10004082_pt1 | contig 12665 bp, 17 predicted proteins | sample PhyTR2_FD_201031 | JGI IMG/M metagenome (GOLD analysis project Ga0308164, IMG submission 201031) | Phyllosphere microbial communities from UC Gill Tract Community Farm, Albany, California, United States - DLSLT.R2 | ecosystem: Host-associated > Plants > Phyllosphere > Unclassified | place: USA... | reverse complement strand
CCCAGGTTGCGCCCGACGTTGAAGAAGATCGCCGGCGCGTTGTACTGCTTGAGGATCGCGGCGATTTCTTCGCTGTAGCGGCGGTGCGGGCCATCGTCGAAGGTGAGCAGCACGGTCTTTTTAGGAAGCGACTTGCCGAAGATCTCGGCGCCTTCGCGCCCGGCCTGTGCCGGCGCGCTCGGCTCTAGGGCAGCAGGTTCTGGTTCCGGCGCAGCGGGGTAGGGCAGCACGACGCCGTATTCCTTCAGGATACGTTCGCGCGTGTAGAGCTTTTTCAGGTAAGCGATGTAGCTGTCCCACTTCTCGCGCTTCAGCTCGATCGCGCGGGTATCGTAGCGCCCGAAGATCGCGCGGATCTCTTTCTCGTAATTGCGCTCGATTTCGGCCAGCGCGTCGAGGTCTTCCGAGATCCGCTTGTGCAGCTTGATCGCGGCGAGCGACGAATCGCTGGCGATCTGCGCCTGCAGGCTGCGCAGGGTTTCGCGAAACGCCAGCCGGTCGGCGTCGTACAGGCCGTCGCCCGACTCGATGTAGTCGAGCAGGGTGCTGATGGCGTCGAAGCGGCGTGGGTTGTTCGACGCGATCAGCGTGGCCAACGCCGTCTCGACGCGGCCGATGCGTTCCTGGTTTTCGTGGAACAGCTGCTGACCGATGCGGGTCGCCTGGGCGCGCTCGGCGGCGGGCAAGGTGGCCTCGTCGTGGGTCAGCACGATGATCTTGCGGTAGGCGTCGAGCATGGCGCGCAGCTCGGTTGCGATGGCGCTGGCGTCTTGCGTGCTGGTGGCGGTTGCGGTTGCGGTTGCGGGGGCAGGCTTCGTTTCCGGTGCCCCGGTCGGGGTGCGGTTCACGAGCCAGGAGCCGGCGCCAGCGCCAGCAGCAGCCACGGCGAAGATGATGAGATAAAGTGATGTGCGTTTCACGACGTATCCGTTGCGGGTAGCGTGCCGGATGGGCAGGCCAGCCGGGAACGATACCATTCGCGGGTGGTTGGGGGGAAGGGGCTTGCCCGACCGTTGTCAGGTCGGTCTTGTACTACCAGGAATTGTTGTTATAATGAGCGGCTTCGTGGAAAGCTCACGTCGACCATCAGGAGAGATGGATGAGTGGTTTAAGTCGCACGCCTGGAAAGCGTGTGTAGGTTCATAGCCTACCGGGGGTTCGAATCCCCCTCTCTCCGCCAAGCCTTCTAAGTGCTTGATTTTAAACGATAAATCAACACTTCAGTAATCGAGATTGGTAGCAAACTAGGTAGCATTCTATGCTCAAGTTGCCAATTTATCTCCGTAACTCCTCGTATTACCTCCATACTAGAATTAACGGCAAGCAAGTCAAGCGGTCGTTAGGCACAAGCGACAAGCTAACGGCTATGATACGAGCTTGTCAGTTGCTGAACTCAACTCGTATGGATAACTCCAAGCTCCCCGCAAGCCTATTCAACCTTGAACCCGATACGGTCAAGAGGTATGAAATTGACCTCTCTAGGGGCATTCTTAAGTCGGACGGGGTAGAAGACCATGCCCGTATGCTTGAGGCTCTGGCACTCCTGAAAGGTGCTTCTGTAGCCCCGCCTGCACCTGTCCAAGCCCCTTACACTCCCGAGCCACTACCTCAAGCCAAGTCTAAAACAGGCTTGAAGCTCATGGACTTGATTGACAAGTTCTTTCTTCTCAAAAGCCATAGCAAGCCCGCTACTGTCGTCGCTTATAAGAATGTTGCGAAAGAAACGGCTCATTTCTTGGGCAATCCGTTTATTCAAGATATACAGTTATCGGACATAACGAGGCTACAAGAGAATTTAGCTGTCAAGAATAGTGCTCGGACGGTTGATAATAAAATGGCTGTCCTGCGAACTCTGTTCTCGTTCGCAAAAACTCAAGGATACTTCTTCTCCGAAAACCCAGCAAAAGACAGAAAAATACTATCCGAAAAGGATAAGGCAAAAGCAGGCTTTTCAATTTTCGAAAAAGAAGAAATTAAAAAAATATTCATTTCTGACTTTATGAAGAAAGCCAAGGAAGAGGATAAGGATTACTATTGGTCTCTCATGCTCGGTCTGTATAGTGGGGCGAGGATTGGCGAGATCACAGGACTTACAAGGAAACAGTTTAGGACAACAGAGGACGGTATTAACTATATTACGATTACGGACTCAAAAACCAAGGCAGGTATCCGTAAAATCCCGTTGTCTCAAAAGCTGTTTGATAGTGGTTTGCAAGAATTTATTGAAGGTAAAGATAGAGTTTTTAAGTATCCCGAAAAGCTCGGCAAAGGCTCGGGCAATGCAGTAGGGAAAAAATTTAAACGGCATTTAGAAGAGGTCGGTATTGATAGGGACAAGCTTGTTTTTCATAGCCTCCGCAAGTTCTTGAATGACTACCTTTTAAAGTCAGGTATGCAGTATGAGCCTCGTTGTCAAGTAATCGGACATGAAATTGACGATACTAATGTAAGCACATACTCGGGAGATTATTCGGTTGATGAGTTGGCTAAAATTATGCAAGAGCCAATTGCAGGATTGCATAACCTCTCTGGTATGATTAAAACTGATTTTTCATAGTCGTTCTCAATAGGTCCACCATTGAGAATGCACGGGTTTGGGGAGTGCCCCAAGGTCTAAAGGGAAAATATGCAAAAATTTGTTGTTGATAACGGTAACGACAGCGATACGGTCAATGCTTGGTATCGTCATTGCCAAAAAGAGCAAATACCCTATATTATTATAGAAAAACGGAAAAAGTTTTCTACAGTGAGGTGGGACTATATTAGCTTTCCGTCGGAAAAAGACAAAGACATTGGCGAGAATCAAGACAAGTATAATGAAGACTTGAAAGCTATCTTTAAGAAGTATTGCAATAGTAAGTCAAGGTATGAGATCAGCGGAGGTTTGGTAGATTTCTTTGATATTGAAGTATCAAAGGCAAATGCCATGGCTGAAGAGTTGTATGATATTGCTGTAAAAATCTCGTCGTAGAAGCATATAACTTAGGGAGGGAGATATGTCGCTTATTAAAAGGTATGCAGAGCAAGCAGAAGAGGACGAAAACCGTAACAATGCTTTAGAGGCTTTGATTGAGTGTGACTTGGTGGAAGGTGCAGCTTTGGGTATCGCCAAGAAAGTTATAGGAGAAAATAGTCTTGACGGGCTCTCGGATAAGCAAAAATTTGTATATCAAAATGTCATAGCTCCACAGCTTGAGATTGCATGTGAAACCGAAGATTGTGGCGGTATGATTTCAAGTCATGAGGTAGCTGATGCAATAAGAAATAGAGAGTCAGGTGAGGATGTTCTCTGTGTAGATTGCCAATATACCTTTAGAGATAGAGGCGACGATTGAGTCCTAAGCCCCTTTGAGGGGCTTTTTTATTGGCTGAAAAATCGATATCACTGTTTGTCTTGCAATTGCCGGTATTTTTCTTATGATAGTTATACAAACTCATAAGGAAAATATATGAAAATAAAAAAGAAAAACGGCTTCTCAATACTTGCAATCATTCTTGTCTTAGTGGTTATTATTGTTGCTATAGGTATGTGGGCATTGTCTGGGCAATCAAATGCACAAGCAAGCTCCGATAGCAATAGCTCAATTTTAGCTTCTTCAATTGTCAATGACAGTTCAAGCATAAAGCTTGCTTACGATACTCTAGCGATAGCAGGAGAAAGCAATATAATTTATATGCCAAACCAAAACGGCAAAAATAATATTCTTGACCCTGTTGGCGGTATGTCTGCTCCTAGTGTTCCAAGCAATGCAATCAATACAGATTTAGGCGGTGCCCCTACTGGCCTATGGGTCTTAAGTAACAACTTCAACTCAAATCTTGGTCCAAGTAATCCCGATACAGTAATTTTACTAAGCGGAGTAAAAGACACTGTATGCAAGTCAATCAACAAGACACTTTATGGTAGTGATAACATACCTGAGTACGGGCCTGCTTCTGGTGCTGCGTATTTTACGGGTGGGGCAACTGCAAGCAACCCTAATACTAATCAGGCTTTAGATTTGACAAGTGGAGGAGTACAGGTGAATTCGCTAACTTGGAATATGGGCTGTATCCGTAGTCCAGGCTCAACTAATCAAAATGCTTTCTTCCGTATCTTAAAGGTCAAATAAAAAAGCCCCGTAAGGGGCTTTTGTCATTCTGTGTATTCTGTTTCAAATACTCTTCTAATCACTGCAATCGCTTTATGCTTCTCTATCTTCTCGGTTAAATTTGGATCAAGATATTCGTAAATCTCAAGCAATCCTCTGTACGACTCGGGATTGTGAGCAATCAATGAGCTAGTGATATGCACTAAGAGACACAAGCCTTTTTGTATCTCGTTCTCTTCTTCCGTGCCGTGCAAATAATTATTCTTTTTCTCTTCACAGTGAATGATATGGTATGCGATTGCTCTGCAATGCTCATTCAAAGCATTTCTTGCAAATTGTGTCCCTTGTAAGCTGTTGGTTATCTCGTAGCTTATATCATCAAAAATGGTTTGTAGTTCGTTCATAGTATGTCCTTTATTAATGTTGTTTTAGCCGGTTAAATTGGTGGCTGGTCACTATGTATTTTTAGGTTTTGGTCGCTATATATGTAACATATTAACATAAAACAAAGTTTATGTACAGCAATATGTCGAAATTGTTAGAAAATCCTATCTTGTCAAACTAAAGCCCAAATATTTTTTTTTTCTGTCATTCTAGGTTCAATTTTAGGCTTCGGTTTGCACTCTAGTGCATGGTTTTCGGTTTTGGGGTTGCTTTTCCTTGAATAAGGTTGAATAAGTGTAACTTCTTCAGCCTTGTGCTTTTGTTCTTCTTCTTCTCTGTCTTCTGCTTTTGCTTTTGGTTTTACTAAATGAAATGGTAAATCCTCCTCTTCCACCTCAAGAGTAATAATATTTCTTTCTTCGCATTGCTCAATAAATCTATCTTTTTCAATGTCGTAGTTAGCTTGTTTAGCTTTAACAAGTTCAAAAGCAATACTCGCTCCAAGATTTTTAATTTCACTTAGGTCAAGCTCATTGATACTGTCAAGCTTTTCCATATCGTTCTCAAAAATAGTGTATTGTCGTTTTTCTATGAATATTTGTGTTGTGGTCTTAGCTAGATAGACCTTTTTCAATAGTCCTTTTCTTTTGGAGAATTCGGCATTGCCAGACATATCAAAAGTAACTCCTAACAGTTTCTTTGTTCCTTTGTCGTTGTGGTAATAGACATTCTCAAAAAACTTGCTGTACCTTGTGATAAATAAAAAGTAGTCTCTGTCTTCCAACATCTTTATAATTTCTGCACTCAAATATTTTTTGAATGGTAGAAAATTGCTGTGCAAAAAATTAAACTGAGTAATCGCATTATCTACTCCAAAAAATGCAAATCCTCTTGCTCCATACATATAACGGCATGCAGTATTTTTTATTGCATTGTCGTCCTGCTCTGTATATATAGCATTTGTTTTTGTAATGTATTTGAATACATAGGTTGAGCCACTAGCACGACCGTCGTTGAGCTTAATATCAAAATATACTCTTTCTGTTTTATGTTTGGCTTTTTTATTCTGCTTTTCCTGGACTCCATTGACAATACTATGTATTAAGTTTGTGTTATCGTTGGAATGGTATACAAGGCAGTGGAGGTGTAAAGTTGAGTCCATTTGGCTCTCACAGGTTTGAAGTCCAAAAAAATCCTCTCCGGTGATTAAGCCATTCTTGGCAAAGTTCGCTCTAATTAATGACCAATATTTCATTAATCTTTGGTGTGCTTCTTTCGGTGTAGCTCCGTTATAACTGCAATTGCCTTTTGTTGGGTTGGGGTGAAAGACTGGCGGCAATGTCAAAGTAATTAGAGAATAAGTGTAGCCTCGTTTAACTGCCAAGTCAGACAAGCATTTACTAATTCTAATAATTTGTGCAACTTTTTGTTTCTGTTTGTCTTCGTGCTTTGTGAGCTTTAATATTCTTCCATTGGCTCTTACTAGCTTATAGCTATTGACATAATCCTCTGTCTTCTTCATCTCATGTTTATAGAAAGATACTAGACTATTGCAAAGGATATGAGAGCGAAAATACTTACCTTTGCCCCCGATAAGCTTTAGAAGTTGAGCAGAGTATAGAAGTAGCTCTTTCTTCTTTTTGTTCATTCTGCGAGTTTGTAGTTTTGTCTCGCCCTTGGCATTCCCGTCGCAAATGTTTTTGTCTTTGCGAGTAAATTTATCAAAGAATAACGGGATAGTTTTTATGTAGTCTTCTACATTGTCTTTAAACTGTGTTTTGACAATGTGGATAATATAATCATGGTGAATTATTGGGGCAAGGCTGAAAATGTTCTCAAAGGTCTTTTTGTATCCGCAGGCTTTTCTGTCTTCGTCGTCTTCTTTATTGACCAAATCTAAAAAGATTTGTTTAAAGCCATTGACTTCTATTGAATTATTTCTTAATATGTGATTATGAGTTTGCATGAAAGTCCTATTATTTTATTGTCGTGGAAAACATAGCATAATAGAAACTAATTAAAAGTAAAGCCCCATTAGGGGCTTTTCTTATTCTTACTCTTCAATATTCTTGTTTTTCTTAAAGTCGTGCTCAATGAAATAATTAAAATCTTGAGTGTGAGGATTGAATAGGTCGGGGAAAGTGTCGGGCTTGTATATCTCGTTTATAAGAGACATTTCAAGTTGATACTGTAAATGTTTACGGTTGACTTTTTCATTTTTCGCATTCTCTAGGTCTTGTAAAGCTACTGACATAGGTATGTCGTTTATGTCGCAATACCTATTTAAAAGCTTTTCTGTGTAGTCTTTGTCTGTAGAAAATCTATTTATATGTTTGATTTGGTGGCATAGCACACACAAAGCCTCAAGCCGTTCTAAAGTTTGCACTCCATTTGCGAAGCTCCAAACCTCATGGCATTCTGTCGCTGTCTTACTCTCTGCAACATAGTCTTGCGACTTCCTGCCACATATACAACATACTCCGTTATTCTTGGCTTCTTCCTGGTCTCGTATTTTCTTCCAGCCTTTCCAGTCTCCCTCTATGAACTGCAAAGCACTTCTAACATTTTTAAAGTTCTGCTTTTCGGGTATGAACTCAAAAGTTATTTTTCTGTCGCTTATTGGTCTTTTTACTACAAGAGGAGGGCTGTAGTTGCGATTGAATGCTTCTAGGTCTAGCTCATTCTCATTGTAGAAAAACTCTGTTGTAGGGTTGTCTTCCTCTTTCTTGAAAAACTGCCCGATAGCTCTAACTATTCTTTTTATTATGTTCATTACTTACCTCTTCAATTTATTATTTTTATTGTTTTTTTCTTCTTCTCTCTTCTTAGTGGATTGATACCCAGCATTAGAAATTTTGTATAGCTCTCGTTCTTCAATAAGATATACATCAATAAAATATCAAGTAAAGTTTCTTCCTCTTCCTGTTCAATCTCTTGAAAATATATTTTTTTCTTGGCTTTTTCTGTATATCGCTTGCTGGTCTTCGCAAGTAAAACCTCTCTATCGCTATACAGATTTAGTTCTTCGTCTATTGCCGATTGCTGTCTAATCAATAAAATCCTGTGTGCTAGGGTTTCGTAGGAAAACTGTATATTATTGAGTTTTCTTGTTAGTAGCTCCTTATCCTTTAGTAGTTCTAATATTCGCTTGTTCATATCTTTAGTCTCCTTTGTTGTTGTCTCTTCTCTTCCTCTGCTTTAAAGCCTTCCTCCTCCAGTCTCTTCATTGCCATTGCAAGCTCAAACCTCGCTCGGGTTTGTTCTAGTGGTGTCTTAGCATTTGCAAGCTTTCCCTTGGCTTGCTCTACTGCTGTCATAGCACTAGCAACACCGTTTGTTATGCCATTGGATACCGTGGCTGTATCGTGGCTCTGTGGCTCGTTCGCCGTGTCCTGTGGGGTTTGTAGAGGTTCGGACGGTTTAGAGGCTTGCCTGTCGGGCTTTGTAGCCTTTACGGATTGATTAACGGGTTGTATAGCCGTTTTTCCTGGGGTGGTTGATACCGTGCGAAGTCTAGGACCTGGTTGTGTGTCCTGTGGCTGTTTAGGCTGTTCAAGCTTGGTAAAGACTGGCTTGTGTGTGTTCGCTGTGTATCGCTCTTGATTGTATGTGTCTCGTTGTTCTACAAGCTTATTTAGCTTAGATACTGCTTTGTTAATGTCAAAGTCTTCTTTGCTCTCTCTGTATTCTTTTGTTATCTGTTTGTAGTCCTTGTCCTCATTTCTTGCAAAGATACCTCCTTTTAGTCGTATGTTTCTACCTCCTTTGACTTCAATGCTTATGTAGTCCTCTCCAATGCGAGACAATACCTTTCCCTCTTCTTTCAAAAAATCTATAAGTTCCTTACGGTTCTTAATATCTCCGTTTTTGACTAGCATTTGCAAAGCTGACTCAAGTTTAAGCTTTTTGTCTAAGTTCTCAAATCCGTGTCGTTCCTTATCCTTGCATTTGATTTCGTTGCTAGTTAGCTGACTTTTTAACGGCTTCTCTTCGATCTGCTTAAAGCCGAATTCGTGGTTTTTCACTGCTGAGAATAATTTGATTAGCTCCTTTGTTTTTGAAGAGAAATGAAAAGGGTTGAAAGATTTGCCCGTGTCTAAATCTACACGATTTATCACATAGTGCATTTCAAGATTGTTTTTGTCTCTGTGCTCAACCCATAACATACTTACTCTATCTCTCATATTTCCCAAAAAAGTTTTCTCAAAATCGTCCATTAATTTTTGTTTCTGCTCGTCTGTTATCTCTTCGTTGTCACGGAAAGATAAAACACCGGAGACTGTTTTATGTGAAAACTTTGAGCAAAATTCTTTGCATATCTCTTTAGTAGTATCTGGGTCGCCTCGTAAAATCTTCGGCTCTACTGCTCTCTTTTTTCCTGTATGGTCGTGCATACTCAATATGTAATTTACTGCTCCCTCTGCACTTCCTGAATTATCAAAATTTTTTAGTATCATAGATTTTTTACTCTCTCTAAAATTTCCTTGTATGTGTTTCTAATATCTTCCAATAGTTCTCTGTCGCTATCTGCAATCGCTTTCTCTTCATTTATATGTCTAGCAATCTGGTTCAAGTTGTTTCCCTGTTTCCAAAAGTGCTTGATAAGCTCTTGATAAAGGAATATGTAAATAAATTTTCTGTTTGCTAATGTTCTAATATAGTCGGGATATTTCTTGAACTTTAGTTCTTGCATATTCTTTAAAAAATTTTCTCTATCTTTTCCTTTGAGCCTAATGTCTAGTCTCAAAATTTCGTCTTTTTTGTTTTCGTCCACATCAATCTCCAATTTTTGATAATCCGTAAGGTATCGCCCTGTCTCTAATTTTGTTCGCTAATGTCATCGCCTTTCGGCTTAATTCTCTTAAACTCTCAAATCTAATATTGCGAATGAGATAGTCAAATTCGTTGGGGTTAATGCTAAGAAATCTATAGGCTATGTCCTCGTGTATGTCGTATGAGTTAAAAAATATCTCGCCTCTACAATAGTAATGCCTCAAGCAGTAATTTATTATGGCGAAGTCTAGGCAATGCCCTTTGAGACCTGTGAATTTAAAGCATACTAAATGAGCTATTTCATGTATAACGGTATCGTTTATGTCATTGTTTAAAATCTTCTTCTTATATATCGTTATCTTGTGCTCGTCATAGTTTGCTGTCGCAAGTGCTCCTGTATCGTTTGTTATCTCACAGCTAAAAATCATATCGTCAAATATGTTTTTGTCGTCAAGCAATGCAAGCAAGTTTGTAGTCTTCTTAATATCATTAATACTCTTCTTTATCTTGTCGTCTAAAAACATATAGGCAAAGCTCTCCAAGTCCGTAGGACTAAAGGCCGAAGCCGTATAGGCTTCCCCAGTCATAGGGGTTTGTTTTAGTTCTCTGTAAGTCTCCTCTTTCATAATCGGTAATCTCCTGGTGTAAATGGGTATGGGCGAAGCTCATTGGGTTAAGGGCAAAGCCCTTACGAGTCCCGTATATCCTCAAACTTTAGTTTGACGGTATTCGGGTAAGCTCGCCTCCTTTCTTTTAGTATTTCAAATTAAACTCTAATGTCAATAAGAGGTGAGTAAAGTAGATATCGGAGGATACATTGACAATGACTAGAGATTAATTATGATTAGATTAGAAGAGTAGATAAAAGGAGAGTTTTATGTATGAGAATATGACTACGAATGAAAGAATTGAGCACGACATAGAAGAGTTGAGGCGAGATAGGAGGGAGTTGGTTAGGTTGATAAACAAGGGTTTAGTCTATCCTGAATTTTTGCTTGACTTTGATAATGAGTATGACGAGAAAGTTGATTACATATTTGACTATCATTTTTATGAGTTTAGAAATGAGGAGCAATAAATATGTTTAGAGAAAGAAAAACAGAAGAGCCGACTTTAGACAGTGTTACCGTTGCCGATATAGAGAGATACGGCGGGGGAATGAGGGAAGAGGTTAGAGCTTATATAGAGCAAAGCAAGAGGGACGAGGATTACGGCTTGAGTATGATTAGAGCGGTGGGAGTTATGGCTTTGATTTTTATAGCTAGTTTGTGGTGTTTTGCATTTGGAGTGTTCTAATGAATAGAGAGGAAATATGCAAGGGTTTGATAGTGAATTATGAGCTTTATCTAGCAAGCACTAGACAAAAAGAGGCGGGTTACTTCAGTCATAATCAGCTAATGGAAATGCGAAAGGATACGGAAAATTACATAGCCTTTACATTTATGAGTAATGATTATCTTGTTGAGAGCTACAGATACGACGAGATAATAAATTTTATAGAGCAATGCGAGCGATTGCTAAGAAGTGGAAAAACTAACTAACGGAGAAAACAATGATAGAGATAAATTACAACAGAGTAAGAGAATTAAACAGCGAAAGAGTCAAGGCGAATAGTTGGGGATTGCGATTAGTTCCCTATGGTCCTTTATTGTTTGCATTGAGGGTCTTGGAATGGAGGCATAGAGAAATATTAAAATTATTGTTTGAGGAGTTTGAAGAGCTAAGAAAATTTAACGAGATAAAGCCAATATCCCCTGATCAATTGAGCAATATTTTAAGTCGTTGGAAAGCTAAAGGATTGATTGACAATGAGGCTATCAATAAAGAGGTTCAAAAAATCAAGGGTAACAATAGCGATATGTTTGACGGTTTCAAGTAATAAAAAAGCCCCTAACAAGGGGCTTTGTTCATACAGTGACTTAATCATTCACCTTCTGGGATTGCATATTCTTCCCTACGGTTATTTTTATCGTCAAGCATCCAAAGGGGTGCTTTACCACGACCGCTCCAAGTTTTACCGTCAGGACTACGATATTTTGCCTTTACAACAGGCTTAGCAGATTGAGCCGTAGCCGTCTTGTCTGCTGGAGGATAGTAAGTTGTAAAAAGTTCGTCAGGCTGGATACCGAACAACTCAATTTTTCGCTTAATGTCAGTAATAATTTCAGGTTTTTTAGTATCAAGTTGCTTCCTGATTTCTTCCATTTCTGCGAAGAGGTCTTCAACTGACTTAGCTGCTGCTGCCATGACTATACTCCCTAAAATGGTGGTATTTTTATTTTAGAAGTTTATAGTATGACTAGTCAACTCATATTAGTATCAAAATGGGTATCCATACCTATGTTAGCTGTGTTGGGTAGGTAGCAGGACGGAGAGTGTGATAGTATGGTATCGAATTTGGTAGCACTTTTTGACCCTTAACCCATACCAAACCCTTGATTTTAAAGGCTCCGCGAGGAGGCGGCGGTCAATCCCCCTCTCTCCGCCAAAGATACTGAAAAGCCCCTGAGAAGGGGCTTTTTCAATTCTGCCTACTCCCATCTCTACCCCCATACGTCACTGAGCCGATCATGGACCCCGGCGACACATCTCCGGCTTTTTCTACACCGCGTCCCTCGACGGCGATTACTCGAATGCTTCAGATGAGCCTACCTGTCATGTCGCAACAAACAGGTGACGTGTCCGGTCTAAATTGACAGCCTTTACCCACCGATCAAGGCAAGCCAATGACCAAACATGCACAGGTAGCCGCTGCGCCTTCTGTCAATTTCGGGATGAAGATGAGCCCTGAAGTGCGCGTCCGAATGCGTCGGTTGGAGCGGCATGTATTCAAATACTACGACGATATGGGCACTGGAAAGGGAAACTGCACATGGGGTCCCGGTATCCTTGCCCACAGAGGTCCTTGTAGCAAAGAGGAACTGGCGAGGCCGGTCAGCGCAGCTGCCGTCGAGGCTGAGTTCGCCCGCCGGGTCGTGGAAGCGGAAGCCGGCGTTATACGCATCGTGCGCGTGCAGATGCTGCCGCAAGACCAGTTCGATGCGCTGGTCAGTCTGACCTATAACGCGGGTGTCCACGGGTCACGCAACGTGTACACACTGGTAGACACTGGCCTTTTAGCTGAAGCCGCCCGTCAAATTCGCACGATGACTTCAGCACGGGTCAACGGTAGAAGTGTGGTGGCGCGAGGCCTGATTGCGCGTCGCGCAGAAGAGAGCGCGCCGTTCGACGCAGCTGCCAAATCCGCCGCGATGGCAATAAAATAAACCAGGGAGCCGAATATGTCGTTTTTCCCTATCGTTGGAAGATTGGTTGTCATGACTACCCTGTTCGCAATGGCAGCCCATACAGCGCATGCCAAGAAGCCAGACAAGGACGCCGACATTCTTGGGACATGGACGCTGACTAAAGTCTTGG
>Ga0308164_10004080_pt1 | contig 12669 bp, 9 predicted proteins | sample PhyTR2_FD_201031 | JGI IMG/M metagenome (GOLD analysis project Ga0308164, IMG submission 201031) | Phyllosphere microbial communities from UC Gill Tract Community Farm, Albany, California, United States - DLSLT.R2 | ecosystem: Host-associated > Plants > Phyllosphere > Unclassified | place: USA... | reverse complement strand
TCCTGTTGCCCCAACTTTAATAAGTGCAGCAAACGGAATAATTTGTGTAGGGAGCACAACAGTTTTGAATGTTACCTCGCCAGATCCAACTTTAACTTATAGATGGTATGCAACGAGTTCGGGTGGCACTTCATTAGGTCAGGGAAGTACTTTTGTAACGCCAGCATTGGCCGCAACAACTATTTTTTATGTAGAAAGTGTTAATTCTTCAGGCTGTGCAAGTGCTTCGAGAACGCCAGTTACCATTACCGTATTACCCATTATAGCCGTGCCAGTTGTAAGAGTAGAAACTACAACTCCAAATAGCGTAAGTTTTGCTTGGAATGCTGTTAGTGGGGCTTTAGGTTACGAAGTATCAACAAATAACGGAGCAACTTGGCAGATATCTAATGGTGCAACAAGCCATTTAATAACGGGCTTAAAACCAAATGAAAGCGTTACGTTAGTTGTTCGGGCATTAGGCCAGATTGGGTGTCAAACAAGTGCTAATTCAATACCTGTACCAGGGAAAGCAGCCAATCCACTTGGAAATCAAATTTATATTCCAAATGTATTTACCCCTAATAATGATGGTAAAAATGACGTATTTCTAGTTTACGGAACAACTATAGCTTCTGTTAAAATGAATATTTATACCCAGTGGGGACAGCTTATTTTCCAAGTTAACTCAACCACTTCGGGATGGGACGGTACTTTTAAAGGAGTTGCGCAACCAAGTGGTGTATATGTTTATATGATCGAAGCAGAATCATCAGACGGAACAAAAGTGATTAAAAAAGGTACAGTAACTCTAATCAGATAATTAACAGCTTTAAACTACATCTTATGAAAATTCTATTAAAATTCAAAATATATCTAGGGGCACTGATCTTAAGTATCGTATCGATAAATTCAAACGCACAAACGGATCCTCACTTTTCGCAATACTATGCGTATCCATTATGGTTAAACCCTGCATTAACAGGCGTAATAGATGGCGACTATAGAGCTTCAGTTAATTTTAAACAACAGTGGGGGGCACTTTCTAATTCTTTCTTAACAGGAGGAGCATCGTTTGATGTAGCACCAACAAAGAATTTTGCATTTGGAGCTACAATTCTAAATCAACGAGCTGGGGAATTAGATTTTAACTATTTAACCGCCCTGGTTTCAGGTTCTTACCGGTTAAGATTTGGTATTGAGGGACTTCAAATGATAAGTTTTGGCTTACAAGCTGGCTTTGTAAATAGAAGTTTCGATTTGTCGCAAGGTCGTTTTGGAAATCAATTTAATCCCATAACTGGTTACGATGGTGGAATGATCAGCGGTGAAAGTTTTTCGTCAACTTCATCTTTCGTACCTGATGTTAACGCAGGTATAATGTACTTTGATGGTAATCCAAATCAAAATGTAAATGTGTTTGTAGGTGCAAGTGCGGCTCATTTAAACAGGCCAGTAGAAAGATTTTCTGACAACAGTTCGCGTACACCAATTCGTTTTACAGGGCATGGTGGGGCTAGAATAAGAGCCTCTGAAATTTTAGATGTTGTACCTAACGCTTTGGTTATGTACCAGGGTAATACAAGAGAGATTTCGGTTGGAGCTTATGCGCAGTTAATGGTAAATAATCAATCTAATGTTCTGTTTGGAGGTAATTATCGAGTTAAAGATGCAGCCATAGCTTTTGTTGGTTTACAGTTTAAGAATATGGTTTTTGGTTTAAGTTATGATGTAAACACATCTACATTCCAGCGAGCATCAAATAGCAATGGCGGTTTAGAATTATCTATTTCTTTAATTGGTCGTAACGGTATAATTGGTCCTAACTTTTTCTGTCCTCGTTTATAATTAATGTTATGAAAAAATTAATCATCTTGTTTATTCTAGCTTCAGTTACAACACTTAAAGCACAATATGTAGTTAATTATAAAAAAGTAGCCGATACCTATTTCCAAAGTAAAGATTATTATGCTGCAGCTACATTTTATAAAAAAGCCTTAAAAATTTCTTCTGATAGCACTCAGATTATTTTGCCTTATGGAAAAGAGAAGAAGTTAAATAGCGATGACAAGCTAATCGAAGATTATGAAGGTTCTCTTTACAATTTGGCCGAATCTAGCCGAATGTACAGAGAATATGCTGAAGCAGAAAAATATTATGCTGTTGCAAGTACCTTTAGCAATCCAAAATATAAAAGAGCTTCGTTTTACTATGGCGAAAGTTTAAGGGCAAATAAAAAGTTTACGGAAGCCATTACTGCTTTTGAGCAATTTATTCAAAAAAATAAAACTGATGAGCTGGTTAAAATGGCCAACCTCGAGATTTTGTCATGCAAGTTCGCAATCAAAGAAATGCGATATCCTCGACTTGTTCAATTAAAAAAAATACCCAGTAATGTTAATGGTTTAGGGTCTAATTATGCACCAGTTGTAAGCGGCAATAATTTCTATTTTACGTCATCAAGACCCGTTTCTGTTTCGGGCAAGCCCGATGTTATTACAACTGTAAAGGGCGAAACTCAAATATCTACAAAGGCAAACCCTTATATTAATAACATTTATTTGGCTAAAAATGGCTTACAAGAGCAAGAAGTTGCCGTAAAATTAATTGATTTGGATTTGCCAAAAGATATGGAATACGCTGCGTTAAGCTTTAATAACGAAGGTACAACCGCTTATTTTACTGCGTGGAAGGATAAAAGCAAATATGAGATTTATTCCGTTTCGAAAGTTGATGATAAATGGACAAAGCCACAATCTTTAGGCCTTCAAATTAACAGCAAGGATTTTAATTCTGCGCAGCCGTTTGTTACCGCAGATGGTAAATTTCTGATTTTTTCATCAGATAGGGCTGGTGGTTACGGTAATTATGATTTATGGTATACTGCAATAAGGGCTGATGGCTCTTTTGGTCAACCAGTTAATCTCGGTGCCGAAATTAATACCGATGCAGACGAGAAAGCACCTTATTACAATATTCAAACTAAAAAATTAATATTTAGCACAGATGGAAGGGTAGGTTTTGGTGGATTAGATTTTTTTGAATCGGAAGGGGATTTGGTAAACTGGTCTACACCTAAAAATATGGGTTATCCTTTCAACTCATCAAAAGATGATATTTATTTTACAGCAATAAATGCCGATGGAAGTAAAGGTTACATCAGTTCTGATCGAGAATCTTCTTGTTGTTTAGAAGTTTTTGAAGTAAAACGGGAGTATATCTCAATAGCTGGAATAGTTGCCGATTGTAAAACGAAAAAACCTTTAAATAATGCCTCGGTTACAATGTTCGATCAGGAAATTGAAAGACATGTTTTAACAGACGAAACTGGAAAATATGAGTTTAAAATGGACAGCAGGAGGCCTGTTAAGCTTAATATGACCAAAGAAAACTATTTCGCGTTAAGTAAAAGCTACACTTACGAGGAAATAGCAAAGGCAGATACATTAATGTATGTAGATTACTGCATAAATTCCTTTAAAATAAACGTTCCAATTGTCCTCGATAATATTTATTACGAGTTTAATAGCGCTGAGTTAACCGAATCTTCGAAGAAAGTTTTAGATGCTTTGGTGATAATTATGGATGATAACCCCGAAATGGAAATAGAATTGGGTGCCCATACTGACGATATAGGTACTGATGCTTATAACCTGGATTTATCAGATAGGAGAGCGAAATCTTGTGTAGATTATCTGATAAGTAAAAATATTTCAGTGGGCAGGTTAACATCCAAAGGTTATGGCGAAACAATGCCTATTGCTCCAAACAAATTTAAAAAAGGAAAAGATAATCCAGAAGGAAGGGCGAAAAATCGTAGAACAGAATTTAAAGTAACAAAAAAATAAGTTTGTTTTAGTGTTTGGTTTAGTATGGCAGGGGGTTAAAACTCCTGCCTTTTTTTTATTCAGATAAGTTGTAAATTGTATTTTAAATTATACGAATTAATTAGACAATTTTTTATATAATTGCCTAATTTTAAATTTTGATATCTACAATTTATTAATCAAATGTTAAGAAAAGGCAAAATAACTTTAATTGACGACAACGGTTCTGGTGTAATTACAGATGAAAATGAGCAGGAAATTCCCTTTAGTCTCGATCATTCTTTTTTCTATAATCTAAAAGGGGCAGATGTTAATTTCGATATAGAATTGAGATCCGATGGATTAGTCGCGGTTGATATTTCTTTGATTGCTAGTTAAAATAAACTTATATAGTTTATCTATCTTTTGTAGAGTTAAAGAAGCTAAATCTGTTCTTTTACAAGAATTTTAATTTATAAACCTAAACGTTTTCCTTTTGGAGCAACGCAGGAATTGTTTTAAGTATTAGTTTAATATCGTTAACAAAACTTTGGTTTTTAGCGTAAGTGTTATCAAGCATTAATCTCTCGTCTTCACTCATATCGCCTTTTCCACGCTTTTCTACCTGCCACAAACCTGTAATACCCGCTGGCGCAGCGAAACGTAAAACATATTTGTCAGTGGTTAACTTCTCTGCCTCATAAAGCGGCAAAGGCCTGTTTCCAACAATACTCATATCGCCAATAATTACATTCCAAAGTTGAGGAAGCTCATCTATACTGGTATTTCTGATGAAATTACCAACCTTGGTAATTCGTGGGTCGTTTTTAATTTTAAAGAAAGCAGAGCCCGAATTCATTTTCGAATACTTAAAATCCTTTTCACACCATTGAATGTTATCGGCGTAAAGCGGGTATTGGCATTTGCCTTCTACAGCGCATTGGCTACACAAACTTTCTCGTATGGTATTGTCTTCTTCTTTGGCAGAATCAATGTCGTATTGATTAAGATGTTTTAAATCTTTAACACTTTGATCAGCGTTAACAAACATCGAACGGAATTTGTAAAATTTAAAAACCTTAAAGCCTGTTCCTGCACGCAAAGAATAATAAAAAACTGGTCCTTTCGATTCTATTTTTATAAGAATATAAATAATTAAGAATAATGGCGATAACATAAAAAGAGCAAGCCCAGCAAAGAAAATATCAAAAACTCTTTTTGCAAAGCCTATGTTTTTTATCGGAGGTATATTGGGGATAATGTTATCTCTTAATTGATTCCAATTTTCGATTAAAAAATTAATACGTTTCTCTATTCTATTAACTTTAATCGGGATTTTGAACACATCAGAAATTCCAGCAGAAAGCGCTAGTTTTCTTAAATTAGGGTTAAAATAATTTACAACTAAAAAAAATGGTACTAAAGGAAGTTCTTTCTTTTTTAGTGTTTCAACTAAGGCTAAGCCAGCAGGAGCCATAATTTCGCTGTACGAAATTATAGCGACAATATTCAGGTTATGTTCAATCCAGGCCGAAGCCATTTTCATTCCATTTTCGAAATGAACCAGCTCTTTATCTTCAAAATCACACTCTGCAAATACATTCGCAAATGCATCTTCAAAGCCTATAAGGGCAATAATTGGATTGCCTGGAGAAGCGTAGATTTCTTCACTCATATTAAGCATTCAATTTTCCCATTCGTCTTAAAACAACTCTAATTCTGGCTTCTAGTTCTGCTGGATTAAAAGGTTTTACTATAAAATCATCAGCACCCGAATCTAGGCATTTAATTCTCTTTTCAGAGCTTTCTTCTCCCGATAGAATTATAATTGGAACGGAGTTAAAAAAATCACTTGCTTTAACTTGCTCGATCAACTGCAATCCATTTAGTTTAGGTGTATTTAAATCAGCAATAATCAAATCAGGAATGTTTCCATTTTGTAAAAAAGATAAAGCATCTAAACCGTTCGATCTCATTTCTACGTTGTAAGTCGAGCTTAAAATTTCTTCAAGTATTGCCTGCATAAATATGTCGTCTTCAACAATCAAAATTTTGATAGAACGTGTACTTGATAAATTCATCTTTGGGATTATAGGTTTAAAATGCAGCTTCTATTAACGTAAAAACGGCTTAAAAGGTTTTGTAAAACTTGTAAAAATTTTTATTTTGGATTATTGAAAGGTCTAATAATTTTAACTTAACATTTATTGCAGCGTAATTATGATCAATAGACAACAATTTTCGACTATTTAGTATGGGGTAAAATTGTAATGACTTAAAAGCCATTTTGTGAATTAGAGCAATAATTATTTTCATTTATTTGTTGGGATTTAACAAAAAAAAGCAAATTATCTAATCAAATAATCGGTGTTTTATTGTAGGTTCTATTATTACTACAAGTTTTTCTAATTACCTTATTTATAAAAGACTAAAAAAATCAATTAAGATATTTGTGCAATGATATAAAAAAGGTATCTAATTACAAATTCATTTCAGGTAATAATAATTTAAAAAAATAATTATTTGACGAAAATGTATGGTGTAAGGCTTTTGGTTAAATAAACAAGCTGTTTTTTTGTAATTTATTAGATGAAATCCAAATAACCCGGTTAATTGGGTAGCAAAGCATGCAGAAAAATATTAAGGACTATATAGATTTAAAATTTAAACCCATATCTTTAATTTCTTTTAACTCCCTATTTAACATTTTTTTTCAAAAACTGGAGGAAAGAAATATACAATGTCGTTAAAGGCATAATTTAACTAAACTCTCTCTCAAAGCATAAAAACTTTGAACATTAAATTATCGTTGAAAAATATGAGTGCATCTTTATTTTCATTCAGCCAGAACCAATTAAATAGATTATTTCCTTTTTTTATTATTATTAATAAAGATTTAATTGTGGAATCTTGTGGCACTGGTTTCGAAAAAATAAGTCAAAATATTGTTAATTCACCTTTCTCTGAAAATTTTGCAATTGTTGATATAAGCGATCAACAAGTAGATTTTTTAAGCTTAAAATCAATTAACGAACAATCGGTTAGCCTTATCGTTAAAAACGATTTAAGTAAATTAATATCTGGAAATTTCGAGTTTATAGAAAACGATAGCTATTTTCTGTTTGCAGGTACTTCGGTTAATAATTTGGAAATAATCGAACCAAATTTAAAGCAAACCACCAGAGAACAAAAAGAGCAATTATTAATCTTATCGCAAATTGCAGAAGTAAATACTAATTCTGTTATTATAACTGATAGTAAGGATATTATTACTTGGGTTAATCAAAGTTTTACCACTATGACTGGTTATTCTTTTGATGAGGCGATTGGCAGAAAACCAGAACATTTGTTGCATGGACCAAGCACTAGTCAAACTACTTTAGATTATTTAAATGCTCAGGTATCTAAAGGCGGTTCTTTTAATGCCGATATCTATAATTATTCAAAATCTGGAGTACCTTATTGGGCTAGAATAAAAGGACAACCCATTCATAACCAAAACGGAGAATTAACAGGATTTTTTGCGCTAATAGAGGATATTACAAAAGAAAAGGAATCGCAGGAAAGGTTAAAAGAATCGGAAAACCGATTTAGAGTAGCATTAGAAAAAATAGGTAATGTTTGGGAACACGATTTTATAACAGGAAAAACCTTTTTCTCGAAAACGAATAACGAATTTTGGAGCTATTCCAACGAAGAATTAGAGCAAGGCGATACAAATTGGTGGGATAATGTGCATAAAGATGATTTTCATTTACTGCTTTCCAATTTTAAAAAATATAGAAGAGGTCAAATAGAATCTCACAATGAAGAATATCGTATTATTCATAAAAATGGCGATATAAGATGGGTTTTAGATCGAGGTGTTGTAATCGAAAAAGATGAGCATGGCCGCCCGCTTAGGGTTGTTGGCACACATACCGATATAACACCAATTAAAAAAACGGAACAAGAGCTTGAGCAGCGCGTAAAACAGTTTAAATCGCTATCAGAAAATATTCCTGGAGTAATTTACGAATACGAATACAGAGAAGATGGTACCGATGGGCTAAGATATATCAGTCCGGCAATAAAGCGTGTTTTTGGCATTACTGCTGATGAATTTTGGAATCAAAAATACATCGCTCCAGCCGATCAGGAAAGAATTAATGAGAAGCAGCAATATAGTCGAAAAACACTTCAACCTTTTTATGATGAATCTGAAATAACGATACCAGGTTTAAGTACCAGATGGTACGCCGTTCATTCATCATACTCTTATACCGATCAAAATAATGCTAAGGTTTTTACAGGCTTCATGTCTGATATTACCGAAAGAAAAAGTATTGAAGAATCGCTTCGAATTAACGAAGAGAAATACAGAAGTATTTTAGCCAACATGAAAATTGGTTTACTCGAGGTTGATCAAGAAGGCAAAATAACTTATGCAAATAACAGTTTTTGCTATATGAGCGGTTATACAATGCCCGAGTTAATCGGTCAAAAATCGGCCGAATTATTTCTGTTTAACGACAGCTCTGATTTAGAGAAAGAGATGTGGAAAAACAGAGAAATGGGCCTTGCAGACGCTTATGAGGTAGAAACCAAAGATAAAAATGGCGATAGAAAATGGTGGTTAGTTAGTGGTGCACCACGCTTTAATGATAAGGCAGAACTGGTTGGCTCTATTGGTATTCACCTCGATGTAACTGATCAAAAAGTTCAGGAGCTGGAATTGGTAGAATCGAGAATTGAGGCTGAACAATCAGCACATTCAAAAGAAATTTTCCTGGCAAATATGAGCCATGAAATTAGAACACCAATGAATGCGATTATGAGCATGGCTAATCAGCTTGCCAAAACTAATTTAGAACCTCAACAAGAGTTTTACTTAGAAACTATTCATACTGCTTCTAAAAGCTTACTGGTTATTATTAACGATGTACTTGATTTATCTAAAATTGATGCTGGTAAACTTAGTTTAGAAAATATTGGTTTTAATCTGATCGATGTACTTCAAAATGCGATGCAGGTTATTACCCACAAAGGGGAAGAAAAAGGATTAGACCTTAATAATTTCTATTTTGATGGAAACATTGCAAAGGTATTAATGGGCGATCCTTACCGCTTAAATCAGGTATTACTAAACTTAATGACAAATGCAGTTAAGTTTACAGAAAGAGGGTCTGTTGATTTAAATTGCCGAGTTATTGCAGATAAACCCGATTCTCAGGTTATCCATATCTCTGTTAAAGATACAGGAATTGGAATGGACGCATCCTTTGTGAAACACCTTTTTGAGAAATTTAGCCAGGAGTATGAATCCGTAAGTCGTAAATACGGCGGCACAGGTTTGGGTATGAGTATTTGTAAAGAACTGGTAGAGCAAATGGGGGGCGAGATTTCTGTAGAGAGTGTAAAAGGCGTAGGCTCGACTATTTCATTTGTTGTCGAGTTTCCGAAAGGCATTAGCACAGATATGCCAGAGAAAATAGAAACGCAATTTAGCGAAGAATTTTTGGTAGGCAAAAAAGTTCTGGTTACTGATGATAATGATTTAAATCGTTTAGTTGCATCTATATTACTGTTAGATTTCGGAGCGACCGTAATGGTGGCCGAAAATGGAGAAATCGCTTTAGAGATGATTTCGAGAGAAACATTTGATGTTGTTTTAATGGATATTCAAATGCCAGTTATGAATGGTTATGAAGCAACAAAGTTGATTAGAAAAAGCGGAAATGATATTCCAATTATTGCGTTAACAGCCTCTGCAATTAAAGGCGAACGAGAAAAGTGTATTGCTTGTGGGATGAATGATTATATAACCAAGCCCATAAACGAAGAACAATTTTTGAAAACAATAGATAAATGGATTACAAAAGATTCCGAAAGTGAAATGAATATTGAGATGGAAAACTTGCTAGAAAATGAAGGTGTTGAAGGCTTGTATGATTTAGCTGGATTAAGGGCCATAAGCAAAGGCCGCGAAGCTTTTGTAAAGAAAATGGTGGATATGTTTTGTGAGCAAACACCAATTACTGTAAAAGAAATGATTGATGCTTACCATGCAAATGACTTGGAACAAATGGGATTAATTGCACATAAGTTAAAATCGAATATTGATAACCTAAGCATATTTCCATTACTAAGAACAATAAGGGATATAGAAGCTATTGGAAGAGAAAATTTAGATGGTTCTTCGTTACCAACTTTATTAAAAGATACAGAGGCTGTAATTACAAAAGTGGTTGAGCAACTTAGAGAAGAGTTTAAAGAGGAAGATTTCGCATAAAAGGACAATGATCATCAATAGCCTTAAACTGCAAGCTAACTTTTGTAGATAAAATTGTAGTAAACTTAAGCTTGGATGGCTATTTTGCTGCTACTATCTAAGTAATTTCTTACACTTTTAACGGTTGTGCTTTTACAAGCTCTAATTGCCGATTTTAAAGTTTCGATACTTACACCTAATGTTGCAGCCCAGTAATTTCTGTTTTGCTCATCGGCAACCATTATAAATTCTTCTTTCGAATCAAATGTCGATTGTTGGCTCATAATAAATCCTTTTTTGTCCTTGTAGTAACAAGTTCCATTTAGGTTTGGTTTTAAAAATTTTAATTTTTTTGTAAAAAAAGCCTCCAACATTAATTATAATATTGGAGGCCCTGCAAATCAAAATCTTTAAGCTAAAATATCATCTATTTTTTGGAGTTCTTCTTTACTAAATACTGTATTATCTAAAGCTTTTATCGAATCGGTAACTTGCTCTGGCTTACTTGCCCCAATTAATACAGATGTTACACGTTCATCTTTAAGCAACCAAGCAATTGCCATATGGGCTAATTTTTGATCTCTAGATTTTGCAACCTCGTTTAATTTAGAAATTTTAGAAAGTGTTTCTGGTGTAAGGTTACTTTCATTTAAAAAAACACCGCTTGTAGCCACTCTCGAGTCGGCAGGAATTCCGTGCAGATATTTATCCGTTAATAAACCTTGTGCTAAAGGCGAGAAAGGGATACAACCAACACCATTTTCTTTAAGAACATCCATTAATCCATCCTCAACCCAACGCTCAAACATCGAGTATTTTGGTTGATGAATTAAACAAGGCGTACCCATTTCTTTTAATAGATTAAAAGCTTTTGCAGCCTCATCAGCCTGATAATTTGAAATACCAACATATAAGGCCTTTCCTTGCTGAACAATTAAGTTTAATGCGGCCATTGTTTCTTCCAATGGTGTTTCTGGATCTGGGCGATGGTGATAGAAAATATCTACATAATCTAACTTCATTCGCTTTAAACTTTGATCTAAACTAGAAACTAAGTATTTCTTCGACCCCCAATCTCCATAAGGGCCATCCCACATGGTATAACCTGCTTTTGATGAAATAATCATTTCATCGCGATAGCTCTTAAAGTTTTCTTTTAATATTTTACCAAATGTTTCTTCGGCAGAACCTGGAGGCGGGCCGTAATTGTTAGCTAAATCGAAATGCGTTATGCCTTTACTAAAAGCTGTTGCGATAAGGTTTTTACTGTTTTCGTAAACATTTACATGTCCGAAATTATGCCACAAGCCAAGTGATAATTCTGGTAGTTTTAAGCCGCTCTTTCCGCAACGACGATAATTCATTGTTGCGTAGCGGTCTGTTAAATCTATATTACTCATTTTAAGTATTTTGTTTTATTAGATGGGATTGATTAGTTTTTTCAAAGAAAAGGAAAATAGATCAACATTATACTGCTTACTTTACGTATTCTTTAATAAACGTTTGAGGATTGTAATAACGCTCATTTAGTTGAATTTTATTCATCGTTAACCAGCTTGCACAGCCATAATCATCGAATTTTTTCCTAATTTCTAAATGAAGATGATGGTAATCACCGCCGTATTTTTTACTTTCTTCTTTTGTAAATAAGCGTGCTATTTTGGTATTTGTATTAACCTGTTGACCTGTGTTTACATACACATCTTTTAGATGTTTATAAGTTGTAAATACGATTTGATTATTTTTTAATTTGTGTTTAACCACAATTGTTCTTTGGTTTTCGCCAAGATGAATAGAACAAATTACTCCATTGGCCATTGGGTAAACATTTATTAGTTTACCTTTTGGTTTAGCAGGGTTTATATCAATAGCTGTATGAATATGTCCTTTAAAAAAGCTGTCGCGATGATCGCCGAAAATACTTATTATTTTAATGCTGTTGATGCTTTTTCTGTTTTCGGCTTCGAATGGTATAAGCCAGTTTTCGGCCACTTGCGATGGATTTGCATCAATATAATAAGGCTTCCATCTATTTCTATCGGTTTCGATTGTTGGATTTTGAAAAAATAGCAATGCGAAAAAAATAAAAGATATAGCGTTCATTATTATCTGATTTAAGCAACAAGATAAAAATTCTGATTTACTAATTCACTTTTCTTTTCAATTCAATTACGCTAATTTCTGGCCAAATTCCAATACGGCCAGAAAAACCAATAAATCCAAAACCTCGGTTTATATTCAAATACCTTCCATTTTCTGATTTTAACCCTGCCCAATGTTTATATCTATATTTTACAGGGCTCCATTTTATACCAAATGCTTCAATTCCGAATTGCATACCATGTGTATGACCAGCCAAGGTGAGTTGAATTTTCGATGGAAATTGTTTTACCTGAGCATCCCAATGCGTAGGATCGTGAGATAGGAGAATTTTAAAATCACTTGTAGATGTGCTTTGCATTGCTTTTTGCAAATCACCACGCTCACCAAAACCAATTCCCCAGTTTTCTACTCCAGAAAGAATAATTTTTTGTCCGTTTTTGTGTAGTTCAACGTGTTCATCAAGTAATAACTTAAAGCCTAAATCGGCATGATGGGCTTTTAATTGTTGAAGGTTTTTGATTTTATCAGCTT
>Ga0308164_10004078_pt1 | contig 12672 bp, 13 predicted proteins | sample PhyTR2_FD_201031 | JGI IMG/M metagenome (GOLD analysis project Ga0308164, IMG submission 201031) | Phyllosphere microbial communities from UC Gill Tract Community Farm, Albany, California, United States - DLSLT.R2 | ecosystem: Host-associated > Plants > Phyllosphere > Unclassified | place: USA... | reverse complement strand
GCGACAGGGGCGGTTGAGAAGCTCGCGGGCCCTGCATGGACTCGAGCCGTGGCCGCCGCCGCGCCTATCGCGGCTCGTTCGAAGGCCCAAGAGGCGACATGGCGCGCGGAGATGATCGCCCCTCTCGCACCGCCGTCGGGCATCAAAGACATTGATTGGAATCAGTACCTCTATCAAGCAATCCAGCGCCTTGCTCCGAAGAAAGACCGAATGGGGTTCAATCCGGTCTGGATCCTTCCGGAACCCGGAGCGCCGAAGTTTGCAGAGCGGGCAAAGAACATCGCCGAGGCATTTACTAAGTCGGACGAAACGAACGACATAGCCTTTGCGAGCCCCTCCGCCCCCGAGGCTTTGGCCCGAGTGCTGATCGAGGCTGTGCAGGCTGCGCCGGCCGGCGGTCTTGTCGGATCGCGAGTGTTCGTCGCTCTGCCTTCGGCTCTGGGAGCGAAAGTTCGTGCCGCGCTAGGCCGGAGTGGCGCGACAGTGATCGTCTTTGATCCCGCCTTTCCGATCCCACAACGTACCGAGGCGCTGGCCAAGATTGGCGTCACCCCCGATCAAGCCCAGACGGCATCCGCTCGCGCTGCTGAAGATGCCCGCCGGCTCGAAGCGGATGCAGTGCGCCTTGACGCGCTGGCACCGCCCGAGCCGAAGGCGACTGATAAAGGCGAGGAAGCAATGGAGGTGATGGCCGATCGGCTCGAAGCCGAGGCAGACAAAGCAGATGCCTCGGCGCATTGAATCGTTCGCCCCTACCGGACGCCGAACCCTGCCCTGCTGTTCTCACCATCGTCCGTGTGCTCGCGGCCCGCGAGGACGTTCTCAAGCTCGGACAGCGAGTGCGGCACGTCTAAGTTTGCGCTTCGAAAAGAAACGCTCATACGAGGCAACCGTACCTTAACGATCGTCGGTTACCGCACGGGGATTCGTTGAAGGGGTCTGCGATGAAGCGCTTCTTACTTTGCGTCGTACTGCTGGCAATCGCCCAACCTGCGTGGGCGGGGGGCGACGACGCGCCATACTACGGCCCAATGAAGCGCTGGAACGTCATCGGCTTCCAAACCGGCTACAAAGACCGAACCGAGAAAGACGGATCGTGGCGTATTGATGCCGCGGTCCACGGTCGGACTGATGCGATAGATATGGCTCTATACCGAGCTGCAGAGCGTGCGCATGAGCTCGGCTACCGCTATCTCTTTCTCTTAGGTGGTAATGGATCGAAGACGCCCGGGCTGGATATGGCAACGGTCTACGCCCGACCGAGCCATGATGCTGTGCCACCGATCGGCTGCCGATCTAAGAAGCTGACGGGCTGTTACACCGCGGACGTGCTCGAAATTCTGCGCATCCTCGGCGGCCCCGGGGGATCGCAGCCAGGCGTGCCTATCTTAGTAGGGCGAGACGAGTTTGGCCGGGATGTGTTCTCGTCAGGTTATGGGACGGGGGGTGTTACATCGTTGGTCCCAGGCGGCATGGTACGCAGCCAGGTAACGACGATCGTTGACGGCAAGCTACGCATTCGCGGCGGGCGCCCTCCGCAAGTTCGGCCGGCGTTCGTTCCCGTCACCGCTCCCACGCTTCCAGCGCAAGTGGTGACTGGGGCGGTGGCTCCTCCGGCGTTTCAGTATTCGCAGCCCGGGGCTCAACGCCCCCTCGCACCCCAAGCGCCGGCCAACACACTTTTCCAGCAGGCACTAAAAGCGGCTCAGCCCGTGCGTGGCCGTGACCCCAAACTAGGGTGGACTATCAGCGACTAATTACGCCAGATTGCGTCGACTACATAATTTGGGACTGCCGCACTGCTAAATCTGAAGCGATAGCCGCGTGCTTTAATTCGCGGCCGCGAGCCGACCTACGAGGTTTAGAACCGTTCCTTCGGTAGGCGTTGTGATTCCGCGGTACTGAAAGACGCCGCCCGCCTCGGCGCCGGAGGTACCAAACAATGCAGCGGCGATCAGGAACGATGCGTAGTTTGCGTATGTGGCAGACGCGTTGCTAAACTTAAGAGCTTTACCGGTAAAATCCGTGGTTCCCGCTAGAGTAACGAGCGGAATATTATCGCCGACGCTGGATCGTCCGATCAGAGATAGGCGGAAGCTAATTTGCTGCGTCGTATAATCAATCGATGCGGTCAGCGAACTTGGGCTGAGGTCTAGGGTCGTAACTTGACCGTGAAACTGAAGGTACGCATCACCGGTCACTACGGTTCGCCCGAAGGTTACCGATCCGGTCGTGGGGATTTGAACGATTGGTGTCGGAACGCCGGTGACTGCGATGTACCGCATTGCCAAACCGGACCTGCTACTGGTGTGATCTATAAAGCGCGTCCAGCGCAAAGCTGTGCCCCCGGCAACTGGCTGAGTCAGATTGAGTTGCTCTCCGGTACCTTTCACGTATCGGACAGTTCCAGCCGGAGCGGTAGAAACGATCTCACTCGCGACGAACGAGATCGCAGATGATGGTGGGCCGGTTACGACAGAAACACTTTTTGAAGTCGGGTCATACTGATACGGCCAGCCCTCTCCGTATGGGCTGATCCCGATCTCGTCCGGTGGAGAAAACTGCGTCGTGAAACCGCCGGTTATCGTTTGCAGCGTTGTTGCAGACAACTGATCAAACGGAGCAACCGCCGTCACGGCAGGAGTGGGCGTAGGAGTCGGGGCCGGCGTTGGTGTGGGTGCCGGGACTGTTACCACTGGGGTGGGCGCGCTATCCGTTCTGTCATTGGCGCCATCAGAGCCGCACGACGCCAATGTGAGCGCGGCAGTAGCAAGCAATAACCGACGCATAACATCCCCGTTCGTGGACCGGTCAGCGCCCCCGCTACGGTCGTGTTCGTCGCCGCTATTGCGATACCGACATCGTTACAAGGCTATTCACTTCTGGATTGGACCAATCGGGAATTATGGGCGGCTGAAGTGAGCCGCCCATCGCTTGCGGATCGCCTTAGAAGACGTGGCCCATGTCGACATAAGCCGGCATGCTGGCGTCTGCATAATGGCTGGGATCCAACCACATGACCTTGGCAACATCATTGCTAGCGGCAGCCGCATGCTCCGAAATGAACGCGCTTGCTGGCGCAGCAGACGTCGGGCTGAGATTGTCGAACAGACCGTCCGGCTGGTCCGTCGCCGTCGCAGATGTTCCGGCCGCGCCACCCGCGACCTTGATCCCGCCAATGATGTCGCCCGCCTTTAGCCCGTAATGCTCGGCACTCTGCGAGAAGCTGAGCAACAGTGCGCCCTTGGTCAGCCCTGCATCGAGTTGGCTGACCCAGAAGGCACGGCCCGACGCGTCAGGACCGCGGTCGAGCGTGTTCTGGTACATGAAGTCGACGAGCTGCCCGCTATCTTTCCCAGCGATCGCGTTCGTGAACTCAGCCGATGCGGCAAACTCATTAGCGACCTGCGCTAGCGTCCGAGCGCCCGTTTTCACCTGCTCCGACCAGAAGGTCAGTCCGCCAACTTCTGGCAGGCGACCGGTGAAGCTGTCGTACAGCAACGCGACGGCCTGGTACGTATCGTCGGTGTCGAAATAGCCCTTGCCGACCGTGTCAGCCGTCAGTGCGCGATGTTCAGCGCTCTCGGAGAAACCGATCAGCATGCTGCTGCGTGGCAGCCCGCCATCCAGTTGCGACGTCCAGTAGCTGCTGCCGCCTGCGTCCGCACCGCGGCCAAGCGCCTGCTGGTAGACGTACTCGACGAACGCTGTGTTCGACAACGCGCCAGTCGCCGCTTGAAACTCGGGGCTGTTGAGGAAGCTGGCAGCAACCGTGTTGAGCGTTGCCCCCTTGTCCTGGATCTGGTCGAGCCAAAAGTCGAGTCCGATTGGGTCTGCTCCGCGCTGCAGCACCGTATCGTACAGGCGTGTTACCTGGGCACCAATGCTGTCCGCATCGACGACATAAGTCCCATCGCGAAAGCTTATTGATTCAACACCGGTAATTGTATCAACGCCCTCAGCGCTGGCTCCGTGGAGGATCAGCGACCCAGATGTTGCTGCAGCCGAATACGAACGGAAAGTCTGAGCGTAGCTGGACCGGTCGAAACCTAAACCTCCATCGATGAAGTCGTCACCGGCGCCGCCGCTAAGCAAGTCGTTGCCGCTACCGCCTTGAAGTGTATCGTTGCCCCCTAGGCCACTCAACGTATCGTTACCGGCTCCGCCAAAAAGTCGATCGCCATCTTTTGTACCACTGACGACATCATTGCCGCCACGGCCATCAATAGTAACACCGTAACCACCCGAGTAGTAATCATCCCATACACTTAGTTTATTGGCTTCGTCATTGCCATATGCTGCAGACTCCCCATAGTAGGCAGTCAGTTCCACGTTTTCGATCCCAGATACCGTATAATACGCGTCGTCTGAAACGGCTTTTCCACTGGCTAAATCAATAACAAACCCAATGTTCGCTGTTAAAGTATCGATACCGGCGCCCGCATCTATAGCTCCAGATGTTTTCGTGCCGACTGCGCGCCCAACAAAGAACGAATTGTCTCCAGATCCGGTGACGACCGACAGATTTCCGGTAAAACTGACCCGAGACGTAGGGTTATCGTACACCAGTTGAATATTAGAGCCGAGATATGTTCCTAAGGAAGTCGACGCCGATTGGTTTCCTAATACCACCCGCTCCACGCCTGTGATAGAAAATCGTTGACTCCCGACGGCCAAGGCTGCCGTGTCATTCAGTACCGTAAACCTGGCTGGGGAAAGATTGGATACGTCGATGGTGTCAAATCCCTCACCGCCATCAATCAAGCCGACGGCTGTAGGCGCGGGAAATGATACTTGTACCGTGCTGAACCTGAAAAGGTCGTTCCCATTTCCCCCGTACAACAAGTCAGCGCCAAGGATGCCGTCAATCGTATCATCCCCGCCAAAACCATAGATTGTGTCGACCCCGTCAGTTCCTGTCAAAACGTCGTTGCCTGAGGTACCGTTGATGGTTGCCATTTGGATTTCCTCCCATTTAATTTGCACGGCGTGTTCGATCGCGTAGTCGGCTAACCGTCGCGACGTCTGTCCTAGCTAAATGGCCTATGGCGCGCAGGAGATGTCGGTCTATCGGGGTTTTTCCCTAGCTTTCGTTGCGTCTGCGCACCGTCTAGTTCGAGGAAGAGGGAAAGCGGTTCCCGAGACGCTGGCCACAAACATCGTCACGGCTATACCGCCGCCATAACCAGAAGCGGCCAGCATTTCTCAATACTATACTGGAAAACCCCAGATCTCGCTGCCTCAGCGCTGGCGCGTGAAGGGTTGTAAAAAGGGTCAGGCCCGCGAGCATAAAGGTGTCGGAAAACCTCGTGCGTGAAGGCGTCAAAAAACCCTCGCGCGTGGAGGTGTCGAAAACCGAGAAGGGAGAGGCTGATCAGTAACGTGCGGAGCTTGTCACCCTTGGCATCGGCTTCCGTTCCACATTGCCAGGCTGGCCCAACTGCACTGTAAATTTCCCGCGGCTGACTGATTCTTCGCGCTGCTCGTGTACCGTTTCTCCGGCCGTCTGCGCTTTAGCCCGTAAAGCCACGACTGCGAGCACGCCACCGGCACTACCTTCTACCTGATGACCGTCTTTGTCGCGGTCGTTGCTCGCAACGGTTACGGCAACGTCAAACTCTACGTTTCGAGCCGCCGCATGTGGAGGGCCGTCCGAGCCAAAGGTGGTTTCGGGATTAACAGCGGCTCCGATGCCAAGCGCATTGATATGGTTCTTGGCGTCGTTCACGCCTTCGACAATCTGGATGAGCGTCTGAGCGACAAAAGTTTTCAGGTCCATGCCGCGAGGCTACCGATATTCGCACTGCTCGCAATAGGCCGCATATAGGATTGCGGGTGTCGATCATCATGCTGACAGGAGCCCTTCGCCTTCGATGGAGTGAAAGAGGTGCCTTCATCATGCTGGTGCCCTTTGTCGGTTATTCGAACGCCTATGTCATGACGCCCCTTGGGGACTGACACCCCGCTAGGTCCCGCCTCGCGCGTGCGCGCGTACTGCTTCCGGAATGCCCTAGGGGTGCCTGACAAAACTCCCCAAGGGTGCTGAAAAAACCCCGACGACCGGTGCCCTGTAGGGGGTGCCAAAATCCCCATAGGGTGCCTCGCATAATTCCCGGCTCCTCGAGCGTACGGCTTCCGAAAACTCCGCCGAGAGCGCGCACCCGTTTCTACTCGCGATCTACTTTAGAGACGCAGCGGCCATCACAACGTCGCTACTAGGGACCTACTTTAGCCAGGGCCCCGCAATCCGCATGGGGTTCCGACGACCAGCGCTTGTCTAGGTTCGATCGAGCCCGAGCCTTGCCGTCCCCAGTCTTCGGCCCCGTGCTAAGCCCGCCGTGAAACTTGCACCGGCCGTTGCGGTATATCTCGGACATGCGGCACGGTGTCCCCCGACGGCTCCTCGCGCCGCACCGCAACCCCCGCAGCTCGTCAGGGAGGATCGGCAGCGCCGCAGGGGTAGGACGCAGCCCCCGCGCGTTGCATTCCCACCGGTGCAGGGCCGCAGCGTTCTCAGCGCGCACCAAGTCGCACGCCGTCACGTACTCACGCCAGCGCCGCTTGAGATCGTCGCTTGATATACCTTGATTGTTTTTCAAGCCGCGAGCCATGCCGACCCCCGAACCCCAAGACGCGCGCACGCCTGCGCGATGTGTGCGGAAACTCGGAACCCCATTACCCGCGCACGCGCCTGCGATGCCTCCGGAAATAGGAACCCCGACACGCGCCTACATGCGCGCGATGTGTAACACGCGCACGCACGCGATGACGGAAGAAATGCCGAACGACTACCCTCGCCTATGCCGCCGCCCGAACTAGTGGCACTAATGGCGCTAATGGCACAGGCTCCCTCTCCCGCCCTCGCTCTATAAAAAGATAGATAGATAGAACCCTTTTTTTGGTTACGTAGCGAAGGCTCGCCAATAGTGCCATTAGGCCGCGGATCGACGGAAAGACCCCGTGCCATTAGTGCCATTAGTGCCAAATGGGACGCACTCACCGGCCAAACTCCCACAGCATCACCGGCTCAATCGTCGGGTGCTTGCCGTGTCGCATACCCCCACGCTCGAACGACGAACGGCAGTCACGCGGGTTGCCCGCGACGATCACGCGCTGACTATCGAGCATGACAATCCGGCGCCCTTCGAGCCAGACCGCGAGACCTTGGAAGTCCCAGTCGTCACGCGGCCCGATCCCGAACAGATCTCCAGCAGTCCACCCGAGCGCCATTGCCTTAGCTGCCCACCGATCGCGGGCTAGCGTCATGGCGTCCGCCACCACGCCCCGCCAGTTCTCGGCACGTTGCAGCTTGCGAGGAGGCGGCAACACCTCCAGCCGACGCAGCGCCGCGGCCATGTGATCGGGGAGCCCGAAGTTCTCCAGAGGCGGCGGCACGAAGGGCGCAGGCCCCTCCGCCATCACGGTCGCCGCAACGTTCCGCCAGTTAGACATCGGACCCTCCATGCACCGCGGGATTGACGAGGTAGTCTTTCGTTGCCTGCCCTGGCCGATCGCCCGTGCGGGTCGGTGCAGGACGGAGCCACCCAGCTTCCGCCAGCGCTTCCGCCGCTGCATCGACATCGGCCGCGATCTTGAGCGTTGCGATACCGCTCGACCGGCGCACGTCACGCAGGTTGATGCGCTCAGCCTTAGACTTGAGGATGTGCTTTCCGAGGGCCGCGGCATTGCGCTCGCTCAGGGGTAAGGCCGCATCACCGAACACTCGGACCGCGGACGGCTTTGCATAGTCGTCAATGAAGCCCAGCACCGACACCACCGTTGCGGCACGGATCGCGGTTGGCTCAGGCCCGTTGCCCGCTGCCCACGCCAGAAGCTCAGCCACCAGCGACAGACGCAGGACCATGCCGCGCAGCTTCCCAAGGAACCCCTTATACATCCCCGCCGCTTCGCGGATCACCGAATCGTTGTCCCGTATCCACTCTTCGAAGATCACGCCCGCCGCGTCGTCCAACATAAGAACGATCGCGACCGCCTGCCCTTCCTCGTCTCGACCGGGTTGGAGGCGGAGGAGCCGCCGATAAACATGCTCGAGCAATGCCAAGTCAGCAACGCCAGTCGGGCGCTGGTAACGGATCGGATCGGGCCACGCCCACAGGAAGCGCGCAACCAAGCCGTCGTCAGCAGACTTCAGCAGGCACTCGGATAGCTTCTCAGGCTGGATACCACCTAGCACCGTCACGCCGTTGAACTTGATGAACAGCGGAGCCTTTAGGCTTTTGCGGTCGACGGTGAAATGCCGCCCGCCGTTTGCCTCTAGCCAAAACTCCCGCCCGCCAGGCGAATACCGCTCGAAGCTCAACAACCACCCGGCCAGCTCGTCGCGCAAATGAAGGATGCCGTTGGGGTTGCCGGATAGGATCTCCATCACGGCTTCCGGCGTGCCGTCCTGCACGACAAGGCGCGGACGCTGCGGCTCGTCAGGCTCTACCGCTGCATCGGGCATCGTCGGGGTAGCCACGCCCTCCTTAGTCGCCGTCTTCACGTCGGCCAGCCACGCCGCCTTCTCAGCCTTCGCGCGCTCCGCCGTCGTTTGCCAGCCGATCAGGCCCGACTTGAACTGCTCCGCCAGTTCCTTTTCCATGCCCTTGAGCGGGCCGGTTGCGGCGTCGATCGCCGGCGACTTGTTGGACGACGGATCACCAACCGGGGCAATCCACAAGATGCACGGTTCCCGCCACTGAGGAGCCTCGCGGAACGGCTGCACCGACCGCTTGGCACCGACGAGCGAGGCGGCAACGGCGATGATGCTGACGGCCACGTATTCAGCCGGCGCACCAGCACCCGCCGCCAGATCGCCAATGAGCGGCCAGAGATCGCCGAACATTTCAACCGGCATGGCTGGCGGTGGCGTGCGACCACCGGCCAGCACGGTCATATCCGGCTTCGACCAGATCGGAGCATGTGCCTGCGCATTGTCCCCGACGATCGGGAGGGGGCAAAAAGGGCGAGCGTCGGCGTCGTAAGGCTCTGCGGCATCGAGACGCGCGGCTAGTGCGGCGTTCATGCGCTCGCTCCCATCAATTCGGCGTTGAAGTCCACGAAGGGCGGCGCGGGACGCATGATGCGAACGGACAGACCCGACGCGGCATAGGCTTCGGCCGCCTTCTGCGCTGCCACCTCGCCAGGCGCGTTGCCGTCCGCACCGATCACGACCGACCGCACGACATCGGGGAAGATCATGGCGGGCATCATCGACGTACCGGCCGCGACCCAGACCGACCGGCCGAGCCCCTGTGCCAGCGTCAGCCCGTCCTCCAGCCCCTCGCAAACGAGGATGCTTGCCGAGGGTGGTCCCAACTGGATCGAGCCGCCGATGACGTTGCCCAGGCTGTATTTAACCTTGGGCTTACGATCGGTCTCTGTGGCCTTCGTTGCCGCCTTCCGTCCGTCCTCCGTCAGATAGGTGCGTTGCAGCGCGACCAGATCCCCGGCCGCGTCCGTGACGATCGCAACCAGCGTCGGCAGCAGGCCCGGGCCGTTCGCCTCTAGCACGCCGTTACCCTCTATCTGAGGAGGCGCGAGGCGAGCGAACCGGAGCGTATGCGGTAGGTCCATCGAAATACCGCGCGACCGCAGATAGACTGCGGCAGGCGTCCCCTCGATCGGCACCGAGTCCTTGACGATCCGTTGCGCGAGCGGGCGCATGTCGCGCTTAGGCTTGGCGGGTGCGCGCTGCTGCTCCAGATCGCGGAGCGCGCCACCGTCTAGCATCCCGATCGCCTCGCGCGTCTTTACGTTGTACGCGCGCATAACGAAGTCGATCACGTCGCCTTGCACACCGCAGCCGAAGCACTGGAACCGGCGATCGTCCGCATAGATCGTGAACGACGGCGAGTTGTCAGGATGGAACGGGCAACACCCCTTCCACTCCCGACCAGCGCGCGCGAGTTTGACCCCCGCCTTGTTCGCTGCGCCCGAGACGGGGAAGCGTTCGCGGACGTGCTGCACGGTGGCGGCAAAGGCCGCGTTGTCCATGTGGGTACTCATGGGCGCGGCTCCCTCATGTCATGCTTCGGATCAAACCTGCGCGGAGGCTTGCCCGTCGCACCGAAGACAAGGCGCAGCCCTTCCGTTTCCGCCGCCGCCATCGCGAGCGCACAGGCCGGCTTGAAAGGCCGCGCCGTGGCGATCCGGCTGGCGAACGTCAGCTTGCCGTCGACCAGTTTGCGGCGAACGACGCACCAGTTTGACCGGTCGACCTGTTGCAAGACTACGCACAGGTTCCGCTTGTCGGGCGCGTTCATGCCGCGCCCCCTTGCCTATACTGGGGCAAGACCCAAACGATCGCGGCAACGCCGCTCGCATCGTTCTTCCGACGACGGCCGCTGTCTGCAATGCGCTTTGCGGTGCGTAGCTCGCTAGTACGCGGGCGGACGCGGAACCGGTTCCAGTCGAGGGCCGCGGCAATCTCGTCACCGGTAGCGCCGCGCGGTCCTGCATTGGCGATCACGTCGCGCACCATGCGTTGCAGTTGGGGAAGATCGCGGTTGATCGACTGGGCGGCAGCGATCGAAGTATCAATGCCGCGGTGTCCGGCTTCGTTCGGGTAGGTCATGCTGCATCTCCCTCAGACAGTGGGGGTAGGCCGTGGCGATCGAGCAGGATCACCAGCCAGTTGCGTTGCTTTTCGGTGAGGGGGTTCGCGTCGAAGGCGAGCCCGCCACAAAACTGACCCTCGCGGGGCTTGAGCGGCTTACCTGCAGTAAGCAGGGACATCGCGGCGCGCTGATGCTCAACCATGAGACACCTCGCCCCAGGCCATGCCAGCGATAAGCTGCGCGCGTTGGCCGGCGATACCGTGCAGACGAAGGCGTTGCGCCCGCAAGGTGGCGATGGTACCAGAGGCGCTGTCGTTGCTGACGAAATTTGTGAGAGGCCGCGCTGCTCGAACAGTGCGGCCTTTTGCGTTACCGGGCTTCGGTGCCCGTACCGTTGCTGGTGCCATTGTGGATCACGCAGCCTCCAGCGTGTCGACAAAGCGGCGAATGCTCGCCGTCTTGATGAGCGTCCGTCGGCCCATCTTCAACGTGTCGAGTTTGCCCTGCCCGATGAGGCGGTAAATCGTGGTGTGTCCGATGCCGAGCGCCTTTTTAGCGTCGGTGATGGTGACGGTGATGGGGTCCATTTTGGTCGCTCCAGAATGCCGGGGAATACCAGCGGTGCGACACTCTCAATATGCTTCTCACCTAGGGGGAATAGTAGGGGAGTTTAAACTTTCTGCGCTCCCGACGCCCCCCAAAGAGGCAACACGTTGGACCGCCCAGCCAGAAAAATGCCCCATGCTTCTAGCAGTTGCCGGCGCAGTTCAATGAGCTGTGTCCGCTTGTATGCGCGCACCACCTTATCGGGGATGGTATGAGCCAAAGCGGCTTCGGCCACCGCCTCAGGGATCGTTGGCATAAGCTCCGCCGCCCAGTCCCGGAACGAGGAGCGAAACCCGTGCGGCACGTAGGGCAACTCCGCGTCGCGCATAATCTTCGAGAGCGTCATATCGCTAAGCGGCGTGGTGCCGGATCGAGACGAGAAGACGAACCCGGTAGGCGCTACGCGATCGCCGCGCGCACGATGCAACAGGCCGATCGCGTATTCGCTCAGCGTGACGCTATGCGCGACCTTGCCCTTCATAATGTCGGCCGGACGGTTCCAGAGGCGCTTGTCAAAGTCGATTTGCTCCCACCGCGCCTTGCGGACCTCGCCGCTACGCGCCGCCGTGACGATCGCGAACAACAGCGCCTGACGCCCCGACGAGGGGGCCAGCCCTTCCAGGCTAGCTGTGAACGCGGGCACGTCGCCATAAGGCATTGAGGCCATAGCGCCGCCCGCCTCTTGCCGGCTCAGGAGGTGGCCTAGCTCGCGCATCGGTGCGTCAGTCGTCCGCCACTTCGACGCCTTCGAGAACGACAGGACAGCGCCGATACGGTGGCGCACCTTGACGGCCATCGCTGGTTTGTCGGTCCATATGGGCTTGAGCGCGCGGGCAATGTCGCTCGCGTCGATATGCTCCACTAGCAAATCCCCTAAGGCCGGGTAGGCGTGTTCCTCCATCGACGCCAGGAAGGCGTCAGCCGTCTTTATGGCCCACCCCTCAGCCTTCGCCGCGTGTGTCGCCACAGCGGCCTCACGGAAAGTCTTTGGCACGAAGGCGCGGCGATCGCGCTCGGCAATCGGGTCGCGGCCATTCAAAGCGTGCTTGAGCAGCTTGGCGGCTTCCTCGCGCGCTTCGGCCAGCGTCAGCTTCGCGATCGAGCCTAAACCTATGTCGCGGCGGCGGCTGTGATCTCCAACACGGACGCGCACGCGCAGGAGCCACGACCGCGCGCCAGTCGGCTTGACCAGCAGGTATAGACCCCCGCCATCGCCATGCCGCCCAGGCTTTGCGTTCTTGACCGATAGCACGTTGAGCTTGCCCATGACGTTCCCTCTGTTGTTCCCACCAAATAGGCCGAACAGCCGGGAATGTCCAAGAACAACTGCGGAACGAACGTAAGGTGTTTGGGGTGGCTCAGGATGGATAGAGGAACAACAGCGAACAACTGCGAATGGCTAGTTATACTCCTACTCAGGGAGCCATTTTCCAGCCGGACAAGTCCTCGCTTCTTCGCGAGATGCCGGTAGGCCGGAACCCCCTCTGAAAATGTGTTCAGCTAGTTG
>Ga0308164_10004074_pt1 | contig 12679 bp, 10 predicted proteins | sample PhyTR2_FD_201031 | JGI IMG/M metagenome (GOLD analysis project Ga0308164, IMG submission 201031) | Phyllosphere microbial communities from UC Gill Tract Community Farm, Albany, California, United States - DLSLT.R2 | ecosystem: Host-associated > Plants > Phyllosphere > Unclassified | place: USA... | reverse complement strand
GAAAATCAAAGGGAATAACTAACATTGATTAATTATCCCCCTCGTTTTAGCTTTTTACTTTTGTCAAAGATTCCATTTGGAAAGCCTCGTACACTTTTTCATTAGCCTCTGCTAATTGTTTGTTTAACGGGGCGACAAGATCTCCCATAAACATTCTGTCCACTTCAGTGCGCATTGGACGTGTGCCCTGAGGCATTTTTATCAGCTTAATAACGGCATCAGACACCAGGTCCGGAGTTTGTTCAGGATTGGATTCGAATACACTTTTTACAGAAGACAATAATGCTGCTGGCAAATCTTTAATTGCACCGTAATCCAACGACCGTTCTTTCTCGCTCGGCTGAAGCAAAGAACCAATAAACTGCGTGGGAAATCCGCCAGGTTCGACAATACAGGATTCAATTCCGAGATTTGAAACTTCTACGCGATAGCTTTCCGCCAGTGCTTCGGCGGCCCATTTCGAAGGACTGTAAGGCCCCTGGAAAGGCACCGAAAGTCTTGCGCTGAGACTTGATATGAGCATTAGCAGGCCTCTTTGTTCTCGTTTCATAAAAGGTAATACCGCCCGGGTCATGCGCTGTACACCAAATACATTAACGTCAAACACTTTTTTCCAGTCATCGGCGGTGAATCCTTCCTGAATACCTCCGGATCCCAAACCGGCATTATTGATAAGGATATCTATGCTACCCATTTCTGATGCAGCCTTATCTACACCTTCCACTACGCTTTGATCATTGGTGACATCAATATTAACTACAAAAACACCCTTGTTTTCCAAAGTCTGAGCCGCCAGTTTGTTCCTGCCTTCGGCATCACGCATGGCACCAGTTACAGTATAACCTTCTGCAAGTAAGGCGTCAATAATAATTGTTCCAAAACCACCAGCTGCTCCGGTGATCAATACATTTTTTAATTCCTTCATTCTGTTTGCTTCTATGGTAATAATACAAATGTCGGTTACTTATAAGTATTAAACTTTGTTCAAAAGTTCTATTTTACTTTGTTTAAATGTCCTATTGAATGCAGATGCTGATAAGCTGGAATTTTTTTAATTAGCTCTGTTATAGAATAGAATTTTGGCTTAAGTCTTGCATGTAAATCATTCAATCAGATAGATAATATCAAATAGACCAATTACAGTCAAAATAAATTCAAAAGGATGAGTAAAAAAATAGGTATTCTGGCAGGAAGTCTGCGCAAAGAGTCATTTTCAAAAAAAATAGGACAAGCTATAATCGGTATGGCACCTGAAGGGTTTGAGTTTACAACAGTTTCACTCGCCGATTTGCCAATCTACAATCAGGATTTTGATGATGATAACCAGGTTCCTGAGGCGTATACGGTTTTTAGGAATGAGATGAAGTCACTTGATGGCGTTATTTTTATCACACCTGAATACAACAGGTCGGTTCCTGCGGTTTTGAAAAACGCACTTGATGTGGGGTCAAGGCCGTATGGTCAAAGTGTATGGGACGGTAAGCCTGCAGCAATTATAAGTAATTCGCCAGGTAATATTTCCGGGTATGGTGCAAATCACCACTTAAGACAAAGCCTTGTTTTTCTCAATGTACCAGCAATGCAGCAGCCAGAAGTTTATATCAACAAGGCCAACGAATTGTTTGATGAAAATGGACAGCTGAAAGATGATAGGAGCAAAGATATGCTGCAAAAGGCTATAGATGCTTATATCATCTGGTTCAACAAAATTGCAGAATAGCTCTATTATAATTCCTTTATAATACATTAGCGGCCCTTCTTACTACAGATAGTAAGAAGGGCCGCTTAATCCTTTATTACTTCGAGCCTGCTTTTATCTTCGCCAGCTCCATTGCTTTTTGCATATCAGCTACACCGTAACCAAAAGGTAATACAGGATTGCCGGCCCTATCCGCAGATTTACGGATTACTTCCAGCAAATCACTATTGGTCAATGCAGGGTAGGCTTGCCATAGGCAGGCGGCTAATCCGCACATGATCGGGCTGGCGTATGATGTGCCACTTCTGTTTTCTGCTGTGCCTGCAGTGTTAATTACACTCGCACCCCCGCCCATAGCCATTACATCCGGTTTTATCCTGCCATCGGCTGTCATTCCCCATGATGTAAAGTAACTTTGGGTGCCATTGCTGTTGATAGAACCTAACGTTAGAACACCTGGCGAATCTGCGGGAGCACCTACCCATTTTTGTTCGTTCCCCGCACAGTTCACAATAAAAATCCCTTTTTTAAAGGCCATATTGGCGGCCCTGCTTGCGAGCGCAGTTTTACCATCCATATCATTGGCAGTATATCGCTTAGTGAGATATGAATAGCCATCGCTATATGATAACGAAGAGTTAACCAGATCTACCCCCACACTATCCGCAAATTCTATGGCACTAGTCCAGTAATCTTCTTCTATTGGGAATTCAGTGGCGCCGTCTTCAGTACGGAGTAACCAGTAACTGGCTTCCGGTGCAGTGCCAACATAACTTCCCGGTTTGTTAACTGCCATACATGAGGTTACCCAAACTCCGTGTGTCTCTATACTATATGGGTCATCATTTTCATATACAAAAGATCTGGCGCCTTTAATGTGGATGTTACTAAACGCAGGATTGCTTCTCAACTGAAGAAACCCACCATCAATAACAGCGATGTCCATGCCTGCACCTTTGAAACCCTGCTGATGGAGGGCTTCCCCTTTTACGGTATTGATATTCAATGCAGCTGAACCATAATTAATTGATGTGCTTGAGTTCCCTGAACTTCCCGACTGTGGGCTATCCACATATTTCGGGGCAGCTGAACTTTCTTTCCTTTTGCCTACATAAACCAGTACGACCTCTTTTACAAAGGGCAAACTTTTGTACTTATCAATCAGAAACTGATCCCGGACGCTCACACTTACAGTATTCAGCCACTTGCTCTGGGCAACAATTGTACCCCCAACGTCGCTGATCGCCTTAAGATATTGTCTAGATATAGGAAGGTCGCTTTCGTCAATCGGGATATTTTGTTTACGGCGTCTGTCTATGGCTTTTTGAGAAAGAAATGTTAGAGGATTAGCTATCGAAAAATCAGATTTCCCCTTATCCGTTAACACAAGTCTAAATTTATAGTCGTTCCCATCGGTCACAATAACCTTGCATTTCACTTCACCCATTCCGTTCAGCAGTTTTGCAAAAACAAATGTAATTCCAGCGCCCTTAGGCCATACAACACCTTCAGTGGTTACTTCAGCAATACGCGGATTTTCTACACGCCACACTACACTATCTGAAGTGCCTTCCGGAAAGTTTTCGAGCACAACCGAAAGACGGGTTCCCCAAAAGTCGTCATTTGCCAAAATGGTACTGTCCAGGTTCATATGCAAAGAAGGAGTTGGGCCTTCCGGTATTTCTGTTTTTTTACAGGCAGATAGAAAAAGAAGGGATGCGAAGAAAACTACAAAGAAGTGCCGGACGTATAATTGCATATTAAGCTATGTGAGGTTTGGAACCTGCGCAATGGAGGTTTAATGGTTATAAAAGTAAAATTATTTTTCCGTTATGGAAGGTTGTTCTCGTATCTCTTTTGTTATCTATACAATTATGCCAGTGCTGAATTGTATTTTTCTACATTAAATTTTGTTTTTCCGCTATCTTTGCTGCTCAATTTAATACCGCATTCTGTGATTAATGTAAATAATATCTCCGTTTCATTTGGTGGAACTAACTTATTTAGTGACGTAACCTTTTCAATAAACGAGAACGACAAAATAGCCCTGATGGGTAAAAATGGTGCAGGAAAGTCTACCATCTTAAAAATCATTGCCGGTGCTACAAAACCCACTTCCGGGAATGTAACAGGCCCTAAAGATGCCGTAATCGCCTATTTACCACAACATTTGCTGACCCAAGACAATGTTACAGTTTTTGAAGAAACGTCAAAAGCTTTCCAGGAGATGCAGCATATGCAAAAGGAATTAGAGGAGTTGAACGAACAACTGACTATCAGAACTGACTACGAAAGCGACGATTACATGAAGCTGATTGAACGTGTATCTGAATTAAGTGAGCAATTCTATTCCGTAGAGGAGGTAAATTACGATGCCGAGGTAGAAAAGGTGTTAAAAGGCCTGGGTTTTGAACGTAAAGATTTTCACAGGCAGACTTCTGAGTTCTCAGGTGGATGGCGCATGCGCATCGAGCTGGCCAAAATTTTATTAAAGAAACCTGATCTGATTTTGCTTGATGAGCCTACTAACCACATGGATATTGAAAGCATTCAATGGTTAGAGGATTTTTTAATGAATTCGGCAAAGGCGGTGATGGTGATTTCCCACGACCGTACTTTTGTAGACAACATTACCAACCGTACCATTGAGGTGACTATGGGCCGGATATACGATTATAAAGCCAAGTACAGCCACTACCTGCAGTTGCGTGCCGACCGTCGCGTGCACCAATTGAAAGCCTACGAAGAACAACAACGCTTTATTGCGGATAACATGGAGTTTATAGACCGCTTTAGAGGTACTTATTCAAAAACGTTGCAGGTGCAATCGCGTGTCAAAATGCTCGAAAAACTGGAAGTCATCGAGATTGATGAAGTGGACACTTCGGCTTTGCGTTTAAAATTTCCACCATCGCCACGTTCAGGTCAGTACCCGGTAATTGTAGAAGAGCTGACCAAAGCTTATGGCGACCATGTAGTTTTCGAAAAAGCATCATTAGTGATTGAGCGGGGAGAAAAGGTAGCCTTTGTAGGTAAAAATGGTGAAGGTAAGTCGACCATGATTAAAGCCTTTATGAACGAGATTGAGTATGAGGGTGGTTTAAAAGTTGGCCACAATGCCAGGATTGGCTATTTCGCTCAAAATCAGGCAGCACTGCTTGATGAAAGTTTAACTGTGTTTGAGACAATTGATCAGATTCCACTGAGCGATGGCAGCATAAAAATTAAAGACCTTTTGGGAGCCTTTATGTTCAGCGGTGATGATACTACCAAAAAGGTTAAAGTATTATCTGGTGGTGAGAAAACGCGCCTGGCGATGATCAAACTACTATTGGAACCGGTTAATGTATTGATCCTGGATGAACCAACCAACCATTTGGACATGAAAACCAAAGATATTATCAAAGAGGCCTTGCAGGATTTTGATGGTACTTTGATTTTGGTATCACATGATCGGGATTTCTTAGACGGATTGGCTCAAAAGGTATTCGAATTTGGTAATAAACGTGTTCGCGAGCATTTTGAAGACATAAAGGGTTTCCTTGCCTACAAGAAAATGAGCAGTCTGAAAGAGATTGAACAAGGAAAGTAAAAGGCTTCATAAATAAGTAAGGGATATGATAACGTCTGCACAAAAGCATTTGTCTGAAATTAAAAAAGCCTCTTCCAGATCAGGAAGAGGCTTTTAGTTTTGTTTTGTTAAAAAATTATTCTCCGCGTTTCCGCTGATTGTCTTTATTAGATGTCTGGTCAGACCGCTGACCTCCACCATTAGTTATTCCCTGCTGTTTTTTGTCATTCTTTACATCGTGATGTGCGCGGTCGGATGTTGGATTACCTTGCCCGTTTACTGAATGCTTTGGATCTTGTTGATTTTTCATAACTCTAATTTTATTTACGTAATAAACCAAGTGTCAATAGATACATTAATAACACATGTACCGGATTTATGTTTGAAAAACAATATAGATGCGCAAAAATAGCTATAAATGAAGAGCTGATACTGAACTACAACAGACACAAACAACTCATCATTCGCGCCGTTCGATAATATCAGATGGTTTCTCCGCTATTAGTTTTTTGATTGAAGGCCAGATATTCTCCGCTGCAATATGGTAACCAGCCGCCAGAGGGTGCACACCGTCGATCATATTTAGGGCCCGGTTACCAGATACACCCTTTAAAAATGAGGGAATGAGGGAAATATTATTACGGAAACTGAGGATGGAAAAGATCTTGCGGTAACCATCAACGTAGGAATTTGCAATCCATAGAGGAAGCTCTATCCCTAAAAGTAATATGGGAACAGCAGGGGATTTTTCCCTAACCCTATCAATCATAAACTGAAGATTTTGTTCAACTTCAGCAGGGGAGTAGCCCCTTAAAAAGTCGTTCGCACCAAGCTCTAAAACGAACAACGCCATATCAAGATTTACATAGTTTTCAATTCTAAGCCTTGCGGCACGGGTAGTATCGCCGCTAATACCGGCATTAACCACATCATAGTGCCTTCCAGAAGTGACGAGTCTTTCATTTATCAATGCTGGTAAAGATTCACTATCTGGTGAGCTTAAACCATATCCGGCGGTAAGACTATCGCCGAAAAAAACAATTTTTTTCATGGGCTGCTACTTCAAACTAATAATTGACAATTTCCAGGAGTAATTTCCCATATTGGTTTAAACTGAAAGAATTGAAAATAGTTTGGGTTGCGTGACCTTTCTATAAGAAAAGTAGGCAAAATTATTTGCAATTTCATAGCTAATATTAGCAGCGATAAAAATTATTAGAACAGCAAAATGGAAACAACTATCAGAAAAGTAACAGGTACTGACCTTCAACAATTGCAAGCCATTGCGGAAAAAACCTTTTTAGAATCATTTTCAGGAACAGTTTCAGATAATAATATGAAAAAATATCTGGAGAATAACTTATCTCTGGATAAAATGAAAGCTGAACTAAATAACCAGGAATCTGAATTTTACTTTGTTGAAGCTGGTGATGAGGTTATTGGTTACCTGAAACTGAACTTTGGACAGTCTCAAACAGAAGTAAAAGCAGATGATGGTGTAGAAATTGAACGGATTTATGTATATCATAAGTTTCAGGGAAAACAAGTTGGTCAGCAGCTTTACGAAAAGGCCATGCAGGTTGCTGCGCAAAAGGGCGCCGATTACGTTTGGCTGGGCGTATGGGAAGAGAATAAAGGCGCCATAAGGTTTTACCAGAGAAATGGGTTCGTAGAATTTGACAGGCATATTTTTAGATTTGGCGACGAAGAGCAGACGGATATCATGATGAGAAACTCTTTATAACCAAATTCTTTCGTATTGGCTTGATTTTAGATAGCGGACAGTTGTACATAACACCTACCGTTAAACCGAAATCATACTACCTATGAAAAATCTTAAAAATATAGTTTTAAAGACGTTAAAATGGCTTGGGATTGTTGTAGTTTCGATATTGTTCCTCATGTTTATCATACCGCTGCTTTTCCCCGGGACCATCTCTGATCAGGTAAAAATATTTGCCAATAAGCGCCTGGCTGGAAAACTTGATTACAGAAGGACCCGACTTACGTTTTTCAGACATTTTCCTTCATTAACGGTATCAGTTGATGACCTGTTGCTGCAGGGGTCTAAGCCTTTCCAGCAGGATACCTTGTTGTCTGCAAAAGAAGTGGCTGCGGGTATTAATCTCAAAAACCTGATTTTCGACGGTGAGGTTAAAATCAATGAAATCTACGTAACAGACGCCTATGCAAATGTTTATGTGAACAGTAAAGGCCAGGCCAATTACAATGTTTATATCTCCAGCCCATCCAAGGAACCAAAAGATACAAGTGCGCAGGGCACATCAATAAAGGTAGACCTTATTAAATTCAGGAACCTGCATATTAAATATAATGACCACACGGCTAAAGTTTTACTGGATGCGAAAGGACTTAACTATACAGGACAAGGTGGATTAAGCGAAGATATCTTTGATCTGAAGACCGATCTTAATATTGATCAGGTAGATTTTAGCCTTGACAGGGTGTATTATGCCAAACAAAAATCCTTACATGCTGACTTGATTACTAGAATCAATACTGATGCACTGACGTTTGTTTTAAGGAAAAATGAATTAAGGATCAATGATTTACCGTTGAAATTTACCGGATCCATCAGCGTGCTCAAGGACGGATATGATCTGGATATCAATGCTGCTTCACAAAAAACCACTATTAGGGATATGATTTCTGTACTGCCCCCTCAGTATCTTGATTGGGCTAAGGATACCAAACTAGAGGGTAAAAGTGATCTCTTTTTTAGTCTTAAAGGACAGTTTAGTGAACCAAGAAAAGTTAAGCCAAGGTTTACGGCACGCCTGCTGGTCAAGGACGGTGTAATTTCCAGCGATAAGGCACCGGTGCCGATGAACAATTTGAATGTTGATCTTAACATCGATTTCCCCTCCCTGGATACTGAACAACTGGGCTTGGACCTTAAAACTTTAAGCTTTGACCTTGGCCCGAAAAATAATTTCCGTGCAGTGGTAAAAACCAAAGGTTTGAGTGAAATGGCCGTTAACGCTAATTTAAAAGGTGCTGTGAATCTGCAGACATTGGATGAAGCACTGGGCTTAAAGGATCTTGAACTAAAGGGTTTAATGAATGCCGATGTGAAGTCTAATGGTATTTTTAGCATGGAAAAAAAGCTTTTCCCGAAAACAGATGGATATCTTAACTTAAAGGACGGCTGGTTAAAAACTAAATCGTATCCAAACCCGATTACAAATATTAATATGGTAGCGGACATCAAAAATACTGACGGTACCTTTAGTAGTCTTGGTGTGAAACTGTCTCCATTCAAATTTGATTTTGAGGGAAGTCCGGTATTTGTTGATGCAGATTTACAGAATTTTGAAGACTTGCTGTATAAGGTACGTGCAAAAGGTGTCTTAAACGTTGGCAAAATATATCAGGTATTTGCTAAAAAAGGATTGGATGTAAGCGGCTTAATAACTGCTGATCTCTCACTAAATGGCCGCCAAAGTTATGCCACTACTGGTCAGTACAGCAAATTGGATAATAAAGGCACCCTGGTGGTGAAAAACATAAAAGCGAACACCGCATATCTGCCGAAACCCTTTTATCTGAAGGAGGGAAGCTTTGAGTTTGAAAATGAGAAAATGTGGTTCAGGAAATTTTATGCAACTTATGGAAAGTCTGATTTTTCTTTAAGTGGCCACCTGCTAAATACAATTAACTATTTTATTGAGCGTAAAGGTACCCTTCATGGGAACTTCGCCCTGAATTCCAACTATATCCTTGTTGATGAATTTATGGCCCTTAAAAATGGGGACAATGATGCCAAATCATTGGAAGTAGAATATGCGAAGGCTGAAAACCCAAAAAGCAGTGGTGTAGTAATTGTTCCGAAAAATCTGGACGTATCCTTATTGGCGAAGGTAAAAAAGGTGGATTTCAAAGGCCTGCCGATCAATCAGCTTGAGGGAACAGCGTCTATCAGGAATGGTAATATTTACCTGAAGAATACGTCATTTGATATGGCTGGAAGCAGGATGACTATCGATGCCCGTTATAAAGATGAATCGCCATTAACAGCCAATTTTGATGTGGCCTTTAAGGTGAAGGATTTTAATGTACAAAGGGCATATAAGGAAATTGATATGGTACGTGAAATGGCTACATCTGCAAAAGACGTGAGTGGAATTGTGTCGCTTGATTATAAGCTTAAAGGTGATTTTGACGCGAACATGAACCCTATTTATCCTTCATTAGAGGGTGGGGGTGTAGTAAACTTGCGTGACGTGGCAGTTAAGAATTTGAAGATGCTTTCTGCGGTTGGTGATAAGGTTGGGGCAGATGCCTTTAATAATCCAGATATGAAAGGCGTTAATATTGAAACGCACATTAAAAATAACCTTATCCATATTGAAGAGTTTACCTTTAAAGTGTCCGTGCTGAGGCCTACTATTAGTGGAACTACGAGCTTTAATGGCTTGCTGGATATACTGGTAAAAGTAGGCTTGCCCCCTGCGGGTTGGATCGGCGTTCCTGTTGTTGTAACCGGTACCCATGAAAAACCTCAGATTAAAGTATTTAGCAGGACAGGACAGGGGATTCTAAACGCGCTCTACAACCGGAAAACCAACGATGTGATCAGGGAAGAAAAACGTGATGTAAAGAAATCGGGTAAAGAGCAGCGCAAAGAAAAAAGGGCCAAGGAAAAGCAAGCCAAAAAAGCTGAAGAACAAGTAGAAAAAAACGTTAAAAAGATCTAACAACTAATATTTACCCGGTTTAATTTAAACCGGGTTATCTTACCTGTGTATGCAAAAATACTTCTGTTTTTAATTGTACTTTAAGAAATTCCTTACTTTGTTTAAGGTATAGGGCCGCTATTCCCACTCAAAACCTCCTTTGTTCCTCTTACTGATGGCCTCATCAGTTCTTGGAAGAAGCGTTTCCAGCCCCTTGGTTAAAACTCTTTCCTGCACTTCCTCTATAAATGGACGAAAGGTTTCATTATAATCTTGAAAGGCAGCTTCAAAGTTCCCGTCAAACTTTGAGAAAGCGTCGGCCAATGCTGCTGCGCCGTCGATCGCCAGTGAACCACCCATTCCCGCTGCGGGCGATGCACAATATCCGGCATCTCCTACCAGCGCAACCCTGCCTTTTGTCCATGAAGGCATCTTTATCTGACATAGCTTATCAAAGTAGAAGTTTTTTGATCCCATCATTTCATGGAGCAGTTCTTTGGCCCTCCAGCTTTCTCCCTCAAATTGATCCATGATAATTTTTCTTTGCTGGTCTTCGTCACGGTAGTTATATTGGATTTCTGTTGAAGTGCGGAAGCACAGTATGATATCAGTCTTATTGTTGTAGGCGTTGAGCATAATCGCCTTATCAGGCACATTGAAAAACTGTGTGGTGTTTTCCCTGATCAGCAATTTGTCTACGATGGTGATGGAGAAGTATTGTCCAAGAAAATGCGAATATTCATCCTCTTGGCCAAACCAGATCTTTCGTACAGAAGAATGAATCCCGTCACAGCCCAGTACCAGATCATATTTCTGCCGCTGACCATCTTTGAAGGTAACTTCTATATGATTATTCCTTTCTTCAAGAGCTGTGATGCTGCTGTTGAAAATGATTTCGCTTTCATTTTTCACTAAATCGTACAACAGATTCAAGAGCATGTTACGCTCGATCTCAAACCCGTCCTCTGTCAGTGCGTCGGCTGCGTTTCTAAGCTTCATTGAGCCTTCTGTCACATCATCTGCATTTTTGAACTCCAGTAATTCCATAGCTATTCTATTGGATTTGATCTGCTCGAAAATACCCATCCTCTTGATGATGTTAATGGTGTTACCCTCAATGTTTACAGGTGTTCCACCGGTTCTTAACCCATTTGCAATCTCGACAATGGTAACCTTATAACCTAAACTGTTCATCCAGTAGGCGGCACATAGGCCTGCAAAGCTTGCGCCGGAGATCAGGACTGTTTTATTTGCTGATGTGTTCATTTGCTTTTTTTTGTTTATGCAAAGGAACATCCTGGAACAGAGGTAAAAAATGTTGATGTGGTGTAAGTATTGGACTATTCGTAGTTTTTATTGCGGAAAGCGAGAGCAGACACGCCGGTAATTTTTTTAAAGAGCCTTGAGAAATAGGGATAGTCGTCGTACCCCAGGTCAATTGCGATTTCTTTGACCGATTTATTGGAATGATAGAGTAACCGTTTTGCTTCGAGAACTATACGTTGGTGGATGTGATAGGATACGGAATGGCCCGTTGTATCTTTAACACATTCGTTCAGGTATGGGCCAGAGATGTTTAGCTGAGCGGCATATACTGCAGGGCTTTTAATTGTCATAAAATTTGCTTCAAGAATTTTCCTGAAAGCATTGGCAACAGACTGGTAACGGGATGGGTTGTCTGTGTGGGATGTTTCTTCAAGATAATTTGAAATTGTTATCGCCACCAATGTATTGAAAGCATCTTTCACCATTGAATGAAATAACCTATCGTTTTTGCAGATAGAAAGTTTTAGGCAAAGCGACACAGCCTCAAACAGGAGCAAAAACGTTTCTTCATTGAGTGTAATTGGTCCTGCCGGGCTAAGTTCTTCAAGTATTTTTAGATAAGTTGGGTTTAAACTTTCATTGGTTATTGCCCAACTGGTTACTGTTACATTATCAATTGTGATCATGCGGTGTACCTGGTCCGGATGCATGTAAATGATAGCAGGAGCATTCATGTTGTAGGTCTTGAAGTCTATTTCGATGATAAGGTTTCCTTTTTCCAGCAGGTGGAAACTGTGTCGGTCGTGCCGTTCAGACCGATAGGCCTCCGCCATATTGGGAAAGTCGTTAAGGGACATTCTTTCAATGGAGATACCGCTGTGGTATTCGCCCCCAAAGTCATTTACAGGAATGGCGGTGTTGTTTTTACGCATTGCTTCCGGCTACGGCAGCAAAGATAGCGTAAAACCTGTTCACTATTGACATGATAATCCGGTATGAGTAACCTCAATCATGAGTCAGTTGTGTTCCACAACTGACTCATGTTATTAATGTTTAATAACATGGGTATCCCTCACACTACTAAACGTTAAAGCCAAAAGTTTCCAATCCTTGGCATCCTTTTTATAAACTTCAGTGACCGTAAATTCAGTGATTGCATCATTACCTCTCACAACTGCGGTCAGTTTAATGCGGCTCCAAATTATTGCTGTGGTGCCGAAGACTTCTACAGCAACGTCTTTAACATCAGCGTCTTTAACATCAGCGTTTTTGTACCAAATGCTGCCACTTTTGATAATTTCCAGTTCTTCGTTTTTCTTCCATGTCCCACTCATGTGAACAAATTTTGACTGGTCATGAAACAGGTTAGCTAATTTATCCACGTTTTTGTCCGCCATCCATTGCCATTTTGCTTTAGATAGGTCTTTGATTTCCTGTTCAGTCCCT
>Ga0308164_10004072_pt1 | contig 12682 bp, 20 predicted proteins | sample PhyTR2_FD_201031 | JGI IMG/M metagenome (GOLD analysis project Ga0308164, IMG submission 201031) | Phyllosphere microbial communities from UC Gill Tract Community Farm, Albany, California, United States - DLSLT.R2 | ecosystem: Host-associated > Plants > Phyllosphere > Unclassified | place: USA... | reverse complement strand
TGGAAACAGTGCGTCAGGTCGGCCCACTAGTGGTGCGGATCACGCGCAAAACCGACGACGACATGATCGCACCGGTCGTTGCGGTGTCACGTGGAGCCGAGACCGTAACGATGGTCGGCGAAATGGTCTCCAGTGGCTACACGCACCGCTTATCCGCCGTGCGCAACACCGTCGGTGCTCCGCTTGTCGTGATGCTTCAGAGCTTCAGCGGAGGCGCGCATTGCTGCAACCACGTGCAGTTGGCAGGCCTTTCGGGCGGACGGTTGAGAGTTGTCGACATGGGGTCTTGGGACGGCGACGAGCTTCCGATACCAACTGACGTGAACGGGGACGGCGTCGCCGACTTCGTCGAGAGGGACAACGCGTTCCTCTACACCTTCGCCGCCTACGCGATGAGTTATGCGCCGCCGTCTATCCTGAACGTAATTGGCGGCCGCGTCGTGGACGTCTCGAGACGCCCAGGTTACCGCAAGCTCTACATGGCCGAGGTGGAGAAGGCCGGCGAGGCCTGCCGCACGGCGCCGGATGGCATGGACCGCAACGGCGCCTGCCCTTCTTATGTGGCGTCGGCGAGTCGCGTTGGTAAGCTGGACGAGGCGTGGGCGGACATGGTCCGATCCTACTCGGCTACAGAGGACTGGGAATATCCGACAGGGTGCGCGGTAATCGCGAAGGTGGAGTGCCCGGAAGCTTCGCGGATCGTCTACAAAAGCTATCCAGAGGCGCTATTGGCGTTCCTGAAGGAGCATGGCTACGTCGCGGCCGCGTGGACGCCCCCCGTAGCCCCGGAGCCGACCGATGCCGTGGTCTTGGACGCTTCGGGACAGTAGCCACAGAGCAGAACCGTCCGCTACGATCCGGCAGAACGTGCGGTGAGCTTGCATGTCGTCACTACGTTTTTCGGATCCAGATTCGGATTGATTGATCGGGAAGGACGTTTATGCTTTTCACGGTATTCGCGTTGCTGGCCACGCCAGCGCCTCGGGACATGGCGCCGCAAAACTTCATCGGACTCTATGTTCATCAACTGGCCGAACTAGAAACTATCCGGGATCACGCGGAAGCGGACCTGATCATCGGTGATGCAAGCGACCGTGTGCTTGAATGCGTCGAATATGCTGAGCGCGCGGATCTCGAACTTGGAGCCGCGATCAACGGTTTAAAGAATGTTCGAGTGACCAGCCAGTACGCCGAGGCTAGCGATGCCCCCGAGGCAATCGTGGCATTCTACGAACAGAAGCGGGACCTATTCCGGCAGATGTCAGGGGTCTGTACAGCGGTAGCGTCAGGACCGAAGCCTGGCGTCGACTATCAGGCACTTCCTGCCCAGATCACCAAGATCCGCGCCAGAATGGAGTTCGTTGATCGGGGCCAACTCAATGCCTCCACCCTAGCGTTCTTCACGCTGCTGAGTGCGACGCCCGATAAATTCGGCAAGATGAGTCACCTCAGCATAACGAATGAGCAGAAGGCTGCGCTATTATCTCAAATCGAAAATTCCTTCGGTGCCAAGCTCGATCATTACCCGATGCAACCCGCCGTCGCGGCGATGGCAATATACCGCAACAAGCTTCGGGAGTTCGCCGCTTCGGACCAACCGTAACCGCCTTGGGTAACCGCTCTGGACCATCGTACAACGGACGAAAAGGGCACCGTATTCGCTCGACAGGGAGTTACGCGCGGCCCGGCAAAATATCAGACAGGGGCCAGCTAACTGGGCCGTTCTATTCGCACGCTACACCGTCTCCGTCACGATCAAGATGACTGGCGTAGCCCGCCTCGCCTACTCGAATTGGTGCAGCACCAGCAGCTCGCGCGGCTGAGCAGTTAGGAAAATACACCGGCCCCTCGCTGGACAAAGACTGTTGTGGCTCTTGTATTGGCTCCTCTCTTGCGACCGGCGCCACCTCGGTTGCCGCAGCATCGGTGAGATCTAAGCCGCTGCTGTCGGGTGGCTGTGCCGACATCATTGCAGCCGGAGGCTGAGCCGCGAGCGACGAGTGAGGGGGCGCTTCCGATGCAGACCATCGGCCGACCAGGAAAGCCACAGCCGCAACGGCCGCCAAAGTAGCCTTCGGATTCTTCGGCATCTGCGGCGATCGGGTCAACGCGCGCCGGTTAAACGGGTCTAGCGCCAGCCGTACCGCATTTCGCGAATTTGCCATTCGCGCTCTTGCACCGAACCGTCTTCACCGGTGCCTTCGGACACTTGGTAAAGCGCCCCTTCGCGTCCTTGCACGACGCAGCCATTGAGGGTGCCCCGACGACCAGGGATAGCGAAGCGGCAGCGAACAGCAGTTTACGCATCTGGCATTCTCCTGCCCGAAGACCGGGCCATCTGAAACTGCGCCGCGCCGGGAAGTCCGTCAACGACTGCTTCAGGCGACTTCCGCGAAGTGGACCAGCGGACACGTACGGGTGATTGGCGGGGCACAGCTTCACCCCTAGGACAAGCATCCGTCCACAGAAGGCTGATCGATGCCCGCCACCACTACGCCTGCGCAGATACGTGCCCGGGTTGCCCTAGCAGCCGCCGTAGCCCTCATTGCTCTGTGGATCGGCTCGGCGTTCGTTCCTGCCATCTTGTGGGCCGGTGTTGTGGGGATCGCGGTAGAACCGCTGCGGCTTCGCATGCTTCGCCGTTGGCCGGGACGCAACATGCTGACCGCCGGACTCATCACCGTCGCCGTCATCGCGATCGTTGTTGTCCCGCTGGTGATCGCCGTAACCCGCGCCCTTGTCGAGGTGGAAGGCATTACCCGCTGGATCAACGACGCGCGCGCTCATGGAGTGCCGGTCGCAGCCTGGGTCGCTAATCTGCCAGTCGGTTCAACGCAGGTATCGGCATGGTGGGCGGCCCACCTGTCGACCCCGCGGGGTGCCGCTGAACAGATCGCCCGGCTCGACATGGCGACCATCATCGAGAAGTCGAAGTCGGTCGGACACAACATCGTCGAGCGTGCGGTGGTGTTCGCATTCACCGTGCTGATGCTGTTCTTCATAATCCGCGACCATAACGCGATCGGCGTGCAACTCACCCGGGCCATTGACCGCGCATTCGGTGCTGCAGGCCTACGCATCGGCCGTCAGATAAACCTTTCGGTCCGTGGCACCGTCGATGGCGTCGTGTTGCTCGGTCTCGCCCAAGGCGTAACTATGGCTGTGATTTACGCCTTCGCCGGCGTGCCGCACCCGATCCTGCTGGGCCTTCTATCAGGCGTCGGCGCCATGGTGCCGTTCGGTCTGATCGCGATCATGTTCATCGCCCTCGCCCTACTGGTCATCCAGGGCGCGATCGTGACGGCCATAGTCGTTGGCGTTGTGGGCGGTATCATGTCGTTCGTCGTGGATCACACCGCCAAGCCGGCCTTGATCGGCGGGGCGACCAAATTGCCGTTCGTCTGGGTCCTGATCGGCATTATCGGTGGGGTCGAGACAATCGGCTTACTCGGCCTGTTCGTGGGGCCAGCCGTCATGGCCGCGCTGGTGCTGATCTGGCGCGAATGGGTGGCCGAGGACAACCCCGGGCTGGTGTCGGCAACGTCGGATGCCAGATCATCGGAGCCGTCATGAACCACCCTCGAGAATGGTTTCAGCCCAAGGTGGTAGGCATTGGGTGGACGCCACGAACCTGGGAGGGCTGGGCGCTCATCGTTGCTGTGGTCGCGATTGGCGCCGTTGTCGGGCGGCTAAACACCTGAACCGGCAGCGGGCGGCGGCGGCATATTGCACGGAACAACCAACCGGGCTTAGGCTTCCTCGATGGAAAACACTGTACCGTCGCTCGACCTGTTCACCCGCCTCGAGATCGCCCTGGAGGAACGAAACGAAGCCGCGGACGCCTTCGACATGTTCAAGCAGGATGCCGTGATGGCACATGCGCCAGCACCCGGCGACGAGCCCCCAATCACCAGCGACGACGCTGCTGACGCAGCGGCCGGGGAAGTCGACGAGTTCAGCGCCGAAGTCAGAGCTCTGTTGAACGATGCATCTGACGCGGATCTGACCTCCGCCTACGAGCAGTCGGGCGGGGAAGTGGGCCACCCGGTAGCCGAAGCGCTGCTCGGCGAGCTCAAGCGTCGCAATTTCGGAAACTGATCGATGTGCAATCGCGCCCGGTTCGACGGCGAACCAGAAACGATCACCGAACGCTTCGGCGCAGAGTGGCTTGCCGACAAGCCGATGGACAACCGGTTCGACCCAAAGGAACTGCGCCCGTTTGGGCGGGCGCACGTCGTGCGGAACGAAGGCGACCGCCGCGGGCTCGACGTAATGGAGTGGGACGTCCTGGCGGGGCAGGCGAAGCAGGCCGGCCGCAAGGTTGCGCAGACGAACGTCCGCACGCTTCATCTCCCGCAATGGCGTTCGCTCGTCACTGATCCGGCGAACCGCTGTCTGATCCCGCTTACGGAATTCTGCGAATGGGCCCGCGAGCCGACCGACCTTGGCGATGGCAAGAAGCCGATCAAGGGAGAGATGTGGTTCGGGGTGACCGACCAGCCCGTTTTCGCGATCGCCGGCTTCTGGCGGCAGGTCGGCGATCAACGCTACTTCGCGATGGTCACCTGTGACGCGAACGAACTGGTGGCGCCGATCCACCCCAAGGCGATGATCACGATCCTGCGGCCGGACGATCACGAGCGGTGGCTAACCGGTAGCTACGACGATGTCCTGTCCTTGCAGCGACCGTATCCGGCCAATCGGATGACGGTACGCGGGCCAGTGTTTCCGACAAGGGTGAGGATAGATTAAGCCTATCGCCCAGCAAATTTTCGGCTGGGCGAACTGCCGTGCCGGATCTAATCATCCGGTTGTGGTGAACAGCTGTCCCTATATTGGCCAGACATCCCACAACTCCTACTTGATTATGGAACGATAACGCACGAGCAAGACTCATGCCGGACGATCGAAACTCACTCCGAAAACACCGTGATCGGCTAATGAACGTCGGTATCGGATGGGTCGCTCGTGTCAGGAACTTCCAACGCTTTATCAACGTCGGTTGCGTCTTAGGTGGAGCGCTGCTCTCCGCCATCGGTGGAGGGATGGAGGGTTCGCTGGTGCCGGCGATTGGCACAGGCATACTTACAGCCAAGGGATTGTGCGTTTGGCTGGGCGGTGGGCTAGTATTTATTGGCGGCATGATACTGCTGGTCGTTCAGGATGAGGGGCCCGAACTACTTTCCCGGGCCGCTGCGCTCGAAGGCGAGGCTCAAAAATTCATTGATGAGCGTGATGGCCTGTTGGCTCGCCTCGAAGGGCTCGCTGCGTTGGATCGCAAGCGTCTGGCACTCATCGATGCCAATCGTTTGATGCGCGAGACGTTGGAGCAGGCTCTCTTGGTGGATGAAGCCGATCCGTTGGGAACGGTGCAAATCATGCTCGATGCAGCGATGAGGCTCATCACCACATCTATAGGATTCTATCCCGACGAGCAGTGGGCCATTTCGGTTTTTCAGGTCCAAGGTGACGGCGCGACTGCCGAGTTGAGACGCGTGGCTTGCTATCGCGCAGATCGGCTAGCTGAGCAGAATGATCCTAGGGGCTGGCGCCGGAATGAGGGCTTTGTCGGCAAAGCGTGGTCAACAGAGGAAGCTGTCATCGTCGCGGACGGGAGTATGCCCGAAGCGCTAGACCAGTTTCGGGTGCCTCCGGCCAAACAGCGCAGTTACGACGCGGATCGCTACCGCTCGATGGCCGCTATTCCGGTTCGGCTCGGCGACCCGGCGGAAATATGGGGAGTGGTGGCCGCTTCAACCGACTGTCCCGATCGTTTCCGGCGAGATCCCGGGAACAAGCAGGTTCAGGCAGTTGACACGATCCGCCTGATAGCTCGCATGACGGGGCTTACGGCAGCCGCCTTCAGGCGGAGCGAAGGATGATCTTGGCGCGTTGAGATTCCCGTGTTACGACAATCGTAGAAGGAGCCATCGCCCATGAAAATCGGCACTCAGAAAAACCTGATCGAGGAACTCGATCGGGAACAAGAGCACGCGATCGCGTTGGCTGTCAAAGCCCGGTTCCGTCATGGCGACGTTAAGGCAGCATTGCGCGAGGTAGACCGCCTTACGGTTCGTCGTTTAGATCTGCATGCCAGCGTAAGCCGGATCTACGCCTAAACAGATAGGCGGAACGCATTCGTCGCCTTGCTGGCTTCCTCGGCTCTCGGCAGGTAGCCGTAAGCGAACGCCCAGCGGGCGCTGCCGAATGGACTTTCTCGGCGGGATATTCGCTACGCTCGAACGATCGGCACCTGTGCAATGTCGGTCGTCCATGCCGGCGACCGCATCTCAGACCGCATCTTCCACTCACGCTTGAAACCCTGCGTCGCCGTCACCGCCGTCCACGTGCCGAACCTGCCGTTGATCGCATCGAGTGCGCCCATCAGTCGGTCCCGCTTGGCCGTGTCAGCTTCGAACAGTGTGCGGGGCCGCTCATCCTCGGGAAGTAGATCGTCGAGCATGATGCCGGCCTTCGTGTAAGCGTAACCATCCCGCCACGCCTTCTCCGCTCCGCGCCTGGCCGCCGCGATCAGCTCGAGGCTGTCGTTCGTCATCGGATGCAGCGTAACCATGCGCGATGCGCCGTACTGAGGCCGGTCGGGCTTATGCTTGTTCGTATGGAAGAACGCGGTCAGCCGGGCCGCGACCAAACCGTGCGATCGCAGCTTCTCGCCAGCCCGCAGCGCGTATTGCGACAGCGCGCCCATCATCTGCTCGAAGTCGCGGATCGGCGTCCCGAAGGACCGGGTGACGGCCATACCCTTCCGCCGCGGCTCGACCGCTTCGACCGCATTGGACGGGACACCGCGCAGCTCGGCCACTAGCCGCTCGAGCACGACCGTCCCAACGGCACGTGCCTGCTTCATCGGCATGTCGCACAGCGCTCCCGCCGTATGTATGCCCAGGTCGGTAAGCTTGCGAGCGGTCGCACTGCCGACGCCCCAGACGTCGCCGACCGCGAAGGCGCGCATTACATCACGCCGTACGTCGTCGTCACGAAGATCGGCCACCCCGTCGAACTCCGGGTTCTTCTTCGCCGCTGCGTTGGCCAGTTTAGCGAGCGTCTTCGTCTCCGCGATGCCGACGCAGGTGGGGATCGTTGTCCATAGCTGGACCTGCGCACGCATCGCATTGGCGTGGGCGACAAGATCGCGACCCTCGAAGCCCGCCAGATCCAAGAACGTTTCGTCGATCGAGTATATCTCGAAGTCGCGGGCGAAGGACTCGCACGCGGCAATCACCCGGCGCTGCATGTCACCGTACAGCGCATAGTTCGACGATCGCACCTGGATGCCGTGCTGTTTCACCTTGTCGCGCAGGTGGTGGATCGGATCGCCCATCTTGATCCCGAGCGCCTTCGCCTCGGCCGATCGTGCGATCGCGCACCCGTCGTTGTTCGAGAGGACGATGACTGGCACGCCTATCAAGCTGGCGTCAAAGGCGCGCTCGCACGAGACGTAATAGTTATTGCAGTCGATCAGGGCGATCGGCGCGCTCATGCCATCTTGCGAGCAACGCCAACGACCGTGCCCCATATCTCGACATGCTCGTCCACCAGGATGTCGGCGAACCCTTCAGCTTCTGGCACGAGCCAATGGCGGCCGTCGATATAGCGCAACCGCTTCAGCGTCCGATCGCCATGCACCAGCGCCACGACGATCGAACCGGCTCTCGGCTTCTTGGCGCGGTTCACGACGATCATATCGCCATCGTTGATCCCGGCGCCCGACATGGATCGGCCATCGACACGCATGATGTAGCTCGCGGCTGGATGCTCGACGAGCCACGCGCCCAAGTCGATGGGTTCCTGCATGTCGTCCTGCGCAGGCGATGGAAACCCAGCCTGCGTGTGGACAAGGAAGAAAGGCACCTCGCACGGCACGAGTTCGAACGGGACGTCGTGAAGCCGTAGCGCATCGTCACGACGGTTCAGCAGGACGACGACCGGGCTGCCTGGGTGGGTTGCGGGCATGACCTAGAGGATCGCGGCGAAGAGGAGCTGCTCGTGCCGAGCAGCCAGGACGGACCGTGCGTCCTGAGCAGCGCCGACCGCTTGCCGATACTCCGCGGTCCCGAACCGTTCGGCCTCGTCAAAGCTGAACGGCACAGGATCCACAGCAGGATAGACGTTGTCGTATATGGCGCGCGCAGCCGCACGCAGCCGCAGATCGTGCTGCATTTCGTTGCTCCATCAATGTCGAGTCGCCGCGACCGGCATGCCCATAGCTAGCCGCGATCCCGATTGATTCGCAAGAACATTGCGGGAACATCAATCTGATGCGATGAGCGGGCCAACGATTCGAAGGACACGATCATGGCCGATTACGATGACGACCAGCAGGAGCCCAAGCCGCCGTTCGGCAAGTGGCTGCTGGCGCAACGCGTCCGCGGCGATTGGGTCGACGGTATCGCTGACGCAGCCCGCGCAGACCGCACATTCCCGAAGACCGGCGACCCAGAGGCGGTACGCGCACACTTGCGCAAGCAACAAGCCGACGGTGACGCGTTCGCCGCGATCGACGATGCCGAGAGCGATTGGCTGGCGGTCTAGACGGTGCTGATCTTCATTCTGGCGCTTGCCGCAGTTGCCCCGACGCCAACGTTCTCCTGCACAGTAACGCGCGTCCACGACGGCGACGGGCCCCTCTGGTGCTCGAACGGCATCAAGGTTCGGATCGCTGGTGTGCAGGCCCCAGACTTCGAAAGCGCATCACCTTGTCGGGCAGCGGATCCACGGCGGGTGAACTATCGTTGCGACAATGCCGCCGCCCAGCGCAGCCAGCAGATCGTCGAGCGCCTGGTGCTGCGAAAGACGCTCCGATGCGAGGCGACCGGCAAGAGCTACAGTCGCGTCGTGGCTCGATGCACGTTGCCGGACGGCCGCTCGCTGTCATGTGCGGCGATCGCGTCCGGGGCGGCGGTTCGTTGGGATCGCTATTGGCGACAGTATCGAATCGGTGAGTGCCGCTAGAAAGCGTTGCCGTTGCCGGTAAATTATTAAGACGCTCGACGTATGCGGCTCCTCGGAGGGCACGAGGAATGAGCGACCGCGTTGTGAGAGCGATCAAGATCGACTTGGATGGTGAGGCTTCAGTTGTACACGTCTCACCGGACGCGTGGTTCGACGGCAGTCCAATTGATATGGTGACGTTCGATGACGCGAACGACATCGTCGTTGACGACTTTGGCCTTTTTAACGCCGTTCTGGTGACCGCCACGATCGGCAATTTACGACGGCTCCCCCTGCCCGCCTATGTTGTCGGTGCGGACGGGGAGGATACGGTGGATACGACGCTAGACATGGCAGACGTCCAAAGGGCCGTTAGCGACATCAATGTCGTTCGAGGGTTTGTCGGCGGCTCCTCTCGAGGTGATGACGCCGCCTGAACGGCTCTCGGCACGGCCGGTGGTGACCGATCACGGACCAAAAGCTACCGCAGGGCCCGCCTGCATTTGCATGTGATGGTTAGCGATCGCGGCGTGACCAAGTCCCGTCGCGGTGCCCGGCTTCAGCACACGCTCGCGCTTTTCGAGTTTCACTTCACGAGCATCGATACATGCTTGCTGCTGACGGAGCAGGTCGAAGCCGTGTTCGATCAATCGCTCGTTGGCGCGCACTGCCGCCTGCGCTTCCGCAGCCTCTTCAACCAGAGAGACCGCCGCGGCACGAGCAGCCGCGGCCTCTCGTCTCTCCTCGGCAATCTGCAGGTTGGCATCACGTAATTCCGCCCATCCGTCCCGCAGTTGGATAAATCCCTCTGCGACGCTGGCCTGTTGTTCTGCCATCTCTCGCGCTTGCTTCGCTACTATCTTGGCCTGCGTTAGCAGATCCTGACGCTCGAGGATTACTGAGTTCTTTAACGCTTCAATCTCAGCCAAATATACGGCATGTGACTTACGCTTTCGCCTACTGTTTACCTCTCCTCGCACAAGTCCGAACGGTGCCATCGCCTGGGCGTAGTCAGTTTGATGCTGAGCAAAATTGCCAAGTTTTGACATGTCGTCACCACACAGGCTCCAGTCACGTCCTCGCTGTCGGTTTGCATCAAATTTCAGCGCTAGAACGATCGCGTGAACATGCGGCGTATACTCGTCGTAGTGCACGACTGCGGAAATGACCCGGTGCGACCCGAAATAGTCGGTGAGGAATTGCACCTGAGCGTCCTTCCATTTCTTTAGGCGCTCCTCGCAATCATTTTCGGATCCAGCAAAGAAGAATTCATGACTCGCGGAAAGGATGGCTTCCCGTGCAATGTTACCGCCAGCTCTGCGATTATCAGGATCTATGCCGTGATCGATCAAGCGCTGACGGGCGGTCGCAACGATTTTTGGCGTGCCCATCAGATATTCTGGATCCGGGGCACCTTCGACCGTGTGGGCAACTGGCGTGCAACGTCCGTTGTGTAGCTCGGCGCTTTTCATCTGATGCCACGTCTTGATAAAGCCGTGTTCCACGTTCCACGAAATGGTCGAGTACAATTTCATCGCTCACGTCCTCCGGGCGCAATGATCGACGATCGTCTTCATAACCGCAATACGGGTGCAGACCATTTCCGCATCCGGAAAACCCTAGGGATTAAGCGCTAAACCCTAGCCTAGTAGGGAATAAGACAGTGAAGGCGGATCGAGTAGCGTGGAGGAAAGGAAAATAATTAGAAGAAGGTCAGGCGAGACGCACACCAGCGCGACCTGAAGCCGACGCCTCACCGTCACCGATTAGAATGACCCCGGCATCATTGAGGGTTTTCGCGATCTTCGCGATCGACGCCGCAGCGACGGTCTGCCCGCCTTCGAACCGATTGACGGTCATTACACCAAGGCCGGCAGCGTTCGCCAACTCCCCCATCGACCACCCCAGCAAGGCCCTGCCTGCGCGGCACTGTTCGACGGTGAACTCCATTTCCCCCCTCTAGCACCTGAAGGAGAACGGGCAACCACGGGCTATTGCAGTCACTACCGGGAAGTGGTAGAAAATCTACCAGTACGGCCGAGCGCGGAGATTGAGCCCTCCAGACCCGGCCTAACCACCACCGTTCTAGGAGAACGATTATGGCTACGAACACCTTACCTGTACCCTTGCGTCCGGCCAACCCCGCTATAGCGGCTGGCTCCTGCGGGCTGAGCAAGACCACCGCCCGCGCCGTCGACATGGCGCGCCTTCATATTCGCGGACGCAATCCCGGTGCCTATGCCCGCGCGCTCGCCGGCGAACATCGCGCGACCAACAAGCGACAGCAGCGCGCCATCGAGGCGGTGATCGCTTCCGACGCGTGCGAGCGCCTGTTCACTCGGCACCCGTCGAACGGCTGCCTCATGGCGCGGGAGGGCTGAGCGATGGCGTACATCCCATTCAACCTGCAGCTCGACGTGGATCAGGAACCGGAAGTCACTGCTGAGATTGTAGAGTTTCCACGCCGTGTCACGCTTCAGGCGGATCTTCGCGAAGCGCGCCGCCAGTTCGAGCGCTTGGAGCAGCAGGTCGCGGATAACGACATACGCTCGAAGGATCGGCAGGAGCAGATTCGTGCTGCCGTCGCGGTTCCGATGCTAGAGTTCTGGCGGGGCCGGGTGAGCGAGGCCGAAGCGGCGGTCGCGATGCTCGACGCCGACGACACGCTGACCTTTCGCGGTCAGATGTACCGCGCGCACTGCAGCATCAACGGGGCGAACTGACATGAGCACCCAAACCACCCGCCGCGCCCTGCTCGGGGGCGCTGGCCTCGCCGCTGCCGTGGCGATCGTCCCGGCTGTTGCCGCGGTATCCGCGCCCACCGGCTCAGCCGCGTTTCGTGCGGCGCTTGACGCAAGTGATGCAGCCGCTCGACGTTTCAACACCCTGCCGGTGAACCTTGAGACCGACGACGAGGCGGCACACTCACGGGAGATGGACGCAATGATCGCCGCCTCCCGTGTGGCAGACCGAGCGACGCCGACGACGTGGGCTGAGTTCGTCCGCCTTTTCGATCACCAGTGCGACGGCGGGTTAAGCGCCCTTGACGACGACAACGCCGAAAGGCTGCTGGCCCATGCCAAGCGCCTCTTGAGCGAGGGAGCGCGAGCATGAGCATCACCACCACCACACGCCGCAACCTCCTGCGCTTCGGCACCACCGCAGCCGCCTACGCGGCCGGCGCGTCGATCGTCACCGGGGGTATCGCACTTGCATCCCAGGCGACGGGGGCGGCGCTCACAGTCTCGCCACAGCTTGCCAAGCTACTCACCGACCGAGACGCCGCTGATGCAGTCCTGGACAAATGGTATGAGGCAGTATGGAACCCGGCCGTCGACCGCAGTGTCGCTATCGCAACCGCGATCCCGCACGTTGAGCTGGTGACACCGGCCCTACCGGGTTCGCCCACGGCACCTATCACTTGGTCAACCGCGAACAGCCTTAGCGTAGGTCATGCTCGGGGGATCGCAGGCATTCCCGCCCAACGGCAGAACCAAGGGGCGGCGTGGCAGGCTCGCCGGCGTGACGCACGCAAGTTCGTCGCCGCGCATCTTCGCCGCGAGCGTGCAATCGGTCAGGCGGGGCGCGAGACCAAAATCCTTCGCGTTGAAGAAGACAAGTTGTGGGAGCCAATTACGCGTTGCGACCGGGCTATCGAGTGCTTCCCCGCGACGAGCCTAGCGGACCTTTCCGCCAAACTGGCCCATCTGGAAAAGGTAGGATCCGAACC
>Ga0308164_10004071_pt1 | contig 12682 bp, 9 predicted proteins | sample PhyTR2_FD_201031 | JGI IMG/M metagenome (GOLD analysis project Ga0308164, IMG submission 201031) | Phyllosphere microbial communities from UC Gill Tract Community Farm, Albany, California, United States - DLSLT.R2 | ecosystem: Host-associated > Plants > Phyllosphere > Unclassified | place: USA... | reverse complement strand
AAATTGTCTATTTCTTCGAGGTTTCTGGGCGTGACATTCTTATTTTTGAAGACATTGATCGCTTTGACGATGCTTTCATATTCGAGACCCTTCGATCGCTTAACGCCCTACTCAATAATTCTCCGCAGATAGAAAAGCCAATCCGTTTTGTTTACGCAATTAAAGACAGCATTTTTGATCAAGCCAGTCTCAAAAAAAATGGCAGGGGATTCAAGCAAGATATAGCTATCGATGATCCCGCACAAGCCGAGGTCATACGTGCAAATCGAACCAAGTTTTTCGATCTGGTTATTCCTGTCGTACCGTTCATTACGCATCGAAGCGCAAGAAATCTTGCGTTACAACTTCTTGAAGAGATTGATCATCAAGTTGACAGCGATCTGATTGACCTAGCAGTGCGTTACATCCCAGATATGCGACTGCTAAAAAATATCCGTAATGAGTTTATTGTGTTCCGCGACAGAATTTTCTCTGGCGATGGAGCACAACTAAAACTTAGCGAAACAGAATTGTTTGCCATGATGCTTTACAAAAGTACGCATTTAGCAGACTTTGAAGCAATTCGCCTTGGCAAAAGCAAAATTGATCAACTCTACGACATCTCTCGTAAATTAGTTATTAGAAATGTTCAGAATACAGAGAAAAATGTTCGAATTGTTCGGCAAAAAATAATCCGAATTGATGGACTTGCTCAAGAAAGTTCGATGCTTGGCATTAAATTAATCGAACATGTTAAGCGCGTCGCTCAAGCGGCAGGATATGAGTTACAGAATGGGAAGTTTCAATTTAAGGGAAATGACTATACTGAAAACGATCTAAAACACTTGGATTTTTGGCAAGCGTTTTCGAAAGAGAAAAGTGAAGTCACGTTAAGATGGCGTTCCAGCTATCACTACCAACAACAAACCTTAAATTTCTCTCGCTCCGATTTAGCACTTTCGTTAAACACTCGTCTTGAACAAGAATACTGGGACAATACACATCGCAACACACAAAAAGAAGAACTGGAAAAGCTACTTCAAAATTTAACATCGCTACGCATCGCAGATATGCATAGCCTGATGCAACGTTCAGATTTCACGATCCCTTACGATGAGAACAACGTCGAGTTATCTCTAGACACAATCGCACGTAAATTATTAACTGATGGCTTGGCATATGAACTGATCCGTGCTGGCCATATCAATAAAAATTTTACGTTGTACACCTCTACATTTCATGGCAACCGAGTTAGTCCTGGCGCCACGAACTTCATCATTCACCATGTAGAACGAAATATCATGGATGAATACTTTGCACTCAATGACGCTGATGTTGCATCAATTATGCGCGAGTGCGGCAAAGGCATCCTAAAAGAAACTGCACTCTATAACATTGCGATTCTCGATTACGTCCTGCGGAAAGATACAACATCAGCAGAAGCCATAATTAGCTCTCTAATTATGTTCAGGAAAGATGAAAACCGATTTTTACAGGCATATCTATCTGGCGGCAGTGAATGTTCTAAATTTATCGAATATTTTGCAAAAGCTACACCACGAGCACTTCTGTACCTCGGCACAGAAGTAGAGCTCGATGACTCTATCCGACAAACATTGATAAATGACTCATTACGTAATCTTAACGATCAAATTACCTATCAAAGTGACGCATCATTAAGCGCCTACTTAAAAGATAAATACTCTGAGTTCCCCGTACTGACGTCCGAATCAGTTACGGAATTAACTGCAAATCGTATTGCAAGCCTATTTGTAGAGAAAGGCATACAGATTACTTTGCTTGAACCGCTATCTCAAACGGTACGCAAAGCATTCATATCGCTTAATGCCTATGAGATAAATTTAGACAACCTTTACACCGTGCTTGGCCGTGATGCATCGTTGGCATTAGATAGCGTCTATGCGGAAAATGAAGGTATGTATAGATACCTCATCGAGAATTTAGATGAGTACATTGCAGCAACGAATGACGTTTCAAAAACTGTAGAGTCAGAATCCTTCTTTGTCAGCGCAATCGAGGATGCTATCGCGTCAGATAGCAATCAAATCTCCGAACTCATTCGAAGAGCCTCTGAGGCTTGCATCATAAAAAGCCTTCAAGATGTATCCGAGGATGTATGGCCTCTCTTAGCTCAACATAATCGATTCCCAACTACATTCAAAAACGTTCGCGACTATATCAATGCAGTAGGCAGCATCGATAAAAATTTAGGAAATTTATTAACCTCTTCTGGCAACATTACCGAATACGAAATAATTGAAAAAGAGGATAAAGAAGAGCTGGCAAAAGAAATTCTTACTAGTCGTGATGCGCTTCCATCGCCAAGAATTCGTGTCTCACTCATTGCTAGCTTAAAGCTAAAGCATTATTTGAAAGCAGAAGAAATACCTGTAGAGAATGGGGAGCTATATCCATTAATGATAGAACGTATCGTCATTAAAGATGACGCAAGTTCGTATGCTCGACTGTCTGAAGCAAATTGGGAATCACGTGAACATGTGATTGAAATTTCAAAAGAATTTAGTAACTACATTACCCCATCACTACTTGAAAATGATTTAGTTAACTTCCTGACCAGTCAAAAAATCAAGCTTGCAGTGAAGCAGGCGATAGTACAACGTGCGGATGAATTCTTTGAGGAAGCAAACAAGACTGAGCTAGCTACATTAGCAATATTTGCGATCCAAAACAAAATACATCTCTCTTCCAAAATGGTAGGGAAACTGGCAGCAAATGGAGTATCCGAGAAAGCTATTGTTGTCCTACTGACACCGCACTTGCAGTCATTGCTGCCTGAAGAACTTTTCGAAATTTTGCGACACCTTCACGAGCCTTATCCAAAGTTAACGGAGTTCGGTAGCGACCACCCCAAGATTCCTGATAATCAAGAGAATAAAGCATTGCTCGACACTCTAAAGAAACATGGAATCGTTAGCAGCTATGGTATCGATAAAGACATGCTTCGCGTGCATAAGAAGCATGGATAACTCTCAAAGCTTCTTTTAGGATGCCCGCGACACATATGTGTCGAATTGGCATGTAAATTGCGAGAAAAATAGCATCAGGGTAGACTCCCTACCTTCTTCAAAGCACTGCCCTGCTTAACTGCAGCGCCAAACAGACTCTCCGATGTCGAACCAGCTGGTTGATGAAAACACGCAATTACGCCGGCAATTATCCGAACTGCTGGAGCATGCGCGTCGCAACCAGGACATCATGCAGCGGTATCAGGCGTTCGACCTGAAGTTCATTGGTGCTAACAGCTTTCAGGAATTGATCGATAGCGTCTTCGATACACTGACGGAAGCCTCTGAGCTCGACGTGGTGACGCTGGCGCTGATCGATCCCGAGGCAGAAATCCGGCGAATCCTGACTGATCTGCGCATCGATGTCAGCGATTATCCGAATCTCATTTTTATCGAGCAAAGTCCGAATGCTGGGCAGATAGCAATGCATCGCGCACAGTTGGGTACTTATCGCAGTGTGCAGCACGCCCATCTGTTTCCCGATACGGTTCTGAAACCGACCAGCGTAGCTGTGTTACCGCTGATCCGTCGTAATCAGTTGATCGGCTGGTTGAGTCTCGGCAGCCTGGATCCGCAGCGCTTTACGACCAATATGGCAAGCGACTTTCTTCAACATCGCGCATCCATCGTGGCGATCTGTGTGGAAAACGTGATCAACAATGAGCGCCTGCAGCACATTGGCCTGACTGATCCGCTGACCGGCGTGAACAATCGTCGCTATGTGGAAAAGCGCCTGCTGGAAGAAGTGGGCCGCACACAGCGTCATGCTTATCCGCTCTCATGCCTGTATATCGATCTGGATCACTTCAAGCAGGTGAATGACCGTTATGGTCATCAGGGTGGCGATGAAGTCCTGAAAGAAGTTGCGGGGCGCATCACGGCCGAATTGCGTTTGAGCGACGCACTTGGGCGATTTGGTGGCGAGGAATTTGTAGTACTGTTGATCGATGCGCCGCACGATGCCGCACTGGCGGTAGCAGAACGCATCCGTCTGAGTGTGACCAACACGCCACTTGCATTAAGCACGGGAGAAAAGCTGCATGCGACGGTGTCCATCGGCGTAGCAACCGTACGCAATCTGTCGCGCAAGGATCCAACTGCACCGATAGCGCAGCAATTGCTGGCGGCGGCAGACGTGGCGCTTTATCGGGCGAAGAAGGAAGGACGCAATTGCGTAATCAGTGCGGACAATACCGAATCACTTACAGCAACAACGGCGAAATAAAAAACGGAGCTTATTGCTCCGTTTTTAGTTTGATGCTTTCTCTGCCTGCAATTTTTCGTATTTGATCAGCAGTTCCGTTTTAGATTCGCGCCATTCTGGATTGAAGGGAATGCAACTGACGGGGCAAACTTCCTGACACTGCGGCTCGTTAAAGTGACCGACGCATTCCGTACATTTACTGGGATCGATCTCGTAGATCTCTTGCCCCATGTAGATGGCATCGTTGGGGCATTCGGGCTCGCAGACGTCGCAATTGATGCATTCGTCCGTAATCATGAGGGCCATTGATCACCTCCGAACATACGCCGCCACAAGAATGCCTGTGCATCCTCTTTCAACGTGACGGTCTTCATCAATTTCATGGCATTGCTCCGGTGAGCCGGATTACTTGCTGTCTTTTTGCGCGGCAATCTTTTCCTTGAGCCAGCGATCCACCGATGGGAAAACGAACTTGGAGACATCGCCGCCCAGCGTTGCGATCTCGCGCACGATGGTGCCGGAGATGAACTGGTATTGATCCGAAGGTGTGAGGAACAGCGTCTCCACATCCGGCAACAGGTAGCGATTCATACCGGCCATCTGGAATTCGTATTCAAAGTCGGATACCGCGCGCAGGCCGCGCACGATCACACGTGCGTCATGGCGACGAACAAAATCCTTGAGCAGTCCAGAGAAGCTTTCGACATGCACGTTTGGATAATGACCGAGGACTTCGTTGGAAATCGTCAGGCGCTCTTCCAGTGAGAAGAACGGTTTTTTGTTCCGGCTGTCTGCAACACCGACGATCAGTTTGTCGAACAAACCCGATGCGCGTCGGACCAGGTCTTCGTGACCGCGAGTGAGCGGGTCGAATGTCCCTGGATAGATGGCTGTGACCATATTGGCTCCCGAATGGTGGCTAGGTGTCGGCTGGCGGAAGAAGTAAGCGGCGCAGGCGCCTTGGGCGGCGGGATGGCTAATTTAGCTCAAAACTTTTAGCTCAATACTTGGCTGGATACTTCGCTTTGCGCGGCACGACACTGTGGCACCGCAACTAACAGAAAGCGCATTATGCCTGAAGTTGAGGCACTTTTTTTGCCTGTAGCAAATGGTAGAACACCATGCCGGCCTGATCGGCACGCAGGATTTCCCAGTTTTGCAGCCAGTCTGGGCCGTCTTCTGCCGTCAATGCGACTTCGGATTCCACATACAGCAGACCGTCGCGGCGCAGCAACGACGCGCACAAGGGGACGGCGCGATCCAGCCAGTTTTGATGGTACGGCGGGTCGAGGAAGATCAGGTCGAACTGCTGCTGGCGGCGTTGCAGGCTTTGCATGGTGACCAGCGCATCGCCGCGTACCAGCTCGATTTGATCGGCCTTCAGCTTGTCTTTGGTGGCGGCAATCTCTCTGAGCGCCGGACCGAAGTTTTCAATCATCAGGACTTGCTGCGCGCCACGACTGGCGGCCTCAAAGCCCAGGACGCCGGTGCCCGCGAAGGCATCCAGACAGGCCATGCGGTCCCAGTTCCCATCGATAACGTGATTGATCCAGTTGAACACCGTCTCGCGCACGCGATCGGGCGTTGGCCGTAAGCCGTCACCATCGGCAACCGTGAGCGGCGTACGCTTCCACTGCCCGCCGATGATGCGGACCTGATGCGAGGCCGTACGCGGTTTGCCCTGCTGCTTACTATTTTTTCCAGCTGGTTTGCTCATGATGAGACAACGACTTGAAGAATGAAGAGCGTGGATTGTAATCAGAGGCGCCCACGAGCGCCAGCGCGGAAGCTGGCGCAGCAGTGCGTTCCATCAACGTGCGCCGACGATGATGGTCGAGAACTGCTCGGTGTGCAGCTTGCGGTTGAAGGCTTCGCGAATCTGCGCCGCTGTCACGCGCTCGACATTGGCGGTCCAGGTATCCAGATAATCAAGCGGCAAACCATAGAAACCGATCATGGCGATGTTCTCCAGCAGCTTCTTGTTGCTGTCGATCCGCAATGAAAACCCGCCGACCAGATTGTCCTTGGCCGCCTTCAGTTCAGCCGCAGTCGGCCCCTGCTTGAGAAAACCGTCTACCGTTTCACGCACGATCTTCAACGCTTGATCCGCCTGCTCTGCCTTGGTCTGCAAACCAATCTGGAAAGGCCCTGGTTGCGCCATCGGCTCGAAGTAACTGCTCACACCATAGGTTAGGCCACGCTTTTCACGGACCTCATTCATCAGTCGCGACACAAAACCGCCGCTGCCCAGCACGTAGTTGCCGACCATCAGCGGAAAGAAATCTGCATCCGGGCGTTGCAAAGCCGGCATGCCCATCAGGATGTGCGCCTGCGAAGACGAATGCGCGATGCGCTGCTCGCCGCCCTTGCCTGCCACCACAGGCGGCAACGCCGGCAGGGCAGCGCCCTGCGGCAACTGCGCTGTCAGTTCGCGCGCGATGCCGTCGGCTTCGCTACGCGATATATCGCCGATCATGGTGATGACCGCATGATTGGCGACGTAGTGCTGACGATGAAACGCCACCAGATCATCGCGCGTGATCGCATTGACAGAGGCCTCGGTCAGTTGCGCGCCGTACGGATGCGTACTGTACAAGGCGGTCGAGAATGCACGCTCGGCAATCACTTCCGGCTTGGTCAGGTTTTCTTTCAGGTTGGCAATGGTGCGCACCTTGTCGCGTGCCAGCAATTCTGCGGGAAAGCTTGGCTGCGCCAGCAGGCGCGTCAACATCGCCACGGCCGCTTGCCGCTCGGTCGTCAGCGTACGGAGGCTCATGCCGCCGCGATCATTGTCGAGACGATTGCCACGCTGGGCAGCCAGATCGGCAAATGCATCGGAGATCTGCGACTCGTTCAAGGCCGGTGCAATCGTGCTGCCGACAACGCCACGCGACAGCATCGCGTTGGTCATCGCTGCCGTGCCAACCTTGCCGGCCGGATCGCGCCGCGCGCCGGCGTCGAAATCCACACTGAGATCAAGAATCGGGATGGTCGTACTCTGTACAAACAACACGCGTGCGCCGTTATCCAGCGTCCATGATTGAATCTGCAAGGCGGCATGTGAAAGCGAACATGCAAAGGCCAGCACAGTACCGGCAATGAGTTTGAACATGGATGAACTCCGAACGAATCTGGTCAACAAGGGACGATGCAGGGGCATAAAAAATCGCATCAGCGCAACGGCCCGCTTGACGCCGGTACAGCAGGCTGCTTGTCCTTGTCTGTCATTGGCAATGGCACCAACGTGCCGATAGTCAGCGCATCGTCACCAAAATATTTCTGTGCGACCGCCTGCACCTGCTGCGGCGTTACGTCGCGCAGACGTGCGATCAGGCGATCAATGTCTTTCCACGAATGGCCGGACATTTCCATCACGCCGATTTCCATGGCCTGACCGAATACCGAATCGCGCTTGTAGATCTGGCTGGCGATCAACTGCGTCTTGACTCGCTTGAGTTCATCTTCCGACACGCCCTCTTTGGCGACCCTGGCAACCTCTGCACGCAAGTAACCTTCCAGCTGTTCAGTCGTCGTGCCGGCCGCTGGCGTGCCGTCCAGAATGAATTGCACGGGTCCACGCGCCACGCCTGAATACGATGCGCCGACTTCATTGGCAACACGATCGGTACGCACCAGGCGCGCGCCCAAGCGTGCATTGTCGTAACCGTCGAGTACAGCGGCCAGCACATCGAGTGCCAGCGGCTCTTCATCCTTGTCTGCATCGCGTAGTGCGGGCACTTTGAAGGTCAGCATCACATAAGGATTTTCAGCCGGCGCCTTGACCGTCACGCGCTTGATGCCTTTTTGCTCCGGCTCGTTTTGCGGACGGGTACGCACCAGTGTCTTGGGCTTGATCTTGCTGAAGTACTTTTCGGCCAGGCGCTGTACCTGTTTGGCATCGACATCGCCGGACACGACCATGGTCGCGTTGTTGGGTGCATACCAGTGTTCATGCCAGGCTTTGACATCCTCGACAGTCATGTTTTCCAGATCATCCATCCAGCCGATGATCGGATTGCGATAAGGATGGGCGGCATAAGCCGTTGCCATCAACGCTTCGTACAACATGGCTTGCGGCTGATCATCCGTGCGCAGGCGACGCTCTTCCATGATGACGCGGATCTCACGGCCGAACTCTTCTTTATCGAAAATCAGATTGGCCATGCGATCCGCCTCCAGTGCCATCACGGCTTCCAGGTGCGACTTTTCGATTTGCTGGAAATAGGCGGTGTAGTCCTTGCTGGTAAAGGCATTTTCTCGCCCGCCCATTTGCGCTACGCGACGGCTGAATTCGCCCGGCTTGAGATGTTTGGTGCCCTTGAACATCATGTGTTCCAGCGCATGTGCCGTACCCGTCGTCCCGTTGCGCTCATCGACCGAGCCGATGCGGTACCAGATCATATGCGCAACAGTCGGCGCACGATGATCTTCGTTGACGATGATCTTCATGCCGTTCTTGAGGGTGAATTCCTGCGTCTGGGCTGCGAGGGCAATCACTGGTGCCAACAGCATGGAAACGGCAACCAGCAAGGTCTTGATGCGCAATTTCATAATCTTTTGCTCTGATAGAATACGTCGATTGTAGCGCCTCGCCCTGTGCATCCCGTACGGGTCGGCTCGCTAACCGCTGATCAGACTCCATTCCCGATGTTTAGTTTCTTCAAGAAAAAGCCGCAGGAACCTGCGCCGGCGCCCGCGCCGCAAGAACCGGTTGCCACACCGAACATCCCGGTAGAACCATCGGAAACAACTGCCACAGTCCCGGAGACGAAGGAAGTCACGGCGACTGCAGCCACCATCCCTGTCGCAACCGAGCATGAAATCGTCGCCATCGAAACACCGGCCGAGCAAAAACAGTCATGGATGACGCGCCTGAAAAGTGGCCTGTCCAAAACATCGTCCAATCTGACCACGCTGTTCGTCGGCGCCAAGATCGATGACGATCTGTACGACGAGCTGGAAGCCGCGCTGTTGATGTCGGATGCTGGTGTCGACGCCACGCAGTTTCTGCTCGATGCACTCAAGCGCAAGGTCAAGAACGATCGTCTGACCGATGCGGCGCAGGTCAAGCAAGCCTTGCGCGCCCTGCTGATCGAGATGCTGACGCCGCTGCAAAAGCCGCTGGTTCTGGGCCGCCACAAACCGCTGGTCGTGATGATTACCGGCGTCAATGGCGCGGGCAAGACCACCACCATCGGCAAGCTGGCCAAACACCTACAGGCACATCAGCAATCCGTTCTGCTGGCGGCTGGCGATACCTTCCGTGCTGCTGCACGCGAACAATTGACGATCTGGGGCGAACGCAACAATGTGACCGTGATCGCGCAAGAATCCGGCGATCCCGCCGCAGTGGCTTTCGATGCCGTGCATTCGGCGCAGGCACGCAATACCGATGTCGTGATGGTCGATACGGCGGGCCGACTGCCGACGCAATTGCATCTGATGGAAGAGCTGAAGAAGATCAAGCGTGTCATCACCAAGGCATCAACCACGGCACCGCATGAGATTCTGCTGGTCATTGATGGCAATACCGGCCAGAACGCGCTGACGCAGGTCAAGGCATTTGACGATGCGCTCAGTCTGACCGGACTGGTTGTCACCAAGCTCGACGGCACTGCAAAAGGCGGCGTGCTGGCAGCTATCGCACGAACGCGTCCGATTCCTGTCTACTTCATCGGGGTTGGCGAGCAGATCGAGGATCTGCAGCCATTTGATGCGTCGGCGTTTGTCGATGCGATTTTAGGCTGATCAAGATAGATGATTGAATTCCATCAGGTTTCCAAGCAGTACCCGCCGAATGTGTCGGCGCTTTCCGATATTTCCCTCAAAGTCGACAAGGGCGAGCTGGTATTTCTGGCTGGCCCGTCCGGCGCCGGCAAATCCACCTTGCTGAAGATGATTGCCGCGATGGAGCGGCCTAGCGAAGGCACGGTCAATGTCAGCGGCTACGATATCGGCCGCATTCAGAATTCCGGCCTGCCGTATCTGCGTCGCAATCTCGGTTTGATTTTTCAGCAGCAACGTTTGCTGGGCGACCGCAATGTGCTGGCCAATGTGATGTTGCCGTTGATGGTCTGTGGTGCGACACGCGGCGATGCAGAACGGCGTGCCCGTGCTGCGCTGGACAAGGTTGGCCTGCTGGACAAGGCGCCGATGTCGCCGCAAAGCTTGTCTGGTGGCGAACAGCAGCGCGTGTCGATCGCGCGCGCCATCGTCAATCGCCCGCAAATCATTCTGGCCGACGAGCCAACCGCCAATCTGGATCGCGAAGCCGCCAACAAGGTGCTGGACGCGCTAAAGGCATTTCATGCCGTTGGCGTGACGTGCCTGATCTCGACGCATGACGAACAGTTTCTGGATACGGCCACGCGTGTGATTTATCTGGATCATGGTCGCATTATCGAAAGCTGGCGCAGAACAACACCGTCGCACACGGTCAATTCTTCGCAGGTGATGGCATGACAGGCTGGTTCAGACATCACGGCTTTGCGCTTGCCGATGCGTTTCGCCATCTGTGCAAGACACCGGGCAATTTTTTACTGAATGTACTGGTCGTGTCGATTGCACTGACGCTGCCGTTTGCGGGACTGACGCTGATCGAAAACGTGCGACCGGTATCGGAACAACTAGCGGTAGAACCAGAAATCAGCGTGTTCATGGAAGTCGACGCCACACGTGAACGGGCCACCGCAATCGGCCCGGAAATCCGTCGCATCGCGCAGGAAACCAAGCATGCCGTCAAACTCGAATTTATCCCGCGCGAAAAAGCGCTGAGCACGATCAAGAGCAAAACCGGACTGGATGAGGCCATCACCGTACTTGGCAATAATCCGCTACCGGATGCTTATGTGGTCAAGATGACTGGCTTCCAGGACGACGGCAATGCCAAAGCCGTGGCGCAAATTGCCGAAAAACTGCGTGAGCTTGATGGGGTGGAATACGTACAGATCGACTCTGCCTGGGTCGAACGTCTGGCCGCGCTGCTGCAGGTCATGCGGCTGATTCTGGCGTTTTTGGCGATTACCCTAGGTGTGGTGGTTGTGGCGGTGGTCTTCAATACGATCCGCCTGCAGGTTATGACGCAACGCGAGGAAATTGAAGTATCGCGGCTGGTTGGCGCCACCGATGCCTTCATCTGCCGGCCGTTCTATTACACCGGCGCTCTGCTGGGCCTGATTGCTGGCGGCGTGGCATTGATTGCGGTTGCGGTCGGCCTGCATCCGCTGAATACAGCCATTGCTGATTTTGCAAGACTGTATGCGTCGGAATTCCGCCTCGCCAATCTGGACGCGCTTTCGATGCTGACGCTGCTCGGCATCAGCGGCGCGCTTGGCTTTCTGGGCGCGGTGCTGTCGGTTTCCCGCCAGTTGAAGCGTTTGCAGGACTAAATCGTCCCAACCTACGTCTGACCTGCCGCCATGGCAGGTCACTTACGTTTGGTCACAAACAGCGCACAAAAAGCATCCCCGCCCACGCAACTTCAGGGCACAAAACCTCTCTAAACTTTCTGAACGCGACTTAAATCGTTGACAGAAAAGCCATAGCATTTTGGCTATCAACGCCTTCAGAAAGCGCTATTAGCACTCATATCAATAGAGTGCTAATATAAGGTCCAACGGTGGGAACACAACCCATCTTTCCTGAAGTCGCAAGCAAGGAGAAAACATGAAAGCAGCAACTGCATCCACCGCAATGATTCCATCGAGCAACGTTATGGCGCTCGGGTTCTCTGGTGCGCTGGGCAATATTGACGCTTACATTTCGGCGGTCAATCGCCTGCCCATGCTGACCCAGGAAGAAGAAATTTCACTGGCGCGTCGCCTGCGCGACGAAAACGATCTGGGCGCTGCCCAGAAACTGGTTATGTCGCATTTGCGTCTGGTGGTATCGATCGCCCGTGGTTATCTGGGCTATGGCTTGCCGCACGCTGACCTGATTCAGGAAGGCAATATCGGCTTGATGAAAGCCGTGAAACGTTTCGATCCTGATCAAGGCGTGCGTCTGGTGTCGTATTCGATGCACTGGATCAAGGCCGAGATGCATGAGTACATTCTGAAAAACTGGCGTCTGGTCAAGGTTGCGACCACGAAGGCACAGCGCAAGCTGTTCTTCAACCTGCGCAGCCACAAGACAGGTCTGGATTCGATGACGCCTGATCAGGTCAATGAACTGGCGAAGGTACTCAACGTCAAGCGCGAAGAAGTGATCGAGATGGAAACCCGTCTATCAGGTCGCGATATCGCTCTCGAAGCGCCAACGGATGATGAAGACGACAAGTTTGCACCAATCGCTTATCTGTCTTCCGACGCGCAGGAGCCGACACGTGTTCTGGAATCGAAGAACTACGATCGCCTGCAGACTGAAGGCTTGAGTACGGCACTTGAAAAGCTGGATCCACGCTCACGCCGCATCGTCGAGGCACGCTGGTTGGCGAATGACGATGGCTCGGGTG
>Ga0308164_10004070_pt1 | contig 12682 bp, 11 predicted proteins | sample PhyTR2_FD_201031 | JGI IMG/M metagenome (GOLD analysis project Ga0308164, IMG submission 201031) | Phyllosphere microbial communities from UC Gill Tract Community Farm, Albany, California, United States - DLSLT.R2 | ecosystem: Host-associated > Plants > Phyllosphere > Unclassified | place: USA... | reverse complement strand
CCCGCGAAGGGTTTTCCTGCCTGAAAGTACGCTTCGGGTGAATGACCAACCGCTTGACCAGGTCTTCCAGCGCTTTGCTATGGTACAGGTCCATGCACTTCAGGAAATCGAACCTGACTCCCTCGATTTCCGATTCGACGAGCGGATGGGAATAGTCCCGCGCCAGATAGCGGTTCACCAGCGACTTGACCGCATCGGGACTCTTCTCCATATCGAAGTAGGTCCAATCACGCAAGGCGCTGGCACTGCTTCCAGCATCAGTGGCCGCACCCGTGTCATTCCGGTAAGCCTGTGTCATACAGGTTGCCAGCACCATGTCCTTATAATTTTGCGCATAGGTGCGAGCGCCAGCCTGTGGAGAAATGAGGGCTTGATCGGAGGCATGGACTGTGAATGAGAGCAATGTGGAGGTCACCAGCGCCAGGCGCAACGGGATCGAATTCATCGCAGGCCCCAGAAGTTCGCACGGTCCGTGCGATATTTCACTTCCGGCTCATTGAAACAACAGTGGTCGTAGCAGGATTGGCCGTTGAAAAGGGTGGTATCCATTGTTCTCAACATTTCCTCCTATCACCTTTGCTACCCTGGCGCCCGAATTGACGGGGTCATAAATTCGCTGTGAAGCTGCCCATGCAGTAATAAAGGAGGGGCGAGACATGTTGTTCATCCTTGGTGGGGATTGCATCGGATTGGTCGTTGTGGCGCCTGCGGAGGATCACGCAGCCGTCGGCTGCCTGCTGGCCTCGACGCGCAGTACAGACAGGCCGTCGCGATTATCCGCAATCCGTGCAGATCGGACTGGACGCTTGTCAAACCAGTGATTCGCTCGCATTGATGAACCAGGCCCGCCGACAGAATTCTCTCTGCTATCCGCTGCGTGAGCGTCTCACCCGCCTTGCGCGATACTTCCCTCACAGCGGTTTCGCGGACGATGTCTCGTTGACCTGACCCGGCCTGGACACATGCGCTTGCCATGCTGTGTTGATGAATGAGCGAAGTGGACATTGACAGGCGCCGAGGCATGCGAATTCCAGAAACGACAACGCCAATCACGATGGATTGGCGTTGTGCAAGGTATGGCGCAGTTATGCTGAGATGTAAACCAAAAATTAATTGTATTTAGGAAAATTGCAATGTATGATCTCATCAATTTGATGAGATATTGGCTAAATAATGAGCGGAATTCAGTGTAGATTTGGTCTTTCCGTCGCGTCCCATGGGTGACAAGCGATTGGTGAAGCGTGTGGGAAGCCTGAGCCAAGCTCAACGCGAAAGACTCACTTACCTTGAGTTCCGGCTGTATTTTATGGGGGAGATTGGTCGTCCAGATCTTTCCGCTCGCTTTGGTGTTGCCCCAGCTGGTGCAACCCGCGACATAGCAATGTACCGGGAGCTGGCCCCGCAAAATATCGAATTTGACAATAGCAGCAAGACTTACCGGATCAGTAGCGAGTTTGCCCCGATTTTTGAACACCCACCGCAGCGCGTCTTGTCAGCGCTCTCGCTGGGTTTTGGCGATGGGGTGGACGGTGATCCGAGACCACTACTTCCATGCGAGTTCCCAGCAATATTGAGTTGCCCTCGGATGGATGTGTTAGCGCCTATCTGCCGGGCCATCTATGCCAAACGTCCAGTGGCAATTCGCTATCAATCGATGAGCAGTGGAGAGTCGGAGCGCGTAATCGTGCCGTTTGCTCTGGTCGATACAGGTCTGCGCTGGCATGTCCGAGCGTTTGATCGCAAGTCCTTAGAGTTTCGCGATTTTGTCATTACGCGAATCGAGGCGCCCAAGTTGCTTGATGAACAATCTAAAGCGGACGAGCGCTCTGATAACGATATTCAGTGGACACGGATCGTGGAGTTGGATTTGGTGCCTCACCCGCGCCTGAGTCGCCCGGAGATCATCATGATGGACTACGGGATGACGGAAAACTCGATGCGAGTACGTGTCCGTGCCGCTGTAGCTGGCTATATGCTGCTGCGCTGGAGTGTCGATGCGTCACCTGATCATAGCCTCAAGGAAGAACACTTCCGGTTATGGCTCAGCGATCCACTGGCATTATACGGTGTGGAAAACGCGAAGCTCGCGCCGGGGTATCGACAACCGGTCAGCGCTTTGAAGAAATAACGGACAACGAATTTAACAGTATTCAGGAATCGCCCATGCAAAATGCACAACACCAAAACCTAGTCGGCTTTATCTGGAACATCGCTAACAAGCTGCGCGGCCCTTATCGTCCGCCGCAGTACCGCCGCGTGATGCTGCCGCTGATTGTTCTGCGGCGCTTTGATCTGGTGCTGGCCGAAAACAAGCAGAAGGTGCTGGACGAAAAAAAGCGGCTGGAAGAGAGAGGTATCACCGGCGCTGCATTGGAAAAGGCACTGTCACGCATCGCTGCCACCGACCGCAAGCAGGAGCTGTTCAACACCAGCGGCTTCACGTTTGATAAGCTGCTGGGTGATGCGCCCAACATCGCTGGCAATTTGATTTCTTACATTCAGGGCTTCTCGCCGCGCGCCCGCGACATTTTCGACAAGTTCGAGTTTGAAACCGAGATTGCCAAGCTGGACGAAGCGAACCGGCTTTTCCTGATCATAAAGGAGTTCTGCTCGGCAGACATCGATCTATCTCCCAAGGCCATCACTAATCTACAGATGGGCTATCTGTTTGAAGAACTGGTGCGCAAGTTCAACGAGCAGGCGAATGAAGAGGCCGGGGACCACTTCACCCCGCGTGAAGTCATTCGCTTGATGGTGCAGTTGCTGTTCACCGGCGAAGAGGGGATTTACGAAAAAGGCATTTACCGTAGCGTGTACGACCCCACGGCGGGGACCGGCGGTATGTTGTCCGAATCAGAAAAGTTCATCTGCGGCGACGGCTTCGCAAACGGGCTCAATCCGGATGCACATATCGAGTTATTTGGCCAGGAATACAATCCCGAGTCCTACGCCATCTGCTGCTCTGACCTACTGATCAAAGATGAGCCGATTAACAACCTGATCTACGGCGACACGCTAGGCATCAAAGACGCCAAGAACAAGACCAACGGATTTGTGCCGTACGACGGCCACTCTGATAAAAAATTCCATTACATGCTAGCCAACCCGCCCTTTGGGGTGGAGTGGAAACCGGAAGAAGATTTCGTGCGCGAGGAGTACGAAGATCAAGGCTTCGCGGGCCGTTTTGGCGCTGGCCTGCCACGCATCAACGATGGTTCGCTGCTCTTCCTGCAGCACATGATTTCTAAGATGCACCAGCCGCCGAAGCTTGTTGATGGTAAGAACGTCGGTGGTGACGGCTCCAAGATCGCTATCGTCTTCAATGGCTCGCCCCTATTCACGGGAGACGCAGGATCGGGCGAGTCCAATATTCGTCGCTGGATCATCGAGCGCGACATGCTGGACGCCATCGTGGCCCTGCCTGACCAGATGTTCTACAACACGGGCATCTACACCTACGTCTGGATCGTCACCAACAAGAAGCCCGCTCATCGCCAGGGTCAGGTGCAGTTGATTGACGGCACCCGCCACGTTAAGAAGATGGACAAGAGCCTTGGCAATAAGCGTAACGCGCTTTCGGATAGCCACATTAGGGAACTGGTGCGCCTGTACGCCGAGCACGACCACGATACGGAAAGTGAGGTGCTGGTGGACGGAAAACCCGAGCGCAGGGTTTGCAGCAAGGTATTTGAGAACCGCGAGTTTGGCTTCCTCAAGATCACCGTTGAACGCCCGCTGCGCTTGAACTTTCTGGCCACCGCGGAGCGGATCGCGAAGCTGGATGAGCAGAGCGCATTCGCTAATCTGGCGAGCAGCAAGAAGCGTAGGGACGATGCAGCCTATCGCGCGGAAATCGCAGCAGGCCAAGAAACACAGGCAGCCATAAAGGCCGCACTGCGGGGCATGGACAGTGAAACGCCGTACCGCAATCGCCCTGCTTTCGAGGCAGTGCTCGAGGTCGCCCTGAAAAAGTTACCCAACAAGGTTCCTGCGCCGATAAAGAAAGCAATCTTGGCGGCGCTGTCCGAACGCGACCCCAAGGCTGACATCTGTCTGGACGCCAAGGGCAACCCGGAACCTGATGCGGATCTGCGCGATACGGAAATAGTGTCCCTGCCGGACGATATTGAGTTGCCGTTGCCGCTGTGCTACGACAACGAGACCGGCCACGACAAGCTATTGGCACTGGTGAAAGACCGTTGCGAGGACTACCTCAAAGCTGAAGTCCTGCCGCACGTGCCGGACGTCTGGATTGACCACAGCAAAACCAAGGTTGGCTATGAAATCCCGCTGACCCGGCACTTCTATGTTTATCAACCGCCGCGCCCGTTGGAAGTAATCACCGGTGAAGTCAATCAGCTGGAAAAAGACATCATGGCAATGTTGAGTGAGGTGGTGTGATGGGGTACGCGCAATACAAAGAGCTGGGCAACTCAGGGGTCTCATGGTTACAGCAAAAGCCCAGCCATTGGCGAATCAAGAGACTCAAGTTCTCAACTGATCTCATCAACGACAAAGTGAGCGTCGAAGATTCGCCATCCCCTTATATCGGCCTAGAGCACATCGAATCTTGGACCGGAAGAAAGATTAACGGTGAAATTAGGAATAGCGAAGGCTTGGCATCGTCGTTTACTACAGGAGATGTTCTCTTTGGCAAGTTGCGCCCTTATCTAGCCAAAGTTCACTTGGCTCAACAGGATGGATTAATTTCGAGCGAGGCACTGGTTGTAAGAAGCAAGGATGAGTTGCATGCCAATTTCTTGAAGTACTACATGCTGTCCCGTGACTTCATCAATGTTGTTGATTCTTCGACCTATGGCAGCAAGATGCCGCGGGCAAGTTGGGATTTCATCGGAAACCTCCCAGTTCTGTTGCCGGAAGTTGAAGAGCAAAAGACCATCGCCCGATTCCTCGATTTCAAAACCGCACAAATTGATGCACTGATTACTAAACAACACACTTTGCTGGATAAGTTGGCCGAAATGCGCACAGCGTTAATCAGCCATGCCGTCACGAAGGGGCTTGATCCGTCGGTTCCGATGAGGGAATCGGGTGTGACTTGGTTGGGCGACATTCCGGCGCATTGGAATGCAAAGCGCCTAAAGTTTGTTGGTAAGACAAGATACGGGCTGGGCGAACCGCCTCAGAAACTAGATGGCGGACTGCCTTTCATTCGCGCCACTGACGTATATCGCGGCGAAATCGATGGGGCGAAAGTGCAAACCGTTGATCCAGACTGTGTGCCTTGGTCGCGAAACCCAACGCTTAAAGCGAAAGATATTCTAGTCGTACGGAGCGGCGCGTACACCGGTGATTCTGCAATCGTGCCTACACAATGGGAGGGGAGCATCGCAGGATACGACATGGTCTATACGGCAGAGGGCGCCTCACCGGAATATATTGCATTCAACTTGTTAAGCAAACATGTTTTGAATGGGCAAATCTACCTAGCAAAAAATAGAGCCGCACAACCACACCTGAATGCAGAAGAGCTCGGAGATGTTGTGGTTGCCTTGCCCCCTCCAGATGAGCAAGTCGAAATCGTCGCTTATATAGAAAAAAGCATGAAGAAGTTGGTCATTCAATTTGAGCTGGTTAACGGTGTGGTTGAACGCCTTCACGAATACAGATCGTCATTGATTACCAATGCCGTGACTGGGAAAATCGATGTACGCAATGTGCTTCTTGGTCAGCTGTCGGAGGCGTAGGCGTGGAACTAAATGCGCAAGGCTATTTAAATTTTCTGCGGTTGCATCTGAACATCAAGGATTATGAAAAGTCGCCAGTAAAAAACGGGGCGATCACGCTTCGTGAGAAGGTTTTTGGTAAGACTGGCGACAAGCCAAAACAGTACCGCGTTAAGCTGAACGTCACTGGTGATGTTCTTGTTGTAAAGCTCGATGCGAAAGTAAGGGGCAAGTCTTTACCGTTGTTTAATTTTTTGGAGGACAACGGAAAGCCTTGGTCAAAGCGGTGTGATTTTGTGATCTTCAATGCAAGGGGAGACGCCCTCTTTATTTACTGCTTTGAGTTCAAGTCGGAAAGCATCCCGCACGATGTTCAATATCAGTTAAAGGCTAGTGCAGATTGGATTCGGTCTCTGCACGCAATCGTACGTTCATACACAACGAAAACTACAGTGATGCGGCTTACCAGATACGTTGTGAGCAACACGGTTAATTTGCAAGGGCATTTAGATGCGGAAGAAAAATACCTGCAACGCGATCACACGATACGCCACTATCGTTATGCCGATCTCAACGGCATGGCACTGGCGGATTTGGACAACAGCAATATTGAGGTGATTCGCTAACAGGCCGAATCCGAAAGATCTAAAGGGTGGGAGAGATGCACAAAGAAATCGACTTTGAAAACGACATCGAGCACGCACTTATCAGCAGCGGCGGCTATGAAAAAGGTGATCCTAACTCCTACGACCCGGCAGCGGCGCTGTTTCCGGCCGATGTCGTTTCCTTTGTGCAGAAGACGCAACCCAAGATTTGGACGCGCCTTACCCAGTTGGACGCCGCCAAAGCGCCTGCGATGCTGCTGGACAGCCTGGTCAAGGAGCTTGCCGCTAAAGGGGCATTGGCAATCTTGCGCGAAGGGTTTAAGTGCGTGGGCAAGACGGTGCGACTGGCCTACTTTGCGCCCAACACCGGGCTAGACCCCGGGAGCACCGAACGTTACGACGACAACCGTTTGACCATCGTGCGGCAGGTCAACACCAAGAGCGGGGCCATCCCCGACGTTGTGTTGGCAGTGAATGGTTTGCCCGTGGCCACGCTGGAGCTGAAGAACCCGATGTCCGCCACGCAATGGAACGTCGAGAACGCGAAATACCAGTATCGGTTTGAGCGTGACCCCAAGGAACTGCTGTTTGCCTTCAAGCAGCGTTGTTTGGTGCATTTCGCAGTGGATACCGAGCTGGTGTTCATGACCACCAAACTGGAGGGCAAGGACACCTTCTTCCTGCCCTTTAACCTGGGGCAGGATAACGGTGCTGGCAACCCGCCAGCAGCGGGCGATGTACGTACCTCCTACCTTTGGCACAAGGCGTTGGCCCGTGACAGTCTGATGGACATCCTCGCGCGCTTTATTCATTTGGATGTCGAGGAAAAGACCGTAGTCACCGAGAAGGGCATCAAACGCCACCGCAAGGAGTCGATGATCTTTCCGCGTTACCATCAGCTGGACGCTGTGCGGGAACTAACAGCCCACGCTCAAGCAAATGGATCGGGGCACAACTACCTGATCCAGCATTCCGCTGGCTCAGGCAAATCAAACTCGATTGCCTGGCTGGCGCACCGGCTCTCCAGCCTGCACGACGCCAACAACGAGAAGATTTTTCATTCGGTGGTGGTGATCACCGACCGGCGAGTGCTGGATCAACAGCTGCAAGACACGATCTTCCAGTTTGAGCACAAGCTGGGCGTGGTGCAGAAGATCGACGAAAACACGCAGCAGTTGGCTAAGTCGCTGGCCGATGGCGTGCCGATCATCATTTCCACTATCCAGAAATTCCCCTTTATCGCCCAAGCAATCCGCACGATGGAGGCCAACGGCAAAGGGGTGGCCATCTCGACAGCGGGCAAGCGTTTCGCGGTGATTGTGGACGAAGCTCACAGTTCGCAAAGCGGTGAAACTGCGATGGAGCTGCGCAAGATCTTGAACAAGGACGGTATTGAATCCGCCATTGCCGAGCAGTTGCTGGATATGGACGACGATGCCTTGAGCGAAGAGGCGAAGAAGGAACTGCTGCGCGAACAACTCAAGCGCGCCAAACAGCCCAACTTGAGTTTCTTTGCGTTCACTGCAACGCCCAAGTTCAAGACCCTGGCCGTATTCAATGAACCCGGCCGCAACGGCAAAGCGCCGTTCCACCACTACAGCATGCGGCAAGCCATCGAAGAAGGCTTCATTCACGACGTGTTGGCGCACTACACCTGCTACACGCGTTATTACAAGCTGATTCAGAAGGTTGAGGCCGATCCTGAGGTGCCGCGCCGTAAGGCCGCCCGCGCACTGGCGCGGTTCGTCGAGTTTCACGACTACGAGATCGCACAGAAGGTCGAAGTGATCGTTGAGCATTTCCGCACCCATACCCGCCACAAGGTTGGCGGTCGGGCTAAAGCGATGGTGGTGACCGGCTCGCGCGAACACGCCGTACGCTACAAGTTGGGGTTCGACAAATACATCAAGGACAAGGGCTACACCGACGTGAAATCACTGGTGGCTTTTTCGGGCGAGATCACGCTTAAAGAGTTCGCCGACAAGAAGTTTACCGAAGTAAGCATGAACAATGGCATCAAGGAATCCGAGCTGCCGGAAAAATTCAACACCGAGGAATACCAAGTCTTGCTGGTCGCCGAGAAGTACCAGACGGGATTTGATCAGCCACTGTTGCACAGCATGTACGTCGACAAGCGTTTATCGGGCATCCAAGCGGTGCAGACGCTGTCGCGCCTGAATCGCACGACACGAGGCAAGACCGACACTTTCGTGCTTGATTTCGTCAACGAGCCTACGGACATCTACACCGCCTTCAAGCCGTATTATGAAACGACGGACAAGGGCGACGACACCGATCCGCAACAGCTCAACACGCTGGCATACACGCTGGCTGGCTGGAAAATTTACACCGAGACAGAGGTCAGCGCTTGGTGCGAAATTTGGTTCCGCAATCGGTTAAACCCTACTGGCGGCGAACACAAGAAATTAAATGGCCTGCTTGATTTGGCGATCGAGCGATTCAAGAAACTAGAAGAAGAAGATCAGAACCTGTTTAAAGGGCAGTTGGTCAGCTTCCGCAATCTGTACAGTTTTGTTTCTCAGATCGTGCCTTACCAAGATTCCGATCACGAGAAGCTGTACACCTATGCCCGTTTCCTGCTGACCAAGCTACCACGCACGACGGACAACCGGACAGTTCAGGTCGATGATGAAGTCGAACTTAAGTACTACCGCCTGCAAAAAATCAGCGAAGGTGCAATTGACCTGAAGGTTGGTGAAGCCGAGGCACTGTATGGAGCGACAGATGTTGGCACCGGTCAAGCCGACGAGGATGTGCAGCTTTCGACTTTGGTTGGCAAGCTTAATGAACGATTCGGGACAGAGTTCACTCCTGCCGACCAACTGTTCTTCGACCAAGTTCGTGAGACGGCTGTGGGCAACGAGCAGTTACGGCAGGCGGTTATGGCGAACAGCATCGAAAACTTTGAGCCAGTTTTCAACAAGCAGCTCGAAAACCTGTTTATTGAACGTATGGACGGAAACGAAGAAATCTTCGTTCGCCTGATGAATGATGAGGCATTCAGGAGTGTCGCGGCAAGTCATTTGATGCGTGCGGTCTATCAGCAGATTCGAACAATCGACGAGACAGACAAGGCGAACAAATGAACGATGAAACCCATGTTGCAAAGAGCAAGTTGCGGCGCTACGCCGCGAAGCCGAGCGACTGGAAGAGGACGCCATATATTCCAGTAAAGGACATTTTAACGCGGAGGATACATGGGTACGCCGCAACTACTGGCTGGGTGTCCCGGCCACCGTTCTCGGCGCTATCGCCGGAGCCACGCTGATCAAGAGCCAACCTGAATGGGCGACAGCTTTCACCCTGTTAGCTTCATTGCTCACGGGATTGATGACTTTTCTCAAGCCCAACGAGCGCGCTGCAATGCACCGGGCCGCTGCTGGACAGTTCCTAGCTCTTCGGAATGATGCTCGATTTTTCCGCGAGATCGATCTGCTTCAGTCGGATCGAACGGGCGAGCTCTCCGAAAGACTGAAGGAGCTTTCGGCGGCGCGCAATGAGTTGAACTTAAAAAGCCCCAGCATTCCGCGTCGAGCATTTGTTGCTGCGCGAAAAGGAATCGAAGAAGGCGAAGCCACCCACAAAGTGGACAAGGAGGAATGACAGGATGTCGGTATTAAGTTTTCTGACGAACATGGCCAGCAGTGCTGTGCTTTCTCCAACCGAGCAGTCTTCAATTGCGACCTCGATCACAACGCTTCAATCCCGGATGTCGCTGCACTTTGACAGCGGCTTAATCGCGCAGCATTTTCGATTCGGATCGTCAACGCGTGGCACGATCTTGCCACGCTTAATAGATGAACAGTCCGACATTGATTACATGGTGGTTTTCAGCGACGGTAGTGCCACCCCTCAGACCTATCTGAATCGATTGAAAGCCTTCGTCGAAAAGTGGTATGGCTCATCGGAAATTTACCAGTCCAGCCCGACCATCGTTCTCGAGCTGAACCACATCAAGTTCGACTTGGTGCCCGCGACGAAAACGTGGCTTGGAGAGCTTCAGATTCCCATGGGGGCGTGCGGCTGGATGAGCACGAACCCGAACGATTTCAACGCGACCCTTGATGCAAAAAACAAGGAACACAAATCGCTGATCAAGCCCACCGTACGTCTGTTCAAGTACTGGAATGCAACTGCTGGATTCCCGTTTCAATCTTACGAGATGGAGAAATGGGTCTGCGGCCTGAGCTTTTGGTTTCTGGAGAATCAGAAGGACTACTTTTTTGCGGTCATCGAAAACCTCGCTACCAGCACGTCGTACTCGCAGCGGATGAACAACGAGATCACTCGTGCAAAGAATATCGTAGCCAATGTCAGCAGTACGAGAAGGATGAGATGCCGGTAACGGCTGAGAACGAGATCAAGAAGTTGTTCAGGCTCTGAGGGGAGTTTCTATGGCATTGAATCTGGTGAAGGCCGTACTGGATTGTTTGAAATCCAGGCACGAAGAGAAGCTGACAGCAAGGCAGATCGCCGAGTGGATCTTTAGCACTTACCCTGCAGAGTGCCAGGAGAAGAAAGCCAACAGCCAGGGCGGGTACATCAAAACCGACGGCGACCTTGTGCAGCAGCTGGTTGCGGAAATTGGATCACGGCGACCAGGTTTACAGAGGAGGCATCCGGAGCTGAAGACCACCGAGGGTCGGCCACGCAAGTATTACTATACGGAAAAGTCTGACGTCGCCGAAGTCGCGGCGGCCGAGAGTACGGCCACTACCGCTACGGTAAACGCGGAGGGCAATGCGATGGGTGAACGCGCGATGTACCCGCTGCTCTCGCTGTACCTGTGGGAAGAATTCGGGGTCTATTCGAAGCGCATCGACGAGAAGCGCTCATCGAACAAGCGAGGGCCGAACGGCAACCGTTGGCTGTACTCGGACGTGGTCGGGATGGAGGACTTGGGCGCTGAGTGGCACCAGGAGGTGCGGGACTGCGTGAATCAGTATTCAGACAAGCGTACCAAGCTTTGGTCGTTCGAGGCCAAATTGCTTGTCAATCGGTCGAACGTGCGTGAATGTTTCTTTCAGGCAGTTTCAAACTCGTCGTGGGCTAATTTTGGCTATCTGGTTGCAGCGGAGATCGAGGGTCAGGACACGCTCAAGGAACTGCGAATGCTGTTCGCTGCCCATGGGATCGGCCTGATAAAACTGGATGCCGACAATCCGGCAGAAAGTCAGGTCCTGATTCCAGCCCGCGAAAGGGACGAAATCGATTGGGACATGGCCAACCGGTTGGCTACCGAGAACCGGGATTTTCTGGAGTATGTGAAGTTAGTCAAACAGTTCTACCAGACCGGCGAAGCACGGCTGGCGGATTGGGATGCGCCCGAGGCAAAGAACTAAAGGCAGTTGCCGTTCGCAGGCTTACATTAAGGCTACAAGAGAAACTCTTGGTTGTTGAGATGGATACCGGAAATGAACCGGACACAAGGACTTTTTGTTCGACAAACAAAAACGCCAACCGGTGAGGGTTGGTGTCTTGTAAGGTAATTCTTTGGTGGCCCGGGGCGGAATCGAACCACCGACACAAGGATTTTCAATCCTCTGCTCTACCAACTGAGCTACCAGGCCAAGAGCGCGCAATTATAGCAGCGTTTTTGGCAAGCAGACAATCCTTCCGCGCCGATCCTCAACCCTTGCTGCTGATCCGCTGCGCATGATCCCGCTCGAGCGCCAGGCGCAGGTCGCGGCGTCCCTTGGCTTCCTCGAAGCGGCGCACTTCATCCGGCGTCGCCGGCACCAGCGGCGGAATCGAGGCCGGCTTCTTGTCGTCGCCCACCGCCACCATCGTGAAGAAGCAGCTGTTCACGTGCCGCACGGCCTTGCTGCGGATGTCCTCGGCAATCACCTTGATCCCGATTTCCATCGAGCTGCGGCCGGTATAGTTTACCGCAGCCAGAAAAGTCACCAGTTCACCGACGTGGATCGGCTGGCGGAAGGTCACCTGGTCGACGCTCATCGTCACCACATAGCGCCCGGCGTAGCGGCTGGCGCAGGCGTAGGCTGCCTGGTCGAGCAGTTTCAGGATGGTGCCGCCGTGGACGTTGCCGGAGAAATTGGCCGTGTCGGGCGTCATCAGCACTGTCATGCTGAGCTGGTGGGAGGGCAGGTTCATGGTTGCAATCAATACAAGTGGCTGGGCGAGTGCTGATGTTGCCTCAGAAACTGCCGCGCGGCAAGGTCAGCCGTGGCCATCCGCCATTTGCTGACCCGGCGAAAAAGTAGCCCGACAAACGCGCATATCGAAATACCCATAAAATCGTGGCATCACCATGCAAACCCGCTAGGCTCGGCAAATGAACAGCGAACTCCCATACCAAGGTGGATCGGTGCAATGGCACCTTGGTCCCGTTATCGATGCATTGCGCAC
>Ga0308164_10004069_pt1 | contig 12683 bp, 9 predicted proteins | sample PhyTR2_FD_201031 | JGI IMG/M metagenome (GOLD analysis project Ga0308164, IMG submission 201031) | Phyllosphere microbial communities from UC Gill Tract Community Farm, Albany, California, United States - DLSLT.R2 | ecosystem: Host-associated > Plants > Phyllosphere > Unclassified | place: USA... | reverse complement strand
TCTCCTCTCCTCCCCTCTCGCCCTCTCTCCTCCTCGGCTCTCCCTCCCTCCGCCCTTCTCGTCGTCGTCCGCTCTCTCTTCGTACGCCTCGCAGCCACCAAGCAGCAGTTCGACGACACGGTCGCGATCCACCCGACGTCGTCCGAGGGTGCGTCGCCTTCCTCTGAGAGCCTCCTCTACCGCGACCTGAGCGCACGAACTCACTCTACGTACGTTCCTGCAGAGGTCGTCACGATGCGGTAGATGCAGGAGGAGCGAGCGAGGCGAGGATGAGGCCGAGGTTGGCTTGGGAAGGTCGTCCCCCTCTCGCCGCGCTCGAGCTCTTACGAAGCGACTTACAGCGCAATGAAGCCGTGTAGCAATCGTAGTGCTTGAGCATGCTGCGAGAGCGAGGAGAGAGAAAGACAGTGAGTAAGTGAGCGCAAGTTTGAGGCTGTCCTCAGCTGAGGAGCGAGCCGATGGTGCGGCCGCCGCCTTTCCGGTTCGTACGGAGCGCGCTCGCGCGCGCATTTTCCTGCTCTCGGCCTTTCGGTGCTCGTTGTAGTCTTCCCGTAGCAGGAGCGGCGCAACGACCTCGCGCTCAAGACGCTCGCGCCGGACGCTCGACTTGAGAAGGTCGGACGAGCAACTCGAGCTGCACTGCGCACGGGCCCTGCGTCGCCGCTGCAGTCGGCGTCGTGAGCTCGACGCTCTCCTGGCTCGAGTCTCTGCCGTCTGAGCAGGAGCGCTTCGGTGTCGAACCGGGCAGAGCTCCTGCCGTGCGGACGGCGCTCGGACCTCTCCCAGTCCTGCCTTCCACAGCCGCCGTATCGAGCCGTCACTGCTCCTAGCATCCGCTTGGAGAGTGCAGCAGATGTTGACGAGCTAGAGCGGTGCACGCGACCGTGCACTCGCACCTCGACGAGGAGCGCGCCGGAAGCTGCAGACGACGCACAGCCACAGGGCGCGCACGCTCGCACCTTTGACACGCCCTTGCCTCACGAACGACGCAGGGTCGCAAAAAGAAGCAGAGCGTGCTGAGCGTGCGAGGATGATCTCGAGGCAAGGAGCTCGCAGCGCAGCAAGTCGGCGGTCGAGCAGGAAAGCCGCTCGCTCCAGCGCGCCTTTCGGGCACGCCGATTGGCTCGAAGTAGCTCGCTCAGCAGAGTCGTCGCGCAAACGCTGAGCTCTACCAGGAGACGCCGTGGCATCGACGACCCAGTGCGGCCGGGTCGACGGGCGAGAGGGGTCCGAGCACTTCTCGCTGCTGCTCTCGCTGAGGTTCTCTCCGGCTCGGACAGCTCGATGTCGGGGCACTGCTGTACTGCATTCTTCAAGCTTCGAGGAAAGACCGCTACACAGACCGGGAAGGAGAGGGGAGAGAGCGAATCGGGGAGGGGGGAGAGACGAGCAGGGAGGAAGACGCTCAACACTTGAGGACGATGCGACCGGCGACGCCGCCCTTCTCCATGCGCTCGTACACGTCGTTGATGTCGTCGAGGTCGAGGATCTCGAGCTGCGGCTTGACCTTGCCGCGGACGGCAAAGTCAAGCGCCTCGATGGCATCCTGGCGGTTGCCGACGTACGAGCCGACGATGCGCAGAGCCTTGAAGCTGCGGGCAAAGAGAGAGAGCTCGTCAGCAAGTGAGCCAGGGGGAGGGGAGGGGACGAAGAGGGACGCACACGGTGAAGAAGACGTCGGCGTTGATGGTCGCGTTGGGCGGGAGGCCGACGGCGACGAGCGTGCCGTGCGGGCGCAGGTAGTTGAGCGCCTCGTTGTAGGCCGCGGCACCGGCCGACGTGATGATGGCGGCGTGCGGGCCCTCGCCGCCGCAGACGCGCTTGACCTCGTCGATGAGCTTGCCCTCGCCCGAGTGCTGCTTGAAGTCGATGAACTCGTCGGCGCCGTACGACGCGAGGAGCTTGCGCTTGTCGTCACCCGTGTCGATGCCGACGACGCGTAGGCCCATGGCCGTCGCGTACTGCACAGCGAGGTGGCCGAGTCCGCCGCCGGCGCCCGAGATGACGACAAAGTCGCCCGGGCGCGTGTTGCTCTGCTTGATCGCCTTCCACACCGTCACGCCAGCGCACAGGATGGGCGCAGCGACCTCCATGCCGACGCCCTCCGGGATGGGCGTGAGGTGCTTGAGGAACGACACGGCGTACCTGCGAGCGCGAGGGAGCGCGGCGTCAGCGGTTGCCTCCTGCTTCCTCGCTCCCTCTCAGCACTCCTTGGATGACGTGAAGTGAAGAGTCAACGCACTGCTGGAACGAGCCGTCGACGGTGTAGCCCGAGAGCTTGGCGTTCGAGCACGTCGCCTCCTGGCCGCCGAGGCACGCCTCGCAGTTGAGGCAGCTGCGGACGAAGAAGGCGAGCACGACGAGAGCGTCAGCAAGCGCCTTCTAGAGCAAGAGGTGATAGGGCGAGAGCATCGGCGAGGCGGATGGAAAGGTGCGGGTTGGGAGGGAGGGTGGGCTCGAGCGCGAGATGGTGGGCGAGAGGAAGGGGGGGAGAGAGAGAGGGGCGGCGCACCTGTCAGCGAGCCACTTGATGCCGACCTTGGAGCCGACCTTGAACTGGGTGTCGGAGCCCTCGCCGATGGCGACGATGCGGCCTGCGCCCTCGTGGCCGCCGACGAGCGGGCACTTGGGCGGGATCGGCCAGTCGCCCTTCCTGCGGGCGGGTCGCCGACAGTCAGCTAATGCTCAGAGAGGTTGACGAGGTCGGAAGGAGGGACTAGGTGCCGAGGAGGAAGGAAAGAGGGGAGGGAAGGGAGGGAGGAGGAGGAGGGGAAGCAGAAGGGAACGCGCAGGCGTCGACGTACCAAGCGTGGAGGTCGGTGTCTGCGAGCGCAGGGAGAAGCAGGTCAGCGACGATCGCACGAGGAAGGCCTGCTTCGCCTCGCAGACGGCGACCGAGCGAGACGACGAGGCTCGACCGCGCCAACGACAGCCGCCGACGCCCACCGCGTCACGAGAGGGCGTAGGGGAAAGTTGGACGCACGGCAGACACCGGTGTACTCGACCTTGACGAGGGCCTCGCCAGCCTTGAGCTCGTTGGCCTGCGTGACGGCGTGGTCCTTGTCGACCCGGATTGCGCCGTTGCACTCGTCGAAGACGACGGCGCGAGCGGTCTTGGGGATCTGCTCGTTCGACATTGCTGTAGCGTGTGAAAATGTGGGTGTAGGTGCGAGAGAGCTGCAGGGCGAGGCGAAGAAGGGTCAGCCGGCCGAGCAAGGGCGAGGGCGAGGAGGAGAGGGGGGAGGAGGAGGGCGAGGGAGGGAAGGGGGGAGCGCACCTTGCGGTGTGGGCGGGTCGCGGGAGCTCAAGGGCTTGTTGGTGTAGAGGAGGAGGAAGAGAGCTGCGAGAGAGAGCGGCTGGCGAGGCGAGCAGTCACGGGAAGGGCCAAGGTGGGGAACGACTCGGAGGTGGAGAACTCTCTCGCCCGGCCCACAGGGTTGTCCCCGCCGCGGCTGATCGTCGCTACCGAGCGCAGCCCGCTCGGCCGTCCCTCGTTGCGCGCTGCGCGCGTCCCCTCCCGACCGCGTCGAGAGAAGGCCCTCGTCCCCGCCCTTCGCGCACCAAGCGCGGCCTCGCCTGCGGGGACACGAGGGCTAGCCTCGAGGGCGCACAGGGGACAGCGTGACCTTGATTGCAGCCTGGCACTGCGAGAGGCGGGGCAGAGACACAGCTCGTTGAAGGGAAGGGAGAGAGAGACCGCTCGCCGCTCGCCGCCGCCGTCGCCCGCACGCGCTCACGGCCAAGTCCCAGCTCTGCTCGCCCACCGCGCTCGCACACCGCTCAGCAGCTCAGCTAGACAGCTCCCGGCACTACCAGCACTACCAGCATCCGCCCAACCCGACCTACCAAGCTCGCGCAGCACCCGACATGTCTGGACGAGGCGGCCGAGGAGGCGGACGAGGAGGGCGAGGCGGCTCCGGCAAGCCCCAGGCGCCGATAGGGCACCTCCAGTACGCCGACATCATCGCTGCGAGCAAGGAGGGGACCGACGTTTTGTACCCTGTGCGTCCCTCCCCTCTCTCCTCCCCCATCCTCCCCTCGTCGAGCTGATGAAGCTGACCTCGTCTCGCGTCGCGTCCTGGACGCCCTTGCGCAACAGCCGATGGACATGCCCGACACCGAGTACCCGTCCGAGCGCGAGGCCCGCATCGCCAAGCGGTACAACACCATGGTCAGCGAGATGAAGTTCACCCCGTTCTGGATCGACGCACCCGCACGAGCAAGCACAGGTGCGTGCTCCCTCTCTTGCTCACCCGCACAAGCACTTGCACTGACTCGAGCGGACGGTCCCGGCGCGCGCAGACATCGAGCGCTTCTCCGACAAGTACAAGCCGCAGACGGCGAGCTCCGACAAGGCGACGACCGCGCTGCGCACCGTGCACGGCGCAAGGCTGTACGACCGCGACCTGCTGCCACCTTCCGTCTTCGAGGCCGTCCTTGAGAAGAAGCTCAAGACCAAAGGCAGCTCACGAGGTGCGTCGGCGCCATCTCCCCTCACCCAGTCCTGGCGTGCCGGGGCCTGCCTCTCTGGCTCGCTCCCAGCCTCTCAGTCCGTGCTCTCGCGCACATGCTGACTCTCACCGTCGCCCTCGCCTCGCAGCCGTTCGCAAGACCACCGACGGCAACATCCTCGCGGGCGACGACGTGAGTCTCCGTTCCACTTCTTCTCGTCGTCGACGACCTCTTCCCTGTCACCGTCTCGCCGCGAGTGGATGCTCACGCAACCTTTACGTCACGTCTCGCAGGACCAGGCGGTCGAGGAGGACGAGGACCAGTCGGAGCAGGAGGAAGAGCTGCTCGAGGAGGACGACGACGAGGACGAGGACAACGACTACGAGGCCGAGTACTTCGACAACGGCGAGAACGACGACTTTGACGACCTGGGCGGCGGTGGAGGAGGAGGAGACGACGGTGCGTCCAGCTCCCTCTCAGCGTTTCGTCGCCCCTCGTCGACGTCGTCGACGAGCTCGCAGCTGACCTGTTCGACCTGTCTCTCACTTGCTCGCAGAGGGCGGCATCATGGACTAGGCTGTGTTCCTTTGCTAGTGTCACTGTCGCAACTGCACTGCATCGACCCTCTTTTGCCTCGACGAGCGAGCGAGCGTCACGTGACCTTTTGTTTGCGCCCGAAGGGAGAGCGACGAGGCGAGGCGGAGAGGGGAGCGGTTCCTCGCCCGAGAATCACCACCACCCGCGCTCTGTACTGGCTGCAGCCCCACCTGCGCGCTCTACACTCGCCACACGGCCCGCCTTCCATGGCCGCCGCCCCCTCCACGCCCGTCGTCGCCTTGCAGGACGACTCGCTCAACCGCCTCATCATCGACTCGCCCTCGCTCGTCCACGACGGCGACGCCGACCCGCTGTACAGCGCAGGGTACGCCGAGTCGCCCAGCAAGCGGACCAGGAGCATGGGCAAGTCGCCGGCGAGGGCGTCGCTCGCGCCCCGGGACTCGAACGAGCGCGAGGGCTTGTTGGTCGACTTTGGCCAGGACGAGCACCACCGGTCGCGTGCGTGGACTGTTCCCCAGGTCAGGATCCGTGCTACAGAGAGCGCGCAGCTGAATCTGCCCCTTCCCCTGCAGCGGCACCCTCGAGCCTGCACCCTCGCACCCCTTCCGCCTTCGCCCGCTCCCTCCTCGACAAGTCGCCCTCGCTCCTCAAAGCGCACCTCTCGACGCCCCTCATCCCGCTCGGCACCCCGGTCACGACCCGCAAACCCCGGTCGACGAGCCCGTCCAAGGAGAACGGGACGCCCTCAGCCCGCCGCGGCGCCAAACACCGCTCGCCCGACTCGCCGTCGCCCGCAGCTGAGACGCCGCGCGTGGCTAGTCGCACCGATGCGCCGACGCCTGCGCGCACGGTGCGGTTCTCGCCGAGCCCGCGCCGGACACGCTCCTCGCCGCGCAAGGCAGCCGCAGCCACATCCTCGTCGACGGCCATAGGCACTCCGCCTACCCTCGCCTTCCCCCAGCCGAGCACCTCTTCGACCTCGTCCCCTCTCTCCCGCTCGCTGCACCACATCGGGCTCGTCACGCCGAGCGCCGCCTCCCGCACCCACCCCTTCGCCTCGCCCTTCCCGGCCTTCTCTCCCTCGACGCCCGCCATCCGCAGCCACACCTCGTACGACACCGACGAGCTCACCGACGCCGACGCCGATGGCTCGATCTGGGAGGACGAGCCGTCCATGTCGTACCCGTCGACGGCGCAGCCCGACGCGCAGGTCGACGAGGTCGCGCTCGCCGTCGGCGGCCTCTCGCTCAGCGAGCCGCCGGCCGAGGCGCTCGTCGAGGAGCAGGACGAGGCGGTCGAGCAGCACGAGCGCGAGGACCTGGGCGAGTTGAGCGAGGGCGAGCTCACCGAGACGGAGACGGTCTCGAGCGAGGACGACGACCAGGTCGAGCTCGCCGGTAGCGCCGAGGAGGAGCTCGCCCCGGCGGCGGTCGCGGCCTGCGAGGCCGATGTGCAGACGGCGGCGGTGCTCAAGCAGCCGGCGTGCGATGCGCCCGCCGTCGGCGGGCCCGTCCTCGTTGCGACCGCACTCGTCGTGCCGGTCGCCGCCGGCGACGCTCCTGTCGAGGTCGACGCCGACGCAGCGTCAGCACCGTCGCCCGACCTCGTCACCTTATACTCGGCTCTCGACGAGGTCGAGCTGCCTCGGCCCGACGAGTGCGCTCCTGCGGCTCCGAGCACGCACCCCTCCTCACCGTCTCGGCCCGACCCGGTCGAGCGAGGCCTCACGACGCACCTCGAGCCGCTGTTCCCTGTTCTCTTCGGCGATGGGCTCGTCGAGATCGAGGCGCGCGAGCTCGTCGGCGCTATCGAGGACGAGGCGCAGAGCGAGTCGGCAGCCGAGGAACCGGTCGCCGCCGAGCTCGTCGCTTCCGCAGCGCTCGAGGCGCCAGCGCCTCGCCGCGACGTCGATGAGCAGTCGGCAGACCTGAGCGCCGCGGCGCCTTTCGCCTACGACGGTCGGCGAGCGACGCCTCCGCCCTCGCCCTTTCTCGCCGCGCCTACGACCGCACAGCCGGCCACGCCGCTCGCGCCTCCCTCCCTCAGCCTCAGCACTCCCTCTCCCTCCCGCATCAGTGACAAGGCCTCGACGCCAGCGCGCGCAACTACGCCGTCCGCCCTGCAGCCGACCCAGCCGTCGGTCTCGGCCGCACCGACCGCCCGCCGCCAGCTCAGCAAGCTCACGTCGGCGGCTGCCGCTCGAGCCGCATCCACGACAGCGACGAGTTCGTCGTTGACGGCGCTCGTGCCCGGGTCGGCCGCGTCGTCGTCGCGGCGTCTCGCGGCGCCGTCTCGCCTCGCGGTGCCGACCAAGCGCTCGACGGCGTCCTCGTCGGTCGCCGCGGCGCGCGCCGAGCCCGTTGCGTCCGCTACGACGAGCGAGGCGCCCAGGGCGTCGGAGCCGAAGCGCCCCGCTCCGGCCTTGTCGGCGTCGAGCGCGTCAACGGGCTCGAGCGGCTCGAGCGCGGCGGCGAGCTCGCTGGCTCGTCCTCGCGCGCCCGTGCGGACGGGCCTCAAGCCCCCCGGGACGGCGCCCGCGGCGAGCGGGCTCGCGAGGCCGACCTTGTCGTCGTCGGGTCGTTCGGCAACCGCAGCTCCCGCACCTGCGCCGGCTGCGAGGCCGCCCGTGGCGCCGACGTCCCGCCTCTCGCGCCGTCTCACGGTCCCACGTGCGGCACCTGGGGCAAGCACCACCGCCTCGTCGCGCCTCGCACGCTCAGAGACGAGCGCGACCGCGACGTCGTCCCGTCCGGCTGCGACGGCTCGCGCCGGACCCGCCCTCAGCGCGACCTCCTCGGCCCCGAGCCTCGGTACGAGTAGGGCGCCCGCACGGTCCATCGCCTCGTCGTCCACGGGCGCAGTCGCGAGGGCGCCGCCGCGCGCTGCACTCGCAGTTCGTCAAGCTGCGGCAGGCGCAGCAGGACCCGCTCAGCCGAGCCTGCCGTCGCCGAGCAAGGCTCGCGCCGTGCGTGTCTTTGACGGCGTCGTGGTAGCTTCCAAAGCAGCGGTGCGTCTCTCTTCCTCCGCCTTTCAAAGATGCCGCCCAACATCCGCTGACTCGGCCTTCCTCGCCCGCAGCCCGCCCCTGCACCCGCCGCTTCGTCTCGCGCCGTCTCGCCCCTCCCTCGACTCGAGCTCGATGCTCACACCGACAAGCAGAACCTCGCGCCGCCCGTCCTCGCGCAGCCGACGCCCTCCTCGACCCGCTCGCCCTTCCTCAGCAACCCGAACTCGCCGCCGCCGTCCGCCGCGCTCAGGGTACCTGCCTCGCCGATGCGCAGCCCTCGGCGAGTGCCAATCAACTCGCAGGGTGCCGGCCCGGCCCCATTCTTCAGCGCCGTCCCCTCCTCGTCGCTCGCCCCGACCGCCCTCGTCGCGCCCGCCGACAAGCTCACCTCGGCGGCACCGGCAACCCTCTTCGACGCTCCCGTCCGCTCGGCCGCACCGCCTATCGTCCGCTCCGCCGCACCCCGCGCTGTACGAGCACGGCGCACTCGAGCGACCGAGGCAGAGCTGCTGGCTGCGGCCGCGCCCATCGGCCTTCCTGCCCCGACCGCGGCCGAACCCGCACCTGCGCACGCCGCGCCGACTCGCACAACACGCCGAGCCGCGGCAGCAGCGGTAGCGCCGCCCAGGTCCGCTCCTGCGCCCGTCGCGCCCATCGTCCGCTCGGCCCGCCGACCTGCGCGGCGCGAGCCGTCCGCCGAGGAGGTCGTCGCCGCGCCTGCGCCGACGGTCGAGGACGACCCCAAGGCGGCACCGACCTCGAGTTCGAGCGACGACGCGGCCAGCTCGAGGCCGCACAGTCGCGCGGCGCCGCAGTTCCACCCGGCGCCGGCCGTCACGCAAGACGAGCTCAACCGCCTCACGCAGCGCAACACCAAGCGCAACGAGCAGCACCTCAACAAGCTCAAGCTCGTCACCGTCTACATGGACACGGACCGGCCGCCGTCGCCGACGAGCAAGCTCCGCCGCTCGTTCGGGTCCGAGGCGCCCGAGGTCGTCCGGGCGTCGACCAAGGCCGGTCGCGAGGCGCGCGCCGCCAAGCGCCGCAACGCCCTGCGCGCGAGCGCCGACGGCACCGAGCTGGCGCAGCTCACGGCCGACCTGCTCGCCGAGGGCGAGGATGCGGCCGAGGGGGTCCGTGCGGCGGCGGTCGAGGCCGAGGAGGAAGAGGAGCGCCCTCGGGCGCACTTCCGTGCTGCAGGCGACGACGAGCAGTACTCGACGCCGACGAGGGCGCTGCCGATCAAGAGCAAGGCGGGCGCCAAGAAGCGCTCGAGCGCCGCCGAGGGCGAGGGCGAGGGCGACGCTCGCAGGGAGAACAAGGCGGTGCGGTGGGACCGTGCGCTCGTGTACGAGGGCCCGAAGGAGGGTGACGCACCCGTGCCCGACGCAAGCATCCTCAAGGTGCGTCCTCTCTTGCTCTATCTCGCGCCCTTCCTCGAGCTCGTCCGTCTAAGCGACCCGACTGACCTCCTCTCGGCTTCTCGCGCGCCTGCAGCTCGCCGAACTCGACGACTGGGGCAACTCGACGACGGCGACGACCAACCTCGGCAAGGCTGTGCCCGTCACGATCCACATGCGCGTCTTCAAGGACGAGCAGTAGGAGGGAGGATGCTCTCTCTCCTTTCTAGCTTTGCCTCTCGCCGATTTGCTGTACTCTCTCCTGGTCATAGCGCTGCACTGCACACATCTTATTGCTCGACTGGATCTACAGAGAGGAGAAAGCACGGTAGGGAGGGGCTCGAGCGCGAGAAGGCTAGTAGCGCATCGTCTCGATGATGCCGTCGAGCTGTCGCAGCATTTCGGCGTCAGTCCTTGCGCCTCGTCTCGAGCTCGAAGCAGAAGAGAGAGAGAGAGAGGACGCACGATGCGGATGTGGTCGGGCAGGTAGAACTTCTCGTAGGCGAGCTGCGCGCGGGAGGAGGCCCGAGCGGCTCGTCAGCCTCGAGTCGCTCTCGCTCGACCGACAGAGAGAACGAAAACGTACTCCAAACGGCGTGTCCCACCCGGTGAGACGCTTGACCGGCGCCTCGAGGCGCAGGAAGCACCGCTGCTGGATCTCTGCGGAGAGCTCGCTCGCGACGCTGCCCGACTGCGGCGCCTCGTGGACGATGATACACCGGCCCGTCTTGTTGACGCTCTTGACGACCGTCTCGATCTGTGGGAGAACGTCGTCAGCCGAGAGATCGGCGGTGGGGAGACGGAGAAGGAGAGAGGCGGACGCACGTCGTAGGGGACGATGGTGCGCAGGTCGATGAGCTCGATGCTGAGGTTGCGCAGGCTCTCGGGAATGAGCGCCGCGAGCTCCTCGCTCGGGTGCTTGAGGTGGTGCAGCGCCGTCTCGATCGTGTAGAGCGGCGGGCCGTACGAGACGATCGTCAGGTCGGCGCCCTCGCGTAGGACCTCGGCCGACGAGAGCGGCAGCTCGAAGTCGCCCGTCGGGACCTGCTCGACGGCCGAGCGGTACAGGATCTTGGGCTCGAGGAAGAGGACGGGATTCGGGTCGCGGATGGCGGCTGTCGCAGAGGCCAAAGTCAGCGAAGCTCGGGTTTGAGAAGGTCGCTCGAGGAGAGGAGAGAGTGGACGGACCGAGAAGCAGGCCCTTTGCCTGGATCGGGCTCCTCGGCACGACAACCTTGACGCCCGACGCCTGCAGGAAGTACGCCTCGGGGCTCTGGCTGTGGTAGAGACCGCCGTGTCCGACCGCAGAACAGGCTGCGCGAGCGGCACGTCAGCTTCGGCGCGCTGCAGGAGACGAGGAGGGAGGGGACGCACGGCTCCTGAAAGTGAGAGAGCCGCAGTTGAACATGCCGCCAGATCGGAAGCGGTACTTGGCGCTGCGAGATGAGAAGGTCGGTCGAGGCTCGAGAAAGAAGAGGAGGTCCGGGCGCACGCTCTGCAAGGTCAGGGCGTCAGATGCTGGGACTTGGCGAGTTGAGGAGGATGTGCACGCACTCGTTAACGATCTGGTCGAATGCCGGGAACTGCAGGAGGGAGAGGCGTCAGGAGAGAGCCGGCGAAGCCGAGCCGGACGGGACGGACAATGTAGTCGGCGAACCTGCAAGGGGGGGCTCGGTCAGCCCTGCACGTCGAGGCCAGAGAGTGAGAGGAGAACGCACTGTAGCTCTGCCACCGCCGTGTGACCCATCGTCGCCAAGCCGATGCCGAAACCCGCGATGCCCTGCTCGGTCCTGCTCGAGCGAGTCGGTCAGCATCGTCGAGAGCTGCACAGACGAGCCGAGAGGGACGCACAGAGGAGTGTTGAAGACGCGCTCCTCGCCAAAGCTGTCTGCGAGACCCATCGTGCAGCGAAAGACGCCGCCGAACGAGACCTGCGAGCGGGAAGAGGGAGTCAGCATCCGGGCGCGCGTAGTCGGCGAGGAGGGGCGTGAGCTCACGTCCTCGCCAAACACCATCGCCGACTGGTCCTTCTCGAGCGTAGTGCTGCAGAGAGTGGGTGAGCGTGTGCACGACCGCAAGAAGGCAGAGAGCGGGACGCACTGGAGGGCGGAGCGGATGGCCTGGTACATGCTGCGGGCGGGCGCAGGGCGTCAGCTCCTTTGTCGTGCGCTGCGAGGTAGACAGAGGGACGCACTTCATCTTCTCGGTCACTCGGCCGCCCTCGTCCTCTGCGCGCAGGTCGCTCTCCTTGAGCTCCGTCGCCGCCTCGGGTCCGGCAAACCCGACACCGACCTGCTCCTCGTCGCGCCACCGCAAACCCGGGGTCCACAGCGCCTCGTCGCGGTTGGTGAGGAGGAGGCTCGAGTTGGCGACGGTCGGCGGGACGGCGACGGCCGTGTGCGAGTTGGCGGGGGAGGAGCGAGGGAGGGACGACGAGAGGGAGCGGGTCGCGGCCGAGCGGGCGAGCTGCTGCATGGCTCGCTGAGTGAGCATGGCTGTTGTCGGTATGCTGCTGGGTGCGGCGTGTGGACGAGGGAGATGGAGCACGCGCTGGCTTCGCGAGGAGGGAGCGCGAGCTGGGATGCCGTCTCGTGCGGAGCCGAGGCGCCGCCCCACTTTGCTGGCCGATCGGGCCCGCCTCCTCTTTCGCTCGCCGAGTCGCCGAGACTGCGGTTCGTAACGAAGCGCGGGTCCGTCGGGCGGCGCCCTTCGTCCGCTCCGCTTGCTCCTCGCCTCGCTCCTCGCTCCTCGCTCCCTCCTTCAACTCGGCAGTCTCAACTGCAGCAGCCTCTGCAGCTCGCACCAGCCGGCTCACCTCCACCGCTCCAGCACCGCCCACCCGCCCGTCCGCCCCGTCGGCATCCCCGCACCCCGACCTCCGGCCCCGCTCGTCGTCCTCGACCGCCATGCCGTTCGACCAGCAGACCGGCATTTACACGAGGGACCTGCCCAAGGTCGCCCTCCCTCAGCAGGCCCTGTCCATCTACGACTTCCTGTTCGACCCGCACCCGAGCGCGTTCGAGGGCTCGTCCGGCGCACGACTCGAGCGCCCCGACCCGACCGGCCGCACCTGGCTCATCGACGCCTCGAGCTCGCGACAGTACACGTTCGAGCAGACGCGCAAGCGCACCGACGACCTCGCGCGCGCCTTCCACGCTCGGGGCCTCGCCGCCGGCGACACGGTCCTCGTCTTCTCGCCCAACGACCTCGACTACGGTCCTGCGCTCTGGGGCACGTTCCGTCAGGGCGGCGTCGTGTCGGCAGCC
>Ga0308164_10004068_pt1 | contig 12683 bp, 9 predicted proteins | sample PhyTR2_FD_201031 | JGI IMG/M metagenome (GOLD analysis project Ga0308164, IMG submission 201031) | Phyllosphere microbial communities from UC Gill Tract Community Farm, Albany, California, United States - DLSLT.R2 | ecosystem: Host-associated > Plants > Phyllosphere > Unclassified | place: USA... | reverse complement strand
GCGATTGGTTCGGAAAGGTTGTTTTCGTGTCCCCCGCTTTGCGCTAGTCGGAGGCATGGCATCGACGATCTCCTGCGACGTTGCGATCGTTGGCGCGGGTTTGGCCGGCGGGATGATCGCGCTGGCGTTGAAAGCAAAGCATCCGGCGTTGGATGTGCGGCTGATCGACGCGGCGCCAGTCGTCGGCGGGAATCATCTCTGGTCGTTCTTCGGCAGCGATGTGGCGCAAGGCGATCGCTGGATCGTCGCGCCGCTCGTGGTGCATGCGTGGCGCGGATACGACGTGCGTTTTCCGGCGCATGCGCGGACAATCGACGCGACCTATTATTCGATCGAGAGCACGCGGCTTGATCGCGAAGTGCGCCGCGTACTGCCGCCGCATGCGCTGATGCTCGGGCGGAAGGTGTCGGGGGCGAGTGCGACGGCTGTGGTGCTGGCGGATGGCGACCGGATCGAGGCGACCGGCGTCATCGACGCGCGGGGGGCGGGCGATCTGTCGCTGCTCGACCTCGCTTGGCAGAAGTTTCTCGGGCGCGAACTGGCGTTGAGCGTGCCGCACGAAAGCCCGCGGCCGATGGTGATGGACGCGACCATTCCGCAGATCGACGGGTATCGGTTCGTCTATTGCCTGCCGTTCTCGGCCGACCGGATGTTCGTCGAGGACACCTATTATAGCGACACGTCCGATCTCGATATTCCGGTGCTGGGCGCGCGGATCGACGACTATGTCACGGCACGCGGCTGGTCGGTCGAGAGCGTCGTGCGCGAGGAGTCCGGCGTGCTGCCGGTTGCGATGGGGGGCGATTTCGAGGCGTATTGGCGGTCGGGTGGTGCTCGTGTGGCCAAGGCCGGCATGCGCGCAGGGATGTTCCATCCGACCACGGGGTACTCGCTGCCCGACGCGGTTCGGACTGCGGCTATGCTAGCAGGGTTGAGCGATTTCTCGGGCGTGAAACTCCACGATGCGACGCATGCTATGGCGCAGGCGACTTGGAAAAGCCGGGGCTTCTACCGGATGCTCGACACGATGTTGTTCCGCGCCGCCGAGCCGGAGGAACGCTACCGCATCCTCGAGCGCTTCTACCGCCTCTCCCCATCGCTCATCGGCCGTTTCTACGCCGGACGATCGACGCTTTCCGACAAGGCGCGCGTTCTGACCGGCAAGCCCCCCGTCCCCATCGTGCGCGCCGTCCGCGCCATCGCAGGCAGTATGTCATCATGAAGACCGCAATAGTCATCGGCGCAGGTTTCGGCGGGCTGGCGCTCGCGATCCGGCTGCAATCCGCGGGCGTGCAGACGACGATCGTCGAGAGCCGCGACAAGCCGGGCGGGCGTGGGTATTTCTGGGAGCGCGACGGCTTCACGTTCGATGCGGGGCCGACGGTCATTACCGATCCGGATTGCCTGCGCGAATTGTGGGCGCTGACCGGGCGCGACATGAGCGAGGACGTGACGCTCGATCCGGTGCTGCCGTTCTACCGGCTGAACTGGCCCGATGGGACGAATTTCGACTATACCAACGACGACGTGCAGATGCGCGCCGAGATCGAGAAGCTGCATCCGGGCGACTGGGCGGGGTACGAGAAGTTCCTGCAATATTCGGCTGGCGTGTTCCACGAGGGATACGAGAAGCTCGGCCATGTCGCGTTCCTCGACTTCGGGTCGATGATCAAGGCGGCGCCGGCACTGGCGAAATACCAGGCGTGGCGGTCGGTCTATTCGATCGTGTCGAGCTTCGTGAAGTCGGAGAAGCTGCGCGAGGCGTTGAGCTTCCACACGCTGCTGGTCGGCGGCAATCCGATGACGACGAGCGCGATCTATGCGCTGATCCACAAGCTGGAGCGTGACGGCGGGGTGTGGTTCGCGCGTGGCGGGACCAATCGTCTGGTGGCGGCGCTGGTGACGCAGTTCGAGCGGCTGGGCGGCGTGTTGCGGCTCGACGATCCGGTGACGTCGATCGAGACTCTGGGCGACCGCGCGACTGGCGTGACGACGGCGAGCGGCTGGTCGGGTCAGGCGGATGCGATCGCCGCGAACAGCGACATCATGCACACGTATCGCGACCTGCTGGCGACGTCGCGCAGTGCCAAGCGCAAGACGGGGTCGCTCGAGCGGAAGAAATATTCGCCGTCGCTGTTCGTGGTGCATTTCGGGATCAAGGGCACGTGGCCGGGCATTCCGCACCACATGATCCTGTTCGGGCCGCGCTATAAGGGGCTGCTCGAGGACATCTACGACCACGGCGTGCTGAGCGAGGACTTCTCGCTGTACCTGCATCATCCGACCGTGACCGATCCTTCGCTGGCGCCGGAAGGGCATTCGACCTTCTATGCGTTGGCGCCGGTGCCGCATCTGGGCAAGTTCCCGGTCGACTGGGACGAGATCGCGCCGATCCTCGAAAAGCGCATCCTCGACGAGATCGGGCGGCGGTTGATCCCGGACATCCATGAGCGGATCGTGACGAAATTCTCGTACGCGCCGAAGGATTTCGCGGAGGATCTGAATGCGCATCTGGGGTCGGCGTTCTCGCTGGAGCCGGTGCTGACGCAGAGCGCGTATTTCCGGGTGCACAACCGCGACGAGCATATTCCGAATTTGTACTTCGTGGGGGCTGGGACGCATCCGGGTGCTGGGATTCCTGGGGTCGTCGGGAGTGCGAAGGCTACCGCGCGGTTGATGCTGGAAGGCGAGAAGTAAGGTTTGTTCACGCGGAGACGCGGAGGTGTTGCGCTTGTCGCCTAGCGACCGTGTCTCTAACGATTTGCGGAACTTGCGTGAAGACAGCGCGAGCGCTGTCCGGAACGCAACACCTCCGCGTCTCCGCGTCTCCGCGTGAACCCATTCTTCTCTTGCGGCACCCAGCGCGCATCCCCTAGCGAGGCCAGATGAAGAGACTTGCTGTGTATTGCGGGTCGGCGACGCCGGCTGATCCCACCTATATCGAGGGCGCTCGGGCGCTGGGACGCGCGTTTGCCGAGCGGGGGATTGGCCTCGTTTATGGCGGTGGGCGGACCGGGCTGATGGGTGCGATCGCGGATGGGGCGCTTGAGGGCGGCGGCGAGGTGATCGGCGTCATTCCGCAGGCGCTGGTCGATGCGGAGGTCGCGCACCGGGGGCTTACCGAGTTGCACGTCGTCGGCGGCATGCATCAGCGCAAGCAGATGTTTACCGATCTCTCCGACGGGTTCGTGACGATCCCGGGTGGGACGGGGACTATGGACGAGCTGTGGGAGGCGCTGAGCTGGGCGCAGCTTGGGTACCATGCGGATCCGGTCGGGTTGCTGAATACGGCTGGGTATTATGATCACCTGATCGCATTCTGGGAGAAGATGGGCGAGGTTGGGTTCTTGCGGGCACAGCACCGGGATTTGTTGATCGTGGCGGATACGCTGGACGTGCTGCTCGACCGGATGGCGGAGCATGTGCCGACGCAGCCGATCGTGCGGATGAACGCGTCGGATTTGTGAGGGTCTTCGGATCGCACCCCGACACGCTGCTCCACCCCGGCGGAGGCCGGGGCCCAATTGAGGGCCGTGAATTGGTTTGCGTTGCGCACAGTTACTTCAACCTTTCCAATTGGGCCCCGGCCTTCGCCGGGGTGGTGCCTGCAATGGTGGTAGCGCTGGGGGGTAGGTCGTGACCCACCCCGTCCCCTCGCGCGAGGCGATCGTCGCTACCGCGCATGAGTCGATCTCGCGCGGGTCGAAGAGTTTTGCCGCCGCCAGCCTTTTGTTCGACAAGCCTACGCGCGAGCGAGCGTGGCTGCTGTATGCATGGTGCCGGCGGTGCGATGATATTGCCGATGGGCAGGATCATGGCCACGGGATGACCGTCGTCGACGACGCACCGGCCCGGCTGGTGCAGTTGTCGGCGATGACCGAGCAGGCGCTGGCGGGCGAAGTCGTGGGCGAGCCGGCGTTCGATGCGCTGCGGATCTTTGCGGCCGAGACGCGGCTGCCGAAGCGGTTTGCGCGCGATCTGGTCGAAGGGTTTGCGCTGGATGCGCGCGAGTGGCGGCCGCGGTCGGAGAACGACCTCTACAAATATTGCTACCATGTCGCGGGCGTCGTCGGGTGCATGATGGCGATCGCGATGGGCGTCGATCCCGATGACGAGGATACGCTCGATCGTGCGTGCGACCTGGGGATGGCGTTCCAGCTCGCCAATATCGCACGCGATGTGGAGGAGGATGACCGGGTCGGACGATGCTATCTGCCCGAGGAGTGGCTGGTCGAGATGGACTTTCCGCCGGGCCAGCACATGAAGCCACCGTTTCGCTCGCGCCTTGCGGTGTTGACGAAGCGGATGGCTGATCGGGCTGCGGCGTTCGAGGCTAGCGCGCGGGAGGGGACGCCAGCGCTGTCGTTCCGGTCGGCTTGGGCGGTGTTGTCGGCGGCGGGGATTTATGGGGCGATCGGGCGGACCGTGGCGGCGCGCGGGGAGCACGCTTGGGATCACCGGGTGACGACGTCGGGCATGCAGAAGCTGGGGTTTATCGTGACGGCGGCGCGGGAGGCGGCGCGGCGGGAGACGCTGTATCCACGGACGGTGCGCGATACCCGGTTGTGGACTCGGCCTCGCTGATTGCCGGCGTCTAGCTTGTTCTCCCGCAAAGGCGGGAGTCCAGTCTGGGTCCCCGCCTTCGCGGGGAGACAGTCTAGCCTTGCGACTTCGCCTTGCCGGTCTTCGCCATGAGTTGACCTTGCGCGCGGCAATTCGCGCCGATCATCGGGTACGGAACGTCGGTGTTCTGTGCCAATTGATCGGGGAGCGCCGCACGGCACTGGGCCATCATCTCGTAGCGCGCCGGGATAACCCGCGCTTCGGTGCAGTTCACGTTGCCGTCACCGCAGCCCATAATGGCCATGACGTAGAACAGCGGTTCCATTTCATTCTCCAGTGGCTCGCGTTGGTAGGCGTTGGGCCCGACATCGGACACGATAACAAAAGCGACGAAGTGGCAGGTTTGTTCCCCCAACTGCTTTCGCCGGGGCTTGACTGCGCCTACATCGCATCGACCCATGCCCCCTGACACCTACACCTCCACCCGCGCAGACCAGCCCCTGCTGCCGACGCTCCGCCGCTTCCTGCCGTTCCTGTGGCCGGCGGGGCAGCCCAGGCTGAAGGCGCGGATCGTCGTTGCGATGCTGCTGGTGATCGCATCGAAGCTGATCCAGGTTTTTGGCGCAGCGTTCACGCTGAAATACGCGGTCGACCGGATGGCGGGGAACGATCGCACCGCGCTGACGCTCGTGGTGCTGCTGGTGGTCGGGTATGCCGCGTCGCGGTTCGGGACGACGCTGTTCGACAATCTGCGCAACGCGGTGTTCGAGCGCGTCGGGCAGGACGCGTCGCGACGGCTGGCGGCGCAGGTGTTTCGGCATCTGCATGCGCTGAGCCTCGATTTTCACCTGTCGCGGCGGACGGGCGCGGTCACCAAGGTGGTCGAGCGCGGTACCAAGAGCATCGATACGATGCTGTATTTCCTGCTGTTCAACATCGCGCCGACGGTGTTCGAACTGGTGCTGGTGCTCGGGCTGTTCTGGACCAAGTTCGGCTGGCCGCTGGTCGTCGCGACGGTGGTGATGGTGGTCGGCTATATCCTCTTCACGCGGATGGTGACCGACTGGCGCAATGCGCTGCGGGCGCGGATGAACGACCTCGATACCGGCGCGGTCGCGCATGCAGTGGATTCGCTGCTGAACTTCGAGACGGTGAAGTATTTCGGCGCGGAGGAGCGCGAGGCGAAGCGCTACGACAGCGCGATCACGGCCTATTCCGAGGCGGCGGTGAAGAGCGAGAATTCGCTCGCGTGGCTGAACCTCGGCCAGGCGCTGATCACCAACGTGATGCTGGCGGGCGGCATGGGCTTCGTCGTGTGGCGGTGGAGCCGCGGCGAGGCGTCGGCGGGCGACGTGGTGTTCGTGTCGACGCTGCTGGCGCAGCTGTTCCGGCCGCTCGACCTGTTGGGGATGGTGTATCGGACGATCCGGCAGGGCGCGCTCGACATGGCGGCGATGTTCGACCTGATCGATACGCCCGCGACCGTGGTCGATGCGCCGGGTGCGCCTGCACTGGCGGTGAGCGCGGGGCATGTCCGGTTCGAGAACGTATCGTTCGGGTATGACGCGGGGCGGCCGATCCTGAGCGACCTCGAGCTGGACGTGCCGGCGGGATCTACGCTGGCTGTCGTTGGGCCGTCGGGTGCGGGCAAGTCGACGCTCGCGCGGTTGCTGTACCGGTTCTACGATCTGACGGGCGGGCGGATTACTGTCGACGGGCAGGATATTTCGCACGTTGCGCAGGCTTCGTTGCGGGCTGCGATCGGGATCGTGCCGCAGGATACGGTGCTGTTCAACGACACGATCGGGTACAACATCGCCTATGGGCGTGAGGGGGCGGAGATGCCTGAGGTCGAGGTTGCGGCCAGGGGCGCGGCGATTTCCGGGTTCATCGAGCGCCAGCCGCTGGGGTATGAGACGCGGGTCGGCGAGCGCGGGTTGAAGCTGTCGGGCGGCGAGAAGCAGCGCGTGGCGATTGCGCGGACGTTGCTCAAGAACCCGCCGATCCTGATCTTGGACGAGGCGACGTCGGCTTTGGATAGCCGGACCGAGGCCGAAATCCTCGATACGTTGGAGGCGATCGAGCGCGGGCGGACGACGATCGTGATCGCGCACCGGCTTTCGACCGTGGTGCATGCGGACCAGATCGTCGTGCTGGAGGCGGGGCGGATCGTCGAGAAGGGGACGCATGCGGACTTGCTACGGCAGGGCGGCGTGTATGCGGAGATGTGGAACCGGCAGGCGCAGGAGCGGGCCGGGGATGATGATGGGGCGTTGGCGGCGGAGTAGGGATGCGGGCTGCCGTGCGTAGCGTTGGCCATGAGCGCGCCGCGGCGGAGTTGTTCGGTCCTCATCCCGTAAGCCAGAACAGCGGCGGCATTCGAACGGCAGCTTCCCCCTCCATGTTCTCCCGCGAAGGCGGAAGCCCAGTCTGGGTCCCCGCCTTCGCGGGGAAACAAGCCTAGCGACGGCGTCCTAGGAACTTGTGCGTTCCCCCACCATCAACGGATCGAGTCTACCCGCAGGTAAGGCGGATCTGCTTGGCGGGTTTGTCGAAGACGATGCTGGAGCAGCGGTCGAGCAGGTCGGCGCCGAGCGTCAGGCGATCGCGGCTGGCGTCGCGCTTGCCCTTGGCTACGACGACGATCTCGTCGGGGTCGGGTGGTGGCGCGTCGGCATCGGGGATCGCGGCGGCGCTGCCGACGTCGGTGGTGCGGACGCCGAGCGACGATAGCGCGAGCGGGCCGACCGCGAGCGGCGAGGCGAGCGTCATCATGCGGACGGGTCGGGCGATACCGAAGGCGATCTCGACCGGTGCGGTGAGGCCGGCCAGCGTGCCGCGCTGCGCCTGCGCGATCAGCGTGGCGGCGTTGGCGGTGACGGTCGTGCGCGGATGATAGGGGTCGAAGCGGACCCGGATCGGCTGGCCGCCGATCGTGATCTGCGCGAAGGTCCCGGAGAGCTTCCCCAGCAGGCCGCCGCCGTCGACCATCGGCAACGCGACGGTCCGCTCTCCGGCACGCGGCGCGTTCAGGAGGATGCGCACGACGGGTTCGGGCAGCGACGCCGGGCCGATGCTGCCATCGCCGACATCGGCATAGGGCCGCCCGACCCAGCGCGGGTCGGCAGCCTTCCCCTTGGTCTCGTGCTTGCGGCTCGGAAAGCCGATCCGCCGCTTCACCGCATTGGTCCCGAACGTCATCGGACGGACCGTCGTCGCCTGCATCGCGCCTTGCCCGCCGACCGAATAGCCGAGTCCCAGCGCACCGCCCTTCAGCGCAAGTCGCTCGGCGACCGCAGTCGTGACGAAGACCAGGCCGGGCGCGGCGGGATCGACGCGTAGCGTGACGGGCTTGCCGTCGATCGTTGCGGCGATCATTCCGCCGACCGGTACGTCGCGGATGGCCGGGACCGTGTCGCCGGCTAGCGCGACGCTGCTCACGAGCACCGATGCCGCCACGCTGGTTTTCAGGATATTGGCGATCATCGTGAGGTCTCCGGCGTCAGGCGCCGCGATCTTGCCGCGTCATATCGTATTCGCAACGAATTTATGATCGGTAATGATTGGATAACCAATGCAGGCTCGCCCCTCGACGGGCGACTGCGCGACGCCTAGATCGCATGGCAATGGCACTCGACCCTCTTCCCGATCTCCAGCGCATCTTCGGCTTTCCTGATTTTCGTGGCGTGCAGCGCGATGTCGTCGATCGGGTGCTCGCGGGGCAGCGGACGCTGGCGGTGATGCCGACGGGCGCGGGCAAGTCGCTGTGCTATCAGTTGCCGGCGACGATGCTGGAGGGGACGTGCGTGGTCGTATCGCCGCTGATCGCGTTGATGCATGACCAGTTGCGGGCCGCCACTGCCGTTGGGATCAAGGCGGCGACTTTGACGTCGGTCGATACCAATCGCGAGGAGACGATCGCGCGGTTTCGGGCTGGCGACCTGGATCTGCTGTATGTCGCGCCGGAGCGGGCTTCGAACGAGAGTTTTCGGAACCTGCTGAGTCAGGCCAAGCTCAGCTTGTTCGCGATCGACGAGGCGCATTGCGTCAGCGAGTGGGGGCATGATTTCCGGCCGGACTATCGGTTGCTGCGGCCTCTGCTCGACAGTTTTCCGGATGTGCCGCGGCTCGCGCTGACGGCGACTGCGGATGCGCATACGCGGGCGGATATCCTCGAGCAGCTGGGAATCTCGCAAGAGGGGCTGATCGTGTCGGGGTTCGACCGGCCGAACATCCGCTATGCGATTTCGGGGCGCGACAACGTCAATCGGCAGATCGCGGATATCCTCGAAAGGATCCCAGGGCCGGGCATTGTGTACGCGCAGACGCGGGCGGCGACCGAGAAGCTGGCGGAGGCGCTGGGGCGGAGCGGGCGGCCGACGCGGGCGTATCATGCCGGGCTCGATCCGCAGGTGCGCGCGAAGAACCAGGCGGATTTCGTCGCGAGCGAGGACATGGTGATCTGCGCCACGGTCGCGTTCGGGATGGGGATCGACAAGCCCGACGTGCGGTTCGTGGCACATGCCGGGCTGCCGAAGTCGATTGAGGCTTACTATCAGGAAACCGGTCGCGCGGGGCGTGATGGCGATCCGGCGATCGCGCATCTGTTCTGGGGCGCGGAGGATTTCGCGCGTGCACGGCAGCGGATCGGGGAAGTGGAGCCCGAGCGGCAGGCGGGCGAGCGGCAGCGGCTGACCGCGATGGGCGGGCTGGTCGAGACGGCCGGGTGCCGGCGGCGGATCCTGCTCAAGCATTTCGGCGAAGAGCGGCTGGAGGATTGCGGCAATTGCGACAATTGCCTCGGTAACGTCGATGCGGTGGACGCGACCGAGACCGCGCGGAAATTCCTGTCGGCGGTGTTCCGGACCGGGCAGATGTACGGCGTGGGGTATATCGAGGGCATTCTGACGGGGGTGTCGTCGGAGCGCAGCCTGATGAACGGGCATGAGGCGCTGTCGGTGTACGGGATCGTCGAGGGCGACGAGGTGGCGCTGCTGAAGCCTGTGTCGCGCGCGCTGATGCTAAAGGATGCGCTCAGGACCAATCCGCATGGCGGCCTCGAGTTCGGGCCGGCGGCGAAGGCGATCCTCAAGGGTGAAGCGGCAGTTTCGATCGTCGTGCCGCCGAAGCGCGAGCGGCGGCGCAAGGGTGCGGTTGGCGCTGTGCCGAACCCGGTCGACGATCCGCTGTTCGAGGCGTTGCGCGTGCGGCGGCGCGATCTGGCGAAGGAGGCGGGCGTTCCGCCGTATGTGATCTTCCACGATTCGGTGTTGCGTGACATTGCGCGGCAGCGGCCGGCGTCGCGTGCCGAGTTGAGCCTGTTATCAGGCATTGGCGCGCGCAAGCTCGACGCCTATGGGGATGCCTTCCTCCAGGTCATCCGCGAGTCCGCATGATACGGCAAATAAACGAAAGTATTTCGGTCGCGCCACAGATCGCGGTCGAGCAAGTCGCGGACATCGCCGCGGCGGGGTTCAAGACGATCGTCAACAACCGGCCCGACGATGAGGATGCGGGACAGCCTTCGGGCGCCGCGATCCAGGCGGCGGCGGAAGCGGTCGGGCTGAAATACGTCTCGATCCCGGTGACGCATGCGGGGTTCTCGCATCCGCAGATCGACGCGATGACGCAGGCGCTGACGGATTCTGACGGTCCTGTACTGGCCTATTGCCGGTCGGGGACGCGGAGCTGCAATTTGTGGGCGCTGGCGGCGGCGAAGGCGGGGCGGAACCCGAACCTGCTGCTCGCGCAGGCCGAGGACGCCGGGTATGACCTGCGCGGAATCCGACCGATGCTGGACGCGCTCGCAGGGCCGCGATGACGCCTGCGATCGTCGGCGGCATCGTGGCCGTCGTTGTGGTGCTGCTCGCCGGCTTAAGCTGGGTGGTCGTGCGGATGCGGCGGATAGTGAAGATCGAGACTCCGGAAGATGCGGCGGACGCGGCGCAGGCGCAGCTTCGCGGGTTTGCGGTGGCTGGCGCTGTCGTCGGCGCGGACGGGCAGGGCGCGCTGGCGATCGCAGATGACGGGCGTGTCGCTGCCGTTAAGCGGATCGGCAAGACCCTTACGGTCCGCGAAGTATCGTGGCGGACGGTGCGCGCGACGCATGAGGGGATATTGGTCGAGACCGGGGACAAGGCGCTGGGCGCGGTGATGCTCGCGCAGGTCGATGTCCTTGATATCCGCCGGTTGGCGCCGAAGAGCGTGCGGGTCTAGCGAGCCAGACGCGCCGCGGTCATTCTGCGGCAGCGGTCCTGACGCTTGCGGAACGTTTCTCGTTTCGACGCGTCGCCGCAGTAGATGAGAAGATGGGTCGCCAAGCGCTGGGTGAAAGTCACCGGCATCGTCGTCGTGGCCGTGATGGCCACGGTCATAATCGGGCTCGCCGTGTTCCCCTGGGGATCGCTGAAAGGCGTGATCGAGCGGCAGCTGACCGCGCGCTTTGGCCGACCCGTGACGATCGGCGGGATAGAGCGCGTCGACGGGTTCGGCTTCTCGCCGACGATCCGCATCACGCAGGTGCGTATTCCGCAGGCGGCGTGGGCCGGTAGCGGCGATTTCGTGCGGTTGCGCGAAGCGGAGGCGACCTTCTCCGCGCTGTCGCTGTTGAAGGGCGGGTTCGGGCCGCGCGACGTGAAGGCGTCCGGGCTGTACCTCGCGCTGGTGCGTGACAAGCAGGGGCGGACCAACTGGGATCGGCCGGGCAAGGCCAAGAGCGGCGGCAGTTCGAACGACCTGCAAGGACTCGTTATTCGCGACAGCGTGATCTCGTACCGCGATGCCAAGCAGGGGCGTCAGATCACCGCGCGGTTCTCCTCCGATCCGGTGACGGGCATCCGCGCGAACGGCACCGGCACCGTGCGTGGTGCAGCCGTGCGGATCTCGGTCTCGGGGCCGTCGATCGAGCGATCGCAGGGCAATCCGTGGCCGTTCACCGCGTCGATCGACGGGGACAGGCTGTCGATCTCGGCAAAGGGCGTGATGGACCGGCCGCTCGATACCGATGCGATGACGCTCGACGTAACGGCGCGCGCGACCGACCTGAAGCTAATCGATGCGGTGATCGAGGCAGGGCTGTTCCGGACGCAGCCGGTGTCGTTCAGCGCGCACGTCCGCCACGATTCGCCGAAATGGGCGATCACGCAGCTGAAGGGCGTGGTCGGGCGGTCGGACTTTGCGGGTCATGTCACGGTCGACAAGCGGGACGGACGAAGCAAGGTGAACGGCGATATCGTCTCCCGCCAGTTCGACTTCGCGGACCTGTCGTCGGACGAGGCGCAGGCGAAGGGCGCGGCGCTGGAGCGGGCGATCGGGCCGAGGCTGGTGCCGAATACGCGGATCGACATCGGCAAGATCGACAGCACCGATGCCGAGTTCGGGTTCCGCATCCAGCATATCGTCGCTGCGAAGGGGAAGTCGCCGATCGTGTCGGCCAAGGGGACGATCGCGATCGATCACCAGCTGCTGACGCTGGACCAGCTCGTCGCCAGGCTGCCGCAGGGGACCGTTACCGGCAAGGTCACGGTCGACCAGCGAGGCGATCGCAAGACGCCGACCGTCGCGATCGACCTGCGGTTGCGGGGTAGCAGCGTTCAGGCGCTGGCGGGTGGGCGCGGCGACTTCAGCGGGAATGTGAGCGCACGGGTGCGGCTGAAGGGGCCGGGCGAGACGATCCGGGCTGCGGTAGGGAATGCCGATGGCAGCATCGGGTTCGTCGCGCGGGACGGGCAATTGCCACAAGGGATCGCGGCGGCTTTGGGGTTCGATGCGGCGCGGGCGTTGCTGGCGAAAAATGGCGAGCGCGCGGGGCTGCGCTGTGTGGTGGTGAAACTCGACGTGACGCGGGGGCGAGGGCGCGTCGATCCGATGATCGTCGATACCACCGCCAGCCAGCTGCGCGGGCAGGGGAGCGTGGTGTTTCCCGCCGAAGCGATCGACATTCGGCTGAGTGGCGCGCCTAAACAGCATGCACTGCTGCAGTTGCCGGGATCGGCGTACATGACCGGGACGATCCAGCAGCCGCACGTGACGATCCCGCCGGAGGTGAAATCGGTGGGGAATATCTTCAAGGCGATCGGGCGTGCGATCACGGGCAAGCAGGGTCCGACGGCTAGCGATGC
>Ga0308164_10004064_pt1 | contig 12691 bp, 7 predicted proteins | sample PhyTR2_FD_201031 | JGI IMG/M metagenome (GOLD analysis project Ga0308164, IMG submission 201031) | Phyllosphere microbial communities from UC Gill Tract Community Farm, Albany, California, United States - DLSLT.R2 | ecosystem: Host-associated > Plants > Phyllosphere > Unclassified | place: USA... | reverse complement strand
CCGGGCAAGCACCTGACGATGATCGACGGGCATCTGCGACTGACCGACCTGCGCCCCGAGCCGGGCCGGCGCATCGCGGTCGACCTGTTCTTCCGCTCGCTGGCCGACACGCACGGCCCGCGCGCCGGGCCGTCCCGGCGCCGGACGGCGAGCGCGACCAGCGGCTGCGCGACATCCTGGACTTCATGCGCTCGCGCACCGGCCACGATTTCAACTCCTACAAGCGCGCGACGGTGGTGCGCCGCATCTCGCGGCGCATGCAGGTGTGCGGCGTGGAGGACCTGGAGGGCTACCTGGAGGCGCTGCGCACCCGGCCGGGCGAGGCGGCGGCGCTGGTGGCGGAACTGCTGATCTCCGTGACCAACTTCTTTCGCGACCGCGAGGCCTTCGATGCCCTGGAGCCGCGCCTCGCGCGGCTGCTGGCGGACAAGCGGCAGGACCAGGTGTTCCGCCTGTGGGTGGCGGCCTGCGCCACCGGCGAGGAGGCCTACTCGATGGCGATGCTGCTGCTCGAGCACGCGCGCCGCCTCGAGGCGCCGCCGCGGCTGCAGGTCTTCGCCTGCGACCTCGACGACGAAGCCATCCGCGTCGCCCGCGCCGGCACCTATCCCGAATCGATCGTCGCCGATGTCAGCGAGGAGCGGCTGCGCAACTTCTTCACCAAGGTGCCGGGCGGCTACGTGGTGCGCCGCGAGGTGCGCGAGATGGTCCTGTTCGCCACGCACGATCTGCTGCGGGACGCGCCGTTCTCGCGCATCGACCTGCTGTCGTGCCGCAACCTGCTCATCTATCTCAAGCGCGAGGCGCAGGGACGCTGCTTCGAGATCTTCAACTTCGCGCTCAACCCGGCCGGCGTGCTGTTCCTGGGCGCCTCCGAGACGGTGCCCGAGGACAACACGCTGTTCGAGGCGCTCGACAAGCGCCATCGCGTCTACCGGCAGCGGCCGGTCGAGCGGCTGGGCCTGCCGGTGGCCATCGCGCGCGACGAGAACGCCATGCGGCGGGTGCTGCAGCAGCACGACCACATGAAGCATGCCGTGACCTCCTTGCCCGGCCAGGCGCTGATGGCGCGACCGCTGTCCCTCGCGATGGCGGCGCCAGCGCGCGACGCCGGCGCGCCGGGCCAGTGCTCGACGGCCGAGCTGCATGCCCGGCTGCTCGGCCGCTGGGGACCGGCATCGGCGCTGATCGACGCCGACCACGACCTGGTCCATCTGTCGGAGAACGCGAGCCGCTTCCTGCGCTTCCCCGAAGGCGGCATCACCAGCAACCTGCTGCGGCTGGTGCAGCCGGCGCTGCGCGTCGACCTGCGCGCCGCGCTGCTGGCGGCCGAGGAGCGCGGCCAGCCGATCGAGGTCCATGGCCGCGCGCTCGAGCTGGCCGGCGCGCCGGTGCTGCTGGACCTGCGGGTGGTGCCGGCCGGCGATCTGGCCCCGGGCCACTTCCTGGTCCTGTTCCACGCGCGGGAGGCGAAGCCGGCCGACGGCGCCGCGGTCGTCGCGGCGGCGCCCGACGGCGACACCCGCATCATCGTGGCGCAACTCGAGCAGGAGCTCACCCGCGCCAGCGCGCGCCTGCGCGCGACGGTCGAGCAGTACGAGGTCTCGACCGAGGAGCTCAAGGCCAGCAACGAGGAACTGCAGGCCATGAACGAGAAGCTCCACAGCGCGGGCGAGGAGCTGGAGACCGGACGCGAGGAGCTGCAGAGCGTCAACGAGGAACTCACCACGCTCAACGCCGACTTCAAGAACCGGGTCGAGGAACTGGGGCAGGCCAACTCCGACCTGCACAACCTGATGAGCGCGACGCAGATCGCCACCCTGTTCCTCGACCGCGAGCTGCGCGTCATGCGCTACACGCCCACGGCCGCGCCGCTGTTCAACCTGATCGGCAGCGACGTCGGCCGGCCCATCTCGGACCTGCAGCAGCGGCTGGACTACCCCGAACTCGCCGCCGATGCCCGCGAGGTGCTCGCCAGCCTGGTGCCGGTGGACCGCGAGATGCGCGCGGAGGACCGCTGGCTGCTGGCCCGGGTGCTGCCCTACCGGACGGTCGACGACCACATCGCCGGGGTGGTGCTGAGCTTCGTCGACATCACCGACCGTCGCGCCTTCGAGGCCGCCCTGCGCGCCAGCGAGGAACAGTTCCGCCGCGCCATCGAGGACGCGCCGGTGCCGGTGATCATGCAGGCCGAGGACGGCCGGGTGCTGCAGGTCAGCCAGTCCTGGAGCGCCTCGACCGGCTTCGCGGCCACGGAGCTGCCGACCTTCGACGCCTGGCTCGACCATGCAGACGCGCCGGGGGCGGCGCGGCTGCGCGAGCGGCTGCGGGCGCTGTTCGACGGCCGCTCGGAGGTGGTGGAGGCCGAACTCGAGATGACGACGCGCGCCGGCGCGGTGCGCCACTGGATCTTCGCGGCCTCCGCGCCCGGGCGGCTGCACGACGGCCGCCGGTTCATCGTCGGCGTGGTCTCGGACATCACCGAGCGCCGGCGGGCCCAGGAGCAGCTGCGCGAGAGCGAGGACCGGCTGCGGCTGATCGTCGAGAACGCGCGCGACTACGCCATCTTCTCGCTCGACCTGGAGCGCCGCATCACGAGCTGGAACAGCGGCGCGCAGGCGCTCCTGGGCTACACGCACGACGAGGCGATCGGCCTGGCCGTCGATGCGCTCTTCACGCCCGAGGACCGGGCCGCCGGCGTGCCGAGCGCCGAGGCCGTGACGGCGCTGGCCGAGGGCCGGGCGACCAACGAGCGCTGGCACCTGCGCAAGGACGGCAGCCGCTTCTGGGCCTCCGGCGCCCTGATGGCGATGCGCGACGGGCCGGGCACCGCCCTGGGCCTGGTCAAGATCTTCCGCGACCAGACCGACGAGCTGCACGCCCGGCGCGCCATGGAACAGGCGCGCGAGCAGCTGCGCGCGGCGCTGCGGGAGACCGAGGTCGCCCGCGACCAGGCCGAAGCCGCCGGCAAGGCCAAGGACCGCTTCCTGGCGGTGCTCTCGCACGAACTGCGCACGCCCCTGAATCCGGTGCTGCTGGGCGCCCAGCTGCTCGCGCGGACGCGGGGGCTGCCACCGTCGGCGCTGGAGACCATCGGCGTCATCGAGCGCAACGTGCGCCTGCAGGCACACCTGATCGACGATCTGCTCGATGTCACGCGGATCATGCACGGCAAGCTGGAACTGAGCATCGAGCCGGTCGACCTGCGGCTGGCGATCGCGCGCGCGATCGAGGTCTCGCAGTCGGACATCGAAGCCCGCGAGCAACGGCTGGAGGTGGCGCTGGAGGCCACGCGCCACGACGTCGAGGGCGATGCCCGGCGGCTGCAGCAGGTGTTCTGGAACCTGCTGAAGAACGCCTCGAAGTTCACGCCCCGGCAGGGCCGCATCCACCTGCGCACGCGCGACGAGGGCGACCGCGTGGTGGTGGAGGTCAGCGATTCGGGCGTCGGCTTCGAGCCCGGCGACGCCGAGCGCATCTTCAGCGTCTTCGAACAGGGCAGCCGCGATGTCACGGCCCGCTATGGCGGCCTGGGCCTGGGGCTGGCGATCGCCCAGGCCAGCGTCAGGGCGCACGGCGGGCGCATCGGCACGCGCAGCGCAGGCCCCGGGGCCGGCGCCACCTTCACGGTCGAGCTGCCGCTCGCGCCGCCGGCCTGAAGCCGCCGCGCTAGGCGCGTGGCGGGGTCTGCTCCGGCGCCGGCGGCCAGGCGCCGCTGCCCTGCGCCTCGCGGGCCCGGATGCGTTCCTCGGTCAGGCGCAGCTTGGTGATGTCGATGAAGGTGAGCACGATGCCCTCGATGCGGTCGCCCGCCGTGCGGTAGGGCAGGATGCGGGCCAGCAGGTGGCGCTGGTCGTCGGTCGTCACGCGGCGCTCGATCGGGCGCAGGCTCTCGAAGACGGCCTGGGCGTCGCGTTCCAGGGCGTCGTAGTGCAGGCGGTGGGTGATGTCCAGCAAGGGCCGCCCGGCATCCGAGGCGATCAGGTTGAACAGGGTGCGCGCCTGCGGCGTGAAGCGCTTGATGCGCAGGTTGCCATCGACGAACACGGTCGCGATCTCCGACGCCGTGATGAAGTTCTGCAGGTCGTCGTTGATCTGGCCGCGCTCCTCGACCTTCATGCGCAACTCCTGGTTGACCGTGGTCAGCTCCTCGTTGATCGACTGCAGCTCCTCCTTGCTGGTCTCCAGTTCCTCGGTGGCCGAGCGCAGTTCCTCGTTGATGGCCTGCAGCTCCTCGTTGGCGCCCCGGAGCTCCTCGGTCGACAGCGCCGAGCGCTCCAGCGTGTCCTGGAGGTTGATCTTGAGCTGCCGGATCTCCTGCGCCGCCCGCTGCAGCAGGTGCTGGTGCAGCGACTCGCGCGGCTCCGCGTGCGGCGCGGCGCCGGCCGCCGACGCGGCCGCGTCGCCTTCCTCGAAGCACACCAGCATCAGGGCCGGCGTCGTGCCGCTCGCCGGCAGGGGATGGATCACCAGGCGCAGCGGGGCCGCGGCGCCGTCGGCCGCCGCGCGCGGCAGCCGCGCCTCGACGCGCTGGCGCGACTGTTCCGCCTGGAACAGCGCCGTGCCCAGTTCCAGGCGGAGTTCGGGATCGACGTTGTGCAGCAAATTGTTCGATGGCACCCCACCGGCGTGCTTCATGTAGCGCCCGGCGGTGGGCGAGAGATGCAGGATCTCGTGGCCGCCGTCGATGAGCACGCTCGCCGGCGCCACGGTCTGCAGCGCCCGCAGATGCATCTGCGCGGCGGGACCCTGCCAGGCCTCGCGCCGTGCCGGCTGGCCGCCGGCGCGTTCGGGATCGTCGGCCACCAGCGCCGCCGGCGGCAGCACCAGGGGCTGCGGGGCGATCAGCGCGGGCCGCGCCCGGAAGGTGGCGCGACCCCGCGCGCGGTAGATGCGGTTCTTCTTGTCCACCGTGTCGAACAGCGCGCCCGCGACATCGACCGATTCCGAGACACCCAGGAACAGGTAGCCGCCCGGCTTCATCGCGTAGTGGAACATCTCCAGCACGGCGACCTGCGCGCTCGGCTCCAGGTAGATCAGCAGGTTGCGGCAGCAGATCAGGTCGAGCCGCGAGAACGGCGGGTCGTGCAGCAGGTTGTGGTTGGCGAACAGGATCTGCTCGCGCAACGCGGCCTGGATGCGGTACTGGTCCTGCTCCTGCGTGAAATAGCGCCGCAGACGCAACGGCGGCACGTCGGCCGCGATGCCGCTCGGGTAGACGCCGCGGCGCGCCACGGTGAGCGCGCGGTCGTCGATGTCGGTGGCGAAGACCTGCATGTCGAGGCGCCGGCCCTGCGCCTCGGCGCCATCGCGCAGCAGCATCGCCAGCGAGTAGGTCTCCTCGCCGGTGGCGCAGCCCGCGTCCCAGACCCGGAACGGCTCGTCGGCGGGCAGCCGGCGCAGCAGTTCGGGCACGGCCTCGCGCGCCAGCAGTTCGAAGGCGTCGGCGTCGCGGAAGAAGCTGGTCACGCTGATCAGCATGTCCTGCAGCAGCGGCGCCGCCTCCTGCGGATGCTCGCGCAGGAATTCGCGGTAGCTCTCCAGGTCGGGCAGCTGGTTGACCTGCAGCCGGCGCTCGATGCGGCGCAGCACCGTGCCGCGCTTGTAGCGCCGGAAGTCGTGCCGCGTGTAGACGCGCAGCAGGGCCACGATGTCCTGCAGGGTGCTTTCCTGGTAGGGCGCCGGCATCGCGTGGTCGCGCGGCGGCAGCGGTGGCACCGGCGCATCGTCGGCCGCCGGCAGCCGGATGCGCTGGGCGTTCTCCCGCAGCTCGACCAGGCGCCGGCCCATCTCGGCGACCGGCAGCACGATGTCGACCATGCCGGTGGCGATGGCCGCGCGCGGCATGTCGCCATGCTCGGCCTCGGCCGGTGGCTGCGCCAGCGTGACGCCGCCCTGGGCCTTGATCCGCGCGATGCCGACGGCGCCGTCGCTGCCGGTGCCCGACAGCACGACGCAGACGGCCTTCTCCTGGTGCACCTGGGCCAGGGTGCGGAAGAAGACGTCGATGGCGACGGCGCGGCCGATGCTGCGCTCGCAGGGCATCACCTGCAGGTGGCCATCGTTCATCAGCAGGTCCGAGCCGGGCGCGATCACATAGACGTGGTCGATCTCGATCGGCACCGAACTGGTCACCTGCGTCACCGGCATCGGCGTGACCTGCTGCAGCAGGTGCGCGGCGTTGCTCTCGTGATGGGGCGACAGGTGCAGGATGACGACGAACGCCATGCGCGGCGCCGGCGGCATGTGCTCGAAGAACTTCAGCAGCGCCGGCAGGCCGCCGGCGGAGCCCCCGAGGCCCACCACCGGGAACGGCAGCGGGCTGGGCTGCAGCTCGGCGAGTCGGTCCTCGTCGATGGGGGGAGGCGAGACGGTCATGGAAACGGCGGTACCCCCTGGACGGGAGGGTTCGAAAGCGGACATGGCGCCATCTTGCACGCTTTGACCGAACGGAAGCTGGGCCGACCGCTTCGACGGGTCATTCCGCTCGACATTCCGAGATCGACCCGGACCGCGCGCCGGGCGCGGGACGTCGCGATCCGGCAGCGCCTCAAGCGCCGGCGGCGCCGGAGGCCGCCGTCGTGGTGCCGGCGGCGTCGAAGTCGCAGGGCTCCAGCAGCACCGGGATCGCCGGGTCGCGCCAGTAGCGCGTCAGCGCCTTGATCTGGATCTTGGCGAAGTGGACCCGGTAGGTATAGATCAGGCTGTCGCCGTCGCCACGGGCGCCGAAGACGTCGCGCAGCGTGCCCACGGAGATCTCCGCCAGCACGCGCGGCCCTTCGAAACCCTGCGGGTAGATGGCGAAGCGCACGGTGGCGCGGGTGGAGAAGTAGACGGCTTCGGACGGCATGTAGGGGGGGGGCGCGGCGCGAGTGGGTTCAGAAGGAACGGCGGCGTTCGACCGCTTCGATGTTGAGGCGCTGGCGGTACTTGGTGACCGTGCGGCGGGCGATCAGGAAGCCCTGGCGGGCCAGTTCGCGCGCCAGCTCGGCATCGCTGAAGCGCGCGTCCGGACGCTCGGCCTCGATGAGTTCGCCGATCAGCGCCTGCAGCGCCGCCGGCGCGCTGGTGCCGCCGCTGCGGTGGGCCATGCCGCGCGAGAAGAAGTGGTGCAGCTCGAAGACGCCGTGCGGCGTGGAGAGGTACTTGTGGCGCACCGCGCGCGAGACGGTCGAGGGATGGACGCCGACGACATCGGCGATCTCGCGCAGGCCCAGCGGCTTCATGGCCAGGTGCCCATGGTCGAGGAACAGCTTCTGGCGCGCGACGATCGCCGTCGCGATGGCGAGGATCGTCGAGACGCGCTGGTCCACGTTCTGCACCGTCCAGCGGGCCTGCTCCAGGCAGTCCTTCATGGCGCCGTCGCCCTGCGCGCGACAGCGCTCGAACAGCGCGGCATAGGACTGGTGGAGACGCACGCGGGGCAGGGCCCGGTCGTTCAGCGCGGTCTTCCAGACGCCGCCGATCTTGCGCACGATGACATCGGGGACGATCGCCTGCGTGGGCGTCTCGTGGTAGCGCGCGCCGGGCCGGGGGTCGAGCCGCAGGATGCAGTCGACGGCCGCATGCGCGGCATCGGTCGAGACCTCGAGCTGGGCGGCCAGGCGCGACAGCCGGCGCGTCGCCAGCAGGTCGAGCTGTTCCCGCACGATGCGCAGCGCCAGGGCGCGCAGGTCCGGATCGGCGACGTCGCGCAACTGCAGCGCCAGGCATTCGGCGACATCGCGCGCGGCCACGCCGACCGGGTCGAGCCCCTGCACGCGGCGCAACGCCAGATCGAGCTCGGCTGGCGATCCGGCATCGCCATCGGCCAGGCCGTCGGCCAGCTCGTCCAGCGAGACGCGCAGGTAGCCATCGTCGTCCAGCGCCTCGATCACCAGCTCGGCCAGCACGCGCTCGCGCCGGCCCAGCCGCAGCGTGCACAGCTGGCCGCGCAGGTGGGCCGCCAGGCTCATGCGTACCGGCGCCTGCTGCAGCAGGTCCTGGCTGGCGTCGTGCGACAGGTGGCGGCTCGCCACCGGATCGAGGCCGGGCAGGCGGTCGAAGCGATGCGCGGCCTCGAAGTCGACATCGATCCCGCTGTCGGCCGACGCCGGCGCCGGTGCCGCCGCCTCGTCCGCGCCGGCCGGGCCATCGCTCATCTCGACGTCGAGGAACGGGTTGTCCAGCGCGGCATCGCGCAATGCCTGCGCATAGTCCAGCGTGGACATCTGCAGCAGGCGGACGGCATGCTGGAGGCGAGGCGAGAAACTGACGGTGGCCGCGAGACGGGGTTGCAATCTGGCAGTGTTCATGGAGGGCTCCCGCGCGATGCGCGTGGTCCCCTGTCGCAACGACCATGCCTCAATAAAAATAAGTAAAAAGTACTATTACGGAGTTATTTAGTATTTTGTAGTTCTTTAGGTTGCAATATTTGCGGCAAAACTTGCCGCCGACTTGCCCGAGACAGAAGTCGAGGCTTGTCGCAAACTCGCCCCATGTCGATCCTTCCTCCCCCGCCGGATGTCGCCAGCGCGATCCCGCCATCCACGCCGAGCCCCGGCGATGCGTCCTCCCTCGCCTTCCTCAAGCAGTTCGAGCACGACCTGCGCACCCCGCTGGGCACCATGGCCGCGGCGGTCGAACTGCTGCGCGACGAGCCGCCGCATTCCGAGACGCACGACGAATCGATCGCCGTGCTGGAGCGGCAGATCGCCCGCATCCATGTCCTGACGCAGGCGCTGCGCGAGTTCTCGCAGGGCCTGGAGCGGTCGCGCGTCGACCGCCGGGACGCCTAGGATGGGCCACATCCTGGTCGTCGAGGACGACGAGGACTCCGCGCGGGTCCTCAGCGCGCTGATCAGCCGCGAGAACCACAGCGTCGCCAGCGCCCCCTCGCTGCACGCGGCGCGCCGCCTTCTGGCCTTGCAGTCGCCCGACCTGCTGCTGCTGGACCTGCACCTGCCCGACGGCAACGGCTTCGAACTGCTGGGCGACGACAGCGGCCTGCTCAACGACACCGAGATCATCCTGATGACCGGCCAGGCCAGCATCGAGACCTCGGTGCAGGCGCTGCGCATGGGCGCGGCCGACTACCTGGTCAAGCCGGTCAATCCGGCGCACCTGCGCGGGCTGCTCTCGCGCCTGATCCGGCCATCGCGGCTGCGCGCCGAGCTGGCGCAGATCACGGAGCAATGGCGCGAGACCGGGCGCTTCGGCGAGCTGATCGGCGCCTCGGAGGTGATGCAGCGCGTCTACCGCCAGATCTCCCGCGTGGCCGGCACCGCCGTCACGGTCTTCATCCATGGCGAGAGCGGCACCGGCAAGGAGCTGGTGGCGCGCGCCGTGCACGACATGAGCCGGCGGCGCGACATGCCGTTCCTGGCGGTCAACTGCGGCGCGCTCTCGCCACACCTCATCGAGAGCGAGATCTTCGGCCACGAGAAGGGAAGCTTCACCGGCGCCGAGCGCCAGCACCAGGGCTTCTTCGAGCGCACGCATGGCGGCACGCTGTTCCTCGACGAGGTCACGGAGATGCCGCTGGAGCTGCAGGTCAAGTTGCTGCGGGTGCTGGAGACCGGCACCTTCATGCGCGTCGGCTCGACCCAGCTGCAGCAGACCGATGTCCGCATCATCGCGGCCACCAACCGCGATGCGGTCGAGGCGGTCGCGCGCGGCCGCCTGCGGGAGGACCTGCTCTATCGCCTGAACGTGTTCCCGATCGCGTTGCCGCCACTGCGCGAGCGCGGCGACGACGTGCAGCTCATCGCGCGCAGCCTGCTGGCGGACATGAGCGCGCAGGAGCGCGTGCGCAAGCACTTCACCGAGGGCGCGCTGGCGCGCATGCGCGCCTATGGCTGGCCGGGCAACGTGCGGGAGCTGCGCAACGTGGTGCAGCGGGTCTGGGTGATGACCAGCGGCGACGCCATCGACGAGGAATGGCTGCCGCAGCCGCTGGTCGCGCCGCCACCGGTCGCGTCGCCCGCGCCGCCGCAGGACGCGGCCGCGCCGGTGGCCGAGGGCATGCTGCACATCGCGCTGGGAACGCGGCTGTCGGAGATCGAGCGCCAGGTGATCCTGGCGACCTATGCCCATTGCGACCACCACAAGGAGCGCACCGCCGCCACCCTGGGCATCAGCATGAAGACGCTCTACAACCGCCTCAAGGAATACGGCGACTGAGGCGGCGCCTCAGGTCTCGCTGCGCGGCCGATCCAGGCCCATGCCCAGCTCGGCGCCGGTCAGCGGGCGGGCGTCGGGGTCGGAGGCGGTGCGGGCCATCATCGCGCGCACGGTCGCGGCCTCCTCGTCCGGCATCTCCACCGTCGCCACGCCGGAGCCGCCATCGACCGGTCCGGAGTCCTGCGTCACCACCACGTGGTTCCACTGCGCGCCCTCGTTCCACGGCCCGCGGTTCTCCGGTCCCCCGCTCGACGTCCGCAGGTAGGTGTCGGCATAGCGCGGATCGCCCGGCAGCTTGCCCGGCGGGAAGTTCGGCTGGATCGAGTAGAGCGCCTTCTCGAACGACTGCTGGTGCGCCACCTCGCGCGTCATGAGGAAGGTCAGCGCGTCCTTCAGGCCGGGGTCGTCGGTGAGGTTGATGAGGCGCTCGTAGACGATCTTGGCGCGCGCCTCGGCGGCGATGTTGGAGCGCAGGTCGGCCGTCGGCTCGCCGATGGTGTCGATGTAGGCGGCGGTCCAGGGCACGCCGGCCGAGTTGACCAGCGCCGGGCCGCCGCCATAGAGCACCTGCGTCAGGTGGCTGTCGTTGCCCGCGCCGGTGATGGTGCGGTAGAGCTCGCCCTCGCGCTCCACGCCCTCGGCCAGCCGGCCCTTGGCGCCCTTGTTGAGCATGCCGATGATGGTGCCGATGATCTCCAGGTGGCTGAGCTCCTCGGTCGCGATGTCGAACAGCATGTCCTTGCGGCCCGGGTCGTCGTCGCCCAGGGCCTGCGTGAAATAGCGGCAGGCCGCCGCCAGCTCGCCCTGCGGGCCGCCGAACTGCTCCAGCATCAGGTTGGCCAGGCCGGGATTGGTCTGGCTGATCCGCACCGTGTATTGCAGTCGCTTGTTGTGTGAAAACATGGAAGGGTTCCTTGCATCGTGAGAGTGGACAAAAGACGTCTGCGACGCCGATGGCGTCACGCTCCCGTCGGCAAGCGGCGTGCCGTCGTCGCCCGTTCGATGGCGCCCAGCAGCGCCTGCAGGTCGGCCGGCTTGCTCAGCAGGGCGTCGAAGCCGGCCTCCAGCGCGCGGGCGCGGTCGCTCGCGCTGCTCCAGCCGGTCAGCGCCACGAGCACGATGTCGCGCGTGGCGGGCGCGGCGCGCAGGCGGCGCGCCACCTCGACGCCATCGATGTCGGGCATGCCGATGTCGAGCACGGCGACATCGGGCGTCTGCTCGAAGGCGCGCTCGAGCGCCTCGGCGCCGCCGGCGGCGCGGCGCGTGCGGTGGCCGGCGCGGCGCAGCAGCTGCGCCAGCGCCCAAGAGGCGTCGGTGTTGTCGTCGGCCACCAGGATGTCGCGCATTGCCGGGATGGCCGCCGGCGGGGCCGACGGCGGGACCGCGGCCGCCGCCGCCGGCGCCGCGCCGGCCAGCACCGCCGGCAATCGCAGGGTGAAGCGGCTGCCGCGTCCCGGGCCCTCGCTGGCGCCCTCGATGGTGCCGTGGTGCAGGCCGACGATGGTGCGTGCCAGCGACAGGCCCAGGCCCAGGCCGTCGTTGAGGGCGTGCGTGGCCAGCGGCCCCTGGGTGTAGAGCTCGAAGATCTGGTCGAGCCGCTCGGGCTCGATGCCCACGCCGTCGTCGCTCACGACCACGCGCAGCCACTCGCCCTCGACCCGCACGCTCAAGCCGATCCGGCCCGCCGGCGGGGTGTACTTGGTGGCATTGCCCAGCAGGTTCACCAGCACCTGGGTGACGCGCAGCGGATCGACCCGCAACCGCACCGGCGCGGCCGGCAGGTCGAGCATCAGGTGGTGGCCGGCGGCGCGCAGGGTGGCCTCGACGGCCTCGAGCGCCGGCTCGATCACCTCGGCGAGGTCGACCTCGGCCGGGCGCAGCTCGAAGCGGCCGGCGGCCAGACGGGAGACGTCGAGCAGGTCGTCGAGCAGCAGCTTCATGGTGCGGGCCTGGCGCCGCAGCAAGGCGATGGCGCGTCGCTGCTCGTCCGGCAGGGCCGGCCCGGCCAGCAGCTCGGCCGCCGTGCTCACGGCCGCGAGCGGGTTGCGCAGCTCGTGCGAGAGCAGCGCCAGGAAACGGTCCTTGGCGGAATCGGCCTTCTCCAGCGCGGCGCGCGCCTGCTCCTGCGCGGCCAATGCGCGCAGCAGCTCGTCCTGGCTGCGCTGCAGCTCGGCGCGCGCCTGGCGCGCCTGGGTCTCGTCGCGCAGGATCTTCACGAAGCCGATGGCGCCGCCCCGGCCGTCGTCCATGCGCATCAGGGTGCCATTGGCCCAGAAGCGCGAGCCGTCCTTGCGCTGGTGCTGGCGCTCGTCGGCCGCGCGACTCTCGCGCATGGCGGTGGCGGCCTCGCGCGCCGGCACGTTGGCGGCGCGGTCCTCGGCGGTGAAGATCATGTCGGCCGGACGGCCGATCGCCTCCGACTCGGCATGGCCCAGCAGGTGCTCGGCGCCGCTGTTCCAGCTGGTGATGACGCGCGCGGTGTCCATCGAGAAGATCGCATAGTCGCGCGCGTTCTCGATCACCAGCCGCA
>Ga0308164_10004060_pt1 | contig 12701 bp, 8 predicted proteins | sample PhyTR2_FD_201031 | JGI IMG/M metagenome (GOLD analysis project Ga0308164, IMG submission 201031) | Phyllosphere microbial communities from UC Gill Tract Community Farm, Albany, California, United States - DLSLT.R2 | ecosystem: Host-associated > Plants > Phyllosphere > Unclassified | place: USA... | reverse complement strand
TGTGCGAGCACGCGTTCGATCATCCGCGATCCGAAGCCGGTGCGCGTCGGCGTGGTGACCACCGGGCCGCCGGTCTCCTCCCACATGAAGGCCAGCCGGCGTCCGCCTTCACCGATGCCGACGCTCCCTGAAATCGTGACATGCCCGCCCGCGACGTGGAGCGCGCCATATTTCGCGGCGTTGGTCGCCAGTTCGTGAAGCGCCATCGACAAGGCGAGCGTCACGCGCGGCTCGAGCCGGACATGCGGCCCCTCGACCGAGAACAGGCGACCGCCGCCATCGTCGAACGGCGCCATCACCCCGGTCACGATATCCGCGATCGTCGCACCCTCGACCTCGTCGCGCAGCAACAGGTCGTGCGCGACCGCCAGCGATCCGATCCGCGCACCGATCGTGTCGCGCGCCTCGGACATCGAGGCTGCATCGCGCAACGTCTGGTTGACGATCGCGCTGACCGTCGCGAGCGTATTCTTGACCCGGTGCGTCAGCTCGCCAGCCAGCAAGGCGCGATGTTCCTCGGTCCGCTTGCGCTCGGTGATGTCGGTCGAGAAGCCGGTCATCGACAGCGCCGTGCCATCCGCGCGCGTCAGCAATTCGCCGCGGATCGCGACCCAGCGAACCTCGGCCGTCGGCGTCACGATGCGGTATTCGATGTCGTAATCGCATCCCGTCGCGATCGTTTCCTGGATCGCTTCGACGACGCGCGCGCGATCCTCCGGATGGATCGTTTCGAGGAACTCGGGATAACCGAACGCCGCGCCCGGATCATAGCCGAAGACGATCTTGCAGCCATCCGACGCATCGAGATGCTGGCTGGCGGGATCGAAGGTCCACGCCCCCAGCCGCCCCGCCTTCAACGCGAATTGCAGCCGCGCGGCGCTGTCGGCGAGCCGAACCTGCGTCTCCGCGGCGGACGCCTCGAGTTCGCGCTGCTCGGCCTCCAGCAGCGCGAGCGTCTCGCGTTCGAGCGTCACGTCGTGCTGCGACGCGACGTAATAACGCAGATGCCGGCTTCGATCGAACACCGGTGCGACCAGCAGCCGGTTCCAGAACGGCGTCCCGTCCTTGCGGTGGTTGAGCAGGTCAATCTCGAGCCGCTCGGACCGCCCGATCGCATCCCGCAGCCGCGACACGTCTTCTGGATACGTCTCCGGCCCTTGCAGGAACCGACAATTCCGCCCGACCACCTCGTCGCGGGCATAGCCGGTCAAGCGCTCGAACGCCGCGTTCACGTGAATGATCGGGTTGTCGGGAAGCGTCGGATCGCTGATCGCCATAGGCAGGATTGCTTCGTTGAACCCGACCACGAAAGGATCCGCCGCGTCGAGCGAACGGCCGAATGCCGCCAGGATCAGCGTATGATCGGCATCCTCGTCCCGCAGGGACGTCTGGTTCTTACTCTGTTCCAAGCAAGTATTTGCTACCCAAAGTCTTGCACGTCCACAATAGCATACCGTCATTGTGACGAGGCATTTCGACTCCCGGGCAGTATTTCGCGATGCGGGGATCTGGCGTCCTTGCCCGAGGTCGCGCGCACAGCCCGCATTCAGTTTGATCCAGGTAAGGCCGCTCGTGCACCAATGGGGTGCGTGGCAGGAGAGCAATCGTGAAAAGTCTCATGTTCGTCGTCTTGGCGGTCGGCGCGACCGGTGCCACGGCGCAGACCCCGCGACAGGATTATCCGAGCTGCAACCGGACCGGGCAGCACGCGATCGAGGGCGAGCTCGGTGGATCGATCAAGGACCCGCGCCAGGCGCATATCTCGGTGCGCGCGAACATCCTCCAGGCAGATATCGGCACCGCGCGGAAAGCCCGCCGGATCACCGAGCGTCAAGGCACGCAACTCTGGCAGCGAGTCGACAGGGTCCGCCGCGCCACCGACCGCTTCGTCGCCAAACAGGGCTTCCTGAGCGCGGCCGAGCGCGCCAGCTACGACCGCGAACTCGACGCGATCGCGCTGCGAATCTGCCGCTAAGGGGTCAGGCGGCGATCCGTGCGACAGCCGCCGGATCGCCACCTGTCGGGCTGGGGACCATGCCCACCGACATCGGCACGAGATTTTCGACCGCATCGGTGAACGGCACGACCGGTCGCCCAACCAGATAGCCCTGCACCGCGTCGCACCCGATCGAACGCAGCAATTCGAGCTGTTCGCGCGTCTCCACCCCCTCCGCATGCGTGAGGACGCCAAGTTCCTGGCCGATCGCGACGGTCGCGCGCAGCACCGCCATGCACCGCGCGTCGGAGCCCGCCTCGATCACGAAACTTCGGTCGATCTTGATCCGGTCGAACTGGAAATCGCGAAGATGCGCGAGCGACGACTGGCCGGTGCCGAAATCGTCGAGCGCGACCTTGATCCCGGTCCGGCGGATCCGCGCCAGCATTGCCGCGGTGCGCGCGGCATCGTCGATCAGCGCGGTCTCGGTAATCTCGACCTCGACCCGCTCCGCCGCGACACCGTGGACCAGGATCGCCTGCGTCAGGTGGTGCAGCAGCGCGTCCGACTTCAGCTGTCCCGCCGACACGTTGATCGCGACGTGGAGGTGCGACGACCAGCCCGCCAGCTGGCGGCACGCTTCCATGATCACCCACCGGCCGATCTCCTCGATCAGGCCGCAATCCTCGGCGATCGGGATGAAGGTATCGGGCGAGATCCAGCCACGCGTCGGGTGGTTCCAGCGGATCAGCGCCTCGTATCCCGTCGTGATGCCCGACGACAGCGCCACCACCGGCTGGAACGCGAGCGAGAAACCGCCATTCTGCACCGCCTCGTACAGGTCGTCGGTGATGTGCTGCCGTTCGACCAGGCGCTCGGCAAGGCCCGAGACATAGGGTTGCGCGCGCCGGCGTCCGCGTCGCTTCGCCTCGTACAGCGCCATGTCGGCGCGTTTCATCAGTTCGTCGGGGGTCAGGTCGTTGGCGAACCCGGCGATGCCGATGCTGCATCCGGGCAGCAACCGGCGTTCGTCGATGATCACCGGCGCGCTCAGCCGGACGACGATCGTGTCGGCCAGCGCGGTTGCCGCATCGCCGAGCTGCGTGGCGATGATCGCGATCTCGTCGCCGCCCATCCGCGCGACGAAGCTGTCGTCGGGCAACAGGCTCGTCAGCTCGGCCGCGACATGGATCAGCAGCGTATCGCCAACCGCATGGCCATACGCATCGTTGATCCGCTTGAAATCGTCGAGATCGATCAACAGCAGCGAGAACGGCTTGCCGAGACCGATCCGCGCCTCCTTCTCCTCGCGCAGCGCGCGGCGGTTGCGCAGTCCGGTTAGCGGGTCGTGATAGGCGAGATGCGTGAGGTTATCGAGCGCACGGCGTTCGGCGCTGACATCGTTGAACGTCAGCACGATGCCCTGTCGCGGGATCGACCGGCACTGCATCTGATAGGTGCGGCCATCCTCCATCTCGCACTCGCGGTCGAAGTCGTCGTCGAGCTGCACCCACTGCTTCATCGCGCCCCCGACCAGCGTACGCTTCTCCGCCGCCCAGCCGCGGCATGTCGCGATGACGTCGAGGAACTGGTCGATCGTCAGCCCCGGGCCGATCGCGTCGACCGGCGTGTTGAACAGGTCGAGGAAACGCCGGTTGAAATGACGCAGGCGGCCTTCGCGGTCGATGAACACCAGCCCGTCGGACATGCTCTCCATCACCGACTTCAGCGTCTGCGCCTCTTCCTCGCGCGTCGTCTTGAAGCGCGCGAAGGTCAGTAGGCTGCCGAGGCACGTGACCGACACTGCGAAGGTCATGCAGGCCGCGACCAGCCCCGGCGACAACACGCTGCCGGGCACGTCGTTGATGCTGCCGAGGACGAGGTCGCCCGACAGCGACAGGAAATGCGTGACGCAGATCGACAGCGCGAACACCAGGCACCCGATCGGCCGCGAGCGCGACCATCTGCGGTTGATCTGCCACGACGACAGCAGCAGGGTCCCCATGATCAGCCCGGCGGCATTGGTCGGCCACGAAAAGACGTGGATGCAGTCGGTCATGCCGGTGATGCCGACCGCGTGCATGCACCAGATCCCCGCCCCCGCCGCACCCGCCGCGACGATCCGCCCCTTGTGCGACCGCAACCGCGTGATCGCGACGATCGGCACGCCGACGGTCAGGATCCCGACCAGCGCCGACACCGTCGTCACGAACGGGTCGTAGCGCAGCAGCAGGTCGGGCCGGTATGCGAGGATCGCGATGAAGTGCGTCGCCCACACCCCCAGCCCGGCGGCCAGTGCCAGCGCGCCGTGACGCCAGCCGAACGGCTCGCGCTGCGGGGCGTTGGCCATGTCGGTGGTCAGCAGCGACACCGACCAGCTTGCGGTCAGGCAGATGCCGATCGCGACGACGACCAGAAAGCCGGAGTGCTGGAAATGGAGATTGAAGAGAGTGGGCAGCATGGTCGCTCGGTCGTTTTTTCCCGAGTGACACGAACACCTTAACGAAAAGGCACGCGCCGCTGCCCGCGTGTTGAGCCGCGTTGATGCAGGTTACTCGTTCGCGTGAAAGAACCGCAGGATCACGCTCGTGCCACTGGCCACCTCGCCTAACGCCACGGTCGCGTTGAGGCGAGTCGCTGCCGACCGCACGATCGCCAGGCCGAGGCCGCTTCCCTCCGGACTCCCAGTCGCGCCGAGCCGGACGAACCGGTCGAACGCCATCTCGCGCTGGTCGATCGGTATCCCCGGCCCATCGTCGACCACCGCGATCGTCGTCTCCAACGGCGTCGTCTGGAGCCTCACCGACACCGTGCCGCCGCGCCGGTTGTAGCGTATGCCGTTGTCAATCAGGTTCGACACGATCTCGAAGATCAGCGTGCGGTGGCCAGGCACGACGTGGCTGACCTCTGGGTCGCCCTCGATCGTCAGGTCGATGCCCGCTTCGATCGCACGGTTGATCTGTCGCGTGATGACCGCCACCGCCACTTCGCGCAGGTCGACCGCCTCGAGTGGCGCGGACACCCCGGCCTCCTCGGCGCGCGCCAACGCCAGCAACTGCGTCACCAGGCGTTCGAGGCGCACCACCGCGTCGGCGATCTCGTCGAGCGCGACGCTGCGTTCGGGTCCCGAGCCGCGGCGGGCGAGCGCGACCTGGACCTTCAGCACCGACAGGGGCGTGCGCATCTGGTGCGAGGCGTCGGCAGTGAAGCGGCGGACGCCGACGGTGGCGGTGTCGAGCTGCGCCAGCAGCCGGTCGAATGCGCCAGCCAGCGGGCGGAGTTCGCTCGGGAGCGGGCCTGTGTCGAGTGGCGAGAAATCGGGACGCGCGCGTCCATCACGTGCCTCAACCGCGCCGCGAAGGCGGGCAAGCGGGCGGAGGCTCCAGCCTAACGCAGGCCGGATGAGCAACGCCGCGGCGCCGACGAGAACGCATTCGCCGATCAGCAACGCCAGCATCAGGCGGCGGGTGAGCGCACCACGGTTGTCGAGCGTCTCGGCGATCTGCACGATCACGGGCTTGTCGATCCGGGGAAGCGAGCGACGGACCTCGGCGATACGGATCTGCTGGCCGCGGTAGCGCGCGAAGCGATAGCGCGGCACGTCGATGTCGAGCGTCGCGGGATCGGGCGCGGGCAAATCCGCATAGCCGGTGAGCAGGTCCGGCCCGACGGCGACGCGGTAATAGACGTTGTCGCGTTCGGTATTCTCCAGCATCCCAAACGCCGCGGATGGAAGGTCGAGCGTCACCTCGCCGCGCTCGACCTGCACCGTCTCGGCGATCGCGCCGAGCGCACCGCCGAGCACACGATCGTTGGTGCGGCGTACGACGTCGGCGATCAGCGTCGCACCGACCACGCCGATCAGGATCGCCGCCGCCAGCAGCGGTCCCAGCACCGCGACCAGCAGGCGCGTTCTCAGTGCGGGCGTGCGGGTCTCAGCCGGCATCGAGCATGTAGCCGACCCCGCGGACGGTGCGGATACCGGGGCCATCGGGCGCTAGCTTGCCGCGGAGGCGCGTGACATGGACCTCGATCGCGTTGTCGCCGACTGGCTCGTCGAACCCGAACACCTCGCCGATCAGCAACGCGCGGGGGACAACGCGGCCGGCTCGGGTTGCAAGTGCCTCCAGCACCGCGCGCTCCCGCCGACGCAGATCAAGCGCACGACCGGCGATGTCCGCGTCGCCGGTCGAGCGGTTGATCGTCAGCGTACCGACACTGAGCACCGGCAGCGGATCGCCGCCCCGCCGCCGTCCCAGCGCCCGAACGCGCGCCTCCAGCTCTTCGGGATCGAACGGCTTCCGCAGATAATCGTCGGCGCCGAGATCGAGGCCGCGCACGCGGTCGTCGAGCGCATCGCGCGCGGTCAGCATCAACACCGGCACCCGCTCCCCGCGACGGCGCAACGTCTCGAGCACGGTGAACCCGTCGATACCGGGCAGCCCGACGTCGAGGATCACCAGCGCGTACGGCTCCCCCGCGACCACCGACAACGCGTCCTCGCCCGTCGCGACGTGATCGACCGCATTACCGCCCGCGCGCAGCAACGCCGCGATGCTGCGCGCCAACGCCGCGTCGTCCTCGATCAGCAGGATGCGCATGAAAAACCATGAAAGGTTGGTGACAGGTTCGGTTCGTACTCCACCGTTGCAGTCTATCCGAACACAGAGACGGAAGGCGAGGAGAGTGATGATGGCACGCATTTTAGTGAAGATCGCGATACTGACCGGGCTGTCGGCGCTTGCCGCGACGGCCGTGGCGCAGCGCCCTGCCAATTATCCGCGCTCCTACGACCAGCTGATCTCCCACGCGCGCGTCGAGCGGCAGGTGCGGATCTATGGCAATGCCGATCGCGCGGAATTGCTGCCGGTCGTCGCTGCGTTCCGGAAGCGCTATCCGGGCATCACCGTACTCTACGCGGACATCGGCTCGACCGAGATGTACCGGCGCTTCGTCACCGAGACGCGCGCGCGGCGGATGTCCGCCGATCTGGTCTGGTCGTCGGCGATGGACCTGCAGGTGAAGCTGATCAACGACGGCTTCGCGCAAGGCTATGCGAGCCCCGAAAAGCCCGCGCTGCCGCCGGTTTCGGTGTGGAAGAACATGGGCTTCGGCGTCACCGCGGAGCCGATCGGGATCGTCTACAACAAGCGCCTCGTGCCGCCCGCTCAGGTGCCGCGCACGCACGCCGCGCTGGAGACATGGCTGCGGAAGAATGCGCGCGCCCTGACAGGCCGGGTGACCACGTTCGATCCGGCGCGCTCGAATGTCGGCTATCTGTACCTGTCGGAGGATCTCGCGATCACGCGCGACACGCGGTCGTTGCTCGAGGCGATCGCCGCGACAAAGCCAGTCCTTTCGCGGACCAGCGAGCCGATGCTGCGCGGCGTCGCCGAAGGGCGGCAGGCGCTCGCGTACAACGTCATCGGCTCCTACGCGCTGGAACGTGCGCGGACCGATCCCCGCATCGGCGTCGCGTTCCTCCAGGACTATACGATCGTCACCTCGCGGATCGCGTTCATCGCGCGCGAGGCCGCACACCCGGCGGCGGCGAAGCTGTTCCTCGATTTCCTGCTGTCGCGCGAGGGCCAGTCGCTGCTCGCCAAGCGCAGCCTGTGGCCGGTCCGCACCGACGTTGCCGCGCGCCGTCTTCCCTCGAGCCAGGCGCGACCGATCCGCGTGGGGCCACAACTTCTCGTCAACCTCGACCGCGTCAAGCGCCAGCGTTTCCTGCGCGACTGGACCGCGATTCTCGCCACCGGAGCCCAACAATGACTCTCTTCCGTACCGGATGCGCCGCACTCGCGCTGATCGCCGCGACTCCGGCGCTGGCCCAAGCTCCGACCGACGCCGACCTCGCCGCACTGGTGCGTGCGCAGGCCGCCGAGATCGCGGCGCTGAAGTCGCGTCTCGATCGGCTGGAGAACAACGCCGCCGTCGCGCAGGCGTCCGCGCCCGCAGCGCCGTTGCAGCCGGCACCACAGGCGGTCGCGCAGAACAACGAGCCGCGCCGCACCCTGCCGTTCGCGCCGCAGTTGGCCCCTCCCGGCCCGGCCGATCGCAGCGTTGCGCAAGCGGTTGCCGCACGCGACAATCCGTCGGGCGTGACCACCGAATGGGGCGCCGGCCTGCCCGTCTTCCACTCGGCGGACGGGGTCTACACGTTCAAGCCGCGCGGCCGCATCCTGACCGACGTCAGCTCGAGCTTCGGCTCGAAATACGACGGCCGCAACATCACCACGACCGGCATGCGCGCGCTGCGCCTCGGCCTCGAGGGCGGCGTCGGCACGCACTTCTTCTACCAGTTCGAGAGCGACTTCTCGGAGAACGAGGTCGACGTCGTCACCGCGTTCGTCGGCTGGCGCAACAAGATCAAGCCCGGCCTCGACTACGACGTCCGCGCCGGTCACCTGTTCAACGATCGCGGCTTCGAAGGTTCGACCGGCTCGGATTCGACCCCGTTCCTGGAGCGCACCACGGTCGCCACCGCGATCATCCCGCAGCGTGGCTTCTACGGCATCGGCGTGATGCCGCGCATCTTCTGGAAGACCGGCCATGCCTCGGTTACGATCACCGGCGACCGGATCGACGGCACGCAGACGGTCGGCGACAGCCGGACGGTGCTGGGCCGCGCGCACTGGAACCCGATCAAGTCCGATACCGGCGTATTGCATATCGGCGCATGGGGCTTCGACGAATCGCTGTCGTCGGTCGCGGGCACGCTGACGCGCAACACGGTGATCGGCGGCCGCTTCAACGGTGCGCTGCGCGTGTCGACCGGGCCGCTGATCGGCGGCACGGGCACTACCGGCTACGGCGTCGAACTCGGCGGCTATCGCGGGCCGTTGTGGGTGATGAGCGAAGCGGGTCGCCGCAACGCACGGCTCGACGGCGGTCGCCCCGATTTCGTCAGCAAGGCGTGGAGCGTCTCGGGCGGCCTGTTCCTGACCGGCGACCTACCGCCGTACAACCCGCGCCTCGGCAGCTTCGGCCAGCCCAAGGTGTTGAAGCCGACGTTCGACGGCGGCGTCGGCGCGATCGAGCTCACCGCGCGCTACGAAAGCCTCGATTTCGACAATCTGCTCACCGGCGGCGACGGCTGGGCAGCGACTGTAGGCGTCAACTGGTACCTGAACTCCTTCACCCGCTTCCAGGTGAACGCGATCCAGTGGAACACCGACAACCGCGCCGGCGACTATGTCGGCAACGACAGCGGCCAAACGCTCAGCGCCCGCGTCGGCGTCACGTTCTGATGCTGGCCGGCATGCGATCTGCCACGACGGCCCGGCCCCACCCCTCCGTCATCCTGACGAAAGTCAGGATCCAGAGCCATAAGGGACCACGCTCCGTAACCCTGGATCCTGACTTTCGTCAGGATGACGGGGTGATTGCGGCTGTTCGTGTGGCGGTCCCCGCGAAGGTAACTGCGGCGACGTCTGCGACGTCTGCCGCCCCCACCCCCCCTATTCACGCCCTTTTCTAGGACGATGCGATGAACCTTGCCCTGCTCGGCTTCCTGATGGTCGCCACGTTCATGACGTTGATCATGATCAAGAAGATGACGCCGCTCGTCGCGCTCATCGTGATTCCGTCGATCTTCGGCGTGTTCGCGGGTGAGGCCGCGGGTCTCGGCCCGATGATGATCGACGGCATCAAGAACCTCGCGCCGACCGGCGTCATGCTGCTGTTCGCGATCCTGTTCTTCTCGACGATGACCGACACGGGCCTGTTCGATCCGCTGGTCGGGCGACTCATCCGGATGGTCCACGGCGATCCGATGCGGATCCTGATCGGGACGGTCGTGCTGTGCGCGCTCGTCAGCCTCGATGGCGACGGCTCGACCACCTACATCATCACGATCGCCGCGCTGCTGCCGCTCTACAAGCGCTTCAACATGAACCGGTTGTACCTCGTCTGCCTGTTGATGACGACGAGCGGGATCATGAACTTGACGCCGTGGGGTGGCCCGACCGCGCGTGCCGCAAGCGCGCTGAAGCTCGATCCCGCGACGCTGTTCCTGCCGCTGATCCCCGGCATGATCGCCGGTCTCGCCTTCCTGATCGGTCTCGCCGTGTATTTCGGCCGGAAAGAGCGCGTGCGGATGGGTGAAGCGGGCATCACCGCGGACACCGAGTTCACCGGCATGGCCGTCTCGCAATATCCCGAGGCACGCCGCCCGAAGCTGATCTGGTTCAACGCAGCCCTCGTCATCACGCTGCTGACGTTGCTGGTGTGGGGCATTCTCCCCTTGTCGGTGCTGATGATGCTGGCGTTCGCGATCGCGATGATCGTCAATTATCCCGGCGTCGCCGACCAGAAGGAGCGCATTTCTGCGCATGCCGGCAACGTGCTGGCGGTGGTTTCGCTGATCTTCGCGGCGGGCATCTTCACCGGGATTCTCGGCGGTACCGGCATGGTCGAGGCGATGAGCAAGGCGGTGGTCGGCGTGATCCCGCCCGCGCTCGGGCCGTACATGGCGCCGATCACCGCGGTGCTGAGCATGCCGTTCACCTTCTTCATCTCGAACGACGCGTTCTATTTCGGGATGCTGCCGATCCTCGCCGAGGCCGGCGCGCATTACGGCGTCGCACCCGAGGCGATCGCCCGTGCCTCGCTGATGGGCCAGCCGGTCCACCTGCTCAGCCCGCTGGTGCCGTCGACCTATCTGCTCGTCAGCCTGGTCGGCATCGACCTCGCCGATCACCAGCGCTTCACGCTCGTGCCCGCGATCGCGGTCTGCGTGGTGATGACGATCGTCGGCATGATCGCACTCGCCTTCCCGTTCGTCGCCTGAGGTGAGCATCCCCGCAACCCGCCGCTACCGGAGATTTCGCATGGTCCGACCGCGTACACCGTTGATGCTGCTCCCCGCGATGGGCTGCGACGGACAGCTCTGGGCGCGCCAGATCGTCGATCTTGCGGGTATTGCACAGGTCGAGTTCGGCGACCTTTCGCAGGACGATACGCTGGCCGAAATGGCCGCGCGCGTGCTCGCCAGCGCACCGCCGCGGTTCGCGGTCGCGGGCGTCAGCCTCGGCGGCTACGTCGCGATGGAGATGGTGCGGCAAGCCCCCGACCGGATCGAGCGGATCGCATTGTTCGGCACGCGCGCGTCGATGGAGGTGCGCCCGCGCACCGTCGTCGGCCAGGGCCTGCTCGCCACCGCGCCGCACGCCGACCCGCGCCTGACCGCGATCGTCGCCGGCCCCGCACAGGCGATGGCGGAACGCGTCGGCCAGACCGTCTTCGAACGCCAGCAACGCGCGCTGCTCGCACGCCCCGACATCAGCGAGGCGATCGCCGCGATCCACGTCCCGACGCTGGTGGCGGTCGGCGACCGCGACCTGATCTGCACCCCCGACGACGCACGCGCGCTGAGTGCCCGGATCGAGGGGTCGCGGTTTCACATGCTGCGCTCCTGCGGCCACCTCGCACCGATGGAGCGTCCCGGCGAAGTCACCGCGCTGCTCCGTCAGTGGCTCAAGACCGGCTGATCGATTAGGAGGGCCCTCTGCCAGGACCGTGCAGGCGTCGTTCGCTCAACGGTCGGCACGGACCCTGCCCTTCGATGAGGATGCATCGTGACCTCAACCGACGACCGGCGTCCCGTATCGGCACCCCTGTGGTCGATCGGGCTCGTGCCCGCCATCGTCCCGCGCTTACGACAGGCGTTTCCCAGCTAGGCGCCTGCCTCTGCCGGGGAGCTGTGAAACGGTCGGCTCCTGTGTAACTCCGGGGAATGGAAGCTACTCGATCACCCAGGCCTCGCCAGCTGCGGGCGTGCGGAAGCGGTTGATGGGAATGTGTTCGCGTAGCAGCGCCGCGCGGAGGTGATCGGGGGGGTCGTTGATACCCTCTGACGTCAGTTCGAACGTGCCCCAGTGGACGCCGATCGCATAGGCTGCGCCGAGCTGTTCGAATGCGGTCACCGCCTGGTCCGGGCCGATGTGGTTGTCGGTTTCGTGGCCTGCGAAATGATACGCGCCGATCGGCAGGATCGCGAGGCGGACCGGGCCGGCTGCGCGCGCTTCGGTCGCCCAGCGCATGTCGCCCGGCCCGGTGTCGCCTGCGAAATACAGGTTGCCGCCGGGCAGCGTCACGGTGAAGCCCGCCCAGAGCGTCTTGTCGCGGTCGCCGGGGTCGTATTCGCTCCAGTGGTGCGCGCGGTCGACGATCACGTCGATGCCAGGACGCAACTTCACCCGCCCGCCCCAGTCGCGCGCGACCGCATGGATGCCGCTGCGCGCTAGGATCTGGTCGTTGCCCAGGCCCGTCACGATCAGTGGTTTGTCGCGGTGCCAGAGCCGTCTCACCGCACGCATATCGAGATGGTCGCGGTGGTCGTGGCTGAGCAGGATCAGGTCGATCTTCGGCAGGTCCGCCAAGCGCACGCCGGGTTCGCGGACGCGCTTGACGCCGACGAACTGGACCGGGGACGAGCGTTCGAGCCACATTGGATCGGTGAGAATGTTGAGCCCCTGGGTTTGCACCAGCACGGTCGAATGGCCGATCCAGGTAACGCGCATCGTCTGGCCCTCGACCCGGGCGGGCGGGCGTGTCGGGGTGACGGGCACTTCGGGCCAGGTGCGGTAGGGTGGCTTCACGAGATTGCGGAGCAGCGCGACCGGGCCCTGCTTATGCTCGCCGGTGCTGCCTTGCACGCCGTCGGGGTTGAAGAAGCGTTCGCCGTCGAAGTGATTGCTCAGCGGAAAGGTCTTTGTCGACGGCGTCGCGCAACCGGCGAGAAGCGTGAGCGCGAGCAGTA
>Ga0308164_10004055_pt1 | contig 12710 bp, 11 predicted proteins | sample PhyTR2_FD_201031 | JGI IMG/M metagenome (GOLD analysis project Ga0308164, IMG submission 201031) | Phyllosphere microbial communities from UC Gill Tract Community Farm, Albany, California, United States - DLSLT.R2 | ecosystem: Host-associated > Plants > Phyllosphere > Unclassified | place: USA... | reverse complement strand
GATTTCCGGGGTCAGGCCATAGCCGAACTTGAAGCGGCTGGGCACCAGGTAATCGACATGGGCCGCACCCAGCAGGCGCAGGCCCAGCACGCCGACAGTACTGGCGGTGGCCCCGTCGGCGTCGAAATCGCCGACGATCAGAATGCGCTGGCGTTGCTCCAGGGCCGTCACCAGCAGGTCGACGGCGGCGTCGATGCCCTTGAGCTGCTGAAACGGAATCAACCGCGCCAGGCTTTTATCCAGCTCGGCCTCGCAGCTCACCCCGCGGGAAGCGTACAAACGGGTCAACAGCGGCGGCAGGTCGCCCAGCATGGGCAGGGTAGCGGGCAACGGGCGGGGTTCGATGCGCATCGGTCAGCCGCGCTCGCCGAGCAACCACTCGAGCTGCACTTCATGCTGGCCACGGTCGTCGGTGACGAACACCGTGCCTTCGCTGATCATGACATCCCACTTGATGGCCCGCGGCATGTCCTTGGCCAGTGTTTCCAGGACCTCCTGCGGCACGGCGGCGATATTCACGTTCTTGAGGTTCTTGATTGCGGGGATCACCTTGCCCTCCCACACCCGCAGGCTGCCGTAGGCCAGCAGGCTGGTGCGCTCGGTGCGGCGCGAGCACCAGGTCAGGCGGTCGGCGTCGGGCTGGCCGACTTCGATCCAGTGCAATACGCGGTCGTCGAGGCTCTTCTCCCACAGCGCGGGCTCGTCGACGTCCGACAGGCCGCGGCCGAAGCCAATTTGCTCATTGTAGAACAGGGCATAAGCCAGCAAGCGCACGCTCATGCGCTCTTCGGTCTCGGACGGGTGGCGGGCGATGGTCTGCTTGACACTCTCGTAGACGCCGCGATCGAGGTCGGTGAGATTGAGTTCGAACTTGTAGGTCGTGGACGGCTGGGCCATGGGAAGCTTCTTGAAACGGAAAAAGTCGCTCAGTCTAACCGATGCCACGCTCGAGCACGAAGTCCGGACAAACGGTTACTTCCGTATCATGGCTATGCTACAACTGCGCGACGGGCACACACGGTGGTCAGGAGTTTCCTGGGTAATGGCTTTTCGCATCATGGCTTGGATTCGACGGGGGCGTGCCGCTCCCAGGCATTGCGCATCCTGGCAGCTGGCCGTGGCGGCCGGCCTGTGCCTGGGCCTGGCCCCTGCCGCACAGGCCAAGGAAACGCTCATCTGGCTCCTGCGCGAACTGCCACCGCTGACCATCTTCGATGGCCCACAGCGTGGCCAGGGCGCGGCCGACAAGACCATTGCCCTGCTGATCAAGGCGCTGCCGGAATACGACCACGTGATCCAGCGGGTCAACCGCCCGCGCGCCATGCAGATGCTCCAGGAACCCGGCCTGCACTGCGATTCGACCTTGCTGTGGACGCCGGAGCGGGCGAAATTCATCATCTTTTCCACTCCCAGCGTCGTCACCTTCAGCAACGGCCTGATCGTGCGCCCCGCCGATCGCCCGTTGCTCGCGCCCTTCATGGCGGGCAACGAAGTGGACCTGGCGGCCCTGCTGGCGAGCGGCCAACTCAAGGTCGGCCGGGTCGCGGAACGCAGCTACGGGCCTTTCGTCGACGGCGTGTTGAAGCAAGCGCCGGCGGATTCGCTCACCCCTCACTATGGCAGCGACGCGGTCAGCAGCATGATGCAGATGGAACAGCGTGGGCGCCTGCAGGCCTTGATCGGCTACCTGATCGAAGCGCGCTACCTGGCCAGCCAGCAAGGCATGGCGCCCGACCAGTTCAGCTTCGTGCCAATCAAAGGCGTGGAGAAGTACCAGTTCAACCATGTTGGGTGCAACGCCAACGCCGCCGGGCAAGTTGCCATCAGCCGCATCAACGCCGTGCTCGCCGGCCTGCCCGCAACCACCATCAGCCAGTTCTATGCCGACTGGCTCGACCCCGACACCCGCGAACGTTACCTGCAGGACGCCCGCAGCGGCTTCGGCGACCATCCGCCACCCAGCCAGGTGCCCGCCACGCCCTGAAGCTTTTGCTCAGGCAAAAAGAAACCCCGAACGGTGGGGAGGCCGAACGGGGTTAAACATGGCCCTGTGAGGCCAGCACGGCAGGTCAAAGACACCGGAGCACAATGTCAATGGCCTGCCCTTGCAAGATATGAGTACGGCAATTTCGGAAGGTTCCTGGGCAATCATGCCGGGGCGGAAAAAACTGCGCGGGACTGCGCGGCGTTCTGCAACGCGGCGATCACGCAGGGCTGCAAGCGGCCTTCGGCCACCCGCAGGTCGCGGTGAAAACCGTCGACCACGTCGACAAGAGCACGGGTATTGTCGAACTGGCTGCGGCCGACCTGCCGCTCGAACATCAGGTGACCTGTTTCATCCTTGACACTTACACGGCGATTGCCGAGTTCATCAGAAGGGCCCACGCTGACCCTGTACGGCGCCAAGGCTTCATTCAACAGCAAGCTGATATTTTCCAATACGGTCACCACTCACTTGTTATGAATACAGGTTGTCTATCAATGACCGCCCACCGATGGAAAAAGTTCGATGAGCCGCCACGCTTTGCTCCATGCACAATGCGCACCGAATATGACAGGCTGTCAGGTATTGGAGAATCCACCGCAGCCCGCATAATTGTTTCATCATTTATCGGCAGGAGCAGATCGTGAACAAGGGACTCGATTCACCGCTGCATATCGTGCTGGCCGACGACCACCCGATCTTCCTGCTGGGCCTGCGCACCGTGCTGGAACAGGACGCGACGCTGCGAGTGGTGGCCGAGGCCGACGGCCCGGGCAGCCTTCTGGAGGTTCTGGAGAGAACCGCCTGCGACCTGCTGATCAGCGATTTCACCATGCCGGTAGACGGCGAGAACGATGGCCTGCGCCTGCTGGAAAAGGTGCGGCGAACCTGGCCGGATCTGCCCGTACTGGTGGTGACCATGCTCAATAATGCGGCGTTGTTCCGCGCCATGCTCGATCTTGGCGTGCGCGGGCTGCTGGGCAAGGGCAGCCTGGCCAGCGAGCTGCCTACCGCCATCGCCCATTTGCGCGACGGCAAGCCCTACGTGGCACGCTCGATCGACCTGACGCTGCGCGACGCCGAAGAGCTTCACGGGCCGGCGGCCTTGTCACCCAAGGAACTGGAGGTGATTCGCCTGATCGCGTCGGGCCGCACGGTCGGCGAGATCGCCCTGGCACTGCACCGCAGCAAGCAGACGGTCAGCGCACAGAAAGTCAGCGCCATGCGCAAGCTGGGGCTGGGCAACGACGCCGCGCTGTTCATCTACCTGCAGGAGCACGGCTTGGGCTGAAGCTACAAGGCCAACCGGGCGCGCTCGTTGTAGCGGGTGTTCTGCTGGTAGAGTTCCAGCAGCTGGTGCAGGGTGTTGGGCTTCACCGGTTTCTGCAGCGCCGCCAGCACCCACAGCCCAGCCTGCCGGGCCAGGCGTGCGGCCTCCTCGCGCTCGGCTTGCTCGGCATGGCTGAGGATGATCACCGCCGCGGCCTGGTGGCTGATGGACAGGTGCTGCAACAGGTCGCGGCCACTGCCGGAGCGGTCGAGGTTCAGGTCGCAGATGGCCAGGTCGACCGACCCGCGGCGCGCCAGGGCGCGGCAGGCATCGGTCACGTTGGCCGCAGTCAGCACATCGTACACGCCGCTGGCGTTGAGCATCTGGTGCAGCGCCATCAGTTGGAAAGGGTTGTCTTCGACAATCAGCACTCTGAGCGAACGCATGGGCAGGCCTCGCAGGTAGATGCGGCCAAGGCCGCGATGGGCCCACTGTAGAGAGATGCAACAAGCGGGAATATCAGACAAGTCTGAAAGTTTTGTTGAATTTTCCTACAAGCTGGCGGCGAGCCCTCTAGGTCGGGGCTCAGGCGCCGGCCTCAATGTCGGCCAAGGTGCTGGCAATGGCCGACTGCAGTGATTGCAGCGCTTCTTTGAGCACTGGCCAGCCCTGCTCAAGCGCCGTTTCGTCCTGCTGTTTGACGGCCAGGCCAATGGCGCCACAAGCGCGCGCCAGCGGCGTGGCATCGATCAAGGCACAAAGCCCCTTGAGGCGGTGCAAGGCGTTGCCGAGCTGTGTCCAGTCCAGATTGGCCACCGCAGGCTCCAGGCCATCCAACTCCTGTCGCAGATTGCCGTGCAGCTCATCGAGCATGCGCCGCATCAACTCGCCGTTGGCCTGGGTGAGCGCATGCAGGGTGCCCGGATCGAAATGGCGCGGCTGCCCCTGGGCCTGCAACACCTCGGCCAAGCGCTCCAGGGTCAGCGGCTTGGCCAGCCAGTCGTCCATGCCCGCTGCCTGGCAACGCTGGCGCTCGTCCGAGGTGACGCTGGCGGTGTAGCCGAGCACAGGCGTGCGCTCGCGGCCTTCGCTGGCTTCAAGGGCACGGATGCGCCGCGCCAGGTCGTAGCCGCTGACCCCTGGCATGTTGCAATCGGTGATCACCACGTCGAACTCGCCTTGGCGCCACGCCTCGAACGCGACCTCGCCGCCTTCCGCAGCGATCACGTGGTGGCCGAGGAAATCCAGCTGGCGCCCGAGCACCAGGCGATTGGCGGACAGGTCATCGACCACCAGTATGCGCAGCGCACGCTGCTGGGCCGGCACCGCCGCGCTCCGGGTTTGCGCCCTTGCCTGTGCAGGCTCCACGGTCAAGGCCACCGCCACCGTGGTGCCCACGCCTGGGGCGCTGTCCAGGGTGATCTGCCCGGCCATCAAGGTGACGAGCCGCTGGCAGATGCTCAGGCCCAGGCCGCTGCCGCCATAGGTTTGGCTGCTGTCGCCGGTGGCCTGCACGAAAGGTGCGAACAGCCGCGCCTGATGGGCCGGGGCGATGCCGATGCCGGTGTCCTGGACGCGAATCGCCAACGCCAAGCCCTGCGCGCCGGGCTGGCCCTGCACGCTCAGGCTGACCCGGCCCTGCTCGGTGAACTTCAGCGCGTTGCCCAGCAGGTTATGCATGATCTGCCGCAGCCGTAGCGCGTCCAGCCAATACTCACCCGCCAGGTTCGGGTCGAGGTCCACCAGCAGCGCCAGCCCTTTGCGCCTGGCCTGGGACTCGAACAGGGCGATGATGTCTTCAAAAAACGGCAGTAGAGCCACCGGGCTGAGATGCAGCTCCAGGCTACCGGCCTCGATGCGGGCCAGATCGAGGCTGTCGCCCACCAGTTCCAGCAATTGCTGCGCGGAACCGAAGGCGACTTCCAGCCCTTGGGCAAAGGCGTGCCCCTGAGCCAGGCTGGCCTCGCGCTCCAGTTCGAGCAAGCCGATGATCGCCGACAACGGGGTGCGAATGTCATGGCTCATGGTTGCCAGAAAGGTGCTCTTGGCCTGATTGGCGTCTTCGGCGGCCTGGCGCGCCGCGGTCAGCTCGCGCTCCAGGCGCTTGCGCTCGGTGATGTCGATCCAGCCGCCGAGCACGCCCTGCAACTGGCCGTCGGCACGCTGGAACGGCACCCGCCACTGGTAGGCATCCACCAGGCCGCCGGGCAGGGCCAAAGGGCTGTCGGCGAACAGCGGCCCGGGGGCCAGCAAGGTAATCCCTTCGCCTTGCAGGGCGATCAGGCCTATATCGGGCAGTGGCGTGTCCTTGATGCGCTCCAAGCGTATGCCAAGGCTTTCTTCGTAGCTGCGGTTGCAGGCGACCAGGCGGCCCTGCAGGTCGCAGACGTAGAGCGGGTTGGGAATACCGTCGAGCAAGGCATTTTGAAACACCAGTTGGTCATTGAGCGCCGCTTCGGCGCGCTGGCGTTGCAGCACCTGCACCTTCAAGCGCCCGCTCCACAGCAACGACACCACCGCCAGTAACGCCGCCACCGCTGCGCTCCAGTACAGCCAGGGCGCGATACGCTGCCACACCGGCACTTCAGGCGGCGCGGCGCCCAGCCATTTCAAGCGAATCGCCCGTAGCTCCGCGACCGGAAAGGCCTCCAGGGCCTTGTTCAAGATACTCGTGAGCTCGGGATGGGCAAGGCTGACCGAGAAACGATCCGGTGACCAGGCGTTGTCGAGGCTGCGCCCTATCCGCAGGGCCATGCCATTGTCGCGGTTGACCGCGCGCCAGGCCCCCACCTCGCTGTCCAGCGTGGCATCCGCGTCGCCCTTGCTCACCGCTTCGCGCGCCTGCTCCATGGTCGCCACGCGCAGGATGTGAATCTGTGGATAGTCGCGCCGCACCATCTCTTCCAAAGCATGCTGGGCCGGCAGTGCCAGCACGCGGCCGGCCATTTCATCGAGGGAGTCGCTGGTAGGGTCGTCGCGGCGCACCACGAACACCCAGCTCTGGCCACCATAGGAATGGGTGAAGTCCAGCAGCGCGCGCCGCTGGGGGGTTTCCGAAAGGGTGGTGTTCATCTGCGCGCGGTCACTTTTCAGCAGATCGAGGCTTTGCGCGATGGAGCTGGCAGGCACGTACTCGAACTGCAGGCCGGTCATCTGCGCCAAGGCCGCCAGCAGGTCGGCGTTGAGCCCCACCCAGCGGCCGTCACGGTCGCGGTACAGGTACGGGGCGTATTCGGTGGCGGCCACCTGTACGCGTGGGTGGCGGGCAACCCAGGCCTGCTCGGCGGCGTCCAGTTGCACCGGGCGCTGGGTCAGCCCGGAGCCGAGCCCGGTGGTCCAACGGCCGAGAATTTCACGCTGCAACGAACCCTGCAGGGTGCCGAGCGCCCGCTCCAGCATGGCCCCCAGCGGCGGATCACTGTTGCGCGAAGCGAACGCAAAACCGCTATTCGCCAGCGCGCTATCCCCCACCACTCGCAGGTTCATGTAGGGCCGCAAGGCCATGTAGGAACGAAGAATGATCTCGTTGCCCACCACCGCTTCCACATCGCCCTGGCGCAAGGCCTCCAACGCTGCGGCCAGGCTGGGCGCCACCACCAGTTGGCTGCGGGGGTAGGCGGCTTGCAAGGCCTCGGTGGCGACATAACCCTCCGTCACTGCCAGGCGCTGGCCATCGAGGCTGCTGCTGTCGTGCTCGCTGGGCTGGGCACGGCGCACCAGTACCGGCCGGTCGAACAGGTAAGGCGAGGTAAACGCCAGCCCGCTGAAGCCCTGTTCGTAGCTGTTGGCACTGGTGAGCACATCGATCTCGCCGCGTTGCAGGGCCTCGATGGCGTCGTCGCGGCGCACGAAACCGTGCACTTGCACGGTCACCCCCAAGCGGTCGCGGATCAGGCTGAGGAAATCGGCGCTTACGCCCTGGTAGCGGTTGCGGTCGACGGCGATATCCAGCGGCTCGTGATCGCTGATCGACATACCGACGCGCAGCACCTGGCGGTGTTTTTTCAACCATTGCTGCTCGGCCGGTGCCAAGGCCATGGGCGCCAGGGGCGTGAGCGGCGGCACCAGGGTGTACGGCAGCGTCTGCACCGCCATGGCCAACCGCACGGGCAACAGAAACAGCAGCAACAGCAGCGCCCAGGGCACTGCCGAAGCCTTCCGTTGCTCGGTGCGGAAATATCGTGTCATGCAGGCATCCTTGGCACTGTACTGTTCGAAACGAATCTGAACCAAGTTTGACACGTAGGCAAAAAAAAGCCCGTCGATTGACGGGCTTCATGTGTTGCAGAAAAAGTCTGTTACAAAGGCTTGCCCCGGTTGCCGTGGGCGGCCACGAAGCTTTGTACGGCTTTGAGGTCGTTAGGCAGCACGGTGCACTTTTCTTCCCGCTCGAACAGGTCGACCAGGTGGGCCGGCAGTTCCAGCGCCTTGCCAACGCCAGCCTTGAGCACCGCATCCGGGAACTTGACCGGGTGCGCGGTGCCCAGCACCACCATCGGCGTGTCCAGGCTGCGGCGGCATTCACGGCCAGCACGCACGCCGATCGCGGTGTGCGGGTCCAGCACCTCGCCGCACTGGGCGAAGACTTCGGCGATGGTCTCGCAAGTTTGCTCGTCGCTGACCGCCAGCGAGTCGAACAGCTTGCGCGCTTCGGTCCAGCGGTCTGGCTCGACACTGAACTTGCCGTCGCGCTTGAAGCTGTCCATCAACTCGGCGATGGCCGCGCCGTTGCGACCGTGCAAGTCGAACAGCAGGCGCTCGAAGTTCGACGACACCATGATGTCCATCGACGGCGACAAGGTCGCGTGCAGCGTTTCCTTGTCGTAGCGGTTGCCGCTCATGAAGCGGTGCAGGATGTCGTTGCGGTTGGTGGCAACGATCAGCTGGCTGATCGGCAGGCCCATGTTGCGCGCCAGGTAGCCGGCGAAGATGTCGCCGAAGTTGCCGGTGGGCACCGAGAACGCCATGGAGCGCGCCGGGCCGCCCAGCTGCAGGGAGGCGTGGAAGTAGTAGACGATCTGGGCCATGATCCGCGCCCAGTTGATCGAGTTCACCGCGACCAGGCGCGTGCCCTTGAGGAAGCTCTGGTCGGCGAAGCTGGCCTTGACCATTTCCTGGCAGTCATCGAAGTTGCCTTCGATGGCGATGTTGTGGATGTTGTCGCCGAACAGCGTGGTCATCTGCCGACGCTGCACTTCCGACACGCGCTGGTGCGGGTGCAGGATGAAGATGTCGACGTTGTCGCAGTGCTTGCAGCCTTCGATCGCCGCCGAGCCAGTGTCGCCACTGGTGGCGCCGACAATCACCACGCGCTCGCCGCGCTTGGCCAGCACGTAGTCGAGCAGGCGGCCGAGCAGTTGCAGGGCGAAGTCCTTGAAGGCCAGCGTGGGGCCGTGGAACAGCTCCAGCACCCACTCGTTGCCATTGAGCTGGCGCAGTGGGGCCACGGCGCCGTGGCTGAACTTGCCGTAGGTGTCTTCGAGAATCTGCTTGAAGTCGGCATCCGGAATGCTGCCGGTGACGAACGGGCGCATGATGCGGAACGCCAGCTCGTGATACGGCAGGCCGGCCCAGGAGGCGATTTCCTCCTGGGTGAAGCGTGGCAGGTTTTCCGGCACGTAGAGGCCGCCATCGGTGGCCAGGCCAGCGAGCAGCACTTCTTCGAAATTCAGGGCCGGCGCCTTGCCGCGGGTACTGATATAACGCATTACAAAATTCCTCGGGCAGTGCCGCTTAGTTCAGTTGCTCGACGCGGATGCGCACTACGCTGCCGACCACGTCCTGCAGGGCTTCCAGGGCGGTGATGGCGTCATTCATGTGCTGTTCGACCACGCGGTGCGTGAGCAGGATCATCGGCACCAGGCCATCCTGTTCCTCGACTTCCTTCTGCATGATCGACTCGATGTTGATGCCGCGCTCCGAGAGAATGCTCGCCACCTGGGCCAGTACACCGGGGTGGTCCTTGGCCTGGATGCGCAGGTAGTAGGCGCTCTCGCAGGCGTCGATCGGCAGGATCGGGTGCGCCGACAGCGAATCCGGCTGGAAGGCCAGGTGCGGCACGCGGTTTTCCGGGTCGCTGGTCATGGCGCGAACCACGTCGACCAGGTCGGCGACCACCGACGAGGCGGTCGGCTCCATGCCGGCGCCAGCGCCGTAGAACAGGGTCGAACCGGCGGCGTCGCCGTTGACCATCACCGCGTTCATCACACCGTTGACGTTGGCGATCAGGCGGTCGGCCGGGATCAGCGTCGGGTGCACGCGCAGCTCGATGCCATTGGCAGTGCTGCGGGCCACGCCCAGGTGCTTGATGCGGTAGCCCAGCGCTTCGGCGTAGTTGACGTCGGCGGTGGTCAGCTTGGTGATGCCTTCGGTGTAGGCCTTGTCGAACTGCAGCGGGATGCCAAAGGCGATGGACGCCAGGATGGTCAGCTTGTGCGCGGCGTCGATGCCTTCGACGTCGAAGGTCGGGTCGGCTTCGGCATAGCCCAGCGCCTGGGCTTCGGCCAGGACGTCGGGGAAGGTGCGGCCCTTCTCGCGCATTTCGGTGAGGATGAAGTTGCCGGTGCCGTTGATGATGCCTGCCACCCAGTTGATGCGGTTCGCCGACAAGCCTTCGCGGATGGCCTTGATCACCGGGATACCGCCGGCCACCGCCGCCTCGAAAGCGACGATCACGCCCTTCTCGCGGGCCTTGGCGAAGATCTCGTTGCCGTGCACGGCGATCAGCGCCTTGTTGGCGGTGACCACGTGCTTGCCATTCTCGATGGCCTTGAGCACCAGTTCGCGGGCGATGGTGTAGCCGCCGATCAATTCGATGACGATGTCGATCTCGGGGTTGCTGGCCACCGCGAAGACATCGTTGGTAATGGGGGTTCCGGTAATCTGGCAGTTCGGGTTGGGCGAACGCATGGCAATTTGTGCCACTTCGATACCACGCCCGGCGCGGCGGGCGATCTCCTCGGCGTTACGTTGAAGCACATTGAAGGTGCCGCCACCGACGGTACCTAACCCACAGATGCCTACTTTGACCGGTTTCACTCTGAACTCCCCATGAAACGGCCGGCGCTGAGCCGGCCGCGAATTACGATCGCACCCGAGGTGCGACCTGATATGTGACGCCTGGCGTGATTATTCGCCAGACAAGGCCAGCTTGGCCACCTGGGCCGCTGGCTGGTAACCCGGAATCACCTGGCCATCAGCGAGGACGATGGCGGGCGTGCCGTTGACACCGATCGACTGCCCCAGGGCGAACTGCTTGCTCACCGGGTTGGCGCACTTGGGCGACTCACCCACTTCCTTGTTGGACATCAGCTTCTGCAGCGAAGCGCGGCGGTCCTTGGAGCACCACACGGCCTGCAGCTGCTGGTCGCCAGGCGAACCCAGGCCCTGGCGCGGGAACGCGACGTAGCGCACTTCGACGCCCATCTTGTTCAGCTCCGGCACTTCGGCGTGCAGCTTCTGGCAATACGGGCAGGTGGTGTCGGTGAACACGGTGATGTGCGACTTGGTCTCGCCGACCGCCGGGAACACCACGGTTTCCGCGGCCGGGATGGCGTTGATGGTCTTGGCCACCGCTTCGCGCTCGACCTTCTCGGTGAGGTTGACCGGCTGGCCGTCCTTCAGCTGGTACAGGTAGCCCTGCATCACGTACTGGCCATCGGGGCTGGCGTAGAGCACGCGGCCGCCCTTGAGCTTGACCTCGTACAGGCCGTTGACCGGGCTGGCGGCGATGCTCTCGATCGGCACGTCGAGCTTGAGGGTTTGCAGGGTATTGCGAATGGCCTGGTCCGGGGTATCGGCAGAGGCAAAGGCGCTGACCAGCGCAAGCGCTGCAGCGGCGACGATATGGGTTACGCGCATGGGAACTCCTGAGGCGGCGTAGGGGGAGCCGGAACGGAGGGCGACGCGCGACGGCGGCGTGCGTATGCCCGGCTCTGCTAACCCGCCAAGCCTACCACATTAGGCTCGCGGGGCCGACTAGGCAGCTCGTAACCGCATGTTTTTTAGCCGCAAACGGAAGATTTCATCCGCGCGGGTGGTGGGTGGCGTGCAGGTCCTGCAAACGCGCCCGGGCAACATGGGTGTAGATCTGGGTCGTGGACAGGTCGCTATGGCCCAGCAGCATCTGCACCACCCGCAGGTCGGCGCCGTGGTTGAGCAGGTGCGTGGCGAAGGCATGGCGCAGCGTGTGGGGCGACAGCGCCTTGGAAATCCCGGCGACCATGGCCTGGTGCTTGATGCGGTGCCAGAAGGTCTGGCGGGTCATCTGCTCGCCGCGCTGGCTGGGAAACATCACGTCGCTGGGGCGGCCATTGAGCAGCGCATCGCGGGCGCCGCGCAGGTAGCGCTCCACCCACACCACCGCCTCTTCGCCCATGGGCACCAGGCGCTCCTTGTTGCCTTTGCCCACCACGCGCAGCACGCCCTGGCGCAGGTTGACCTGGTCGAGGGTCAGGCTGATCAGCTCGGTCACCCGCAACCCGCAGGCGTACAGCACTTCAAGCATGGCGCGGTCGCGCTCGCCGATCGGCTCGCTGAGGTCCGGCGCCTGCAGCAAGGCTTCGACATCGGCTTCGGACAGGGACTTGGGCAGCGGCTTGCCCAGTTGCGGCATGTCGACCTGCAGGGTCGGGTCGACGCTGATCAGCCGTTCGCGCAGCAGGTAGCGGTAGAAGCCCCGCGCGCCCGAGAGAAAACGCGCCGTGGAGCGCGGCTTGTAGGCCTGTTCGACGCGCCAGGCAAGGTGATCGAGCAGCACGTCACGGCCTGCATCCGGCAGCTGCACGCCGCGGTCCTGCAGCCACCCATTGAACAATGCCAGGTCGCTGCGATAGGACTCGCGGCTATTGTCCGAAAGGCCCTTCTCCAGCCACAGGGCGTCGAGGTACTGGTCGATCAGCGGGTGTTCTATGGCAGCCATGGCACAGGTCTCGCGAAAAACAACACGCATGAAAACAAAAAAGCAGCCCGAAGGCTGCTTTCTCTGTATCAGGTCACAACTGCACTCAGGACAGTTTTTCCTTGATACGTGCTGCTTTACCAGACAGGTCACGCAGGTAGTACAGCTTGGCTTTACGCACGTCACCACGACGTTTCACGGCCAGGCTGTCGATTTGCGGGCTGTAGGTCTGGAAAGTACGCTCTACGCCGACACCGTTGGAGATTTTACGAACGGTGAATGCACTGTTCACGCCGCGGTTACGCTTGGCGATAACAACGCCTTCGAACGCCTGCAGACGGGAACGGTCGCCTTCCTTCACTTTAACCTGAACGACAACGGTGTCGCCCGGTGCAAAGGTCGGGATCTCTTTGGTCATCTGCTCTGCTTCGAGTGCAAGGATGATTTTGTTGGTCATGCTGTGCTCCTAAGGAAAATCTCTCGATTTACCATCGATACGTTAACTATCGTCCCGCTCACGGAGATATTCCGCGAGCAGCTTGTTCTCTTCTCCAGAA
>Ga0308164_10004054_pt1 | contig 12711 bp, 10 predicted proteins | sample PhyTR2_FD_201031 | JGI IMG/M metagenome (GOLD analysis project Ga0308164, IMG submission 201031) | Phyllosphere microbial communities from UC Gill Tract Community Farm, Albany, California, United States - DLSLT.R2 | ecosystem: Host-associated > Plants > Phyllosphere > Unclassified | place: USA... | reverse complement strand
GACAATCAGCTCCATGCGCAGGCTGCTGTCGTGAGTGATTTGCGCATCGATGAACACCTCGTCCGCGAGGCGCAGGCGAACCGTGTCGTTATGGCCTTGCCGGGTAATGCTCACGATCCGTCCCAGCAATTGGTTGCGTGCGCTGGTGCGCAGAGTCAGGCGGTTGAGCAGGTCGAGGTCGCTGCTATCTTCGGCGGCTTCCAGCACCTGCGCCTGAAGTGCCTGCACGCGTTGATATAGCCGCAGCACCCGCTCGCCCTCTGCCGACAACTTCGCGCCACCGCCGCCGCGTCCGCCAACGCTGCGCTCGACCAGCGGCTTCTGCGCCAGATTGTTCAACTCGTCGATGGCGTCCCACGCCGCCTTGTAACTCAGCCCCGCGCTCTTGGCCGCACGGGTGATCGAACCCTGCTCGTCAATGTGCTGCAACAGCGCAATGCGTTGCGGGCGGCGGGCCATGTGTTGGGTGAGGAGGGGGGGTAAAGGCATGGTGATTGAACGCTCTGGCAGGTGGCGCGAGTGTAAAACATCTGATGGTTCCCATGCCCTGCGTTCGTTTCGTCAACTTCACGCTGATCGTTCCCACGCTCCAGCGTGGTAACGCCTCTCGGGACGCTCCGCGTCCGCTGTTGACGCTGTTGATGTGAGGCAGAGCGTCACGGCTGCATGTGACGCGAAGCATGGGCATGATCGGTGTGCTGAAGGCCTATGACCCTTCCACCGGCTTGGGCGTTCTGGCCAGGCAGTAGACGTCCACCCGGCTGGCACCTGCACCGGTCAATAAACGGGCAATCACCTCGGCGGTGGAGCCGGTGGTGAGTACGTCGTCCACCAGGGCGATATGCTTGCCGCGCAGCCATTCGGCATCCACCAAAGCGAACGCGCCACGCAGGTTGCGCTTGCGTGCCTTGGCATCCAGGCCCTGCTGGTTGGGCGTGTCACGGATTCGCAGCACATGGCGTTCGTCCATCGGCAATTGCAGCTCTTTACTCAGCCAGGCGGCGAGCATGGCGGCCTGGTTGTAACCTCGCTGGCGAAAGCGTTTGCTGGCGAGCGGTACAGGCACAAGATAATCAGGGCGTGCCAGTCCTTCGTCAAAACGATGCTGTAGAAACTGCCCAAGCAGTTCAGCCATCAACCGCCCCATGGTCCATTTGCCGTTGTGCTTGAAGCGGGTGATCAGACTGTCGATCGGGAAGTCATACAGCCAGGGCGCGACCACCTGAGTGAAGGCGGGCGGCTTTCTGATGCACTGCGCGCAGCCCATGCCGAACATCGGCAAGGGCAGGGCGCAGCACTCGCATTGGTCGCCGAGCCACGGCAGCTCGGTTTCGCACGGCATGCAAATGGGCAACGGGACATCGCTGCGCTCATCGCATAACAAACAGGTCTGTTTGTTTTTTAACCAGATGTAAACCTCATGCTTGTGTCTTGGTTGACAGCGCATCGCTCTTCCTTAAATATGCCGAACATCCGTGTAGCGCTTGTGGTCTTTTCGTCCCCGCGCTCAGCCCCCAGAACCACCAAGGAGCCGCCCGATGAGCGCCAGCATCACCGCCACTCTGCGTCACGACTGGACTTTAGCCGAGGTCAAGGCGCTGTTCGTACAGCCATTCAATGACCTGCTGTTTCAGGCGCAGACCGTGCACCGCGCTCATTTCGACGCCAACCGCGTTCAGGTTTCGACCCTGCTGTCGATCAAGACCGGTGCCTGCCCCGAGGACTGCAAGTACTGCCCGCAGTCCGGTCACTACAACACCGGTCTTGAAAAGGAAAAGCTGCTCGAAGTCCAGAAAGTGCTGGAGGAAGCCGCTCGTGCCAAGGCCATCGGCTCGACCCGTTTCTGCATGGGCGCGGCGTGGAAGCATCCGTCGGCCAAGGACATGCCGTATGTGCTGGAGATGGTCAAAGGCGTCAAGGCCATGGGCCTGGAAACCTGCATGACCCTCGGCCGTCTGGATCAGGACCAGACTGCAGCGCTGGCGTCCGCCGGACTGGACTACTACAACCACAACCTGGACACCTCGCCGGATTTCTACGGCAGCATCATCACCACCCGTACCTACGGCGAGCGCCTGCAGACTCTTGCCTACGTGCGCGATGCCGGAATGAAGATCTGCTCGGGTGGCATTCTAGGCATGGGCGAGTCGCTCGATGACCGCGCCGGTCTCCTGATCCAGTTGGCCAACCTGCCCGAGCACCCCGAGTCGGTGCCGATCAACATGCTGGTGAAAGTCGCCGGTACGCCGCTGGAAAATGCAGAAGACGTCGATCCGTTCGACTTCATCCGCATGCTGGCCGTGGCGCGGATTCTGATGCCCAAATCCCACGTGCGCCTGTCCGCTGGCCGCGAGGCGATGAACGAGCAGATGCAGGCGCTGGCGTTCCTTGCCGGTGCCAATTCGATTTTCTACGGCGACAAACTGCTGACCACCGCCAATCCGCAGGCCGACAAGGACATGCTGCTGTTCTCCCGTCTGGGCATCAAGCCGGAAGCGGGCGAAGAGCATCCTGACGAAGTGCATCAGGCCGCCATCGAGCAGGCACTGGTCGAGCAGCAAAGCAGTGCGCTGTTCTACGACGCAGCGTCTGCCTGACCCTCTGGAGCGGAGCCTGCATGTCTTTCGATCTGCGTACCCGACTCGAGGCGCGCCGCAACGAACATCTCTATCGCCAGCGACCCCTGCTGCAGACCCCGCAGGGTCCGCTGGTGGTGGTCGATGGCAAGCCGTTGCTGGCTTTTTGTAGCAACGATTACATGGGTCTGGCCAATCATCCTGAAGTGATTGCTGCCTGGCAGGCGGGCGCCGAGCGCTGGGGTGTGGGCGGCGGAGCTTCGCATCTGGTCATCGGCCACAGCACGCCGCACCATGAGTTGGAAGAAGCCCTGGCCGAAATAACCGGTCGGCCGCGCGCCTTGTTGTTCTCCAACGGCTACATGGCCAACCTTGGTACCGTCACAGCGCTGGTGGGTCAGGGCGATACTGTGCTGGAAGACCGCCTGAACCACGCCTCGCTGCTGGACGCCGGTCTGCTCAGCGGCGCGCGGTTTTCCCGTTATCTGCACAACGACGTGACAAGCCTCGAGTCCCGGCTGGAAAAGGCCGTGGGCGATACGCTGGTGGTGACCGACGGCGTGTTCAGCATGGATGGCGACGTGGCCGACCTGCCTGCGCTGGCGCGTGCCGCCAAGGCCAAAGGCGCGTGGCTGATGGTTGATGATGCGCATGGCTTCGGTCCGCTGGGCGCCAACGGTGCCGGGCTTGTCGAGCATTTCGGCCTGAGCATGGAGGATGTGCCGGTGCTGATCGGTACGCTCGGCAAGTCCTTCGGCACGTCCGGGGCTTTTGTGGCGGGCAGTGAAGAGCTGATCGAAACCCTCATCCAGTTCGCCCGGTCCTACATCTACACCACCAGCCAGCCACCTGCGCTGGCCTGTGCAACGCTTAAAAGCCTGGAACTGCTGCGCACCGAACAGTGGCGTCGCGAACATCTGACCCACCTGATCCGCCAATTCCGTCACGGCGCAGAGCAATTGGGCCTGCAACTGATGGACAGTTTCACACCCATCCAGCCGATCCTGATCGGCGACGCCGGACGTGCCTTGCGCCTGTCGCAACTGCTGCGCGAGCGTGGCGTGATGGTGACCGCCATTCGCCCGCCCACCGTGCCGGTCGGCAGCGCGCGTCTGCGAGTGACACTGTCGGCGGCGCACACCGAGGCGCAAGTGCAGCTATTGTTAGATGCACTGGAGCAGTGTTACCCGCTGCTGGGCGCGGTTGAATCCATGGAGCCCGATCATGCGTGATCGTCTGATCCTGCTGCCGGGCTGGGGCCTGGGTGTTTCGCCACTTGAACCGCTGGCGGCTGCGTTGCGTGGGCTGGACGAACATTTGCGCGTCGAGGTCGAGCCGCTTCCGGACATCGACAGTTGTGAGCTGAACGACTGGCTCGATGAGCTGGACGCCAACCTGTCGGATGACGCCTGGCTGGGCGGCTGGTCGTTGGGCGGCATGCTCGCGGGAGAACTGGCGGCCCGGCGCGGCGAACGTTGCTGCGGCCTGTTCACGCTGGCCAGCAATGCCTGTTTCGTCACTCAGGGTGCCTGGCCGCATGCGATGCCTGCGCAGGATTTCGAAGCGTTTCTGGCAGGTTGCGCTGCCGATCCTGATGCAACTCTCAAACGTTTCAGTCTGCTGTGTACCCAAGGCGCGGAAGACCCACGTGGTCTGGCCCGACTGCTCAAGGCCGGTGCGCCGCATACCTCGCCCACTGCGCTGGTCGACGGGCTGAAGATCCTGCAGCAACTCGACACGCGCAGTGCGTTGCAGACCTATCGTGGACCGCAACTGCACCTTTTTGCCGGGCTTGATGCATTCGTGCCAGCCGAAGCTGCGGGCGATCTGCTGGACCTGTTGCCGGACGTTGAAGTCGGCGTGATCGAACAGGCCAGTCACGCCTTCCTTCTGGAAAACCCTCACGGCGTGGCCGCTGCGATCCAGGCTTTTCTACATGAATCGGAACACGAGTCGGACCATGACTGACCTTTCACACGCCGTGCTGTCGGCAGGTCTGCCTGACAAGCGTCAGGTCGCGGCCTCCTTTTCCCGTGCAGCGGGCAGTTACGACAGCGTCGCTGAATTGCAGCGCGCCGTCGGGCATGAGCTGATGTCCCGCTTGCCAACCGAATGCGCTCCCTCACGCTGGCTGGATCTGGGCAGCGGAACGGGCTATTTCAGCCGCGTGCTGGCGCAGAGATTCGACGCCAGTGAAGGTGTCGCGCTGGACATCGCCGAAGGCATGCTGCGTCATGCTCAGCCTTTGGGCGGCGCCCGGCATTTTGTGGCAGGCGATGCCGAGCGCATGCCATTGGCCGATGCATCCTGCGAGTTGATTTTCTCCAGCCTGGCCGTGCAGTGGTGCGCGGACTTCAGGGCTGTGCTGAGCGAAGCGTTTCGAGTGCTGAAGCCGGGCGGGGTGTTTGCCTTCGCCAGCCTGTGCACAGGGACATTGTATGAGCTGCGCGAAAGCTGGCAGGCGGTTGATGGTCGGGTGCATGTGAACCGCTTTCGGCGCGAGGACGACTATCGTCAGTTGTGCGCAGCCAGCGGTTTGAGCGTCAACAGCCTTGAAGTGCGTCCGCATGTGCTGCATTACCCGGACGTGCGCAGCCTGACCCATGAGCTGAAAGCGCTGGGCGCCCACAACCTCAACCCCGGACGGCCCAGCGGCTTGACGGGGCGCGAGCGGATTCTGGGCTTGGTGCGGGCGTACGAGCGCTTTCGCCAGAACGCAGGGCTGCCCGCCACCTATCAGGTGGTCTATGCGGTACTTGAAAAACCCTGACCGGGTTCACTTCATAAAGGGAAGACCGCCAAGATGAGCGTTGCGTATTTCATCACCGGAACTGACACGGATGCCGGCAAGACCACGGTCGCAGCCGGCCTGCTGCATGCTGCACGATTGAGCGGCCTGAGCACGGCGGCGGGCAAGCCGGTTGCATCAGGCTGTGTTGTCACGCCCCGGGGGCTGCGCAACTCCGACGCGCTGGCGTTGCAGGCCGAGTGCTCCATCACGTTGAGCTATGACGAAGTCAATCCGGTGGCCTTCGAGCCCGCGATCGCCCCTCATCTGGCTGCGCGTGAGGCGGGTGTTGCTCTAACCGTTCGTTCCCTGTTGCAACCGATGCAGCACATCCTGAACAAGCAGGCGGATTTTACTCTTATCGAAGGTGCTGGAGGCTGGCGCGTGCCGCTGGCCGATCAGAGCAACCTGTCTGACCTCGCCATTGCCTTGGGGCTGCCGGTGATTCTGGTGGTTGGCGTGCGCCTCGGCTGCATCAACCATGCGCTGCTGACGGCCGAGGCGATTGCCAGAGACGGGCTGCACCTTGCAGGCTGGGTCGCCAACATCATTGATGGCAAGACGTCGCGGCTGGAAGAAAACCTCGCCACGCTGGCCGAGCGTCTTCCGGCGCCGTGCCTTGGGTGTGTGCCACGGCTCAAGAATCCCGACGCCGAAAATGTGGCGCAATGTCTGCACCTGGAGCTGCTCGACGCATAGCGCAGCTATCTCATTGACTCGCCTGAATGTTTTGATTGTTCAAGGCTCAGGCTATTAACAGGCCTAGTGCCATTAGTCTATTTGTCGAGCATTTCCCCGCCGTTACTGGTTCAATGACACCTGTTCGCTATTTGAACCGAGGATCGGCTTATGCAAATCACCATGAACAACACCCTCTACCCAGGTCTGAGCGCCATGCAGGTCGGGCAGAGCCGTGTCGATCAGGCAGCCACCCAGATCGCCAGCAGCAACATCGAAGTATCGGGCCGCAGCCAGTCTTCTGACTTTCAGCTCGAGAACCTGCGTTCTGTTGATCGCAGCCAGCGTTCAGACCTGCCTGCCAATATCGTTGAACTGGCGGCTGGCAAATCCCAGATCGAAGCCGGGCTTGCAGCGCAGAAAGCCAGTGATGAAGCGCTTGGCACGTTGATCGATACCTACGCCTGACCCTTGGCTGTAAACCTCGCGCCGTGCCTTCCGTGCACGGCGTCATGTTCTGAATCTCTCTGTATCACTCTCCTGTATCGCCGCTGCAACCCCTTGCTGCTCAACTAGACTCCACACAATCGTTTACATAACGCCGCTTCCCCTTGCCTGCGTGGCCTGCAGCGCATCGTGGACGAATGGTGCGTGCGCCGCTATTGACAAGGTTTGGGCGTAAACGTATGTTTCAAACACCTGTTTGACCGTAAGGCATACGAGATTGTCTTCTTCTGGGAGCATGCTTCCAGTCACCGCCCGGTCATTCGTTCCAGGATTCATCAGCAGAGGTTATCGCTATGCCTGATTACAAGGCCCCCTTGCGTGATATTCGTTTCGTTCGCGACGAACTGCTCGGCTACGAAGCGCACTATCAGAGCCTGCCAGCTTGCCAGGACGCTACCCCGGACATGGTTGACGCCATTCTCGAGGAGGGCGCCAAGTTCTGTGAGCAGGTGCTGGCTCCTCTGAACCGGGTAGGTGATATCGAAGGCTGTACCTGGAGCGAAACCGGCGTGAAGACGCCGACCGGTTTCAAGGAAGCTTACAAACAGTTCGTCGAAGGCGGCTGGCCGAGCCTGGCGCATGACGTCGAACACGGCGGTCAGGGCCTGCCTGAATCGCTGGGTCTGGCAGTCAGCGAGATGGTCGGTGAGGCGAACTGGTCGTGGGGCATGTACCCAGGCCTGTCGCACGGCGCGATGAACACCATTTCCGAACACGGTACGCCCGAGCAGCAAGAGGCGTATCTGACCAAACTGGTGTCTGGCGAATGGACCGGCACCATGTGCCTGACCGAACCTCACTGCGGCACCGACCTTGGCATGCTGCGCACCAAGGCCGAGCCTCAGGCTGACGGCACCTACAAGGTCTCCGGCACCAAGATCTTCATTTCCGCTGGCGAACACGACATGGCCGATAACATCGTCCACATCGTGCTGGCCCGCCTGCCGGATGCTCCGGCTGGCACCAAAGGTATTTCGCTGTTCATCGTGCCCAAATTTCTGTCGGCTGCCGATGGCGGCGTCGGTGAGCGCAACGCAGTGAACTGCGGCTCCATCGAACACAAGATGGGCATTCACGGCAACGCCACCTGCGTGATGAACTTCGACGGCGCGACCGGTTACCTGATCGGCCCGGCGAACAAAGGCCTGAACTGCATGTTCACCTTCATGAACACGGCGCGTCTGGGTACTGCATTGCAGGGTCTGGCTCACGCTGAGCTGGCGTTCCAGGGTGGCTTGAAATACGCCCGTGAGCGCCTGCAGATGCGTTCGTTGACCGGCCCTAAGGCACCTGAAAAGGCGGCTGACCCGATCATCGTTCACCCGGACGTGCGTCGCATGCTGCTGACCATGAAGGCGTTCGCCGAAGGCACGCGCGCCATGGTGTACTTCACGGCCAAGCAGGTCGACATCGTCAAGTACAGCGAAGATGCCGATCAGAAGAAAGCGGCCGATGCGCTGCTGGCCTTCATGACCCCGATCGCCAAGGCGTTCATGACTGAAGTGGGCTTCGAAGCCGCCAACCACGGCGTGCAGATCTACGGCGGCCACGGCTTCATCGCCGAGTGGGGCATGGAGCAGAACGTTCGCGACAGCCGCATTTCGATGCTGTACGAAGGCACCACCGGCATCCAGGCACTCGACCTGCTGGGCCGCAAGGTGCTGATGACCCAGGGCGAAGCGCTCAAGGGCTTTACCAAAATCGTGCACAAGTTCTGCCAGGCCAACGAAGGCAACGAGTCCGTTCAGGAATTCGTGGCTCCGCTGGCAGCGCTGAACAAGGAGTGGGGCGAACTGACCATGAAAGTGGGCATGGCCGCCATGAAGGACCGTGAAGAAGTCGGCGCTGCTTCGGTCGACTACGTGATGTATTCGGGTTACGCCTGCCTCGCCTACTTCTGGGCAGACATGGCGCGTCTGGCAGCCGAGAAACTGGCAGCCGGTACGTCGGACGAGGCGTTCTACCGCGCCAAGATCCAGACCGCGCGGTTCTACTTCCAGCGCATCCTGCCGCGTACCCGCACTCACGTCGCCACCATGCTGTCTGGTGCTGGCAACCTTATGGAAATGAAAGAGGAAGATTTCGGCCTGGCTTACTGAGTCCGGTCCGAGTCACCCAGGCCGCCTGATCACTGATCAGGCGGCTTTTTTTGGTCCCGGATTTGATTGCACCCTGACGCTCTGCGCCACATTCGAGAGCGGACGCGGAGCGTCCTGGGAGGCGTTACCACGCTGGAGCGTGGGAACGATCAGGGGTCTCAAGCACACCGATCGTACCCATGCTCCGCGTGGGCATGCAGCCCGGGACGCTCCGCGTCCCAAATGGTCGGGTCACAGGGATTTCAGCGTGTACGCCGGACGCTGAGCGTGTGGAACGATCAATCACCGCCTGTCTGCGATCACTCGGCGCTGTATGGCTATTTACTATCAATCGATAAACCTTTTCCGTCTTCTGCCGTTACAGAATCAGTCACTGTTCAATCCTGCTGAATGCATTGTTTTCAGGATGAAGGCACAATGCTACCAATCCGGGTGGTTACTCGGATTCCGGCGAGGAGACAGCCTCTTTTGTTACGTCCATCTGCTGCGCGACTGAGTCATTTTCTGCCGTCACTGGCATTGCTGGTGGCGGGGCTGGCGGCTGCGTATGTCAAAGACCTGAACGTGTTCTTCACCTCGCTGTTCAACGTGCTGCCGACTCTCGTGCTGCTGTTGGGCGGCGCCTACTGTGGTGTCTATCGGCGTCAGCGCGAGCTGTTTCTGATGATCACGGTGTACATCGCCTATTACCTGCTGGACACCCAGACCGACTATTACCGCGACTTCGGCAAGGTACGCGAAGACGCTGCGGTGATCTTTCATCTGGTCTGCCTGTTGCTGCCTGTGCTCTTCGGACTTTACGCTGCGTGGGAAGAGCGCACGCATCTGTTCCAGGATCTGGTCGCACGGCTTGCGGTGCTGCTGGCCGTGGGCAGCGTCGCGCTGGGGCTCGAGCAGAGTTACCCGATGGCGTTGCAGACCTGGCTTGCCGACATTCGCTGGCCTGCACTGCATGGCGCGTGGATGAGCCTGATCCAGCTGTCGTATGCGATGTTCCTGATCTCATTCGCCGTGTTGCTCTGGCAGTACCTGGAAAAACCCAGGCCGTTGCACGCGGCGCAACTCGTCGGTCTGCTGGGTCTGTTCTGGGCTTTGCCCAAGACCTTCATTCTGCCGTTCACGCTGAATATCCTGTGCAGCCAGGTGATGCTGATGATCGCCGCCGCCGTTGCTCATGAGGCCTATCAGATGGCCTTCCGCGACGAGCTGACCGGCTTGCCCGGACGTCGCGCGCTGAACGAACGCATGCAGCGTCTGGGGCGCAGTTACGTGCTGGCGATGAGCGATGTCGACCACTTCAAGAAATTCAACGACACCCACGGCCACGACGTAGGTGATCAGGTGCTGCGGCTGGTGGCCAGCAAGCTGTCGAAGATCACCAACGGAGGCGGCAAAGCGTATCGCTACGGGGGCGAAGAGTTCGCTATTGTGTTTGCGGCGAAGACCCTCGACGAATGCCTGCCGCATCTGGAAGCGATTCGCGAGTCGATTGCCAGCTACGAAATCCAGCTGCGCAACAAGGACAGTCGGCCGCAGGACGATCAGCAAGGTCGTCAACGCCGCAGCGGCGCACACGCCGGCACCGTGTCGGTTACTGTCAGCATTGGTGTGGCCGAGCGTCAGCCGGAGCATCGCACGCCTGAAGAAGTGCTCAAGGCCGCCGACCAGGCGCTCTACGCCGCCAAGGGCGCAGGGCGCAATTGCGTGATTTCCCACCAGCAGCAGAGCCGGCGCGGAGCCGTGCGGACCACCGAAGCGGCCACCTGATAAATCATTTCTGACCGGTGACCTGTTATGACTTGACGGTCACGACACGACCCTATGTGTCTGAAATGTTGTTCGGGTAGACTCGTGTCTATCGACGGCTGATCCGTGTTCCCGACCGCAACGAATCAGCATTTACAGGTCTCTCGCTCCGTTTTCACGAGGTTTGCCATGGCTGATTACAAAGCGCCGCTGCGCGATATGCGCTTCGTCCTCAATGAAGTGTTCGAGGTTTCCAAACTCTGGGCCCAATTGCCGGCGCTGGCTGAAACGGTCGATGCCGAGACAGTCGATGCCATTCTTGAAGAAGCAGGCAAGGTCACCAGCAAGACCATCGCGCCACTGAGCCGCAACGGTGACGAGGAAGGCTGTCACTGGAAAGACACCGTCGTGACCACGCCAGCGGGTTTCCCTGAAGCTTATCGCACCTACGCCGAAGGCGGCTGGGTCGGCGTTGGTGGCAATCCTGATTTCGGCGGCATGGGCATGCCCAAGGTGGTCTCGGCTCAGGTCGAGGAGATGCTCAACTCCGCCAGTCTGGCATTCGGTCTGTACCCGATGCTGACGTCCGGCGCCTGTGTTTCGATCAACACCCACGCCACCGAAGAGCTGAAAGCCAAGTACCTGCCGAACATGTATTCGGGCGTCTGGTGCGGTTCGATGTGCCTGACCGAAGCCCACGCCGGTACCGACCTGGGCATCATCCGTACCAGGGCCGAGCCGCAGACTGACGGTTCCTACACGATCACCGGCAGCAAGATTTTCATCACCGGCGGTGAGCATGACCTGACCGAGAACATCGTTCATCTCGTTCTCGCCAAGCTGCCGGACGCGCCAGCAGGCCCGAAAGGCATTTCGCTGTTTCTCGTACCCAAGTTCATGGTCGGCGACGACGGCAGTGTCGGTGAGCGCAACACCGTGAGCTGTGGCTCCATCGAGCACAAGATGGGCATTCAGGCTTCGGCCACGTGCGTGATGAACTTCGATGACGCGATCGGTTACCTGATCGGCGAGCCCAACAAGGGGCTGGCGGCGATGTTCACCATGATGAACTACGAACGTCTGGGTGTCGGCATTCAGGGGCTGGCGTCGGGCGTGCGTTCGTACCAGAACGCGGTTGAATACGCCCTCGACCGCCTGCAAAGCCGCGCGCCGACCGGTGCGCAGAACAAGGAAAAGGCCGCTGATCCGATCATCGTCCATCCTGACGTGCGGCGCATGCTGCTGACCATGAAGGCATTCAACGAAGGTGGACGTGCGTTTTCCAGCTACGTCGCCCTGCAACTGGATATCGCCAAGTTCAGCGAAGACGACACGGATCGCAAGCGCGCCGATGACCTGGTTGCCCTGTTGACCCCGGTCGCCAAGGCATTTCTCAGCGATGTCGGCCTGGAGACCACCGTGCATGGCCAGCAGATTTTCGGCGGTCATGGCTACATTCGCGAGTGGGGCCAGGAGCAACTGGTCCGTGACGTGCGTATTACCCAGATCTACGAAGGCACCAATGGTATTCAGGCGCTGGACCTGGTCGGCCGCAAGATCGTCGGTTCCGGTGGCGCGTTCTACCAGTTGTTTTCGGATGAGGTGCGTGAGTTCATCGCCGCTTCGGACAGCTCGCTTGGCGAGTTCACACGCCCTCTGGCATCAGCCCTGGACATGTTGGACGAGCTGACCAACTGGGTGCTGGACCGTTCGCGCAGCAACCCAAATGAGATCGGTGCGGCTTCTGTGGAATATCTGCATCTGTTCGGTTACACGGCGTATGCCTACATGTGGGCGATGATGGCCAAGGCCGCCGTGGGCAAGGAAGCTCAGGAAGACTTCTATGCCAGCAAGCTGGGTACGGCGCGTTTCTACTTCGCCCGCCTGCTGCCGCGTATTCATTCGTTGAACGCATCGGTGCGTGCTGGCAGCGAATCGTTGTTCCTGCTGGACGCCGAACAGTTTTGAAACAGTAGCAGCGTGTAAGCATTTGCTTACACGCCGTGCTGCCATTTGGCCTCTTCCCTTAATTCGGATCCAAAGTTACTCTAAATCCATGGACGTAGCGCAGGATGCGCAATCAAACATAACAGGGACACGTAGGGAAGCCTGCCAGGATGGTGGGACGAAAGGGATGTCAGGGAAACAGTCTGGAAAACCTCGCTTCGGCGGGGTTTTCTTTGTGCGCGTGTTTTATATCCCCCGCCCAGCGCCAGGGTTAATTGTTACCATTCTCTGCGCTCATCGTTATACACAAGTCCGCAAGACGCGCAAAACGGGGGCCAAAACGAAAGTAACTGACTGAATGCATACCCCG
>Ga0308164_10004053_pt1 | contig 12711 bp, 10 predicted proteins | sample PhyTR2_FD_201031 | JGI IMG/M metagenome (GOLD analysis project Ga0308164, IMG submission 201031) | Phyllosphere microbial communities from UC Gill Tract Community Farm, Albany, California, United States - DLSLT.R2 | ecosystem: Host-associated > Plants > Phyllosphere > Unclassified | place: USA... | reverse complement strand
GCCTGCGAATACGACGTCGAGCGCAAGTTCCGCGAGACCCGGCTCTACCAGGTGGCGCCGGTCTCCACCAACCTGATCCATTCCTATGTCGCCGAGCACCTGCTCGGCCTGCCACGCTCGTTCTGAGGCCCGCCATGACACGACCGCTCGACGGCATCACCGTCATCTCGCTCGAACACGCCATCGCGGCGCCGTTCTGCACCCGCCAGCTCGCCGACCTGGGAGCGCGCGTCATCAAGGTCGAGCGTCCCGGCGTCGGCGACTTCGCGCGCGCCTACGACCAGCGCGTGGCGGGCGAGGCCTCGCATTTCGTCTGGGTCAACCGCTCCAAGGAGAGCCTGACGCTCGACCTCAAGCAGCCGGCCGCCCTGGCCGTGCTGCGGGAACTGATCGCCGATGCCGATGTGCTGGTGCAGAACCTGGCGCCCGGCGCCGCCGCGCGCATGGGCCTGGACCATGCCACGCTGGAAGCCGCGCATCCCCGGCTGATCGTCTGCGACATCTCGGGCTATGGCGAGGACGGGCCGTATCGCGACAAGAAGGCCTACGACCTGCTGATCCAGAGCGAGGCCGGCTTCCTGTCGGTCACCGGCACGCCCGACGAGCCCTGCAAGTCCGGCAATTCGATCGCCGACATCGCCGCGGGCATGTATGCCTACACCGGCGTGCTGGCCGCGCTGCTGCAGCGCGGCCGCACCGGGCGCGGCTCGCACATCGATGTCTCGATGCTGGAGTCGCTGGCCGAGTGGATGGGTTTCCCGATGTACTACGCCTACGAGGGCGCGCCGCCGCCGCCGCGCAGCGCCGCCTCGCACGCGACCATCTATCCCTATGGCCCGTTCATCGCCGGCGATGGCGGCACGGTGATGCTGGGACTGCAGAACGAGCGCGAGTGGCGCGTCTTCTGCGACAAGGTGCTGCTGCGCCCGGAGCTCGCCACCGACCCGCGCTTCGATGCCAATGCCCGGCGCAACGAGCACCGCGCCGACCTGCGCGCCATCATCCTGGAGACCTTCGCCACGCTCACCAGCGCCCAGGTGCTGGAGCGGCTCGATGCCGCGCAGATCGCCAACGCGCGCATGAACGACATGGCCGGCCTGTGGGCCCATCCGCAACTGCGCTCGCGCGAGCGCTGGCGCGAGGTCGAGTCGCCGGCGGGCGCCATCGCGGCCCTGCTGCCACCGGGCCGCCAGAGCGCGTTCGACTACCGCATGGACCCGATCCCGGCGGTCGGCGAGCACACCGAGGCGATCCTGCGCTCGCTCGGCCGCGATGCCGGCGCCATCGACGCGCTGCGCGCGGCGGGAGCGATCTGATGACGACCGGATCGCTCGCCCGCTTCGCCGCCGGATTGCGCTTCGAGGACCTGCCCGATGCCGTGGTGGCCCGCGCCGAGGACCTGCTGGTCGACTGGTTCGGCTCCGCCATCGCCGGCCACGGCACCCGCCCGGTGGAGACCATCGCCGCCTTCGCCCGCGCCATGGGCCCGGCCGACGGGCCGAGCGAGGTGCTGGTCGGCCGGGGCCGCAGCAGCCCGTACTTCGCCGCCATGGTCAACGCCGCCGCCTCGCACGTGGCCGAGCAGGACGACGTGCACAACGGCTCGGTGTTCCACCCGGCCACGGTGGTCTTCCCGGTGGCGCTGGCCTGGGCCCAGGCCCTGGGCGCGAATGGCCGGCAAATGCTGACGGCGGCGGTGGCCGGCTACGAGGTCGGCATCCGGGTCGGCGAGTTCCTCGGCCGCTCCCACTACAAGGTGTTCCACACCACCGGCACCGCCGGCACCCTGGCCGCGGCCGCCACCGCCGGCCACCTGCTGGGACTGGACGCCACGCGCATGGGCCACGCCTTCGGCTCGGCCGGCACGCAGGCCGCCGGCCTGTGGGAGTTCCTGCGCACCGCCGCCGATTCCAAGCAGCTGCACACCGCGCATGCCGCCGCCGCCGGCCTGATGGCCGCCAGCCTGGCGCGCGATGGCTTCACCGGCGCGCAGCGCATCCTGGAGGGATCGCAGGGCCTGGCGGCCGGCATGTCGAGCGATGCCGATCCCAGCCGGCTGGTCGATGGCCTGGGCACGCGCTGGGCGCTGACCGAGACCTCGTTCAAGTACCACGCCTCGTGCCGCCACACGCATCCGGCGGCCGATGCCTTGCTGGCGGTGATGCGCGAGAACGACCTGCGCGCCGACGACATCGAGGACGTGCGCACGCACGTGCACCAGGGCGCGATCGACGTCCTGGGGCCGGTGGTCGATCCGGCGACGGTGCACCAGTCGAAGTTCTCGATGGGGACGGTGCTGGCGCTGGTGGCGCGCTTCGGGCAGGCCGGGCTGGCCGAGTTCGAGGCCCATTTCCACGACGATGCCACCCGCGCCTTCCGCGACCGCGTGAGCATGGGGCTCGATGCCGAGGTCGATGCCGCCTATCCGCGCCGCTGGATCGGCAAGGTGACGGTGCGCACCCGCGACGGCCGCGTGCTGGAGGGCCGCGTCGACGAGCCGAAGGGCGATCCGGGCAACACGCTCGACCGCGACGAGATCACGGCCAAGGCCCTGCGCCTGGCGGCCTTCAGCGGCGGCGCCGGCGTGGCCGAGATGCGCGCCGCCATCGAGGCGCTGTGGCGCGTGGCGGATGCCGCGACGGTCGGTCCGCTGCTGGCACCAGCATCGGCATCCTCCACGTCGTCGGTCCCGGGGGCCACGGCATGAGCGACGCGGCGGCCTCCCCGGTGGGCCTGGCGCGCACCTTCCTGTTCGTGCCCGGCGACCGGCCCGAGCGCCTGGCGCGGGCGCTGGCCAGCGGAGCGGGCGCCGTCATCGTCGACCTGGAGGACGCGGTCGCGCCCGAGCGCAAGGCCGAGGCGCGCGTCCTGGTCGAGCAGGGCTTCGCCGGCCTGCCGGCCATGGCGCACGGCCGCCTGCTGGTGCGCTCGAACGCCAGCGACACGGCCTGGCACGCGGAGGATCGGGCCCTGCTGGGCCGGCTGGCGGCGCGCGGCCTGCTGGCCGGCGTGGTGCTGCCCAAGGCCGAGCGCGCCGCCGACCTGGCCGCGCTGGCGCGCGCCGTCGGGCCGGCGGTGGCGCTGCTGCCGCTGATCGAATCGGTCGCCGGGCTGGATGCGGTCGATGCGCTGGCGGCGGCGCCGCAGGTGCTGCGGCTGGTGTTCGGCCACCTCGACTTCCAGGCCGATGCCGGCCTCGCCTGCGCGGCCGACGAGGCCGAGCTGGTGCCGGTGCGGCTCGCGCTGGTGCTGGCATCGCGCCGGGCCGGCCGGGTGCCGCCGGTCGATGGCGTGACGGCGGACTGGCGCGATGCGGTGCGTCTCGCGACCGATGCCGCGCGCGCGCGGCGCGGCGGCTTCGGCGCCAAGCTGTGCATCCATCCCGACCAGGTCGCCGGCGTGCAGGCGGCCTTCACGCCGAGCGCCGACGAACTGGCCTGGGCGCGCCGCGTGCGCGATGCCGTCCGCACCGCCGGCGGCGGCGCCATCAACGTCGACGGCCGGATGGTCGACGCACCCGTTCTGAAACTCGCCGAGCGTCTGCTCGCGCAGGAAATGGAGACACCATGACATCGAAGAAGAAGATCAAGACCTGGCTGGGCCTCGCCTTCGGCGCCGGCCTGCTGACCCTGCAGGCCGCCGCCGTGGCGGAGAACGCCTGGCCCGACAAGCCCGTCACGCTGGTGGTGCCGTACTCCGCCGGCGGCCCGACCGACGTGGTGGCGCGCCTGCTGGCCGTGCCGATGGGCCGCTCGCTGGGCCAGACGGTGATCGTCGAGAACACCGTCGGCGCCGGCGGCACCATCGCGCCGGCCCGGGTGGCGCGCGCGACGCCCAACGGCTACACCCTCCTGCTCCACCACATGGGCATGGCGACCGCGCCGGCGCTCTACAAGAAGCTGCCGTTCGATCCGCTGAAGGACTTCGAGTACATCGGCCAGGTGCTCGACGTGCCGATGACCTTGCTGTCGCGCAAGGAGTTCCCGGCCCGGAACTTCCAGGAACTGCTGACCTACGTGAAGGCCAACAAGGACAAGGTGACCCTGGCCAATGCCGGCGTCGGCGCGGTCTCGCAGCTGTGCGGCCTGCTGTTCGCCAGCCGGGTCGGCGTCGAGCTGACGACGGTGCCCTACAAGGGCGCCGGCCCGGCGCTCAACGACCTGATGGGCGGACAGGTCGACCTGCTGTGCGACCAGACCACGCAGACCGCGCCGGTCATCAAGGATGGCACGCGGGTCAAGGTGTTCGGCGTGACGACGCCGACCCGGCTGGCCTCGATGCCCGACATCCCGACCCTGGACGAGCAGGGCCTGAAGGGCTTCGACGTCAAGGTCTGGCACGGCATGTACGCGCCCAAGGGCACGCCGCCCCAGGTCACCGCCCGGCTCAATGCCGCCCTGCGCGCGGCGCTGCAGGACGACGTGGTCAAGGCGCGCATCGCCGAGCTCAGCTCGGAGATCGTGCCGATGGACAAGGTCACGCCGGAGTCGCTGCGCACGCTGCTGACCTCGGAGACGCAGCGCTGGGGCAAGGTCATCAGGGCGGCCGGCGTGCAGGCCGAGTGACGCCGCCCGCCCGCCGCAGCGGGCGTCGTCGCGAGCCCGCGTTCAGCGCGGGTAGGGGCGATGCAACGCGATGTCGGGATTGAGTCGGACGCCGAAGCCCGGCGCGTCCAGCGCCGAGGCCTTCATGCGCCCGCCGACGGGCACCGGCTCGTCGAGCAGCTGCGGATGGAACATCGGCACCACCTGGTCGGCCTGCGGCGCCATCATGAGGAACTCGGCGAACGGGCTGTTGTGGCGCGTGATGACGAAGTGGTAGCTGTAGACGGAGGAGCCGTGCGGCACCATCAGCTTGCCGTGCGCATCGGCCAGGTTGGAGATCTTGATGAGCTCGGTGATGCCGCCGCACCAGCCCACGTCCGGCTGGATGATGTCGCAGCACTCCATCTCCAGCAGCATGCGGAAGCCCCAGCGCGTGGCCTCGTGCTCGCCGGTGGTCACCAGCAGGCCGCGCGGCACGTTGCGGCGCAGTTCCGCGTAGCCCCAGTAGTCGTCCGGCGGCAGGGCCTCCTCGATCCACTTGAGCCCGTGATCGTTGCGCGCCGCGATGGCCAGCCGCGTGGCGTACTCGACATCCAGGCTCATCCAGCAGTCCAGCATGAGCCAGAAATCGTCGCCGACCCGCTGGCGCATGTCGCCGAGCATCGCCAGGTTCTTCCTCAGGCCCTCCTCGCGCTCGGCCGGTCCGTGGTGCAGCGGCAGCTTGCCGCCGATGAAGCCCATCTCCTTGGCCAGGTCCGGGCGGGCGCCGGTGGCGTAGAACGTCAGCTCGTCGCGCACCGGGCCGCCCAGCAGCGCGTGCACCGGCTCCCGGCGGACCTTGGCCAGCAGGTCCCACAGCGCCAGGTCGACGCCCGAGATGGTGTTGATCACGATGCCCTTGCGGCCATAGAAGAGCGTCGAGTGGTACATCTGGTCCCAGATGCGCTCGATGTCGGTCACCCGGGCGCCCTCGAGGAAGCGCGCCAGGTGCTTCTCGACGATCCAGCAGCCCAGGTCGCCGCCGGTGGTGACCGAGAACCCGACCGTGCCGTCGGAGGCCTCGATCTCGACCACCAGCGTGCCCAGCACGTTCAGGCCGAAGCTCTGGCGGCTCTGGCGGTACTCGGGGTACCTGCTCATCGGCGTGGCGATGTGGTCGTCGATCCAGTGGCCGCCGGCCTGGTCGTGGTAGTCGGCGCCGCCGCCACGGACGGTGAAGGCGCGCACGTGTCGGATGGTGGGCATGCTCATGGGGAGTCTCCGGTGATTCGTTGGAGGGGCGGGGGCGGGGGCTCAGCGCGCGACCGGCACCGATGCGCCGGCGCGGCGCAGCGCCAGGAACAGCAGGGCGCCGATCACCGTGGTCATCGCCAGCAGGTTGAGACCGGCGCTGGCCGAGGCGAAGGACTGCTCGGCCCAGGTCTTGACGTTGGGGGCGACGAAGCCGCCCAGGGCACCCAGCGAATTGATGAGGGCGATGCCGCCGGCCGCCGCCGCGCCGCCGAGGTAGGCGGTCGGGAAGCTCCAGAACACCGGCTGCACGGCGATGAAGCCGGCGGCGGCGAAGCACAGCGCCACCAGGGCGACCATCGGCGAGGATGCGTTGACCGAGACGGCGATGCCGGCCGCCGAGACCGCCAGCGTGACCAGGGCGGTCATGGCGTGGCGGCCGGTGCGCTCCGCCACGCGGGGAATGGCATGGGCGGCCGCCAGCGCGCAGATCCACGGGATGGCGGTGACCAGGCCCACCGCCAGTCCGACGTTGCGGCCCATCAATGCGGCGACTTGGGTCGGCAGGTAGAACACGACGCCATAGACGCTGACCTGGATCAGGAAGTAGATCAGGGCCAGGAACAGCACGCGGCCGTTGGTCAGCGCCTTCAACACCGTGGCCGGGCCGTGGGCCGCCTTGTGCTGCTCCTCGGCCGCGATGGCGTCCTCCAGCGCGCGTCGTTCCTCCGGCGTCAGCCAGCGGGCGTCGCCGGGGCGGTTGTCCAGATACCAGAAGGCCCAGACCCCCACCAGCGAGGCCATCACGCCCTCGACCAGGAACAGCCACTCCCAGCCCCTGAGGCCCAGGGCGCCGTCGAGCTCGAGCAGCAGGCCCGACAGCGGACTGCCGAAGATGAAGGCGAGCGGCGCGCCGAAATAGAACATGCCCAGCACCCGGGTGCGGGAGCGGGCCGGGAACCAGCGCGTCAGGAAGTAGATGACGCCGGGGAAGAAGCCGGCCTCGGCCACGCCGAGCAGGAAGCGCAGGACGTAGAAGGTGGTCTCGGTGTGGGCGAACATCAGGGCCGCCGAGACCAGGCCCCACGTCACCATGATCCGGCACATCCAGGCGCGCGCGCCGACGCGATGCATGATCAGGTTGCTGGGCACCTCGAAGAGGGCATAGCCGATGAAGAAGATGCCCGCGCCGAAGGCGAAGACGGCATCGGACAGGCCGGTGTCGAGCTGGAAGGCCTTCTTCGCGAAGCCGATGTTGGCGCGGTCCAGGAAGGCCAGCACGTACATCAGCAGCAGGAAGGGCACCAGGCGCCGGGTGGCCTTGGCGACGGCGCGGTCGAGGACCGGGGTGCTCATGCCGGATTCCCCGGCCCGATGGGCAGTGATGTCATTGCGATGTCTCCGTTGTTCGTGTGATCGACGGGCTGGACTCTAGGCATCGCGGCCATGACATTCCAATCAATAATTCGCGTCCCGACTTTCCGGAATGGAATATCGACCGCCCGTGGGAAGTCGTCGCCGGAGCCCCCACCCATGCCCATCGAATCGCCCCTCGGTCCCTCGCGCCTGATCAACCGCCTGCGCCTCAAGCACTGGGCCCTGCTGGCGACGCTGGCCGAGACGAGCACCCTGGCGCAGGCGTCGATCCACCTCAACACCACCCAGCCCTCGGCCACCAAGATGCTCGCGGACATCGAGCAGGCCTTCCAGTTCCCGCTGTTCGAGCGCCATCCGCGCGGGCTGCGGGCCACGCCGCTGGGCGAGGAGGTGGTCGCCTACGCGCGGCAGTCGCAGGCCTCGCTGGCGCGCTTCCTGGAGGCGCTGGAGTCCAAGCGCCGCGGCGGCCACGGGCAGCTGGTGCTGGGCGCGATCATGGGCGCCGCGCCCGACCTGCTGGCCCATGCGGTGGCCGAGATCAAGCGCGAGCGCCCCTTGCTCAACGTGCGCATCCTGGGCGAGACCAGCGACCAGGTCGGCTCGCTGCTGGAGCGCCAGGACATCGAGTTCGCGGTCGGGCGCTTCTCCAGGCTCATGCAGCACAACACCTTCGCCTTCGACCCGCTGGCCAACGAGACCATGCAGCTGGTGGTGCGCCGGGGCCATCCGCTGCTGCGCCGCAAGGGCCTGTCGATGGCCACCCTGGTGGCCTGGCCCTGGATCCTGCAGCCCTTGACCAGCCCCGCGCGACAGTTGATGGAGGAGGAATTCGGCGCCGCCGGCGTGAGCACGCCGATGAACATCGTGGAGTGCGCCTCGGTCTTCGCGACCCTGCAGTTGCTGCAGTCGAGCGACGCCGTCGGCGCGCTGCCCGAATCGGTGGTCCGCGACCACGTGCGCGCGCGGCTGCTGCGCGTGCTGCCGCTGGTGATCGGCGAGGACCTCAAGGGCTTCGGCGTCCTCACGCGCATCGGCGAGCCGCTGTCCGAGGCGGCGACCACCTTCATCGCGCATCTGCGGCGCTTCGCCGGCGCCGGAGCGGGCGGTCGCGCGCGGCGTGGCGCGGCGCGCGAGCCCAGGCGGGTCTGAGGTCCGCCCGCCCGCCTTTCAGAGCAGGTCGATCGGGATCTTCAGGTAGGCCGTGCCGTTGGCCTCGGTCGGCGGCATGCGGCCGCCGCGCATGTTGACCTGCACCGATGGCAGCATCAGCGCGGGGAGGTCCAGCGTGGCGTCGCGGGCCTGGCGGCGGGCGACGAAGTCGGCCTCGGGAATGCCATCGCGCACATGGATGTTGCCCGCGCGCTGGTCGGCCACGGTGGTCATGCAGGTGGCGTCGCGGCCCGCCGGCGGATAGTCGTGGCAGAGGTAGAGCCGGGTCCGCGGCGGCAGCTCGAGCAGGCGCCGGATGGAGCCGAACAGCACATGCGCGTCGCCGCCGGGGAAATCGCAGCGCGCGGTGCCGAGATCGGGCATGAAGAGCGTGTCGCCGACGAACACCGCATCGGGTCCGCCGGCCGGATCGGCGATGCGGTAGGCCACGTCGGCCGGCGTGTGGCCGGGCACGTGCAGCGCGGTGGCCCGCAGGCCGCCGATGGAGAAGGTCTCGCCATCGGCGAACAGATGCTCGAACTGCGACCCGTCCGTCGCCAGGTCGTCGACATTGAAGATGCCGCGGAATTCCTTCTGCACCTGCGTGATGCCGGCGCCGATGCCCAGCGCGCCGCCCAGGCGCTTCTGGAGCCACGGCGCACCCGAGAGGTGGTCCGCATGGGCATGCGTCTCCAGCAGCCACTCGAGCTGGAGGGAGTGCTCGGCGAGGTAGGCGGCCACCGCCTCGGCCGGGCCGGGATCGGTGCGGCCGGCCTTCTGGTCGAAGCCCATCACGGGATCGATCACGGCGCAGCGGCCGGCGCCGTCGTCCACCACATACGAGAAGGTGGAGGTGGCGCGGTCGAAGAAGGGTCGGATGGACATGCGCATGCAATTCTCCTCGGAGTTCATTCAATTTTATAGAATGAAAAACATGTCATTCAATAAAACGACTTTGACAGCGGACGCGACAGGGTCGTCCGCCACGATGCCGTCCGCCGGCCCGGCCGCGCTGCCCGAGGCGCGCCTGGTGGCCCACGTGCTGGCGCAGGGCGCCCGACCGCTGTCCGTGGCGACGCGCGAGCGTCTCGCGCAGGCGCTGCTGGACTGGTTCACCGCCGGCTGGTCGGCGCTCGACCTGCCGGCCGCCGAGCGCCTGCGCGCGCTGGCGCGGACGGTGTCCCCGGGCGCGGAGGGCGCGCCGGTGTTCGGCGCGGCGCGCGGCCTGGCGCCGGTGGCCGCCGGTTTCGCCAACGCCGGCATCGCCCACCTGCGGGAGATCGACGACGCGCATCGCGCGGCGATGCTGCATCCGGGCGTGATGGCGGTGTCGCCGGTGCTGGCGCTGGCGCCGGCGCTGGGCCTGTCGCGCGAGCGCGTGGCGCGGGCCATCGTCGCCGGCTACGAGGTCGCGCTGCGGATCGGCGAGGCCCTGGGTCCGCGCCACGCCGCCCTGTTCCATGCCACCGCCACCGCCGGCTGCGTGGGCGCGGCGGCCGCCGCCGGCGTCGCCCTGGGACTCGACGGGGCGCGGCTGCACCACGCCCTGGGCATCGCGGCCACGCAGGCGGCCGGCCTGTGGCAGCTGGTGGACGACGACGCCCACGAAGCCAAGTCGCTGCATCCGGCGTTCGCGGTGCGCAACGGCATGACCGCCGCCCATGCCGCCCAGGCCGGTCTCCCCGGCGCGCGGGCCTTCGTGACCGGCGCGCGCGGCCTCCACGCGGCGCTGGCCGGCTCCGGTCCGCTCGCGGTGCTCGATGGCGATCTGGACGCGCCCGAGCGGCTGCACACCGCCACCATCAAGGCCTGGCCGGCCTGCGCCATGCTGTTCACGCCGCTCGACGCCATGCAGGCGCTGATCGACGCGCACGGCCTGCGCGCCGACGACGTGGCCGCGGTGGAGGTGGCGATCTTTCCGCATGCGCTGAAGATCGCCGGCGTGGTGTGGCCGAGCCGCCCGGCCGAGACCAGCTTCAGCCTGCGCTATGTGCTGGCGGTGCTGCTGCAGAAGGGCCGCCTGGGCATCGCCGACACCGAGGCGCCGGACCTGGATGACCCGGTCCTGCGCGCCCTCGGGGAGCGCATCACGGTGTTGCCCGACGAGGCCTACCAGCGGGCCTTCCCGCAGCGCCGGCCGGCCCGGGTCGAGGTCCTGCTGCACGACGGGCGGCGCTTGCGGGCCTTTCGCGACCTGCGCCGCGGTGACCCGGAGGATCCCTTCACCTGGCCCGCGCTGCAGGCCCGCATGCGCGCCTTCGCGCCCGCCATGGACGATCGCCATGCCGCCGCGCTGGTCGCCTGGTGCGAAGGCTTCCTCGATCCCTCCCGTGATGGCGAGCCCGGCGCGCCGGCGCCGCTGCTGTTCGGAAGTCCCGGGATCTAGCCGCACCGGCTCAGGCGCCGCCGGTCCAGTCGCGCGGCGGACGCGCCGCGAAGCCCTGAGCGGCCAGCGCGCGGCGCGCGATCTCGACCGCCTTGCGCTGGGCCGCCGCGCTCTGCCGTGGCGCGATGCCGATCACCACCAGCGCGCCCAGGAACACGCCGTCGCCGTCGAAGACCGGCAATGCCACCGAGGCGATCTGCGGCACGCGTTCCTCGCGCGTGATGGCGAAGCCGTCGCGGGCGATCGCCTGGGCCTGCGGCGTGCTGCCGCCGGTGAAGGCACGCAGCACGTGCGAGGACGAACCCCCCGCGACCAGCTGGATGCGCGCGCCGACCTCGACGTGGTGGCGCACCTCGTTGTGGCTGTTCTCGCGGTAGAGGCAGACCCGCTCGTCGCCGTCGCGGATGTAGAAGGCCACGGTCTCGCCGGTCTGCCGCATGACCTCCTGCAGGGCCGGCTGCAGGCGCGAGCCGACGTCGAAGGTGCGCCGGTACAGCATGCCCAGGTGCAGCAGCGCCGGTCCGGGCGAATAGGCGCCATTGTCGAAGCGATGGACCATGCGCGCGCGCACCAGCACGCCCAACAGGCGCAGCAGCGTGGCCTTGTCCAGGCCGGTGCACTCGGCGAGTTCGCGCAGCTGCAGCTTGAGCCGGTCCTCGCTGAAGCATTCGAGGATCGAGAGCCCGCGCTCCAGCACGCCCGAGGGCGGCGTGCGGGGCGGGGATCCGTCCGTGGCGGAGCGGGTCTTGGAAGGGGAGGCGGTCATCGTGGAGAGAAGCAGACGAGGCCGGCGCGCGGTCTCCGGGCGAGTCCCGTTGACACCGAACACCTGCGTGATATAGTTTTATCGATTGAAATGTATTTCATTCAATGAAATAAGAAAAGCGTTTTGTTCGTTCCTTTCCCGTTCGCCGCCGATCGCGCGGCGTCGTTCGACGATGGAGACTCCCGTGCATTTCCGTTCCTGGTTGCCGCGTCGATCACGCGCTCGCGTGAAGTCTGCCTCATGAGCGCGTCCGCCCCACTGATCGATCGCCTGGCCGGCATCGTCGGACCCGCGCAGGTGCTGGTCGCGTCCGGCGACACCGCCCGCTACGAGGCCGAGTGGCGCCGCACCTATCCGGGCGCCGCGCTGGCCGTGGTGCGGCCGGCCACGACGCGGGAGGTCTCGCGGGTGGTGGCCGCCTGCGCCGCCGCCGGCGTCGCGCTGGTGCCCCAGGGCGGCAACACCGGACTGGTGGGCGGCTCGACGCCTGACGATTCCGGCACCGAGATCGTGCTCAGCCTGGAGCGCATGCGCGCGGTGCGCCGGGCCGATCCGCTGGACAACACGCTCACCGTCGAGGCCGGCTGCACCGTGCGGGCCACGCAGGAGGCGGCGCTGGCGGCGGGGCGGCTGTTCCCGCTGTCGCTGGCGTCCGAGGGCAGTGCCACCGTGGGGGGCGTGATCGCCACCAACGCCGGCGGCGAGCAGGTGCTGCGCTATGGCAACACACGCGACCTGGTGCTGGGCCTGGAGGTGGTGCTGGCCGATGGCCGCGTGCTCGACCTGCTGGGCTCCCTGCGCAAGGACAACACCGGCTACGACCTGAAGCAGCTGTTCATCGGCAGCGAGGGCACGCTGGGCATCGTCACCGCCGCCACCTTCAAGCTCTTCGCGCGGCCCCGCGCCGTGGTCACCGCCTGGGTCACGGTGCGCGATCCACGGGCCGCGGTGGAACTGCTGTCGCGCCTGACCGATGCGGTGGGCGAGCGCGTCACCGCCTTCGAGCTGATCGGCGACGGCCCGCTGGGACTGGTGCTGCGGCATGGCGCGGCCGGCATGCGCGCGCCATTGGGCGAGGTGCCGCCGTGGTCGGTGCTGTTCGATGTCTCGGAGGTCTCGGCGCGCCTGGACCCGGCGCCGCTGGTGGAGGAGGTGCTGGGCGCCGCGCTGGAGGACGGCCTGGTGCGCGATGCCGCGCTGGCCGCGTCCGAGGCCCAGGCGCATGCCTTCTGGGCGCTGCGCGAGCATGTCCCGGAGGC
>Ga0308164_10004051_pt1 | contig 12718 bp, 11 predicted proteins | sample PhyTR2_FD_201031 | JGI IMG/M metagenome (GOLD analysis project Ga0308164, IMG submission 201031) | Phyllosphere microbial communities from UC Gill Tract Community Farm, Albany, California, United States - DLSLT.R2 | ecosystem: Host-associated > Plants > Phyllosphere > Unclassified | place: USA... | reverse complement strand
AGCCAGGGACACGATCTTCATGAACTTCTCGGTGCGCAGTTCACGCGTCACCGGTCCGAAGATGCGGGTGCCAATCGGCTCCAGCTTGGCGTTCAGCAGCACGGCGGCATTGCCGTCGAACTTGACGAGCGAGCCATCGCCACGGCGAATGCCCTTGGCGGTGCGCACGACGACGGCGCTGTAGATCTCGCCTTTTTTGACGCGACCACGCGGGGCAGCTTCTTTGATGCTGACCTTGATGATGTCGCCAACACTGGCGTAACGACGCTTCGAGCCGCCGAGCACCTTGATGCACAGCACGGACTTGGCGCCGGTGTTGTCGGCGACTTCCAACCGGGATTCTGTTTGGATCATTGCAATATTCCCAACTTGTACCGAAAAGACTCACCTCGGGGGCGGGCCCGTCGGCAAGCGGATTTTTCAGGTCAGTCTTGGGCCCGTCGTCCACGCTGCAAAACCATTTTGCGGCGTTTCTTATTGGGCAGATATTTCACCTCTAGGAGGCGAAGCCCACGATTCTCACAGAGATTCGGAGGGCCGTCAAGCAGCTGGATGCGACGTGGCTGCAAATTGTCTTGCAAGCACCGCAAAACCTTCGGCATCCGGGTTCGAAACACCCTCCTCCCGGAGGATCTCGGCCACCCTGGAACCCAATGCAGACGCAGCGTCGGCATCCAGAAACAGCAGGCGGCTGCGCCTGGCGAGTACGTCCTCGACGGTACGGGCGTATTCGTGACGGACGGCAAAACGCACCATCGCTTCGGACAGCCCCGGTGCCAGGAAAATATCGGCGCCGGGCAGGCTGCCCAGCAACGGCGCCTCGCTGCCATAAAGGTGTGCGCCCGGCGGCGCTCCGATGGAAACCGTCACGCCGCCCGGCGAGGGCGAGCCGATCAACCGCAGGGCGTTCGTGGCGCCCGCCGCACGTCGTTCGATCAGGCCTTGTTCGGCACAGTGCGCCAGCACGTCTTCGGCCATGGCGCGGTAGGTGGTCCACTTGCCACCGGTGACCGTCACCAGCCCTCCCGGACCGCTCAACACCGTGTGTTCGCGGCTGATCTTCTTGGTGACGTCGGCCCCGGCGCCGTGGGATGCCTGCGGACGCACCAGCGGGCGCAGGCCGACCCAGGTGCTGCGCACGTCTGAAGCCTTCGGCGCGCGTCGGAGGTAACGCGCCGATTCGCCGAGGATGAAATCGATCTCTTCCTGGAAGGGTTTGGGCTCTGCCGACGCGTCCGGTCGGGGGGTGTCGGTAGTACCCAGCACCACCTTGCCGAGCCAAGGGACCGCGAACAGCACCCGGCCGTCCGAGGTGTGGGGCACCAGAAGGGCGTGGCCGCCCGGAAGGAAGTCGGCGTCGACGACCAGGTGGACTCCCTGGCTCGGGCTGACGAGCGCCTGCGCGGTCTGGCCGGCGGCAGCGGAATCCTGTGCCCTCAAGGCATCCACCCAGACGCCGGTGGCGTTGACCACGCAGCCCGCATGCACGGTGTAGGCCTCGCCGCCTTCGGCATCGCGGCACACCAGGCCGCTGACACGGCCGGATTCGTACAGCAGGGTCTCGACCGGGCAGTGATTGATCAGCAGCGCACCTTGCGCCGCAGCAGTGCGCGCCAGCGTGACGGCCAGGCGAGCGTCGTCGAACTGGCCGTCCCAGTACTGCACGCCGCCTTTGAGCCCCTGTGCCTGCACGCCCGGGATGCGCGCCAGCGTGGCCGCACGACCGAGCAGCTGCGTGGAACCCAGGCCGGCCTTGCCGGCCAGTGCGTCATAGAGCTTCAGGCCGATGCCGTAAAAGGGCACCTCCCACAACCGATAAGCAGGCATCACGAAAGGCAGGGGCTGCGCCAGGTGCGGCGCGTTGGCCAGCAACGTGGTGCGCTCGTGGAGGGCTTCGCGCACCAGGGCGATGTTGCCCTGGGCGAGATAGCGCACACCGCCATGGACCAGCTTGGTCGCCCGCGAAGACGACCCCTTGGCGAAGTCGTTGGCTTCGAGGAGCACCACCGAAAAGCCGCGCGCCGCCGCATCCAGCGCCACCCCCAGGCCGGTCGCGCCGCCGCCCACGACCGCCAGGTCGTAGCGGGGGCTCTTCGCCAGTTGCGCCAGCAGGTCGGCGCGGACGGTGGTACGGGGAGAGGTGGTGGATGTCATGGGGCGCGGGCTTTTCCGGGTGGATATTTTCAACGTACCTTGCCGTCTTTCCAGGCCTGCAACAACTTGTCGTAGGCGACGGTTTCACCCTTGGGCTTTTCGTTGGGCAGCTTGGCCCACGGCGCGCCGCCGGTGGTGCCGAGCCACTTCGCCGGATCGCCCTTGGCGTTGAGCTTAGGAGCGCAACGTGCCATGCCGGCGCGTTGCAGGCGGGACATCACGTTGTCCATCTCGTCCGCCAGATTGTCCATGGCGGCCTGTGGCGTCTTCTCGCCGGTGACGGCGGTGGCGACGTTCTTCCACCACAGCTGCGCCAGCTTGGGATAGTCGGGCACGTTGTTGCCGGTAGGCGTCCAGGCCACGCGTGCCGGGCTGCGATAGAACTCGACCAGGCCGCCCAGCTTGGGCGCGGCGTCGGTCATGGCCTTGGAACGGATGTCGGATTCACGGATGGGCGTCAGGCCGACCAGCGTCTTCTTCAGCGAGGTCGTCTTGGCGGTGACGAACTGCGCGTACAGCCAGGCCGCCGCCACCTTGTTGGCATCGTGGTCCTTGAAGAAGCTCCACGAGCCGACGTCCTGGTAGCCGTTCTGCATGCCGGCCTTCCAGTACGGGCCGTTGGGGCCGGGCGCCATGCGCCACTTGGGCGTGCCGTCCGCATTGACCACCGGCAGGCCGGGCTTGGTCATGTCGGCGGTGAAGGCCGTGTACCAGAAGATCTGCTGTGCGATATGGCCCTGCGCCGGCACCGGGCCGGATTCACCGAAAGTCATGCCCATGGCTTCCTTGGGCGCGTACTTCTTCATCCAGTCGATGTACTTGGTCAGTGCATAGACCGCCGCGGGCGAGTTGGTGGCACCGCCGCGCGACACGCTGGCACCCACCGGCGTACACTTGTCGTCGGCCACGCGAATGCCCCATTCGTCGACCGGCAGACCGTTGGGAATGCCCTTGTCGGCGGCACCGGCCATCGACAGCCAGGCGTCGGTGAAACGCCAGCCCAGCGACGGGTCTTTCTTGCCGTAGTCCATGTGACCGTAAATCGGCTTGCCGTCGATCTGCTTGACGTCGTTGCTGAAGAAGTCGGCGATGTCCTCGTAGGCGCTCCAGTTCTGCGGCACGCCCAGTTCGTAGCCGTACTTGGCCTTGAACTTGTCCTGCAGGTCCTTGCGGGCGAACAGGTCGGCCCGGAACCAATACAGGTTCGCGAACTGCTGGTCGGGCAGCTGGTACATCTGGCCGTCCGGCGCAGTGGTGAAGCTGATGCCGATGAAGTCCTTCACGTCCAGCCCGGGGTTGGTCCACTCCTTGCCCGCGCCCGCCATGTATTCGGTCAGCGACAGCACCTTGCCGTAGCGGTAGTGGGTGCCGATCAGGTCTGAGTCGCTGATCCAGCCGTCGTAGATCGACTTGCCGGACTGCATCGAGGTCTGCAGCTTCTCGACCACATCGCCTTCCTGGATCAGGTCGTGCGTCACCTTGATGCCGGTGATCTCGGCAAAGGCCTTGGCCAGCGTCTTGGATTCGTACTCGTGTGTCGTCAGGGTCTCGGAGACCACTGAAATGCTGGTCACGCCCTTGGCTTTCAGCTTGGCAGCCGCATCGATGAACCATTTCATCTCGGCCATCTGCTGGTCCTTGCTCAGCGTCGACGGCTGGAATTCGGCGTCGATCCACTTCTTGGCGTCCGCCTCGGCGGCGCCGGCCACCTGGGCCATGCTGATCGCGGCGGCCAGTGCCAGCACGGTGTAGCGCATCTTCATGTCTGTCTCCTTGTTTCGAGTCCGCCCCCGGGGGTGTCGTTTTAGGCGTTTCGCCGGCCCCGGGGGAGTACCGGGCCCGCGCACGCTCGCTCTGCAAAAAAAGTCTTCAGCCCTTGCGCATGACCAGGCCCAGGAAGAGCATCGATCCGACGAAGCTGATCCACACGGAAGGCTCGGCCTCCAGGCCAAACCACAGCGCCATCTGCGCACCCAGGCCGACCCATATCAGGTTGATGTAGGCGGCGGCCAGCAGGCCGATGAAGAGACGGTCGCCGCGCGTGGTGGCCATGGGCAGCCAGCCGCGCCGCTCGCGGGTCGGCGACTTGGCCTCCCACACGGCCATGCTGGCCAGCATCAGCACGATGCACACGAAGAACACGGCCACGGGCGTGGTCCAGGCCATCCAGTCGAACATGGTGGTTTCCTTAGACGGTTTGGGCGGTCAGACGCGACCCATCGCGAATCCCTTGGCGATGTAGTGGCGCACGAACCAGATGACGATGGCACCCGGCACGATGGTCAGCACGCCGGCGGCGGCGAGCGTTGCCCAGTCCATGCCGGAGGCGGAGACGGTGCGGGTCATGGTGGCCACGATGGGCTTCGCGTTCACGCTGGTCAGCGTGCGAGCGAGCAGCAGCTCGACCCAGCTGAACATGAAGCAGAAGAAGGCCGCCACCCCCACGCCGGCCTTGATCAGGGGCAGGAAGACGGTCGCGAAGAACCGCGGGAACGAGTAGCCGTCGATGTATGCCGTCTCGTCGATCTCGCGCGGGATGCCGCTCATGAAGCCTTCCAGGATCCACACCGCCAGCGGCACGTTGAACAGCAGGTGCGCCAGCGCCACCGCGATGTGCGTGTCCATCAGGCCCAGGGTGGTGTACAGCTGGAAAAAGGGCAGCAGGAAGACCGCCGGGGGTGTCATGCGGTTGGTCAGCAGCCAGAAGAAGACATGCTTGTCGCCCATGAAGCTGTAGCGCGAAAAGGCATAGGCCGCGGGCAGCGCCACGGCGAGCGAAATCACCGTGTTCATGCCGACGTAGATCAGCGAGTTGATGTACCCCGAATACCAGGACGGATCCGTCAGGATGGTGCGGTAGTTGTCCCAGTTCAAGTGGGTCGGCAGCAACGAGAAGCCGGACAGGATCTCGGTGTTGGTCTTGAAGCTCATGTTGACCATCCAGTAGATGGGCAGCAGCGCGAAGACCAGGTACGCCAGCAGGAAGATGCTGCGCTTGCGGAAGCGTTTTTGTTCAGTCATGGCCGGCGCCCTCGGGCTGTGCGGTGCCCACGCGCTGCATCCACGAGTAGAGGATGAAACACAGCAGCAGGATGATGAAGAAATAGATCAGCGAGAAGGCCGCCGCCGGCCCCAGGTCGAACTGCCCGACCGCCTTCTGCGTGAGGTACTGCGACAGAAAAGTGGTGGCGTTGCCGGGCCCGCCGCCGGTCAGCACGAAGGGCTCGGTGTAGATCATGAAACTGTCCATGAAGCGCAGCAGCACCGCGATCATCAGAACGCCGCGCATCTTGGGCAGCTGGATGTAGCGAAACACCGCGAACTTGCTGGCGCCGTCGATGCGCGCCGCCTGGTAGTAGGCATCCGGGATGGAACGCAGCCCCGCAAAAGCCAGCAGCGCCACCAGCGGTGTCCAGTGCCAGACATCCATCGCCAGCACGGTCAGCCAGGCGTGGGTCGCGTTGCCGGTGTAGTTGTAGTCGATGCCCAGGGCCAGCATGGTGCGGCCCAGCAGGCCGATATCGGGACGGCCGAAAATCTGCCAGATGGTGCCCACCACGTTCCAGGGAATCAGCAGCGACAGCGCCACCAGCACCAGCACGAGAGACGATTTCCAGCCCTGCGCCGGCATCGACAGCGCCAGCGCGATGCCCAGCGGAATCTCCACCGCCAGCACCGCCAGCGAGAACAGCAACTGACGCAGCAGCGCCTCGTGCAGCTCGCTGTCGCGCATGACCGAGGCGAACCATTCGGTGCCGACGAACACCCGCCGCTCCGGCGAGATGATGTCCTGCACCGAATAGTTCACCACCGTCATCAGCGGAAGGATGGCCGAGAAGGCCACGCACACCAGCACCGGCAGGATCAGGAACCAGGCCTTCTGGTTGACCGGTTTGATCGTCATGACAAAGCCTCCACGCAACTTTCGGTTTTCATTCGACCAGCTCCTCGTTCAGATAGAAGCAGGTGTGCTCGCCGAGCACCCGCAGGCCGACCGCGTCGCCCACCCGGGGCGGCGTGCGGTCCATCGGCAGGCGCAGGCGTGCGGGCTGGCCGGCGATGTCCACGCCGATCAGCAGATAGGTGCCGATGTCCTGCACCCGGTCGATGCGCGCCGTGACCGATCCCTCGGCGCCCGGTGCCACCAGGTCCAGATACTCGGGCCGGATGCCCAGCGTCAGGGCGCCGGCAGGCAGGCGCAGACCGTCGGGCAACGGCAGCGACTGGCCTCCCACACGCAACGACCGTTCGCCGGCCTCGACCTGCAGGAAATTCATGCCCGGCGATCCGATGAAGTGCCCAACGAAGGTGTGCTGCGGCCGCTCGAACAGCGCTTCGGCGGAACCCACCTGCACCGCGCGGCCGCGGGTCATGACCACCACCTCTTCGGCGAAAGTGAGCGCCTCGACCTGGTCGTGCGTCACGTAGACCAGCGTGAGCTTCAGTTCCTGGTGGATCTGCTTGAGCTTGCGGCGCAGCTGCCACTTGAGGTGCGGATCGATCACCGTCAGCGGCTCGTCGAACAGCACTGCCGAAACGTCCGGCCGCACCAGGCCGCGGCCCAGGGAAATCTTCTGCTTGGCATCGGCCGCCAGGTTGGCCGCGCGCTGGTCGAGATGCCCGCTCAGGTCCAGCATCTCGGCGATGCGGCCCACGCGCTCCTTGATCTGCGCTGCGGGCACCTTGCGGTTGCGCAGCGGAAACGCCAGGTTTTCGGCCACCGTCATGGTGTCGTAGATCACGGGGAACTGGAACACCTGGGCGATGTTGCGCTGCTGCGGCGTGGCGTGCGTCATGTCGCGGCCGTCGAACTTCACGGTGCCCTGCGAAGGCGTGACCAGCCCCGAAATGATGTTCAGCATGGTGGTCTTGCCGCAGCCCGAGGGGCCCAGCAAGGCGTAGGCGCCGCCGTCGCGGAAGCTCATCTTCAGAGGCAGCAACGCATAGTCGCTGTCCTGCTGCGGATCGGGCCGGTAGGCGTGCGCCAGGTCGAGGTCGATGCGAGCCATGTCAGTGGACCGGAGAGCGTTCGGGAGCCTGCAGCAGTACGCCGGCGGCATCGAACAGGTAGACGTGGTCGGGGTGCAGGAACACCGTCAGGCGGTCGCCCAGCGCGTGGTGCCGCACCCCGGTGAACTGCGCCACCAGGTCGCCGGTGGCCGTGCGGATGTGCACGTAGGTATCGGAGCCGGAAATTTCGGAGAGCTCGACCGTGCCGGCCAGCGCGATATCGTCCGGCCGGGCCACGGTTCGCAGGGCCGCGGCGCGAATGCCCAGCGTGACCGGACCTTGCAGCCCCGCCAGCGCGGGCGGCAGCGGCAGGCGCAGGTCGCCCGGCAGCCGCAGGTGAGCGTGTTCGGCGTCGCCCGCCAGCAGGTTCATCGGTGGGTCGCTGAAGGCACGCGCCACCCGCAAGGATCGCGGCGCATGGAACACCTCGGCGGTGGGGCCGTATTGCAGTACCTCGCCCTTTTCCATCACCGCGGTATAGCCACCCAGCAGCAGCGCCTCGGCAGGTTCGGTGGTGGCATACACCACCGTCGAATCGCCTGCGGCGAACAACTGCGACAACTCGTCGCGCAGACCTTCGCGCAGCTTGTAGTCGAGGTTGACCAGGGGCTCGTCGAGCAACATCAGCGGCGCACCTTTGGCCAGGGCGCGCGCCAGCGCCACGCGCTGCTGCTGGCCACCCGACAACTCCGCCGGATAGCGCTGCAGGAACGCACCGATGTGCAGCCGCTCGGCCAGCGCCTTCACCCGCCGTTCGATGTCCTTGTCGCCGCGCAGCTTGAGCGGCGAGGCGATGTTGTCGAACACCTTCAGCGAGGGGTAGTTGATGAACTGCTGGTAGACCATCGACACGTTGCGCTCCCGCACCGGCACGCCGGTGACATCGCGGCCGTCTACCTTCACGCAACCGCTGGTGGGCGTGTCGAGTCCGGCCATGGCACGCATCAGGCTGGTCTTGCCGGCCTGGGTCACGCCCAGCAAGACCGTCACCGCGCCGGGCTGCAAGGCGAGATCGATATCGCGCAACCAGGTTTCGGCGCCGACCACCTTGCCGACCTTGTGAAGCGTCAACTCCATGACGCCCTTTCGTTACTGTTCATATGGCTTCATTTTTGTTCCTTTGTGATTTTTTGCTTGCTAGTGCTTACCCGAATTACTTTCGTTTTTGTTCCTTTTAAAGTCGGCTGCAGCCATTGCGAAAATGGTCGTTTACCTGCAAGAACCTGCCGCGCCTTTTGAACACCAACCCCCGCCAACTCATGCTCCTGGACGCCGTGCGCGAACGCGGCTCGATCACCGTGGAGCAGCTCGCCGAGATGCTCGGCGTCACCTTGCAGACCGTGAGGCGCGACGTGCAGCGCCTGGCCGAAACCGGCGCTCTCACGCGTTTTCACGGCGGCGTGCGCCTGCCCCACTCCACCATCGAGAACCTGGGGCATCGGCAGCGCGAAGTCCTCAACGCCGAGGGCAAGGCCCGCATCGCGCGCGCCGTCGCCGCACAGGTGCCCAACGACTGTTCGCTGATGCTCAACATCGGCACCACCACCGAAGCGGTGGCCAAGGCCCTGATGCAGCACCGCGGCCTGCGTGTCATCACCAACAACCTCAACGTCGCGACCCTGCTCAGCCAGAACCCGGGCTGCGAGGTCATCGTCGCCGGCGGCGTGGTGCGTCCGCGCGACCTCGGCATCGTGGGCGAGGCGGCGGTCGACTTCATCGGCCAGTTCAAGGTCGACATCGCGCTCATCGGCATTTCCGGTATCGAAGCCGACGGCACCCTGCGCGACTTCGATTACCGCGAGGTGAAGGTCGCCCAGACGATCATCCGCCACGCCCGCGAGGTGTGGCTCGCCGCTGACGCCAGCAAGTTCAACCGCCCGGCGATGGTCGAGGCAGCGACGCTGTCGCAGATTCATCGCCTTTTCACCGACCAGCCCCCGCCCGCGCCCTTCCCCGCCCTGATCGCCGAAGCCGGCGTGCAACTGCACGTCGCGGCCGACTGAAGCGGCCTCGCCCGCCCGTCCTCCCTCCGCAATGACCTACATCCTCGCTCTCGACCAAGGCACTTCCAGCTCGCGCAGCATCGTCTTCGACGATCACGGCCGCATCGTGGCGCAGGCCCAGCGCGAACTGCCGCAGATGTACCCGCGCCCCGGCTGGGTCGAACACGACCCGCGCGAAATCTGGCGCACCCAGCTCGACACCGCGCGCGAGGCGCTGGCCCAGGCGGGCCTGAAGGCATCGGACATCCGCAGCATCGGCATCACCAACCAGCGCGAGACCACGCTGGTGTGGGATCGCGCCAGCGGCGAGCCCATCCACCACGCCATCGTGTGGCAAGACCGGCGGGCCGAACCCGATTGCGCCCGCCTGCGCGACGAGGGCTGGGAACCGCGGGTGCGCGAGAAAACCGGGCTGCGCATCGACGCGTATTTTTCCGGCACCAAGCTCAAGTGGATCCTCGACCACGTACCGGATGCGCGTGCACGGGCAGCGCGCGGTGAACTGGCTTTCGGCACGGTCGACAGCTGGCTGATCTGGCAGCTGACGGCCGGGCGGGTCCACGTCACCGACGTCACCAACGCCTCGCGGACCATGCTGTTCAACGTGCACGACAACGCCTGGGACGCCGAGCTGATGCAGGCGCTGGACATCCCTCCCGGGCTGATGCCCGAGGTGCTCCCTTCGAGCGCCGAATTCGGCATCACCGAGCCAGGGCTGCTCGGCCACGCCGTGCCCATCGGCGGTGTCGCAGGCGACCAGCAGGCCGCCACCTTCGGGCAGGCCTGCTTCAGCGAAGGCATGGCCAAGAACACCTACGGCACCGGCTGCTTCATGCTGATGCACACCGGCAGCCGCTTCCAGACCTCGCAGAACGGCCTGGTCACCACCAGCGCCGCGCAGACGGGTACGCATCCCGAGTTCGCGCTGGAAGGCAGCGTATTCGTCGGCGGCGCGGTGGTGCAGTGGATGCGCGACGGCCTGCACGCCATCGGCAGCAGCAACGAGGTAGAAGCCCTGGCGACCAGTGTTCCGGATGCCGGCGGCGTGGTGCTGGTGCCGGCTTTCACCGGCCTCGGCGCGCCGTATTGGCGCCCCGAGGCACGCGGCACGCTGACCGGCCTAACCCGTGGCACCACCATGGGCCACATCGCCCGTGCCGCACTGGAAAGCATCGCCTTCCAGAGCGCGGCGCTGCTGCTCGCCATGCAGCGGGATGCGCAGGCCGCCGGCGTTGCGCCGATGCGCGAACTGCGGGTCGACGGCGGCGCCTGCGTCAACGACCTCCTGATGCAGTTCCAGGCCGACCTGCTGGGCATCCCGGTGGTCCGACCGGCCGTGGTGGAAACGACGGCGTTGGGCGCGGCCTACCTCGCCGGACTTTCGTCCGGCGTGTTCTCCGGCACCGCGGAACTTTCATCGCTATGGCAAGCCGAAAGACGCTTCGAGCCCGCCCTTCCCCGCGAAAAGGCGCAGCAAAGAATGCAACAGTGGGAACACGCCGTGCGGCAAACCACCGCCGGGTAAAAATCGACGAATGACCGAAAACCTGCCAACTCCCGAAAACAAGACCATCGCGCCCGACCTGCCCATCGCCTTCATCGGCGGCGGCAACATGGCCAGCGCCATCATCGGCGGGCTCATCCGCCAGGGCCTGGATGCCACCCGCATCGACGTGGTCGAACCCTTCGAAGCTACCCGCCAGCGGCTGGCGAACGAATTCGGCGTTACCGCGCAAGCAGCGCCCGGCCAGTTCCTCTCGCGCGCCGCGGTGGTGGTGTGGGCCGTCAAGCCGCAGATGTTTCGCGAGGCCGCCGGGCCGGTCGCGCCATTGACGCCCAAGGCGCTGCATCTGAGCGTGGCCGCCGGCATCCAGAGCGCGTCGATAGCCGGCTGGCTGGGCAGCGAGCGCGTGGTGCGCGCCATGCCCAACACGCCGGCCCTGGTCGGCCGGGGCATGACCGGGCTCTACGCCCGCGAGGCCGTCACGCATCAACATCGCGACCTGGTCGAACAGTTGCTGTCCGCCACCGGTACGCTGGCCTGGATGCAGAACGAGGCGCAGCTCGACGCGGTGACCGCGCTTTCGGGCTCCGGCCCGGCGTATGTCTTTTATTTCCTGGAAGCCATGGCGCAAGCCGGGGTCGACATGGGGCTGCCGGCCGACCAGGCTTATCGCATGGCGCTGGCGACGTTTTCCGGCGCCACCGCGCTGGCCTCGCAGTCGGATGAGCCGGCGTCCGTGCTACGCGAACGTGTCACTTCCAAGGGGGGTACCACCTATGCCGCTTTGAGCGCGCTGGAGCATGACGGCGTCAAGGCCAGCTTCGTGCGGGCCATGCGGGCGGCTGAGCAGCGGGCGCGCGAACTAGGTCAAGAGTTCGGCGGCTAGGGTTTATTGGTTCACTGCTTGATTTGTTGCTTGGGCGGGCTGAGGGGTCTGTTTTTGCGATGGGCGCCTCATCGATATCGCCGTGCGCTTTCGGAGGGCGCCCTGGGCTGGCGTGGTCGCCTGATTGATCGCGCCGTGCCTTCGCCGAGGGCGCCCTGCGTCAACGATGTGCGCCTGCTTGTTGGTGCTGTGCCTCCGACACGGGCGCTGAGCGTTTGCAGTGGGCGCCTGATCGATATCGCCGTGCTTGCGGAGGACGCCCTCCACTGGCGTTGGTCGCCTGCTTGATATCGCCGTGCGCTTGCTGAGGACGCCCTGCGCTGGCGGTGGTTGGCCTGCTCGATCGCGCTGTGCCTCCGACACGGGTGCTGAGCGTTTGCTGTGGTCGCCTGATCGATATCGCCTTGCGCTTGTGGAGGACGCCCTGCACTGGCGGTGGTCGCCTGCTTGATCGCGCTGTGCCTGCGAAGCGGGCGTTGTGCCTTTACGGCGGTCGCCTGTTCGATATCGCATCGCGCTTGCGGAAGGCGCCCTGCACTGGCGGTGGGCGCCTGCTCGATATCGCCGTGCGCTTGCAGAAGGCACCCTGCACTGGCGATGCGCGCCTGCTTGATCGCGCTGTGCCTGCGAGGCGGGCGCTGTGCGTTTGCTCAGGTCGCCTGCTCGATACCGCACTGGCGATTGAGATGTTTCTTTTCCACTGGCGTGGAGCAGAGGCCGGGAGCCGCCCGGCGGCGGGTCACTTTCTTTTGCTTCGCCAAAAGAAACTAACGAAAGAAAAGGCGACCCGGCAGCCCGAGGCCCTTCGGGCACCGCTGCGGTACTCGCAAAAGCGGGGTCCGCACGAACTCGCCTGCGGCTCAAACACATGCGGCCCTGATCCGCTTTTGCTCCGTTCCTCGCTCTCGCGCTCAACGGGACTTGCGGGATCGGGGTCAACCACTGCTTCGCAGGGTATCGGGCCTTCGCTGCGCTCGGCCTCCAATGGAAGACGCCGCCGCTGCCGACGTCGACCACCACCATCACCGCAACCACCATCACCGCAACCACGGCCTTGCCTTATCCGGCAGGCCGAGCGCAGCGGCGGCCCGATACCCTGCGAAGCAGTGGTTGCCCCCGCACCCGCAAGTCCCGTTAAGGCCGAGAGTGAGGAGCGGAGCA
>Ga0308164_10004050_pt1 | contig 12720 bp, 9 predicted proteins | sample PhyTR2_FD_201031 | JGI IMG/M metagenome (GOLD analysis project Ga0308164, IMG submission 201031) | Phyllosphere microbial communities from UC Gill Tract Community Farm, Albany, California, United States - DLSLT.R2 | ecosystem: Host-associated > Plants > Phyllosphere > Unclassified | place: USA... | reverse complement strand
GCTCGAAGATGCTCGAGGGCTACGTCAGCCCGTTCGACGCGACCGTGGTCGAGCGCTTCCGCAACGCCGGCATGGTCACGCTGGGCAAGGTCAATCTCGACGAATTCGCGATGGGCTCGGCCAATGAGAATTCGGCCTACGGCGCAGTGAAGAATCCATGGGACATGACGGCAGTGCCAGGCGGCTCGTCGGGCGGCTCGGCGGCGGCAATTGCTGCGCGCCTGGCGCCGGCGGCCACTGCCACCGACACCGGCGGCTCGATCCGCCAGCCTGCTGCATTCTGCGGCGTCACCGGCATCAAGCCAACGTACGGACGCGTATCGCGCTTCGGCATGATTGCGTTTGCTTCGTCGCTCGACCAGGGCGGCCCGATCGCCCAGAGCGCCGAGGATTGCGCGTTGCTACTGAACGAAATGATCGGCTTCGACGAGCGCGATTCGACCAGCCTGACGGTCGACCAGGGCAACGTCGCGGAAGACTACACGCGCGCGCTGGAGCATCCGCTGACCGGGCTGCGCATTGGTGTGCCGGCCGAATATTTCGGCGAAGGCCTGGCGAGCGACGTCGAAAGCGCCGTGCGCGCGGCGCTCGAACAGTTCGTGAAACTGGGCGCGACGCTGGTGGACATCTCGCTGCCGAAGACCGCGCTGTCGATCCCGACCTATTACATCATCGCGCCGGCGGAAGCCTCGTCGAACCTGTCGCGCTTTGACGGTGTGCGCTACGGCCACCGCGCCAGCGAGTACAAGGATCTGCAGGACATGTACCGCAAAACCCGCGCCGAAGGTTTCGGCACGGAGGTCAAGCGCCGCATCCTGGTGGGCACCTATGTGCTGTGCCACGGCTACTACGACGCGTATTACGTGCAGGCGCAGAAGATCCGGCGCCTGATCGCCGACGACTTCCAGGCCGCATTTGCCAACAAGTGCGACGTGATCATGGGCCCGGTCGCGCCGACGGTGGCGTGGGACCTGGGCGCCAAGTCGAACGATCCGGTGGCGAACTACCTGGCCGACATCTACACGCTCTCGACCAGCCTGGCGGGCCTGCCCGGCATGTCGATCCCGTGCGGCTTCGGTGCCGGCGAGAAGAACGGCAAGCGGCCGGTCGGCCTGCAAATCATCGGCAACTACTTCGCCGAAGCCAAGCTGCTGAACATCGCGCACCAGTACCAGCTCGCGACCGATTGGCATACGCGCACGCCGGACGGCGTTTGATTCGCGCCGACACAGAACAAAGAGAGAACACTATGCAATGGGAAGTCGTCATCGGTCTTGAGAACCACGTGCAGCTCACGACCCAATCGAAAATCTTCAGCGGCAGCGCGATCCGTTTCGGCGCCGAGCCAAACACGCAGGCCAGCCCGGTCGACCTGGCGCTGCCGGGCGTGCTGCCGGTGCTGAACCGCGGCGCGGTCGAACGCGCGATCCGTTTCGGCCTGGCGGTCGGCGGCACCATCGCGCCGGAGTCGGTCTTCGCGCGCAAGAACTACTTTTATCCCGACCTGCCGAAGGGTTACCAGATCAGCCAGTTCGCCGATCCGGTGGTCCAGGGCGGCACGCTGTCCTTCGCCTACGAAAAAGACGGCAAGCTCGAAATGAAGACGGTCAACCTGACCCGCGCCCACCTCGAGGAAGACGCGGGCAAGTCGCTGCACGAAGACTATGCGGGCATGAGCGGGATCGACCTGAATCGCGCCGGCACGCCGCTGCTCGAGATCGTGTCCGAACCTGAAATGCGCAGCGCCGCCGAAGCGGTGGCGTATGCCAAGGCGATGCACTCGCTGGTGATGTGGCTGGGCGTTTGCGACGGCAATATGCAGGAGGGTTCGTTCCGCTGCGACGTCAACGTCTCGGTGCGCCCGGTGGGCCAGCAGGAATTCGGCACGCGCTGCGAAATCAAGAACCTGAACTCGTTCCGCTTCATGGAAGAAGCGATCCACTACGAAGTGCGGCGCCAGATCGAACTGATCGAAGACGGCGGCAAGGTGATCCAGGCCACGCGCCTGTGGGATCCGGACCGCAAAGAAACGCGCTCGATGCGCACGAAAGAAGACGCGCAGGATTACCGCTACTTCCCCGACCCTGACCTGCCGCCGCTGGCGATCGGCCAGGACTGGATCGACCGCGTGAAAGCGGAGATGCCGGAACTGCCAGGCGCCATGCGCGCCCGCTTCACGGGCGAATACGGCCTGCCGGAATACGACAGCCTGGTGCTGACGTCGTCGCAGACGATGGCGACGTACTACGAAGCGGTGGTGGCAAAAGCCGGCAAGGAAAACGCGAAATCGGCCGCCAACTGGATGATGGGCGACGTGTCGTCGACACTGAACCGCGAAGGCGTCGAGCTGCAGGCATCGCCAGTGAGCGCTGCGCAACTGGCGCTGCTGCTCAAGCGCATCGCCGACGGCACGATCTCGAACAAGGCCGCAAAGGAAGTCTTCGCCGCCATGTGGGACGCCAAATCGGATGACGAGGGATTGGCCGACACGGTCATCGACCAGAAAGGCCTGAAACAGATCTCGGATACGGGCGCACTGGAAGCGATCGTCGACGAAGTCCTGGCCGCCAACGCCAAATCCGTCGAACAATACCGCGCCGGCAAAGAAGCCGCGATCAACGCCCTGATCGGCCAGGCCATGAAAGCCTCCAAAGGCAAAGCCAACCCAGCGCAAGTGACCGAACTGCTGAAGAAAAAGCTGACCAGCTAACCTTCCTCCTCAATTAGGGTCAGAGTCGAATTATTGAGCAATTGCCCACAATTGCCAGCTATTCGACGCTGACCCTGATTCATTTTTACCCACAGTAATTGCCCAGCCTAGCGACTCTGTCCCCACTTATCGGGCGACCGTGAGTAATTGCCCAACAATTCGACTCTGACCCTATTTATTTGGATGGCCCAAACTGTCCGCAAAGCACGAAAGCTGGTCCGATTCCTGGTCAAGTCATTAAACTGACAAGCGATATTCCAAGCGGAAAATAAATCGATTACTGCAGGCACATAAACAATGAGGGTCAGAGTCGAATTGTTTGACAACTCTAGAAAATTGCCCAATAAGTCGACTCTGACCCTAATTAATTTGCAAGAGTTTCCGCCAATCTAAATTAGGGTCAGAGTCGAATTGTTTGACAACTTTGGGTAATTGCCCAACAAATCTACTCTGACCCTAATTGTTGGGCTATTGCTTTTGGATGCCGTAGCGGGTGCGGTAGGCGGAGACGGCGTCTTTGTGTTGCGACAGGCGGGGGTCGGCGGTGTGGGTGTCGAGGTAGGTGAAGAGGTCGGCGAGGTTGGCGATCGAGATCACCGGGATGTTGAATTCGCGCGAGACTTCCTGGACTGCTGACTGCTCGGAGAGTGCGTCGTCGGCGCCCGAGCGCTCCATGCGGTCCAGTGCGATCAACACAGCGGCTGGCTCGGCGCCGGCGGCGCGGATCATGGCGACCGATTCGCGCACCGAGGTGCCGGCGCTGATCACGTCGTCGATGATCACGACCTTGCCCTGCAGCTTGGCGCCGACGATGGTGCCGCCTTCGCCGTGGTCTTTCGCTTCCTTGCGGTTGTAGGCGTACGACGTGTCGCGGCCTTTCGCGGCTAGGGCCACTGCCGTGGCGGAGGCCAGCGTGATGCCCTTGTAGGCCGGGCCGAACAGCATGTCGAATTCGACGCCGGAGTCGAGCAGCGTCTGCGCGTAGAACTGCGCGAGCTTGCCCAGCGTGGCGCCGTCGTGGAACAGGCCGGCGTTGAAGAAGTATGGCGACAGGCGCCCGGCCTTGGTCGTGAATTGGCCGAACTTCAATACTTCGGCCTCGACCGAAAACCCGATGAATTGCTGGCGCAGATCAGTCATGTACTTCTCCCTGGATGTCGAAAGCGGCTATTTTAATCGCTCACGGCCTCGCCGGCGACGACCCGTAGTGCTTCGGCACCGCTGATCGGCTTGACCATGTGCGCCGCGAAGCCGCTGGCCTGGCTGCGCGCGCGGTCCGTGGCCTGGCCGTATCCGGTCAGTGCGACCAGGCGGCACAGGCGCCCTGCCGGCAGCGCGTGGATGCGCGCGGCGAGCTGGTAGCCGTCGAGCACAGGCAGGCCGATGTCGAGCAGCGCGACGTCGGGCCGGAAGCGTTCAACCGCTGCCAGCGCCGCCACCGGATCGTGATACACCTCGACCGTATGCCCGTGCGCGGTCAGCAGGCGCGCCAGCGTATTGGCGCCGTCGGCATTGTCGTCCACCACCAGCACCCGCTGCGGCGCGCTGTCGATGGCCGGCGCGGCCGCAACGGCCACCGGTGCCGATAGCCCCGCCACACCATGCAGCGGCAGGCGCACCACGAACTGGCTGCCCAGGCCCCGCCCTTCGCTGCGCGCTTCGACGCTGCCGCCATGCAGCTCGACGATGTTCCTGACCAGCGCCAGCCCGATCCCGAGCCCGCCCTCGGCGCGGTCGATGCTGCGTTTGCCCTGGAAGAACAGCTCGAACACCTGCTCGCGCATCGCCGGCGCCAGGCCAATGCCCGTGTCGCGCACGCTGATCTCGACCACGTCCGCGCCGTCGCGCCGCGCGCGCAGCCAGATCCGGCCACCCGGTTCGGTGTAGCGCGCGGCGTTGGTCAAGAGGTTCGACACCACCTGCACCAGCCGCGCCGGATCGCCTTCCCACACCAGGCCCGGTTCGACGTCGACCTCCAGATGATGCCGGCGCTGCTCCACCAGCAGGCTTGCCATCTCGAGCGCGCGGCCCGTCACCTGCCCGATCTCGACCTGCTCGAACTTCAGTTCGATCTTGCCGCGCGTGACGCGCGAGACGTCGAGCAGGTCGTCCACCAGCCGCACCAGATGGTCGACCTGGCGCTGGATGATCTCGCCCTCGCGGCCATAGGCGCCGTCGCCCCGCATGCGCATGAGTTGCAGCGCGGTGACGATCGGCGAGAGCGGATTGCGCAGCTCGTGGCCCAGCATCGCCAGGAATTCATCCTTGGCCTGGCTGGCCGCGCCCAGGTCGACCAGCAGCTGCTCGCGCTCGCGGGCGGCGTGCTCGATCGCCAGGCGGTTGCGTACGTGCTCGGTCACGTCGACCGCCACCACGATCACGCCTTCCGGCCGGCCGTCCAGGTCCAGCAGCGGCTCCAGGCTGAACTTGAAGAAGCGTTCCACCGGCTGGCCATCTGCATCCAGGCGCGTGACTGACAGCTCCTCCGCCTGATACGACACGCCGCTCGCGTACACGCGGGCGACCGCCTCCGCGACGCCGGCGCCGCCCAGGTGCGGGAACGCTTCGTCGAAGGTCTGGCCCAGCATGCTGCTGGTGTCGATCAAGTCGCGGTAGCGGTTGTTCACCAGCCGGAAGCGCAACTCGGGCCCCATCAACAGCGCCGCAGCGACCGGCGCGGCCATCAGCATGGCGTCGCGCTGCGCCAGCGCCTGATCGCGCTCGTGGCGTTCGGACGCATCGCGCGTAAAGCAGCGCGTGTAGCGCAGCTGGCCGTCGACGAAATGCCCGTTCGAGTGGATCAGCACGTGCTTGATCGAACCATCCTTGCAGCGCAGGCGCGCCGGCTGGTCGTACAGCGCCTCGCCCGCCAGCAGCGTGCGCAGGATGAAGTCGATCGTGGCCGGGTCCTCGTGAAAGTCAGCGATATGCCGCCCGACGTAGTCTTCCCAGCCATAGCCAAGCATCTGCAATTCGGCACGATTCGCCCACAGGATGGTGCCGTCGGGGCCGACGCGGTGCAGCCCTTCGACGGCGTTCTCCACGAAATCGTAGAGTTCGGCGGCCGTGGCGTCATCGTGCTCGCGCACGGGAATAGCAACGACGTCCGCAGGAAGCGGTTTGTCTATGTTCATGGGATCGGGAAGAAGGGAAAATGCAGCGTGCCGTCGACGCGCAGGGGACCGCCAGTATACCAGATCGTTGCCATTAATCACCGCCAGTCCCTATAAAGCAACAGCCTCAAGGCATGACTGGTAGCATCAAAACACGCTACACTTGCGGGCTAACGATGCGCCTCCCAATGCGCTCTGCCCTCTTTCACCTGCCCGACTATCTCCATGCCACGAATCATTTCCGCAAACCTCAACGGTATCCGCTCCGCCCACAAAAAGGGCTTCTTCGACTGGCTGGCCACGCAGGACGCCGATTACATCTGCGTCCAGGAACTCAAGGCCCAGGAAGCCGATATGACCGAGGACTTCCTGCGCCCGCACGGCTACCACGGGCGTTTCCACTATGCCGAGAAAAAGGGCTACTCGGGCACCGGCGTCTACAGCCGCACCGAACCCGACCAGCACCGCATCGGTTTCGGCTGCCTGGAGTTCGATGCCGAAGGCCGCTACACGCGCTGCGACTTCGGCAACCTGACCGTCATCTCGGTCTACTGCCCATCCGGCTCTTCGTCGCCCGAGCGCCAGCTGGCCAAGTTCCGCTTCATGGAAGTCTTCCTGCCGCATCTGCAGGAATTGCAGGCCGAAGGCCGCGAAGTCGTCATCTGCGGTGACTGGAACATCGCGCACAAGGAGATCGACCTGAAGAACTGGAAGGGTAACCTGAAGAATTCAGGCTTCTTGCCCGAGGAACGCGCCTGGATGACGCGCATCTTCGACGAGCTGGGGATGGTCGACGTGCACCGCGGCCTGGATGCGCGCCCCGACCAGTACACCTGGTGGAGCAACCGAGGCCAGGCTTACGCGAAGAACGTCGGCTGGCGCATCGATTATCACGTCGCCACGCCCGGCATCGCGGCGCGCGCCAAAACCGTCTCGGTCTACAAGGACGTGAAGTTCTCGGACCACGCCCCGCTCATCATCGACTACGACCTGTAATCAAGCCGGCCAGCGCAGGTCGAAGCGGCTGGCGAAGCTGCGCGGCTGGCGCGTGAGCGGATCGTCGAACGCAATGGCGCGCGCCAGCAACTGCAGCGGCGCGCTGAAATCGTCGCTGCCGCAGGGCCGCGCCACCGGATAAAAACTGTCGCCGACAATCGGCGCGCCAAGCGACGCCAGATGCAGGCGCAGCTGGTGCTTGCGCCCCGTGTGCGGATGCAACCGGTAGCGCGCGAGCAGCCCGCGCCCCTCGATCAATTCGATCAGGGTTTCCGAATTGGGTTCGCCCGCCACTTCTTCGCTGAGGAAAAACTGCTCCGCATCCTGCATGCGGCTGCGGTACGTGAACGGCAGCGTGCGCCCCTGCAGCAGCGGCGCGATCGCTTCATAGGTCTTCGTCACCACACGCTTCTGGAACATCGACTGATAGGCGCCGCGCGATGCAGGATTGTGCGAAAAGATCACCACGCCCGCCGTCTCACGATCGAGCCGGTGGATCGGCACCAGGTGCGGCAAATCGTACGTGCGCTTCAGGCGCACCAGCAGCGTCTCCCTCAAGAAGCGCCCGCTCGGAATCGTCGGTAAAAAATGCGGTTTGTCGGCGACCAGGATGTGGTCATCCTGGAACAGCACCGCCTCCTGGAACGGGATGGGCACCTCGGGCGTCTCGAGCTCGCGGTAGTACCAGATGCGCATGCCTTGGCGCACCGGCGTATCGAACGCCACCCGCGCGCCCTTCGCGTCGACGACCTCACCGCGTTCCAGCCGCGCCGCCCAGGATTGCATCGGCACGTCAGGAAAGCGCTCGCATAAAAAGCGCAGCATGCCGCCGGCGCGCGTCTCGGTCAGCCACAGGTAGCTGGGCGCGACGCCGTCACGCAGGGGCAGCGGGACAAGTGCATTGGCTTCGGCCTGACGGCCCCTGGCGCTACTGCCCATCAACGCCTCAATTCAGCGCAGTGCTCTTGTAGGCCGGCAGCTTGGCGACCGTCGTCTTCTTGGCACGCGCATACAGCGGCAGCAGCACGTTCATGTGCGCTTCCATGTCCTTGATGCGGGTGTCGCCGCCCGGGTGGGTCGACAGGATTTCCATCGGCGCGCTCTGGTTCAGCGTGGCCATCTTGCGCCACAGCGCAATGCCGGCGCGCGGATCGTAACCGGCGCGCGACGAGATATCCAGGCCCACCAGGTCGGCCTCGCGCTCTTCGTCGCGCGAGAATTTCAGCACCAGCATGCTGCCCAGGCCATTGGCCGCGGTGGCGGTCAGGTTGGGATCGACGCCGAAGATGCCCGACAACAGCGCGCCGCCGACACGCGCGCCCAGCGCGGTGACGTTGGACTTGGCCAGGCGCTCGCGCCCGTGTTCGCGCAGTGCGTGCGCGATCTCGTGGCCCATGATGGCCGCGGCTTCGTCGTCGGTCAGCTGCAGCTTGGTGAGGATGCCGGTGTAGAAGCCGATGCGGCCACCCGGCATGCAGAATGCGTTGACCTCGTCGGCCTGGATCAGGTTGACCTGCCAGTCCCACTTGCTGGCCACCGGATTCCAGCGCGGCGTGAACGGGATGATGCGCTGGGCGATCGTGCGCAGGCGCTTGAGCTGCGGGTCGCTGGTCGGCGCCAGCAAGCCCTTCTCCTTGGCCTGGCTCATCATCTCGGTGTACTGCAGGCGCGCGGCCTCATTGACCTGCTCTTCCGGCGCCAGCACGCGCATGCGCGACAGCGGCTTGACCTCGATGCCATCCTGGACGACGACGCCGGCGTCCTGCGCCGTGGCCAGGCCGGTCGCGGCAAACAGGGTCAGACAAACGGCGAGTTGTTTCAGTTTCATCATCATGGCTCCGGCAGGCTGTTGTTGGCAGCCTGCCTCTCAAAATTGGTTATAAATGGGCAGCGCCCGCGCAGAATCGACGTGATCATGCCGTATGTACCGGCCCAGCTCAAGCCGCCAACGCACATAAGTCGCAACCTGCCCCGCCCTACACTGCCGGCGGCGCTTTTTTACGCAGGCGGAAGACCGCCATGCTGCCGCGCAGGTTCGGCAGAAACTTGACCACCTTGCCGTCGGCCAGCGCCACGCATTCCAGCACCTCCAGCCCGCACTCCACCGCCAGTTCCTGGAAATCGTAGATCGTGGCGCAGCGCACGTTCGGCGTGTCGTACCACTGGTATGGCAGCGCGCGCGAGACCGGCATGCGCCCGCGCAGCAGCGCCAGGCGGTGCGGCCAGTGCGCGAAGTTCGGAAACGAGACGATCGCTTCGTGGCCGACACGCACGATGTCGCGCAGCAGGCCTTCGACATGCTGCATCATCTGCAGCGAGTTCAGACACAGCACGGTGTCGAACGTGTTGTCGCCAAAGAGGCCCAGGCCCTTTTCCATGTCGTGCTGGATCACGTTGATCCCGCGCGCGGTGCTTTCCAGGACCTTGTCGTCGGCGATCTCGATGCCGTAGCCCGAGCAGCGCTTGCCGGATTCGAGGTAGCGCAGCATGGCGCCGTCGCCGCAGCCGACGTCGAGCACGTGGGCACGTTCGCCCACCCAGTGCGCGATGAAGGCCAGGTCGGGCCGCAGTGTATTGAGGTCGGCGAAATTCATGCGGCCTCCGTGGCAGTGGTGACGGCGCTCGGGGCCAGTTCAAGGGCGATGCGGTTGTAATACGCGCGCACCACGTTCATGTAGCGCGCATCGTCGAGCAGGAAGGCGTCGTGGCCGTGCGGCGCGTCGATTTCGGCGTAGGTCACGCGGCGCCGGTTGCTGATCAGGGCTTCGACGATCTCGCGGCTGCGCTCGGGCGAGAAGCGCCAGTCGGTCGTAAACGACGCGATCAGGAACTGCGCTTTGGTGCCGGCCAGCGCCTTTTCGAGATCGCCATCGTACTCGCGCGCCGGATCGAAGTAGTCGAGCGCCTTGGTAATCAACAGGTAGGTATTGGCGTCGAAGTATTCCGAGAACTTGTCGCCCTGGTAGCGCAGGTAGGATTCGATCTCGAAGTCCACGCCGAAGTCGAAGTTGTAGTCATTCGTCTCGGCCGCATTGCGCAGCTTGCGCCCGAACTTCTCGGCCATGTCGTCGTTCGACAGATACGTGATGTGGCCGATCATGCGCGCCACTTTCAGGCCGTTCTTCGGCACCACGCCATGTTCGTAGAAGTCGCCGCCGTGGTAATCGGGATCGGTCAGGATTGCCTGGCGCGCGACGTCGTTGAAGGCGATGTTCTGGGCCGACAGCTTCGGCGTGGACGCGATCACGATGCAGTGGCGCAGGCGCTCCGGAAACTTGATGCTCCACGACAGGGCCTGCATGCCGCCGAGCGAGCCGCCCATCACGGCGGCAAAGCGGTCTATGCCGAGGCGGTCGGCCAGCAACGCCTGCGCCGTTACCCAGTCTTCCACGGTCACCAGCGGAAAGCTTGCACCATACGGTTTGCCGGTCGCGGCGTTGAGATGCATCGGGCCGGTCGAGCCGAAGCACGAGCCCAGGTTGTTCACGCCGATGACGAAAAAGCGGTCGGTGTCGACGGGTTTGCCCGGGCCGACCATATTGTCCCACCAGCCCGCGCTCTTGGGCGAGTCGTACTGGCCGGCGACGTGGTGCGATGCATTCAGGGCGTGGCAGACCAGTACCGCATTGGACTTGTCGGCATTGAGCGTGCCATAGGTTTCATACATCAGCGTGTAGTTGCTGAGCTGCGCGCCGCTTTGCAGGCGTAGCGGCTCGGCGAAGTGCATCGCCTGCGGTGTGACTATTCCGAGAGATCCCATGGGACTGTGTGCTTTGATTGATGATGCGGTGGTGGCGCCGTTGCCGGGCATGGCAACGGCGGCCGACTCACAGGGTCTGCAACTGCTCGACGGCGCTGGCGATTTCACCCGGCTCCATCGCGCGCAGGATGCGCCGGGTACGGGTCGTGACCACGCCCAGGTCGGTATTCAAAATTTCTTGTTTTACCGCCAGCAGCTGCGCCGGGTGCATCGAGAATTCGCGCAGGCCCATGCCCAGCAGCAGGCGCGTGAGCTTGACGTCGCCGGCCATCTCGCCGCACACCGCCACATCCAGCCCGGCCTTGTGGCCCGTGGCGATGGTCGAGGCGATCAGCTGCAGCACCGCCGGGTGCAGCGGATTATACAGGTGCGCCACTTCGTAATCGACGCGGTCGATCGCCAGCAGATACTGGATCAGGTCATTGGTACCGATCGACAAAAAATCCATGCGGCGCACGAACAGCGGCAGCGCCAGCGCGGCAGCCGGGATCTCGATCATGGCGCCGACCTCGATGCCTTCGTCGAAGCGGATCTTCTCGTCGCGCAGCTGGGTCTTGGCCTGTTCGATCATGCCCAGCGTCTGGTCGATCTCGAACGCGTGCGCGAGCATCGGGATCAGGATGCGCACCTTGCCGAAGGCCGACGCGCGCAGGATCGCGCGCAGCTGCACCAGGAACATCTGTGGCTCGGCCAGGCAATAGCGGATCGCGCGCAGGCCGAGCGCCGGATTGAGGGCCGTGTGGTCGGTCTGGTCGAGCGGCTTGTCGGCGCCCACGTCGAGCGTGCGGATTGTGACCGGGCGGCCCTTCATCGCCAGCACCGCCTTGCGGTACTGCTCGAACTGTTCTTCTTCGTCCGGAATGCGCAGCGCCTGCGCGCCACGGCCCATGAACAGGAATTCGGAGCGGAACAGGCCCACGCCATTCGCGCCGGCCTCCAGAGCGGCCGGACAATCGTCGGGCAGTTCGATATTGGCAAGCAGCGTGATCGCGGTGCCGTCGCGCGTGATGGCCGGCGTTTTCTTGAGCTTGAGCAGGCGCTTTCTCGCCTTGGCCATCGTGATCTGGCGCGCGCGGTACTGTTCCAGCACCAGCTGGCTCGGATTGCAGATGACGACGCCGGCGTCGCCGTCGACAATCAGCCAGTCGTCCTGCTCCACCAGGCGCGAGGCCTGGTCCATGCCGACAACCGCCGGAATATCCAGGCTGCGCGCAACGATGGCCGTGTGCGAATTCTGGCCGCCGACGTCGGTGACGAAGCCGATGAACGATCGGTCACGAAACGCCAGCATGTCGGCCGGCGAGATGTCGTGGGCCACGACGATCATTTGCGGCGGGGGCTGGTCTTCGTCGGCAAACACCGGCGCGACGCTCAGCGCGGTGCCGGTCAAGACCTTCAGCACGCGCTCGGCGACCTGCTGGATGTCGTACTTGCGCTCGCGCAGGTAGGGGTCTTCGATTTCGTCGAACTGCGCCGAGAGCTCATCGATCTGCGTCACCAGCGCCCATTCGGCGTTGTAGTGGCGCGCGCGGATGATGTCCAGCGGCGCTTCGGAGATCATCGGGTCGGACAGGATCAGCGCATGCACGTCGATGAAGGCGCCCAGTTCGGTCGGGGCATCCTTCGGCAGGCCGGTCCAGAGTTCCTGCAGATTGTGGTGGACGGCGGCGATCGCATCCTGCAGGCGCTGCACCTCGGCCTCGACCTGTTCTTCAGGGACCAGGTAATGCTTGACGTCGAGTGCGGCCGGCGTGAGCAGGTGCGCGCGGCCGATCGCGATGCCGCGCGAAACCGGAATGCCGTGAAGGAGAAAAGAAGCCATGGAAGAATCCGTTGAACGCGAGGGGACCGCTTCACGCGGCATTATTCACCTTCACCGAACTTGTCGTTGACCAGCGCCGTCAGGGCGGCCAGCGCGGCTTCTTCGTCGGCGCCATCGGCTTCGAGCGTGACCTTCGCGCCCTTGCCGGCGGCGAGCATCATGACACCCATGATCGACTTGGCATTGATGCGACGGCCGTTGCGGGTGAGCCAGACGTCGCTCTTGTACCTGGCGGCCAGTTGCGTGAACTTGGCGGAGGCCCGTGCGTGCAGGCCCAGCTTGTTGATGATCTCGAGTTCTTGTTGAATCATAGTCGCTT